>Ga0265798_10000512_pt1 | contig 64408 bp, 70 predicted proteins | sample P3T30metagenome_FD_192430 | JGI IMG/M metagenome (GOLD analysis project Ga0265798, IMG submission 192430) | Plant litter microbial communities from East Loma Ridge, Irvine, California - P3 T30 | ecosystem: Environmental > Terrestrial > Plant litter > Unclassified | place: USA: California... | reverse complement strand
AGTCGCGCACACAAAATGACAGAAGCAATGAGAAATATTTTCACGTATTGTACTAGGCTCCGACTACAACAATAGGTACCTCGTATTGTGGGTGCCTGACTACGCGAGGTGCAGGTGAAAGACGCGGTTTGCTCTTGCCCATCCACACGCGCCCAACCACGTGCCCGTCATTAATCCTACTCCATCTCAACGTCGCCATCATCGTCCGGCTTCATGAGCTTCGCCTTGACCTTAGAATACCGCGCCTTCTTACTCACACCCGAACCCTTAGCAGGCGAGCCCTTCGCCAACGCACCAATCGCCGCATCTTTGCCCGCCTTGCGCTGCTCAGCAGCCCTCGCACGCTTCTCCGCCGCCTCCTTGCGCGCCACGCTCTTCTGGAGGATATCCTTATTCTGCTCTTTGACGGCGTTGTACGTGCTCCAGAACCGGGCGTACTCGGGGCCTTGGACAAGGTCGCTGAACTCCTTGCGGAGCGCCTCGCCCTTGGGACCGGTCCACTCGAGCAGGTCGTGAGCGATGCCGGCTGCCACGACGATGTTGTGGAGTGCGCCGTTGTCGTCTTTGCAGATGCGTGATGGGGAGCCGAGAGGAGAGAAGACGGCGTTGATGAGGGTCTTGAGGTCACTTGGGGGACGTCGGTGGCTCATGGCGAAGGACGTGGCGAGCTTAGCGAAGACGGTCACTTTCAGCGCAGGGTAGTCGAGCTCTTCCGCCAGAGCATACATGCTCAGATGAAAGATATCGAAGTATGTGCCCACTAGCAGTCACGGCGGGCGAAGGCGAAGGGACGAAGGTGGCATTGCGGAAATCGAAGTTCTTCTCGGTCAACGAGTGTGCCGTGCGGTCGTCTGGAACCATCAGGTAGTCGGCTTCGTAGATGAAGGACACCAAGCGGTCAACCAAGATGGGGTGGAAGTTGGGCGGTAGATTGACGACACTTGGTGGATTGGGCTGTGCGGCCTTCAAGATGAGTTAGCTACAGTCCTTAAGCAGAACAGCTGGTTCTAGACAGACACTCACCCCCCAGGAAACAGCCCATCCTCCAACATCTTAGACCCACCGATGACCATCAGAGAATGAATCTTGAACTCGACACCAGCAGCAGTCATCTGAACCAACCTGTCAGCTTCCGAACCAAAATCTTCTGTATGCAAGCGACTACTCACAAGTGCAAAGTCGCGACCGATAGGAGACTTGCGCAGCGCCTCCATGTGCCTGTCCAAAACTGTCAGAGACCGCTTCTCTAATCTCGCCTCGAGTATACTTACTCGGTCTGCAGCTTGCGAACCGAAGGCGGAATCTGCCCATCTTTGGTGAAGACACCCTGGAGGAGATTGCGCGCGCTATGCAGCTCTGGCGCTGGCGGCTTGGCGGGCAGCGACGCTGCGTCTTTCTTGGGGGTGTGGGCGGAAACGTTCATAGTGTAGAGAGAAACTGGAAATTTAGTACAGAGGTGGAGTCGGGTGGGTGAGGTGATGTAACGCGAAGGGAGAGATGAGAAAATCAGAGCAATAGAGGCCGAGGTGCCTCGTACTTGGCATGAGGTGTAAGTGAAAGCTAGCACCCACGTGCAGCAAGATAGCAATCACTGGGCTTTCCACATACGCTCAGTGATCCAAATATTTCCAATGACATGATCGTAAATTACAAGGAGGCTCGGAGTGCTTAAAAGGTTGGTCTCGTCCTTTCGCCCTTCCATATCCCCATTACTTCTCCTGTTTCTCCAACCCAGTCTTTGACACCAGTGACCACTTGTTTCGCTAATCCAGCATTCGTCCCGCTTCGCGCTCTCCTCTTGCCCTCCATGCCTGGAACACTGGGAACACTACTCGACGCGGCGAACGTATCTGGCGCTTTCCCTGCATTTAGATAGCTGCTGCCATCCCCTGTCGCGTACTCAGAGCCCATCGAGGGCAACACGTTCTCGCCAGCAGAGAGCGAGACGAACAGCGCGAAGGGAACGAGCCAGACGCAGAGACCGAAGTACGATGCAATCTCGGTGAAGGACGGAATATTTGCGTCGCGAGCGTAGGGGTACGAGGAGTATGCGGAGGCAGGGGGAGGTGCGCTGAAGTGGCGGAACCAGAGGTAGTGGTTCGCTATTACGAGAGCTTGCCATGTCGTTAGCTTGTAATCGCTTTTTACAAGAGGGATGCCATACCACAAGATAGAAGGAATAGCGGATCTGTCAACTTGACGATAGGAAAGCGCCTCAAGTTCTGTGCATACACGATATGCGACACTACGCTCAGCGCACTGAGTCCGAATGGGAAGCCATCGACGATGAGGAGCAGCGTTTGTAGTCCCACAACGCCGTATATAAGTCGGTATAGAAGTTTCTTCGCGAATACGGTGTGTTCTTCTACGAGCTCAGAGAGGTAATATAGACCAGAGGCTGCCGCATGTTAGCGATCCTCGTCCCACTCCACGCCGGAGAAGTCAACATACCTATCGCCAACGTGAGGAATCCAAACCCCAAAATGACGCCCACATAGCCCAGTGCCGGTAATATCCACATGTTTGAAGTGAAGTCTGAAAGTTTGAAGCTTGTCAGGCAATGAGGTCAGCCAGGTGGCATTAGCGGACAATAGTGGCACCGAGTCGAGATCGTCGCCGCGGGAGTGACGAAGTGTGGGGTGCAACACCAAAAAAGTTGTGAGATGCTATAATACTCGAACTCTTGGCGACGACGGTACCCTCACGACACATCCACACTCTTTACACCACGATCTCCCAAAGACCTGCGCGTGAACGTCGCTTCCAACATAAGATCAATACACCAACTACAAACCGACTGAGCCACAACCGCAATCATGTCGCGCCCAGAAGATACACTGTGCGTCCACCTCATCCCCAAAACCCCTCAACCACCTACTAACATTCCCTCAGCCCTCCAGATCTCTTCTACAACGACACCGAGTCCCGCAAATACACCACCTCCTCGCGCATTCGCTCCATTCAATCCTCCATGACCCACCGCGCCCTCTCCCTCCTGAACCTCACCTCCCCCTCCATGATCCTCGACATCGGCTGCGGCTCTGGGCTCTCTGGAGAAATCCTGTCCCGAACGCCCGAAGACGGCACTCCGGGTGGCCCGCACATCTGGATTGGATTCGACATCAGCGCGTCGATGCTGGGCGTCGCACTGGAAAAGGACGTCGAAGGCGACTTGTTGCTCGCGGACGCGGGGCAAGGCGTGCCGTTCCGGCCGGGTACGTTCGACGCGGCGATCAGTATCAGCGCGGTGCAGTGGCTGTGTCAAGCGGAGAGCAGCGAGGAGTACGACACGCCTGCCGCCAGATTGTCCCGGTTCTTCAACGGCTTGTATGCGAGTTTGAAGCGGGGTGGGCGCGCCGTGTGCCAATTCTACCCTAAGAACGACGTGCAGAAGAAGATGGTGAGTCAGGCGGCGATCAAGGCTGGGTTTGGCGCGGGACTGTTGGAGGATGATGAGGGCACGAAGAATGCGAAGACGTATCTTGTGTTGAGCGTGGGTGGGAGCGACGATATTACGGGTGTGGTGAGGGGGATGGACGGTGTGGATGTGGAGGATGCGAGGAGACGACAGAGGGGTGGGGGCATGAAGAGGGGCGAGGAGAAGAAGGGGAGTAAGGCGTATATTATGAGGAAGAAGGAGCAGATGGAGAGGCAGGGCAAGGTGGTCAAGGCGAGTAGCAAGTATACGGGCAGGAAGAGGAGGATACAGTTCTAGGCCCGTGAGGCTTGATGGTACCATGATTTTATGCACAGCGCGGCGTTTCTGGCAAGGGTTTCTTCATCAAGACTTGTAGGTAGATTGAAGAATATTGGCTTATTTCAAGCTATGCTGGTATGATATGGTGTTCAACATGCGCCGTCCAATGCTGCTTCTCTCTCCCTCCAAGTTCTGCTTGAACGGCAGCTCAGTGCTTGTCGTCCCTATGTCTCCTCTTGCGGTCCTCCCCATCGTCACCGTACGCCTCTCTCCTCCGCTTCCTCCGATCGTCCAAGTCTCGGCTCCTATCTCTGCGCCGGTCGTCTATTTTCGAATCACGACTCCGACTGCGATATCGATCGCGCTTCTTGTCCCGCCGATCGCCATCCGGACTGCGGCTGCGATCCCTTCGCTCGCGGTGTTTGTCCTTGTCGCGCCGGCTGGAGCTATCATAATCGTCTTTTTCTCTCCGCTTCTCGCGCCGCCGTTCACTGTCGTAGTCCTCGTCCCTGTACTTATCCTTCCGCTTGTCTTGTCGGCGGTCGCTGTCATATCGGTCGTCCTTACGATCTCGGTCCCGTCTCCGCTCACTGTCATAGTCGTCTCTCCTATCTCTCCGCTTCTCACGCCTCCGGTCATCCTTTTCCTCCTCATCACTGTACTTGCGCCTCTCATTCGCTGGCTTCTCATCCTGGATCATGTCCTGCTGCTCCATCTTGACCTTGAGCTCGTCCTCCGTGATCAGCTCGCCCGTGACCTTATTGCGCAATGTGACCGGGTTGTACGTCTCGACCAGCTGCTTCTTCCCCTTGCCCTTCCCCTTGACGCCGCCCCACTCTCCAAGCTCTACGCCCACGGCCGCTTCCGCCTTTGCACCTATGCCGAGCAGCGCTGGTCGTCGCTTGACTTCCTTGGGTTTTGTAGATGTGCTGTCGCCATTCGCGTCGTCGCCTTTCCAGCCCATACCGCGGAGCATCGCAGCGCCGAAACCTTCGATCGGCGTCGCCTCGTAGGCGTCGAGGGATGGCACATCTGGCGCCGCGCGGAGTTCATTGTGGAGGGTCTCCTCCTCGCTCTGAATGGGAATGACGAAGTCGTCGTCAGCATTTTTGCCGCTCAGCAGAGAATCGAGAGCCTTCTTCTCGAGTCGCTGCTCCTCTGTGAGGTTGTCCTTGACATCTTCCATGGGCTCAGCAGGCGCATTTGCCTCCTCGGCGCCATTCTCCTGCGGCTCGTCCTTCTTGAGTATTGTAAGGCCAAACTGCATCTTCGGCTCCTCTACGTGTTCCACCACAGTTCCATTCTGCGCCTTGGTGTGTGGTGCATTTGCCAGCTGTTTCCGCCGCGCCTCATCGCGCCAGTTGCGATTCGGCAGCGCAGGAATCACTCGCGGGGCTTCCTTTGCTTTCGGACCGCTGACGTCGACCGCACCGCCCTCTGCGGCATCCCAGCCTGAGATCTCTTGCTGCTTGCCTGAGTCGTCCTCTTCGTCGTCGCCGAGCGCAAGTCGCGGCCGCTTTGTCTCTTTCTGTGCTGGCGAAGCTTTGAGGCCGACTTTGCCTTTCAGTCCGCCTAGCGACATCTTGAAGCCGCCCGGCTTGGGGGCGGCCATGTTTGCGGTGTAGTGGAGCGTGCGGTGTTCGGCGAGAGAATGGGCGAATGTTTCCCTATGAAAAGTTTTGGGAGCGATCGAGTAGACTCTCGGCGTCGCAAACTTCGGGCCGTCGAATCGGCAGAGTGTGAAAGCGCAATGGTGTGCGAAGAGAGGGGAGTGGTAGGTTTTTGTTAATTCCTAGGACTGCAATGACATCGCACTTGGCGCGGATCCCTGCAGGCAGCGGCACCACGTGAATCTCAACTTCACCCACCTACTTTTTGCGCGCAACACTGCACTGGCATACTTCTACTACACTGGCATTACGCTACAACAGTATCAACGAGAAACTTGCAAGATGAACACTCCAATTACCAATTTGTACAAAAGCAGCTAATCTACACTACGTACGCTCCCTGGGCCATCGAAGCCTCTATCCTAAAACTCGACCCGCAGTAGCAGCCGTGCTCCGATCTTTCGTCTCCACCTTTTTCAACCCCTTGCCGGCCGTAATCTCACCAAGCAGCGCACCAATCTTGGGAGGCCCACCCGGTGCTTTCATAGTGGGCATCGGCGGAGGTGGAGGCGCACTACCACCGGGCGGCGGCGGCGGTCCCGGAGGTGGGGGCGGCGCAGAACCCGAGGGCATGGGTGGAGGTGGTGGGATACCTCCAGAAGGTGAGGCGACAGCAGGGCTCTCGGGGCGAGGGCTTTTGTTATCCATAGAGGAAAGTGGACGAGGAGGTGCCATTGTGCCGAAAAGAATAGAGGCGAGCTGTTTGGCGCCACCTTGAGAGGGACCCTCGTCGTCATCTGACGAGGAATCATCAGAGTCGACTACAGACCAGTCGTCATCTTCCTGTCGTCCCATACGGCGACTTGGAGGTGCGGCAGGCTCGTTGAACGTGGGCGCCGCAGCCTTGTTCGCACTCTCTTGTGTCAGACGATGGAATGGGTTCGTGGAAACTTCGCTAGTGTTGCTTGGCGGCGGTGGAGGAGTCGCAACGCTCTCTTGGTTGTTCAGAGCCATCTTCTTCAGGAACGGATTCTTTGTCTCGGTGTCGCCAAGAGGGCTTGTCAACGACGAAGCTGGTGGGCTTGCCACAGACGAGGGAGGAGTGTTCTGGTGAACAGGCATGGGCGGCGCCGGCGGTGGAGCCGTCTCGCGAGGTAGCTCCTGGCTTGCGGTTGGCGTTGTGTCTTGTGGTGTGATGTTCTGAGGATCTTCATCATCGGACGAGTCTTCGTCATCTAATGCCTCCAGCTGCAGCTGTAGCTGTCGTTCCCGCTCGCGAGCAGCTTCGATCTCAGCACGCTGATTAGCCAGACGAGTTTCTTGCTCTTTCGCCTCCTTTTGTGCTGCCTTCCTTCGTTTCTTCTCTTCGTCTTTGCCGAGTTTGCGCTGTTGCACCTGTTCCTCAAGGGCACGGAGACGGGCCTGGGCAGCTTCGCGTTCCTTCGCGAGGTCGTCTTCTTGTCTGCGCTCTTGTTCCCTGATGAGTCGTTAGTGGGTATCTATCAGTAGGATGAATGTACATACTCCATGCGTTTTGTCTCGGCGTGTTGTGCCTCTTGTTGGTCGCGTATTGCCTTTTCGGCCACTTCATTCTCGGACCTTTTAGCTTCTGCTTGAGCTTGTTGGGTATCGTGTTGTGCGACATCAACCTTGTTCTTCCGCGACACTGGAGGAGGAGGCGCTGGTTTCTTACCACTGCTCTTTACAGGAGTAGGAGGCGCGCTGGATTCATCGTTGAGCCGGCGTTGGCGCTCCTCTTCGCGGCGAGCATCTTCCTCTTCAGCTTGACGCAGCTTCTCGTCGCGTTCCCGCTTCTCGCGCTCGGCACGTTGCTGTGCCGTCTCTCCAGCTTTGGCAGGTGCTTTGATACCGAGCGCGGCAAGACGTTCAGCCATACGCTGTTCAGCCTGCTGCTTGATGAACGCCGCGCGCTCTTCTGGAGTCTTGTATGAAGAGTATGATCCTCCACTAGAAGGTGCTGCCACGGGCCGTGCTGCAGGGTCTGCGCTAGCTGAGGGACTGTCATAGCGAGAAGGCGCAGATCGATTGTCTTCTGATCGAGCCGTTGGTCTGTAAGTGTCGCGAGATGTGCTATAACAATTTAGCAATCGAAGAATAGAAAGGCGTGGAACAATACGTACTCTTCCTTGCGAACGCGTGAGGAGCGACTGCTTCGCTGAAGATCGAAGATGAAATCCTTGACTTCGTCCTCAACACCCAACGCTTCTTCCCATCTACGTCGCTCATGCTCGCTACTGTTATCGTGTCCACCTTCTTTGAGGCTAGATTCCAGACCCTTGGTGTACTCTCTCACGCTGTCCTCGACATCGCGAATCATGCGCTCGTTGTTCTCCCGTTCCGATCGGATACGTGAGTTCTCCTTCTCCAGACGCTCGGTTGCCGCGCCGCTGTCATCAGCGGCTGGCGCAGGTCGTCCGGTCAGAGCTGCAGACCGTGCTTGCATCATGGCTTTAGCACGAGCCTTCAGGCGATCTGCTTCGGTCACAGTACCTCCAGGGCCAGTACCGACGATGGTAGAAGCGGAGCCTGGGTTAGCTTTGGCATCCTTGAGTCTAAAGAGCTCTAATTGAGCATCTGCAATTTCACGCTCGGTTCGTCGAACGTTGGAAGCTAGCTCGGGGAGGCGATCAGTCAAAGTTTGGAGCTGGCGCTTGAGCGCGCGACGCTCTGCATCAGAATCCGAAGATCGTAGTGACGCTTTGGGATGGGCGTCAATGTCTTCCTGTATCCTGCGAATGCGACGGTACAAGTCCTCTGCTTCTCGTCGATCTCGACGATCAAGAGCGTCCTCTTCGTCGGCAGCATTCTCGTCACGGGTGTCCATGGCATCAAGCAGAATTTGCTTCTCCTTCACACTCTTTCGCAATTGATCAAGAGACATCTCGTCTGAGCGCTCAGACGATGGTGAACCTGGCTGCGCTGGCGAGGGCGAGCGGCCGCCACCACCCAGACGATGCCTAGCACTGGACTTGTAGCCCACATTGTCATCGTTGTTGCGGAAGACCGTCGCGTCCTTGCGACCACCAGCAGCGGGACTGCCGGCGCGGAAAGAATGAGACTTGAGATAGCTGACACCAGTTCGCTGTGGCTGAAGGAATGCACCTGAGTTCTTCCTGTCCTCGGCATCTCCACGTAGGAGATTCTTCATCGCACCAATTGAGTCATTGATGTTGCGAGTGGAGGGAGGGACCAGCTCGGGTGGAAGACGAGCTGGAATTGGGTAGCCGTTCAGCTTACGGTAGATCAGATGCATGGCAACAGCGAATTCGTCAAGGTTCAATCGTCCACGATCAGCAGAGTCGGCGAGCGTCCAGACGCGCTCAAGATCGGGCTTCGGCAAACCACTTTGTCCAAAAATCTCCAAAGCTTGGTCGCCGCTGATATAGCCCTTGCTCATGCCGTCCCATGCTTTGAAGGTATCGTCATACAGCTTCTTCTCCCCCTTTGTGATGGCCCACGGAATGGTAGCGTTACCAGTCAGGCCAGCGGTCGTATGTCCTGCTCCTTCGCGTCCAGTCTGAGGCATCATTCGTGCCGCCAGAGCCTCAATGTTTGGAAGGCCGCTTGCAGGGTTGTTCACCAATCCCCACTGACCTGGCATTCCCGTCGGCTGAGCATTGAGAGGGACCATGCCAGTCTGGTTCGGCGTCAGGTTCGAGCCGTAGCCCGTGGGCATAGGCGGCATTGGTGGGCGAGGCCCATTGTATCCTCCAGGAGCTTGTCCAAATCCAGTCTGCTGCGGCTGCATGCCCGTGGGTTGCATTCCCATAGGCTGCTGACCGTACCCAGTAGGCTGAGTAACGAGAGTGTTGAGAAGCTGGCTGTTCGATTGCTGGGGCTGGGGCTGCTGTATTTGGGGGGTCTCGTTGAACTTGGGCGCATTGCTGGCGGGGGTTGGTCGACTCGGGCCGTCCTCTGCGATGCTGAAGGAGATGATGTCGACCATGCTAGACACCTCGTTCTTGACGCGCTCGGGCAGGCTGTTCGGGATATCCTTGCCCGTCAACTTGAGGTTGCAGAGGTACATGGCGAGGGCGAACTCGGGGAAGAGCAGCTGGCCAGACTTGGTGGTGTCGGACAGACTCCAGATGTGACCAAGAGCATCGCCGGACAGCTTGGATCGCATCAAGAGGTCCCGCGCCTGGTCGCCAGAGAGGGCTTGCGCATCGCCGACGGCCGACTTGAACAGCTGCTCGAACTTGGCCTGGTCCTGCGCTGTGATGAAGGACAGCCGCATGTTCGGGATCTTGCTCGACTTTGCGGGGACGGGCGGGGGCACGCTCGAGGCCGAGGATCCCCTGAAGGAGTCGGCCATCTGCGACGAGGTCATGCCCGTGGCCTGCGGGCGCTGGGGTTGCGCGGGCGGCTGTTGCTGCTGTTGTTGCGGGGCGCCAGTCTGGAACTGCTGCTGCTGGGGAGCTTGGGGCTGCTGCTGAAATTGGCTCTGCTGCCCCGGATAGCCTGTGTACTGCTGTGGCATAGGTGGTGGTGGCTGCTGTTGCTGCTGTTGCTGCTGTTGCTGCTGTTGCTGCTGTTGCTGCTGTTGCTGCCCAAATGCTTGCGGCTGGCCCGGGAAGCCAGTGTACTGCTGTTGCAGAGGAGCTCCCCCATATCCCGTCGGCTGGGGTCCCAATCCGCCCTGGAAGCCCCCGGGCTGTCCATACGATTGCTGCGGCGGCGGCTGCTGCTGGCCATACTGAGGCTGGCTGGGCCGGGCGCTGTTGCCGCCCCCTAAGTATGAATTGGACCCGGAGAACATGGTGGGCGAGGTGTCGCGGAACGAGTGGCGGGCGGGTCGGGGCGCATGCGAGGGCTATGAATATGGATGCAGAGGCACGCGGGCGAGAGATGGTAAGCAGACGGGCGGAGTTGACAGCTTGCGACGGCGCTGTTGCTTCGAGTGAATCGCGCTAGGCGGGAGCTTAGTCGTCATGCAGCATGAGAGCTCACGTACTAGGTAAAAAGCCGCGAGTCCAGCCTGCACCACCACCTCACCACCAAACATGTCGAATGCACAGAACGGTGATGCAGCCAGCGCCCGCCCAGAGGCCGACTTTGCCGAGGTACGACTGTGACACGCCTGCGTCTTCGTTCCAAAAGTCCTGACAGCTGCTGTAGGCGATGAAGGAGCTACAGCGTGGCGAGAAGACCGCGGCCGCACTGGAGAATCACCTCGATTCGCTCGAAAAGAAGATTGAGGAGCTTCTGGCGCAAGCAGAAAAAGCTGATCAAGAGCTCAAGCGCGAACCAAAGGAGGAAGACGACAAATCTGAGGGCAATGAAAAGAGCCTCTCAGGTTAGAAACTTGTCAGCCGAGCATGATGGGCCCACGAACACCACGAACGTTACGATTGCACGCACAGGGATAGACAATGTACAACAGGTTTCACGAGGAGGTGGTGGAGGCGACTTTCACTACTTCAATGTATATTCCACACTAGAATGTGACCTTCAGGTACACAATACACTTACAGTCCTCCAACGGTCAAAGCCTTGACACTCGACCCCTCTTTCTTGAAGACCTCTTCCAGGTGGAACACACCATTGCTGTCCTTCTCGACCACGCCCACCTCAGTGACGATACCATCAATCAGCTCAGCAGGGGTGACATCGAAAGCCGGGTTCCAGACACCGATTCCATTCGCTGCAATGCTGATCGTCTCCACCACCCCAAGATCCAGAGTCACGCCGTCATGCCTGGGTCCCTTGACTAGAGTCACTTCTTTGCCAGGTCGCTCCTCGATGACGATGTCTGCGCCGGACTTGGTCCTCAGGTCAATGGTAGTCCTCGGTGCAGCGACAAGAAACTTGACGCCGTGGTGCTTTGCGAGGATGGCAAGTGAGTAGGTTCCGATCTTGTTGGCAGTATCTCCATTCGCAGCTACACGATCGGCTCCAACGACGATGCCTGCAATGTTCTCGCTCTCTCCCCGTAGACGCAGTAGTGCAGCTGCCATGGAGTCAGTGACCAGAGTAGCTGGTATTTGATCGTGGACAAGCTCAAATGCTGTGAGCCTGGAGCCTTGGTTGTACGGGCGCGTCTCCGAGCAGAACGCATGTTTGAGGTTTCCTTCGGCGTGTAGTGACCGTATCACTCCTAGAGCGGTACCGTAGCCTGCTGTTGCCAGGGAACTATCAAATCAGCAACAGAGTTAGAACAACATGTAGAAAAACCTACCCTGTGTTGCAGTGCGTCAACATGCTCACTGGCCCCTTCTTCCCAGCTACAGAGTTCTTCAATATCCACTCTGCGCCATGTTTGCCGATGTTTTTGTTGTCGCTCACATCGTCAATCAACATCTGTTCGGCAGCCTGCACATATGCGTCCCTCACTGACTCTCCACTTGCTCCGTCTCTTGCTGCAGCCTCGTCCGTGATCTTCCTCAGTTTGCCTGCTGCATCTGCCAAGTTCACTGCGGTCGGTCTGCTCGTGACCAAGTAGTCGAGCTTTTCATTGATAAAAACCTGGACCTCTTCCGCTACTGAAGAGAGCTTCATGTTCGTAAGCTCGACTGCGAGAGCAAGTGCGGCGACTATGGCAATCGCTGGCGCACCGCGCGTACGCATCTCCTTGATGGCGTGCCATGCATCAGTGCTCGAGTAGATGTGATCATATTCTTCGGCGTGTGGTAATTTTAGCTGGTCGAGAATCTCAAGCTGCCGTCGCGAGTACTTGATCGCTTGAAGCACCATGTTTGCCAGAGGAATTGACTTGTTGTGGGGTTGACTAGTTCTGCAGAAAATTTCAAGATGGTGAGCGTTGGGTTGCTGTTGCCGGATTGATTGCTCGACGCCGCGGATCTATCACGTGCATGCAATTGTACTACCCACATGTACTCACGTACCACCGTAGTAGCACTGGCTTCGCACTAATTCCTTGTCACTTCTCTACACTACGGGCATTTCTCCTGGTCACAGGTCGGGTTACACAGTGGGCGCGGCCCGGGATGACGATGGCGGCGCACGTGGCTACCGTCGCTTAGTAGCCGCATCGAGCGGTGACGGCCTTGCGAACGCAGGAGTTTGTGCAGCCAAACGACAACTGACTGCAAGGACATGTGGTTGCGTTTCTACCGTTGACTACAATCATCCAGCAATGCTACAACTAGATGATGCTGCGTACCTGTCAGAAATTGCCAAGGGCCTCGAAGCCGGTCAGCCGCTGCGATGCAGGGCATGGCAGGGATCCCGATGCCCAAAGGCAGTACTTTCGCCGCTTCCGAGGTTTGTCACGGACTGTGAATCGTGGATGACGAGCGCCAAAGAAACGCCGCAATATGTCTCGCAGCCGCCCGTTGCGCTTCATCTGCCTTCAATTGATCCCCTCCCGTTCACAGCTCTACACTTTTACTCCCACCCGTACACATCGCGCTGCATATAGTTGTTGGCCAATCTGACGCTGCTTTCGGAACCACGCCGCGGCCCAAGTGAATCAATTCGTGGGAAACAGGCCCCACCCCCAATAAGTGACCTTCAACATTCTCAGCGACAACCCACCAGCCTTGCGACTCAGCTCAATCACATGCGCAAAGCAACCAATCGATAGCAACCGCGCACCGTACCAAAGACACTCCAGAACACACCCCTCATCGATTGGTGCAGTATTGCCCAGCAGATCGCCACTCTAAGCAGCCCCGCGCATCTGGCGCAAGTACCTACATATACCGATGCCCCTCATGCCGCGCTCCAAGTCGAGCGTTGCGGTCAGTACCTCTGTTATGATGTCGCAAGAAGAGCCCATTAGGCCGACACGGCGAGGCTACGGCACATTTACTAGCGAGCGACAACGGCGGCACTCATGGCAACATGCGACGCCCTGCATGCAGGACGCCGACAACTTTCAGATACTGGTATGCGAACTAGCATTAGGCGCCTGAAAAGTTACTGACGATTGAAGCTACGGAACTTCCTCGCCGAACTCAATTGCAGGATAGAATTCCTCGAGTCGTACGGCTCCCTCAAGTACGATGCCGGCGTCGAATACGCCTGGACTACCCTCCTCAATGTTCGCGATTCATGCTCGAGCATATCCGATGGAGCATTGGAAGCCGGACGCCGTCGTGCCGCCGTGTTTGTCGAGACCCTGGAGGAAAGATACAAGGAGGCTCTCGAGCGCAAAGAGACTCTCGGAGAAAAGGTCCTCGAAGGAATAATACTCATGGATTCGTACCTAACCGAATTCGAAACACGCGCATACGCACTCGGAGACGGCACAATCGGCTCGTACGCACATGAGTTCTACGAGGAGGGACGGCGGAAGATGGACGAGGGCTTCGAAATCGCAAAGGGCGTTGTAGACGGCGGTCTCGACAAAGCGCGCCGTGCCCGCGAGACCATCGAGCTCACAATCGAGCACGGTGTCCAACGAGCCCTCGCCCGCGCAAAGGAACACGGCCTCATACACTACGACGACCTGCCCGAGCCATGGCGGGTAAACCCACACATCCTCAAGGGCTACCGCTTCTCAGAGGGTAAATGGGCCTGCGTACGCTCCGTCTTCGGCCTGCACAATGAGCTCATCAACATCTGGACGCACTTGCTCGGCTTCCTCATGGTGCTCGCCCTAGCATTCTACTTCTACCCCACGTCCGCAAACTTCAGCAACAGCACCAAAGCCGACATCTTCATCGCCGCAGTCTTCTTCTTCGCCGCGTGCAAGTGCCTCGTCTGCAGCACAATCTGGCACACCATGAACTCCATTTCGCACCAAACCCTTCTGGAACGCTTCGCTTGCGTCGACTACACGGGTATCAGCCTGCTCGTAGCTGCCAGCATCATGACTACCGAGTACGCAGCGTTCTACTGCGAGCCCGTATCGCGCTGGACCTACATGCTCATTACCGCTGCCCTCGGTGTCGGCGGCGTTCTCCTCCCCTGGCACCCAACCTTCAACCGCGCAGACATGGCCTGGCTGCGCGTCCTATTCTATGTCTCGCTTGCACTGACCGGCTTCCTGCCCTTCGGCCAACTTGCGTACTCCCGCGGCATCGAGTGGGCGCAGTACTTCTACGCGCCGATCACAAAGAGCATGATTGTGTACATGACTGGCGCGTTGCTGTATGCGAGTAAAGTGCCCGAGCGCTTCTTTCCGGGGTGGTTCGATTATGTGGGCTGCAGCCATAATATTTGGCATGTTGCTGTGCTTGCGGGCATCATATTTCATTATATGGCTATGCAGACTATGTTTACGAGCGCGTTGACGAGGGCGGAGACGAGTTGCTCCGTGTATTGAGGCATGTTGGGGTCGCATATATTTGGATCTTTGGATAGCATTGGGCATTTGTGAGCGGCGCGTAGATTTCTTGCATTAGACTCGGGCATTTTGGGCATCAGAGGCGAAGAGCTGTTGAATACTATACGTTCACTTTGCAATTTTTCTCATGTGGTGGTATGACATGCACAATTGAGCACGTTCTCCATTGGTATAGAACACGCCCACCCAAAACTCTGTGAAAGGGATATATACATTCGCCCAGGGACATTAACTTACAACAATAGGGTCTATAGAATGGAAGCAAAGCGAAAAACTCCACCAACCGTCGTAATTCATATCGAAGCCGTAGCGTCGTCTCAAAGTCATGAGAAGGCCGTGATTGTTCTGCAATCATAACTGGAAACTCATAAGTAGCGGAAGAGAAGGGTGCTAGAAAACAAGAAAGAAAGCATCGGCACAGAGTATCAAGGCTTCGACAGCAAAAGTCGTGCCACCAAACGGTCGAAAAAGTATCCCATGTCGTCGTCCTCTCGCGTCTCCGTCGCTTTCCGCGAGAGATACCCATTCCCACTCGCCTTCTTGATGCTATCCCTAACACTTTCGACAAACGTGTCTTCAGGAGAAAGGTTGCCTCGCGAAGACGTAGCCTCGCCCTCCCATTCTGGCTTCAGCCGCGCATGGCACCCAGAAAAGCATGCGGCGTAGAATGCAAGCAACGCCCTAACGCTTTCCTCGTCAGCGCCATGGCGCTCATCAGCATCTGCAGTTTTTGGCTTGTCGAAACTGTTGTGGTATGGTAACTTCGCGGCGTGGTAGTGGATCGACTCAATGGTCATGAGTAGAGTTATCATGATTGCAAGGGCTATTGGCCAGTCGTCGGAATCGCGGTTGAGTAAGAGCTGTTCTAGAGAGGACAAGACTTCTCTCATGAGCGAGTAAGCTAATCCGGGCATGACTTCGCCAAATTGTGACCGGATGAAACAGGGTGTAGGTGTGATGCTGTCGGGAGTCTCCGTTGTGGCTTGTACTAACTGCGAAAGCGACAGGTCGCTGTTGGGTGTGGGCAACGTGATGTCGCCACCAATGTGTACAAGGACGAGTACTTTGAGTGCTTGATGAAGTGTCCGAGATCGGGGTGAGCTTGTTGAAAGAGATCGAGAGAACACATAGACGTCCCGAAGAATCCTTAGCGGTGAGCAGAATAATGGAAAGTGGCGGAAGTTGTGTGCAACCAGAAGAGAAAGGTGATTATCCAAGGTTTGTGTCAGACTGTCCATAGCACCTTTGGTCAAGACTGCCGGGAGGACGGCATTTTTGTGAGTGGAGCCGGTGCTATTAGATGGTGGCCACGGATAGGAAACGTGGACGTGTGTGTGGTCATCCTCCACCTGAAGCGCGTGCACCGGCATTGAAAGTGATGGACCGAAGCCGAAATACAGTGGAATATGGTAGGTCTCAGGCTGTATGCTGTAGCTGTCGGGTGCGAGGAAGGACTCCAGTGGACGTGCTGTTGGATGCCACCGATCGGAGAGGAACACGCTCGATTGGTCTCCAAGAAGTCGGTCGCGACACGGGTGGTTGATGAGGTCGCCTTTGTAGTGCTCCAAACACGAGCGGCACGGCGTGCCAGGATCACATTTCTCTTTGCGGGCCTTGCAGTTCGTGCATGCTCCAATGACTCGCATGAGGGCGGCATGGGTTCGCTGCTCGGCAGTCAATCCCTTTTTACGTCCCCTCGGGGTTCGTCCCTGTCCTCCATCGGTACTTGACGGTGCAAGACGGTTTGTTTGTGAGTTGTGGTGATACGAGACCCAACCGAATCCTTCCGAAGTAGGCGAAGGCGTCGCTAACTTGCGGCGTGGTTCCGTTCGTGAATTACTTCTCGACAACGTGGCGCTTCGCGGACGACGATATGTACTGGGTGATACCGAAAGTACGGGAGGCACTCTGTGAGCCCAAGGTGATCCGGGCATTGTAGCATTGTAGCTCGCTGGCCGACGATTTGCTTGAGGTATAGTGACTGCGCGGCTGCGATCCATATTCGACCCCTGGAATGAGGCGAACGAATCGTTGAAGCTTTGCGACTGTGTGTATGGAATTGAAATCGGTACAGCTTCTGTGTGTTCGTCTGCTTCAGCTATAGGCTCAACAATCTGAGGTCGATCTGCCCAGGTGCCGATGTTCGTGAAGACTTGTGAAGCACGAACATCGAGGCCACTGAAGGAATGATTCAAGCCTGAAACATGCGGCTTGAACATGTTCTCCGTGGTGGTCTCGAAGGAGGTGGCGTTTGGTAGAGTGTCGGCGATGCGTTCGAATCGCGTGTCAAGGACAGGTGACTCTTGGGGATAGCTGAACGGTAGAGACGCATTCTCGCAATTGTCGAAAGATCCATAGTAGCGACTACCTTCGTTATCGACCAATGGTGATGTAGTGACTGTGTCGAAGAGCGGAGAAGTGCAATATAGTTGGCCGAATGAGCCGTCGTGAATTGATGGTGGAGCTGAGACGTCGAGCGATGGAAGACCTTCAGCGAGAGAAGGTGGCGCAGAGGTTATGTATGGCTGCTCAAAACTTTCAGAGAGGTGATAGTCTTGAGTGAGGCTTTCGTTGAGAGGAAACCCAGTATACATGGGATCGTAAATCTCTCCATCCCATGCCACAAGATCTTGCCAGTCTTCCATAGGAGACGCAACGTGACCAGGTTGCGACATCTTCTTTCTGATCTGGAGTTTGAGCTGCTGAAGTTGCGATTAATTGTCGAGTACCAACGATATGAGAGCTTCTGAAGAACCCCTTGTTCGGGGTGTCATAGAAGGGCAACAGAAGGTCGCGGTGTGGGATGAAATACCACGGAGAAAGAGCTGTCAGGCAGGAGTGGTAACAATGTGTCCCAGGCAGAACTGATGCAAACATATACTTTCTTGTGGGGATGTTAGTCCTGCGGCTGACAGTGCGCACCAAGCCTCTCTCACAGCAAGAGAGACAGGGCAATTGACGAGTAGCTACTCACGGTCTTATCACGTTGCGCCCTTCCATTGGTCCATTACTGAATCTCTCGTGTCAATGGCCGTAGGCTGAATGCAGAGTGCCGACGAGCCCTCATGCTTCAGGGCGTCGACTGGAGTATGTGGGCGTCCATCTGACCAGATCCTTGCTGCGGGTCGCAGCCGGTCAACCTTTGGGGCTGAGCACTTTCCGACTAGCGCAACAGGCGTGAACACGACAAATCAGAGTAGACTGTGGAAGAGGATGTGCGACGTAGAGCCGATCTACCGGTTCAAGAGTTGTTTCCCGTGCAGCATTTCGGTACCCCATCACAAATTGGGAAGGCTTCTGGAAAACTTCGCCTCGCCGTGGCTGTGACGTGATGCAGCTAGTATCCTAAGTCGAACGACCTGTGTTTTCTGATGGGGGTGTTGTCATAGAAGTGTGATGCGAAGTACGTGATGGAAGATTTGGCGATTGATGTTGGTTCAGTGGCGAATTCGCCATTAGAGTTTGAGGAGGGCAACTGCTGGGGAGGAAGTCACGTCACGATGCCCACCTTGAGCCTGCGCTTTCCGCCCACGCAATGCGTGAGCCGGCCATAACATGCTTTGTACTGTGTCAAGGGCACACATATTTAGCAGGCCCTGGTCAGTTCGAAGTGGGCTTTCGTGGAGGTAGGCTTTCGTGGAGGTAGGCTTTCGTGGAGGTAGGTACCGGGCAGGAGGTGTGCCTCGGCGTATTGCTAGACATGTGTGCATTATTCCCGACGCCCTCCTTCAACGTCAGTGAGCCCTCCGTCTAGCCACAAGTTCATCTGACACGAAAGCAACAGCAAACTAATGCACGCCTATGATGAAACGCTGGCGAGCTATCCTCATTATGAACGCCCTACGACTGCCCAGCAATGAAGGCAGCCTAGCGAAGAGCCTCGAGGTCTTGTAGCGTCGTTGTCCATGGTAAAATGTCAGCATCGGATGTCGCCTGTACAAAGTAGACCAGAAACAACCGAAGGAATACTCGGCTATGTCATGCAGAACTAGCTGGCCTCACTTTGTGGTATCCAGATCCGGACCGTGCGGCTCTGCGGCAACCGCGTTCGTCGAAGCGACTGCCAACGCATGACACCGGTATTTGACCATCAAGACTTGACCGCGCCTTTCCCGTCAAGTGAAGGATGGTTTCCGGCACAATAGACTCCCTCGCAGAATGCCTTCACGTGTTCACCTCTCGGTCTTATTTTCCTCGCCGTTGGCACTTCACATCACACGACAACAAGGTGTGGTAGAGATACACGTAGCAAGCTAAAGATATTGACATAATCATATTTAGCATGCCCTAATAACGCCGAGGAACAGGAACGGGTCCAGCCCAACGGGAGCATTAGGGCCTACGCAAGTCTGGCCATAAGATACCAAACAAAGAAACAAAAGTACAACACGATCGCTCGTAAGGAAATATAAAAGAAACACACACACACACGAAGTCATACAACATAAGATATGCAACCATGATAAGGACATGCCAACGAAAGAAAACATGTACAAGAACATGTGCCACCAAACCGACCCGAAACTAGCATGTGACATTGAAGTCGGGTATCTACCAAAAAGGAGGAAAGAGAAGAAGGGTATCAATCACACCAGAACCACTGGCAATGCTCCATTCGCCCATTGTCTGTCGTGTAACAGTTCTGCATCTTCGTAGTCGTTGGTGTCGGTCGACTCCTGGCTCGGCGTCGGGTCGCTGCAACTCCATGTCCGCATGCGCACGATGATGTCGAGGTCCTCGTCTAGTCACGAGACCTCAGGCGGGGCGAAGAAGAGGACGACTTCGCCGCGGTCGTTGCGCCTCAGGCGCAGATTCTTCCAGAGCTCCTTCTCTTCTTCGGCCTTGGATGGCGAGCGGTCGCGTGTGTCGTGGCGTTCTCGGTGGTATCGCTTGAGAGCCTTGTTCATGCTCATGCCGCGCTCAGACTCAGGGCCCTTGGTAATGAAGGACATGAAGAGGTCGGCGCGTGGGTCCATGCCAGTAGCAGCAGAAACGAGGTCGCCGTTGGGACGCACGATGAGTTGGCCGTCGCCCTCTGGTGACATTGAGCGTGAGTCGGAGCGATGGTATTCGATGGCCTTCATGGGCTTGCGGTCTTGGGGGGCAGGCGAGACGGAGGAGGAATACTGTCGACGGCGGATCCTTCGGACCTCCTTGCCAGAGTCCTCGCGCTTCTTCTTGGGGCGGATCTTCACTAGGGCAGAGCTGGCATGGCGCTCGATGCGATCGCGCTCGCGGCCCCGCTCCTTTGCCTTCTTGTCTTTCTTCTCCTTTTCTTTCTCCTCTTTCTCCTTGCGTGCCTTGATGTCGGCCTTGCGTGCCTTCTGCTCTAGCACATCGAATTCTTGCTGTGCGCGGAGCAGGGCCTTGGAGTTCCCTTGCTTTGCGCGCTTCATGGGGCTTAGCGGTGAGTTGGCGTAATCACCCGAGTCGTCTGGCGACGGCGGGAACTGTGGTCGCGCAAGCAGACGGCCAAGACCACCGGTGAGACCAGAGTGAAGCATGGGCGGGGCGTCCGACATGAGTGTGTCCCTCTCTTCCTGAGCGCGGACCAGCGACATGTCGAGTTGAGTGGGCGAGTTGCGCTTGCGCTTGCGATCGGTCTTCTTGGTGGTGGTCTCAACATCGGTATCGCGTGACTTAGTCCTGGAGTGCTTTGCCTTCGGCGCTGGAGTCGCATACGAATCGTACCGCTCTCGCGACGGGCGCACAGGCTCTCCACCATACGAGAAGCCCGTCTTCGCGAACGTGTCGTCGTCGTCCGCGAGCTGGAACTTCATAACATCCGAGATTGCCGGCGTGGATGTTTCCACGTACGCTGGCGGCTGGCTGTCTTCGATCATGCGCGACTCGTCTGCGGGCACATGGGTCTTGGAGGGGTTCGGCGTCTCGGAGGCCTCCAGGAAGTCAAAGACGTTGACATCCTCAATGGCGGCTTGTTGTTGCTCGTGGTAGCCTAGGGAGTATGGTGCGGGTGGTGGAGTAGGTGCGCGGGGAGGGGCATCGACAACAGCGAGTGAGTTGCCGGCTTCGGTTGCATCTTCGACGTATGCGTGGTGCGGTGCGGTGAGGGCCTGCGAGTCGTCGTGGTAGGCGCTGTCCTTCTTCTGGTGCTGGCCCTTGGGCTTCTTCTCCTTGTAGAGCTTGCCCTGGTACTTCTGGTCCTCAGAGATGCACGACGTATGCGACCTGTAGTTGGTGCCCTGGAAGTGGATGCCGCAGTCGAGACAAGAGTACGATGCCGCATAGCAGCTACGCGCATGGGCGTCGAGTTTGGGCTTCTTGAGCACGTCGCCGCACCCTTCCTGAGGTCATGGTCAGCCCAACTGCTGGTCGTGCCGGCAACCAGATGAGATAAAAAAGAACACAAGCACCGCCTGCATGAAGATCGCTGGACAAGTCCTGCACTGCACCGACTTACACATGAAAATGATACCATGCTGGATAACGCACACCGCCGATTCGAGAGAGAGACTGGACTTGCGGTGAGCGCGCTGGCAGCAGTGAGGGGTTCAAATGGATATGGCAGATTTGAAACGCAGGCTTTGGTATGTTGTCAAGCAGCAAGGTTCGCAACAACGCCTAATCCGCAAGAATGCTAGCTGCAAGGGCTTTTGCGCCAATCTGCGTCGCATGCCCCTGTGAGACACCTTTTCATGCAGCCGCTCAAAATAACATCACACGCCCACAATGCACGCCACACGCCCACACACGGCCTTCGCGCCCTCGCGCTCATGTTGGTGCTGGCGATCATCGCGCCTTGAGGTCCACTGTCGCGCTTCCTCTGGCATGACGCGATCGTGTCACTGCGCGTTAGAATCGACATCGAAACCAACTCGTAGCAGGTAGACACGCGACTATGCGAAACCCATTTTTTGTTATGTATTGATGAGTTTTGACGAGGTTTTCTTGTTTCGCAACTGTCTTGTCCGCGTGGCTCCCTCCTCCAGGGCTCATCCTGTGAGATGGCGCTGCTCGCGTAATGCCGAGTCCGCACCACTCTCTCGAAAAGCTGGTCGACGTGCACTTTCTTCTTATCAGCTGCGCCTTTAGTCTAGTCTACATCTCTGCCTCGACACAACCATAGCAGGCGAGGCACAGGTCTCATGTGCTGCAGAGAGACGCTTGATTTGGACCCCGTGCTGCGACTTGTGGGGAGGATTTCACTTTGACTCCGCCATGCTGCGCGAGCATTGTGGAGTACCTGCAGCAGAGTTCCCGTATGCCGTGAGTAAGTCCCCGGCGTTCATGCTCAGCGCGTAGGAAGTGCGCCTAACACAACCCCTCCCGATCGAGGCGGATCGTGCTTTAGCGCCTTACACTTGTACCATGCTACCAATCACGTGGCGGTGCCTGTTTCCGGGGGAGGCTCGTCTCCACAGCCGCAGTCGTATGCTGCAGAGGGAAGGGGTCAGCAGTCGTTCGCATTCCGAAGATAGTATCACGCTGCTCGCAAATGTCCGACGAAGATACATACTACAAGAGGTTAGCATGTACCCGTCAAGAGGATTATGGCCCAGCGCGTGAGGGCTCCAAGCGCAGACTAGGAATTGTCTGATGCTCAGCAGCCACCAGCTCTGTGTCCATGGGAAGTCGCACCCGTCTCCAATGTCTTTGCAGTCAAACTGCGGTTTGCCTAGACGCTTGTTCACCTTATTATGTACTACGCATCTAGAGAGGGTAGAGATCAAGTCAGCTTCGTCTCGCGTGCGGCCCGTACTGGAGCATCTTACCCCCACAGTGCCGCTGCCTTGCGTGACGATACCTGAGGTGGATATTTTGCAAGGACTTGTCCGAAGTGTTCAGCACACTCTCCGCTGCAAGAGCAGTTAGCACGCTCACGACCCCAGCTGCGGCGTTGCGAGGCGCAATCCTACCAAGGGTACAAGCGCTGGAATAGGTGTATGTACGACCGGAGCGCTTCCATCTCCTCTTCCGTAGGCTTTTCAGGGAAGCGAGCAAATGTCGTGTGTAGGACTTTCCATGCCGCGCGACCGAGTTCTGCCCTGTCCAGACCTGTCAGTCCTCGTGCCTCCGCGACCAAACTGGCCCAGATGCGCCTCTTGATTTTTGTGAACGTACTTCGCCGTCGCATTTGCTAATTTTGGGGCGATCGCATGGCCAGTGAGGACAGCTCCGCTCGTGTGACCCTCCTGGTTCCCGCGTTGAGGTATATGTGGCAAGTAGCTGAGAGGTGTTTGGTAAAGGAAGAAGCCGCATATGCCGAACAACAGCAGGGCTAGGACGATGAAGCGGCTCCTGAAGTCGGTAGTCCTCATCGCGCAGGGGTTGGTATAATATCAAATGTATGCGTAAGAGGGAATTCTAAGGACGGAGGTGAAGTGATGAGAGTTGGCGCAACATGTTGGAGTTCTCGGTCGCAAATCTCCCAGGCATTTGTCGCCTCATCAATGCCAAGCTCCAACGCACTCTCGAATCATATGCAACACTGTCCGGACCGCGGTTAAACCTGCCTCGCAGTGTGAGACGGTGATTTGCTGATGATTTGCAACGAAGTTCGTGAGTACTTCGTCTTAGAAGAGGGAGCTGGGCGAGCTGCTTTTGGTACATTCAAGCGGCAATTAGTGGATATCTCCGGGACGACGTCACCGATATCGCACTTGAAGCAGCTGAATGTTAGCTTACACAGTCAGCTAAGAATTCTCCACAACGACAGCAACTACAAAGCAATTGATCGCCGCACGCTCACTCCTCCAACCTATACACATCAGCAATCATGGCAGACTTCCCACCTCCTCCCGTAGACACTATTGGTATGCAGTATATCCTTGCAACGGTGATACATACTAACTCACAAGTCAGACTGGGCCAACATGGGCTTCAAAATCCGAGAAGGTCAGTACAGTACTTGGATGTAGTCTGTTTTGCTTTCCTGACAGGATGCATCATTCCGCGCGACAAGGAGCCTTCAAAGTCGCTTTTGACCCAGAGTTTCCAGACACAGCATCAGGCGGCTGCAGAGGACCTACGAATACTCTCTAACCAATTTGCAGTCAACGGCCATGTAGAATCGCACTACTCTGTCTCCACAGGCGAATGGACAGCCCCCGAGTTTGTCGAGGATCCGTATCTGCGCATTCACGGCATGGCACCGGGACTGAACTATGGCATGCAGTGCTACGAAGGCATGAAGGCGTTCCGCGCACCAAACAACACAATCAACATTTTCAGACCCAACAAGAACGCCGAGCGGATGCAGCACTCGGCATCCTTCATCTCGATCCCAGAGGTACCCTCGGAGCATTTCCTCAAGTGCTGCAACTTGGCCGTGGGCATGAACGCCGCATATGTGGCACCTCACGAGACCGGCGGAGCCATGTACATCAGGCCACTTCTGTTTGGTAGCTCAGCACAACTCGGCCTCAACCCGCCGCAAGAGTACACATTCGTGGTTTACTGTGTCCCCACGGGTGTCTACCATGGAACGAACCCTGTTGACGCCGTCATCCTCGAGGACTTTGACCGTGCCGCTCCGGAAGGCACGGGCTCCGCTAAAGTCGGTGGCAACTACGCTCCAGTGCTGCGACATAGCGAGAAGGCGTACAAGGCCGGCTACGGAATCACCCTGCATTTGGACAGCAAGACCCGGAGTATGGTGGACGAGTTCTCCACGTCAGCCTTCATTGGCGTAAAGAAGGACGGCGATAAGGTCAAGCTCATTGCCTCCAAGAGCAAGAACATCATCAAGAGCGTTACCGGAGATAGTGTGCTTAGGATTGCTGAGTCATTCGGGTGGGAGACGGAGTCAAGAGAGGTACAGACTGACTCATGAGTTGTCAAGCTGTGCTAATAGATTACAGATCGCTTACGACGAGATGAAGACCTTTGACGAGGTCCTTGCTGCTGGCACTGCAGCAGCACTGGTGCCCATCAAGTCAATCACTATGGACTCAAGGGGCGACAAGTTCACCTACCCTGCAGCTGAGAAGGAGGTGCCTCCCGTCTGCGCGAAATTGCTCTCCACGCTCAAAGGCCTTCAGCAGGGCAAGATTGAGGACAAGCAAAATTGGTTGTATAAGGTGGAGAGACCACAGCAATTTGGTCAGACAAAAGCGAATGGCATTGCACAAGTTGTCGGACAACTGCCATGATCTACTCTGCACGTCGGCGAGGGCTTGCGTTGATGGTCGGAGGCGTCATGGCAAAAGGACATTCAAGGAGCGCGTGACGGTTTGCGATTTGTACATACTGCAGAGCAACCAGAGTGCGTGTCAATCAAGTTTGCCCTGAACATTCCAGTTCACACTTCGTCTAGATGACAATTCTCAGGCTTCAGACGCAGAACGAATTGTCAAAATAAAAGCTAGTTTTCAGCAAACAACACAAAGATGTAAAATGCTTGTTGAAAGTGATGCCTTTGCTCCTTGAATAACTTCGCACACATAGCAGTGCTATTTGTCGCTGACGCCAGATCTAATCAGGGAAGGCGCGGCCGAAAAACGTCATCCCGAAAACTACCCTGAAGACCCCGGGCTGCAGGCTCGCGCGTCTGGACCTGAGGACAAGGCAGACGACACTGACATTTTTTACCTGCATACCCCGACTCGAATCTCTGATACACTGTCGCTGCAGCTTTGCGCAACACTCAAGCACTCGACCTAGCCATAGACACCAAATCAACACGGCGCACAGCAAACCGGTGTTCCCCCTCACGATCATCAGTGACGCACGTGCGCCCTCGCACGAAATCTAAGTCACACGAACGGCCGGCGACATGGGATTGGGATCCAGGATCAGAAACGGCGCAAGGCGGCACTTGGGCGATGGCTTGAATCCGGAAGACACCTACCTTTCATGTGAGTGCTGGCCATATCGTGCTATTTGCGACTTCTTCTGACTGAAGCAGATTGGGATGTGACCTGTAGGTACCACCGTGCATGCGTGACGAAGCCTGAATGGCGACTGACAGACGCAGTACTACGGACAGACTATGATAGCATCAAGGAGGATGACTGGCTCACAGATAATGTACGCGCGACCTACTTTCTACAGTGTTCATATGCTAACCTTCCCAGGCAATCGCATTCTGGCAAGAGTATGTACCGCTCTCTGGTCTCCCGCATCTATTTCTCATACATCTGCAGATATCTCGAGCGCGAAGAGCTCATCGCCTACCCCAAAGCCTCCATCGTCCTCCTCCGCCCCTCCATGTCCACTATGCTCATGCATACACCCGACCCCTTGACCCTCAAAGAAGTCCTACCCAACTTCTCCTCCACAACACACATCTTCCTGCCGATAAACGACAACCGCGACGTCGAGGCCGAAGATGGGGGCACACATTGGTCGCTCCTGCTCGTGTCTGTCATTGACGGCGTATCCTTTCACTACGACAGCATGGACCACCACAATAATGCCGAGGCGCAAGCGACGACAATGAAGCTGGAACGATTACTTGGAAAGAGACTGAAGTACATTGCCATGTCAGGCTCGCCGCAGCAGAACAACACGGTGGACTGCGGCGTGTTCGTGTGCATTGCAATGAGGCATCTACTCCTCAAGCGATTACTCCGAGCAGATGCGTCGAAGAAGATCAGCATGGGCATGAGTGATACGAGCATACACGCCAAAGAAGGGCGCAAGATAATGATCAAGGTTGTTGAGGAGAAGAGGCGAGAGGGTGTACGGAGGAACTCGTGAGTAGAAACCTCTCAGGACTGTGAGAAAGAGGAAATGCTAACGTTATCTGTGTAGACGAAGTCGCTCGCCCAGTGCGAGGCCGAAATCATCCAAGTCAAAGAGCCCGCCACGCATCGGCGCCGAGAACGAGGGATCGTAGGACACAATGAGCAGTGCCGATATGCTGCGACAGGACAACGATCCTCGCAATCAAAGCTTTCGCTGTTGCTAGCTATATCAGCTTTGTGGCTTGAGCCACGAGGCATGTCGACCGGATTTATGACTATTGCACCTTTCATGTCGATATGAGATTTATGTTATATATGACAGCGCATAGCAAGGAGTATGGGAATCATTAATGTATCTTGAAAATATGCATGTTATGTTATAAACGTTCGGATATCCTGCACTTTCAAAGCTGGGTCTACTCCAACAATATGGTACTCCAAACGCCAGTAATGCATGTGAACTTGAGCGCTCAACGGTGACTTGCGGCAGCTTTGTCCTCTGGCTGCCCCTCCGTCTTCACGTCTTCCTTCTCCTTCTCTCCCTTCTTCGCAGGCACAAGGTCCTCGTTCTTGTCTCGTGGTAATCTCGTCCACCCCGTCTTGAACCGCTTCTTGCTCGGATCAAACCGCGGGAACGGATGAGCTTCTGTGTTGAGTACGATTTGGTCGAGTGGTAACAAATCGTCCGGTCCGAAGAGGAGGTAGAAGTACTTGAGCGTCTCGGCCTGTTCATCGTTAGCACCATGCCTCCCCACCTAAATCTAGTATTTTCAAAACTTACCAGCCAGAAACTCTCCATATTATCCCTCGTCGGCGGTGGCGTCTTCATGACATCGCCCACACTCGTAAAGCCACCATTCTCCTCCACCTTCGTCCACTTAACAAAACTCTCAAACATGCCCCAGCCCCACTCCCTGTACATCTCGTCGCCTGTGATGCGCCACATGTAGAACAAGCTCTCGACTGTCTCCGGGCGCTGCAAGTTATGCGCATCTGGACCTTTGATGACGAAGTCGGATTTCCAGCCCTCGCCCTCTGCCACGGTGGTCACGAGACTGGATTTCGACGGCTCCAGGGGCTCTTTGTACATTTGGGGTGGATCGGCGAGCTCGAAGTGTGCGATTTCGGGGGCGAGGCCGGTGGGTGTTACTTTGTACATGCCCATGCATGTTTTCATGAGTTCGCGTGCGATGGCCATGTCTTCTTCTTGCTTCTTGCCCCAGGACGGGAGTTTCTTGGCTTCGGCTAAGGGAATACCGCCTGTTGCTGCGAGGGCAATGGTGCCGGGGTAGAAACATACTAAGTGATCCATCTTCGGGTGAATGTCGCCGTCAAGACCTGAAGGGCGCTCAGCAAGCACAGTGAAGTGGCTGAACTTAGTGTACGTGAGGAGGTGGTCTTTGACACCCTGGAGCGACTGGTCCCACATGTCTCGGTAGATGAGCTCGCCGGTCTGCAGGTGCTGCTTGATGAGGTATTCGTAGTAGCTGTCTCCTCTGCTGCCGAGGCGGATCTCATTACCACGGAAGGTGCCACGGTCGGCGTAGATGAAGATGGGCACGAGGCCGTCTTTTACACCGTTATTGTCGACAACTTCCATTACTTTCTCGGCTTTCTCCCAGTAGTGGCCTTCGCCGGTGAGGTAGGCCAGGTACTTGAGTTCGAGCTGGAGGGAGGTTGCTTCGGCGGTGGAGGAGGCGCCGCCGTCTGCGTGTGAGGCTTCGCCTTTGCCGTCTTTGAGGATGACGCTGGCCCATGGGACGCCGGAGGGAGATTCGAAGGCGCCCATAAGGCGGTCTGCGAGGTCGTCTGCCTTCTCCAGGAACAGGTCCTCCAGTTTCTCGTTGGCTGGCTTCATGCCGGGTAGTGTCTCTTGCAGGTAGTGTGCTGACAGCAGGCCACCCAGCATCCGAATTGTTGTCTCAAAGGTGTTGACATCCTGGTCCTTGTTGTAGTCCAGTGTGGTCGAGACCCACTCACGGGCGTGGTCGAGCTCTTGTGTGAGGTTCATTAGCATGAGTGTGTCCAGGGCGTCCACGATGATCCAGCCCATGCCGTTAGGCTCTGCCATGTAGCGACCCTTGCGCGAGATGGGGTGGTACTCGTCGTAGCCCCAGCCGTGCTCCTCGTATGCCTTCCAGCTGAGTAAGAATGCGTCCTTGACAGCTTCTCTCCGCTTCTTCCAGACAGCTGTGTTCGTCTTGCTTCCGCCTTTTGAGCCGCCCCACCTCGATCCCTTCTCGGTCTCGCCTGCGCCATCTGCCGGTGCACTCGACCAGCCGAACCAATATAGCAGCCCCAACACTACCAGCGCAATCAGAGCGATCCCCCTCCTACTCCTCATGAACCCCTTCCGACTCCGCACGCCATACCCGTAGCTCTTCCCCGTCGGCTTGTCCTTGTACATTGGCAGGCCCTTCTCGTTCCCCGAGATCTTGTTCCAGACGTTATCCTCGAAGCGGCGCTGTGCGTTCTCGAAATTGGGCACATTTCGCGGCACGGCGAAGGACATGTCGGAGTCTTGTATCGCCTGCTTAGTGGCCTGGACCGCCTGTTTGGTGGAAGCGAGGGCTTGTGCGGAGTGGGTCGCCGTCTTCTGGGCGGCGGAATGGAGGAGGGAGAAGGCAGTGGGCGACGCTTTGGTGCGGAGGTTGAACGGGTCGCGTGTCGAGTTCATGGACGCGCCGGGGATATCACTGTGAGGCGCCTGATATTACGTCTTCATCTTGGTTCGATGCGCAGTTCAGGCTTCATCTGGAGACGCTTCGACGTGCGCAGGGATGCCTCGGCCCATTTGAAGTCTGCTTGTTGCAAGGTGTTCACTCTCGACATTTCGTGACAGGGATCAAGCTTCACGCGAGTCTACATTGCGGAGGTCGTCGGGGGAGAACACCATCACCATTATCCCTTTGAGTCTCACAACAACTATGCGTATCCATGTAAAATTCTTGTAGCACAAGAGACATACTGATCATTGGCTCATGTGAATTGAACATTGCATTGCTGTTCAGTCCTCTTGTTTCGCTTTCAAACTGGCTTTATCTTGTTAGCTACCACATACGAGCAAAGGTGATGAAGAGTAAAGAGTCGAGATATCGTAGGCGTAAAAGTATTTTGAGTATACCTATGATTAATCCAGGAACATATACTTGTTACCGGGCATCTGCTGTTGATCTTGATATCTGCCAATACAAGGCAGCCTCAATGAAGTTTCAGTAAGTCTCAAATTAGTGCTGCTGTGTCAGAAATTGTATCGGAACTATTATCGGTATTGCTGTACCACAATCTGCTTGCGTGAAGCAAGTGACGATGAGATGAGCATGCTGAGGTGTTCCTCTCTTGTTCCCCACTGATCTTCAACACACAGCCCCCGCAACACCATGGATCGCAAGGGCATCGCTGTGCAACGATCGATAAAACACGCAATACACTCAGCCCCGTTTCCAAACATACTGTCTTACGTTTGAATGGGAAGGCATTGGAACACGTGTATGACTTTGTAGATGCGCCGCCGTCCAAGATGCTCAAGTACTCACGACCGTTGTTCGCAAGTTACACAACCCTGCAGCTCCATCATTCTGTCGTCACTACGATCTTGATCAGTCAGCATGGCGTCCCGCGATGCGGATGCAGTGCGCATTCCGTTCTTTGCACTATTTCCCTGCTTCCCTATTTACTCTTGTTGCAAGAAGCGATCGACGACTTTACAAGAAAAAACCACATCTAGCATAGACTCACGAAGCCCCACTGCAAACCACCCCTAAAGATTGCCAGCTACAATCAACAGAAATACGAAGACCGCAAAAATGAGCATGAAACACCTCACCATAAAGCCCGCCAGCTCGGGAGCACCAACCAAAGATGTCACCAGCGTCCCTCCTTCTCTACCTCACGCAAAAGAAACAAAAGTCCATCCCACAAACGCACCAGATGCCTTTACAGACGCGTCTCTTTTTTTCGTAGGCACAGCCACCACTATCATCGAATGGGCCGGCCTGCGCATTCTCACAGACCCAAACTTCCTACACGCAGGCGATCATGTTCACCTCGGGCCTGGTGTGAGTGCAACGCGGCAAACAAATCCAGCAGTCGACCTCGAAGACCTACCGCGTATCGATGTGATATTCTTGAGCCACTACCATGAAGACCACTTTGATCGCGAAGTGGAGGACAAGCTTACGAGAGACATACCGATCATCACGACACCGCATGCGCACAAGTGCTTGACGAGTAAAGGAGATGCGAGTTTCACGAATGTGCATGCGCTGGATACGTGGGACACCATGGTCATAGACATTGAAGGCCAAAACTCAGGCGATAAGCAGCCGAGCCTGATGATCAGAGGGATGCCGGGCAAGCACGTACCCCCGGGGCCGCTGAACATTGCGAACGACATCCTGGGCGCGGTTCCTCCGACAAATGGGTGGATGATTGAGCTCGGCTACAACGTTCCAACCGGTGAAGGCGAGGAGTCTTTCGAAAATGGATACAGGATCTACATCTCCGGGGACACGCTCATGGTTGACGAACTGAAGGAGATCCCCGAGCGGTACAAGGACAAGAACATCGATCTGATGCTTGTTCACCTGGGCGGCACCACGATCCCGAGCCCGAAAATGCCATTGCTCATGGTGACCATGGACGCGGAGCAAGGATTGAAGCTGATGCAGCTGGTGGATCCGGACTTGACGATTCCCATTCATTACGACGATTACGATGTGTTCTTGAGTCCACTGGATGACTTCAGGAAGGTGATTAAGGATGCTGGGCTAGAGGATAAGGTGGTGTATTTGGAGAGGAAGGACCAGTTCAAGTTCAATGTAAAGAGTGGTAAGGTTTGAACGCCTCAAGATAATAGACGTGTCGAATCTGAATAGCATGTCAATCTCATGCGTAGCGTGTGAAGTTTGACTTTTTCATTTGATGGACACTCTATTACGAGGTCCGATATGCCATTGAAGAAAGGTTATCCGTTGTGACGCCCGTCCGCCCATGCCATGTCGTTGTTCGTGCGCTTAATGTGGAAACACGCTCACACGCTCATGCCTCCGTCCTGTTCAACATCGAGTCTCTGTTTATGCGGTACGCTTGCCCTTGGGGTTTTTCTTGCCGACGTCGGAGATGGCGAGACCTAGGCCGTGTCAGCTGTGGTTCATTACAGAAGCCAGCTATGGGATGTCTGGTGCGTGGCAGGTGGAAAGTGCGTACCCGGTGGCAGACTCTGCTTGAGCTTCTCGGCCTTGTCGGTGTCCTTGAGGACGAGGGTGTAGACGTTCTTTGAGCAACGGACCTTGAACTTGATGTTGTTGACCTTCTTGTTCTTCTTTATGCGGGCGGCTGTTGTGATGTCAGTGCCATTCTCTTGAGACAACCAGCCCTTCTCGTGTGTATCCTCCAGTTCCCGAGTGTCCTCTTGTGCCTGTGCACTGTCGCCGTGCTTCCCCTTCTCCCTGCGACCTCTTTCCACCGGAATTGTAAGACATACACTTAGCATCCTTGCGCCTGCAGATCTCGATGAACTGCTTGATATCGGAGACTTCGGAAGGCATCGTGGCTGATTGTGACGAGTCGGTTCGGGTTGGTCGGTCGTGATCGTGAACTTTCGCTAGAGCCCAGATAATTTGGGTTGGGTTGTGGAGTGGATTTCTCGCTTCTGCACGGGCCGTATAGGGGCGGTGTTTGCGCGTTGCCGTATTGGGATAGCGGGGGTGACGACGTCTGTGGCGTCCCGCGATTGGGCATGTGTGAGGAGACGGTTGCAACTTGGAGTGCTGCCTACACCTGTGAATTTCTATTCTTCTTCATCAGCAGACATTGGGAACGACGGCTACTACATCGGACATCCACATCTCCATCCTCTTACCCGGAACGAAAATCCCAAACACCAGCATGCCGACTCCCCTCGATAGGGCCACAAATCAGCGCGTAAGTAATCGGGACATCTGGATCCCATGGGACATTATCCTCGTGGTAAACCTCATGGTCGTATAGAATGCCATGTGCTGACGAGAGAGTAGGCTCCTTTCTTCGCCTTCGCAGCTGTCATTACTGGTGTCGCAGCATGGAGCATCTGGGGTCAATCTCTGTTTCCGAGCAGTGATCCCACTGGTGGTAATTACTCACATGTTTGCTCCTATGTTCATTGCTTACACGTTCGCAGATCCAGATACATGGACTCATGACCAGTGTATCACGTGGCTCAACCACGTACGTGAAGCCCTAGCCTCTAGTACTTTCTTGGACCCTTTTTCAAGCCTAACTGAAGAACTATTTTCATACAATGCAGAAAGAACTATGAACATATGCTGACCATCTTATAGAGAAACTTGCACCCATCTCCACTTGCAACGACCGCTGAGCTCTTGGAGCGGATCAAGGCAAACATGAGGGTGGCTCGCGAGCGAACGCCGTTGCAGCCAGGCAACACAACCACAAATTGATGGGGCCGCTGCTGCTGTCCAATGTCTTCGAGAAGTTTAAGGTACCACCGCGCTTTACCCACTTCGGGAGAAGTGTTTGCATTTCCCTCTTTACCCATCGTGTGTCCAATCACCAGTGTACCGATACCCTAAGTTTGTAATCTCGAGCCTTCACATTATGTTCTGTACGTACGCACGACTTCGGAAGGCAGATCATCAAGATTCAGTCACTGAATACTGAGACAATGTGGATATTGTCCGACGACCGATCTCGCGAGGCATATGTGCAGCTGAAAGTTCCTATCCCAGAGCTCCAGTTGCAGGCCACTCCCAATCCATTCAGCCCTCCCAATCACAATCTTGAACGCCAATGCTTCCCTTCCATGTTCCTCAGCCACCCCAGCACTTCGAATCCACCCAGCCCTCCCAATCACAATCTTGAGCTCCAGTACTCCCATACATTTTCCTTAGCCATCCCGCCTCCATCGCCCGTCACCCTTGCCCACCTAGTGGCCTCCATCACCATTCTCGAACTCAGCCAGCATTTCAACGCTAGCGTTGAAGTGCTCCTCATCCTCCGCCGCCGCAGCCTCCTCCTCCATCATTTCCTGGTTCAAGCGCTCAAGCTCCTCAGCCATGCGCTTCTTGTAAGGCTCCATCTGCTTGTCCAGTGCCTCCTGCTTCTTAGCTGTCTCAAGGCGCTTGAGACGCAGCGCCTCGAGCTTCTTGCGCTGCTCAGCGACCTTGCGCTCCACTGACATGGGGTGTGGGCTAGCAGAGCCTGGAGGTATACGCGATACGATTGTGGGCGTGGTAGGAGTAGCATGGACGGGCGGAGTAGGGATGACCTTGGTACGCTTTGGCTCAGGTGTGGCGACGACGGTAGTAGGCTCAGCGGTACGCTTCGTGGGCGTAACCGTAGTAGGGGCAGCCGGAGTCTTCTTTTGTGCCGCGGGAGCAGGTGTAGGGACAGGCGCTGGCTTGGTAGCGGGCTTCTTGGTAGATGGGATCACCACCTGAGGGCTCTTCTTCCCGGGTTCCTTAGCTGAAGTGATGGTCTTGGTGGTTGCGCCGCTGACAGGCTTGAAAGTCGTCTGAGGAGGGCTGGATAGCTTCGCAGCACTGCCATTAGTGGACGCAGCTGACTTGGACACAGGAATAGCGACAGCGATGGTGTCACTAGCGGTAGTCGTCGTATCCTTCTCGGTGACCTCGGTCTCAGTAGGAGGCTTCTCCTTCGCGATGGCGGTGTTCTTGGTGACTTCACTGGCAGGCTTCTCCTTAGCGTCACTGGCAAGCTTCTCCTTAGCAATCTCGACCGACTTCTCGATCTCTTTGGGCTTCTTCACTTCTTTCGCCTTCTCTTCTCCCGCGGGCTCCTCAGTCGTGGCTGACTCGGTCATGATCTTGTCGCCGTCGCTGTCGGTGGCGACCTTGTCGATGACAGCTGCAGGTACTTCCGTGGCAGTGTTCTGAGCGCTCTCAGGGGCAGGCATGATCTCTTTGTCGGTGGTGGAGGTCATGTCGGGCGTTGATCCTGGTGTAGTGGTCGACTTAGGTGGTTGCTTCTTGGAGATGGTGGGAGACTGGAAGTATTTAGCAGCGGCAAGCAACAGCTTTAAGCTCACGCGAGGTGCAGCAGTCGAGGTGACCTCGACTTGCAAACGGCGCAAGTAAAGGTGAGAGCGACTCTTACCTTTGGGGTCTGTTCCTTCTGTGCGCCATTTGCCAAGGGAGTATCAGGGGCCATCGGAGTGGACGCTCGCGTAGAGGCATCGCCGTCGTCTTTGTGTGGAGCTGTATTGATGGGCAGGGGTGGAACAGGCTCAAGATCGAGGGTGTGTGCATCTGTCTTCGCCTTGCTGGTCGGGTCGTACGTCAGGGTCGTGAAGTGCTCGAAGATCGCGTCTGTAGGTGAAATTAGCTCTGGAACACATTGAACGCCAATCTTAGTGATTAGCAAAGGAGGAAAATGGATACAAAGAGCAAAACGTCCAAATGAGAGTTCACGAACCTTTGCTGCGATAATGGAAGCGGAAAATCGCCCACGGCTCTGTTCCGGGGCGCCGAGCATCAAACTTGCGATGCTGGCGGCTGATTGTGCCCTTGTCCAGAGTCGAAGAATCGTGGTTGAAAGCCATCTGGAAAGACGGAGGTACGTGTCGGTACGTCATTGGCTGCAGGTCGTCGTCGTCTTCAACGTTGCCACCGATGCTGTTGTACTTCTTGATGCTACCGAGAGCATGGCTTACGTCCACTTGTCGTGTGACGTACAGACGAAGTTCCAGGGTCCCGATGGTCTCCAGCCAACCTCCTTGCTTTGCTTTGAGCCCTGCTTCCAAGGGTGCTACGGTCATGTCTGTGTCGACGACACCTTCTTGGGTCTTGCACAAGAATGTTTCGGTATCGATCTTCTTGCTCTTCTGGAGCTGCACGTTCTTGGCTACATATGAGCTTGCTTTGCGGTACACGCCGTCAACGACAGCGTCGTACGCGATGACCAGAGTCTGCGGCACCGATATTAGCCTAGAATGTAGCGACGACGGAGTGGCTTACTGTGCCCGTGGACTTTCCGCCAATCTTGACCTTGTGGCCCTCCTCGACCGGTACGTAGCAGCAGATGGCTTTGTCCCGAGTTTCAATGTATTCTCCGTATTCTTCGAGGGCATCCACTTTCTCCTCAATGTAGATGTGAGCCTCGGCCCTTCGATCGCAGTTCTTTTCAACGACCTTCATTTTGACAGTAGGATCTGTGAAATGCGAGGATTCTGTGTCAGCAGGCAGCACAATCGCGAGCCCGGAGCGAGGAAAACGGGGCGCTGAAGCCAGCAGGCAGCACGATCGTGAAAGTGGGAGTTCGGCGAGAGCTGGAGTGTTTTGAAGCCGGCGATTTGTGGGAAGTAAGAAGCTGAATGAGTGGGCTAAAGGGATCCGCGCAACTGCTGTCCGTTTGTATCCTCAAGGTGAAGGCGACTACCAGAGCTGGCTGTTGGTAGCTATCAGAGGTTGTGATTGGCCAATGAGTGAGAGAGGCCCTGTTGCTGTGGGAGACATGAAGATGGAAGCGTAGGCTGAATATCCTCGCAAGAGCTTGCCTATGATAATGAGGTAAATTGTAATGTCGCAAACAATGTACTGTAACAGTAAACCGAGTTTCGGGAGTGGTTGCCCCAAATATGCACTCGTCAGGGAGCAGGAAAGCTACGTTCTTTCACGTATATACGGCGTGATTGGGAACAGGCATAGACTTGTGGTGTTATATGAAATGAGCTGCAGTCGGAAGAAAAGAATAGAAAGGTAGTGGAGCGAGGAGTGAAAAGCTTGGGTTGGAAGCAGACGAAGAAGGAAGTAGCAACCCGGGACAACCTAGTCGCTTACTTCTTCGAAGGTGACGCCAAGTTGAAGTGAAGGTGAAGTCGAGTCCATTAGAGTAGTGTTGCAGCAACGTGGCGACATGCTCGCAGTGAAGCAGAGAAATTGTGGCAACGCCTTGCTACCAGGCAAATTAAAGCGAGCAAATCGAAAGGTGGATTGCACCGGCTACGACATGGTCCAATTCCTGATGTCTTGTTCATCATCCGTGAGTCGTGGTCGTTACCATCACCTTTCAGACGTCCACGCTCAAGTGTAGCCTACCTAAATAGACAGCTCTTCCTCAAGGTCACCAAGTTCCAATATTTTCGATGAGAACAGCTACATGTGTGCACGCCATTGAAGTTGCACTTCTCGTTATGCTGAAGCTTGGTCACGATCTGTCACATGCCAGACCAATGCGCTGGATGCTACGCTACTGCGCGCGCGCAAACGGCCTTGTAAAATAGTGCAGCACGCGTAGGAAGCTTTTCGATGTGAACTGAAGGGCTGGAGATGGTTCAGATCCAATTGATGGAGGGTAGAATAATTCGATGGTGGAGTAGATGAAGCAACGGGACGCCCGCGGGAGACAAGACGGATGCGGCCGCTCGTCACGCCAAGCGCGGGATTCTTCGGGCATGCTTTTTCGGCGACGATAGCTCAGCGCTCTCTGCCTCAACTCTCTCACCACCACCAGCTCCGAGCACCTGCACGCCGATCACCATGCTCTCGAGGACCTCCCAAAGAACCGCCCAGGTACGATACAACCCACACGCCGCCAATTGGGGGCCCTGCATCGAGGACCAGCCTGCTAATGCGCCGTATAGTCGCTCCTGCGGGGCGCGAAGCCTGCACGATGCAGCCCTTCCAAGATGTCGCGGTGTATGTTACATATCGAAGTCGCAGAGTATTACAGTGTCTAATAATGTATAGCGATGGCTACGGTTGGTCAGGACATCTTCAAGCCCACTAAGTTTGGCGGAAAGTACACCGTTACCCTCATTCCTGGTACGCGCTCGCGGCCTCCACACGTACTGGCAGATATTAAAGAAATTTAGGTGACGGTATCGGTGCTGAGGTGTCCGAGTCGGTCAAGGAGATCTTCAAGGCGGACAACGTGCCCATCGAGTGGGAGCAGGTCAACGTCTCTGGTGTCGAGACTGGCGATGTCCACTCTGAGGAGCTTCTCCGCGAGTCCATTGCCTCTCTCAAGCGCAACAAGCTCGGCCTCAAGGGCATCCTCCACACGCCCGTAGAACGCTCCGGCCATCGCTCCTTCAACGTCGCTCTCCGCCAAGAGCTTGATATCTACGCTTCCGTCGTCCTGCTCAAGAACATCCCTGGCTACGAGACGCGCCACAAGAACGTCGACTTCTGCATCATCCGTGAGAACACCGAGGGCGAGTATTCTGGTCTTGAGCACCAGTCCGTTAGTGGCGTCGTTGAGTCCCTCAAGATCATCACCCGCGAGAAGTCAGAGCGTATCGCCAAGTTTGCCTACGCTTTTGCGCTCGCCAACAACCGCAAGAAGGTCACCTGCATCCACAAGGCCAACATCATGAAGCTTGCCGATGGCCTTTTCCGCAACACCGTCAAGAAAGTTGGCGAGGACTACCCAACCCTCGAGACCAACGACATGATCGTAGACAACGCATCCATGCAGTGTGTCTCGCGGCCACAGCAGTTCGACGTCATGGTCATGCCCAACTTGTACGGTGGTATTCTTTCCAACATTGGTGCTGGGCTAGTAGGCGGCGCTGGTGTAGTGCCCGGCTGTAACATGGGTCGCAACGTTGCTCTGTTTGAGCCTGGGTGCCGTCACGTCGGTCTTGACATCAAGGGCAAGGATCAGGCCAATCCCACTGCGCTGATCCTGTCTGCTTCGATGATGTTGCGCCACATTGGTCTCGACGACCACGCCAACCGCATTTCACAAAGTGTCTACAAGGTCATCGCTGATGGGTAAGTACATCAACACGTTGGACCTGAATATTGGCTAACGCTATCTCAGCAAAATACGAACACGCGACATGGGAGGTAGCTCGACTACCCACGAGTTCACACGCGCGATTTTGAACCAGATGGAGAAGGCATGATCTGATCATGTCCTTTCTTATCTGACTTCAATTTGCTGAGCCCTGTTCGGACGATGGGACATGGTGACCGCTTGACTGAGAGTGAATCGGACCAGCCCTGAGACGCAATTTTCTTGACGATTTGATGCATTGGATCTGTACAAGTAGATCAGCGTGGATGAAGATGTGCATAGAATTGTACTTGTAGCGGTAAATAGCATGCAGTATGATATCAATTGACATTTTTATACCCCTCGCAATCTGCTCTTCTGCTTAGGTGTACGATCGCGATTCTGGACCCTGGTCTCCAATCGTTCCAGCGGACATGACCAGGGTCGAACATATGAGAAATTGCAGCACAAAGGCACCGCGAAGCTAAACAGGATTACTGTTCAATGGATCGCTGACGTTAGAGGTACATGTTGTTTCTGAGGACTTAGTGTTGCTGTGACTTTTGTGAAGAATACATCAGCATCACAACTCCTCTTCTCATCGTGGGCAGTGATGATAAGGTTCGATCATACATTATGCTACCACCTAGTCTCCCATGTACACATAAATGGTGCGCTCCGCCGTTTCCCCGGTACAATGCAAGACTATGAGAAAAGAGATTACATGCAACAACAAAGCCTCCGAACGGTGGTATCAACACTCATTCTGATCCTGACAATGCAAGAAACTTGTGTACAGAAGGGAAGAAGTGCTGTCTTTCAGTGTGGGTAACTTTAGAAATTTCTCGACGTCCCTGGAGGAGTCGCTGGCTTTGGGTACCCATGAGCGTCGTGGCTTACGTAGCCGTTGCCGTTGTGATGGCTGTTCGTATATCCATTGGTGCCGTTGCTGTATCCATTGGTACCGTTCGCATATCCACTAACAGGAGCCGGCGCACCACGGAAGTACTGTCCACTGTCCGCCGCGCCATCGCCCATCCGCATTCCACAGCCCTCTTCGGCTGCCTGCATCTCTGTCTGATCCTTCAGGCCATTATGGTGATATTTCGTACGTACAACCGGGAGGAAGTCCATGAAGAAGCTGAGGACGTAGAAGCAGTAGGTGAATGAGATCGTCCACTCCAGGACGGCGGCAACGTTCCACTTGTGCATCTTGGAGCACACACCGAATGCGATGACCATGGCGATTTCGAGGAGGATGAAAGCCAGCTTCACCCAGAAGGAGTTGCGCAGGATCGAGTGTCTGCGGTAGTGTATGCCTAGTCTCTGGTATTCCCAGCAAATGAAAATAGCGGAGACGATGTAGCCGCCAATAAAGACGCAAAGAAAGACCACATGTAGCCTGGAGTGTCGCTTGGTGTCGAAGATGGTCAAGAGAATGAGGCCGGCCGCGCCGACAATCGCCGCAATAGTCGCGCACGCAGAGTAGACCTTCTGCCAGTGTGAGGTGTTGCGCGCCAATTTGCCGGCGTGTCGAAGGTACCGTTCAAAAAGAAAAGCCAGATCGAAGGTCACGACTGATACTGCCGACATGGCAATAAACATCGGCTTCAGGGTGTCTGCGCCAATATCTTCAAGAACTCAGTATGTGTTCCCACAAGCCCGCCCGTGCAATCTTGCTTACCAGAAATGTACGGAATGTTCTGCCCTTCGTCCATGGTAGAATAGTGTGGCTTTCCAGTCGCTGCCCAATAGACCTGGATTGAGGTCAGCTCAAACCTCGTCAAATGTACTTCAATTTCGTTTTTGACATGTACTTACAAACATGGCGATTAGGCATGATGCCCACACAAACGCCGAAAAGATCGGTATTATCCAATAGAAGTGATTCAAAATCATTATGGCTATTGTCTCGCAATACTCTGCCGCGTCGTGGACGGATATACGCGTTCGATGTGGGGGTTGCTGACGATATTCAGGAACAAGTCAAAGCAGGCGCGTTCCGCGAAGAGGACGCGACGGACTCCTCCGAAAAGTTGTATATACCACAGGCGAGCGACAGCAACGCCTTGGAAGAAGAGGGAGGGCGCGCAGTGGTATTGTAAATAGGGAAATTAGCAAAAAGGGTTGAACAACTGGCTAGGCCAGCGGTTTTGAACTACGATGTCAATAGTGAAAAACTAATGACGTCTTAGCCCAAGCATTGCCGGTGCGATCCGCACGCGCCTCGATCTGCGCGCCACCATGGAAAATGCTTGAAAAGGAAAGACTCATGGAGTTAGGGAGGGGTGTGTCCGACTTCATGAGATCTTCTTGAACAGGTCGTAGTGTTGCTGACAATCGGACGTTGTCAGGCGCGTCGCTTACGCATGCAGGATCGACCTCGTGGCGAATGACGCCGGACAGCCACGCACTCGACAACAGAAAGTCCGGTACAGGACTCATCTCGAGGAGAAGATCAAACAATGCAATTGCTTCATCTTCGCCAAACTAAAGCTCCCAGTCGCACGGTCTACCAGCCTCACAGTACCACCTTACACGGCACTGCGTCCCGTCTCGGGACTGTGATGCTCGGTACATCTTCGTGTGAGTATGACCGTGTGAACTGGTGATACTCACGAGGCGCTTGGTGAATTTTCATGACGAACAGCATCGGCTTGTTCACAACCTTTACGGCGCAATGCAAAGATTTGGAAATGCTACGCCCCGGATCATGACAGTCCTGGAGACGCTCCAAAAGGACAGTACCATTTGCAGCAATCTGTAAACGATACCGATCAAAGGAAGGCTCAAAAAGCAGGACCGCGCGACATAGCCTGTGACACTGTGACAAAAGAGAGCGACCGTGCCTCACGGTTATGTGGTGACAAGAACGCGCATTTGCAGGATCGCGCGGAGACAAAAGCAGGGGGCTTCAATAGAACTTCTGGATAAGAGCATGGGGTTGGAACTGCTTCGGAAGACAGCGGTGCCCAGAAATTTCAAACATGCTTCAGGACAGATGAACAGATCAAGACGGCCACGCAAAGCACGAATCTGGCGGAATGCCGTGCTCGATGCAGTTCCCGATGGCTTGAAAGTCGCTGGGTAGAGCCAGCCGGATTTGCCGTTGAAATGATCAGACGGCTAGGATCAGCCTCCAGTTCGCGAATGTACATGCGCCGGCCCCACTTATTGGTCTCGACGCTCGATTGCACTGCAGCTTTGATTGGCCATGATATCTGTTTCAAGATTGACCTGCTCTTCCAAGTTTCTTGTTGTTGTTGTTCCCTGGCTGGGAGTCTCCTCTTTTACAGGACTCGTAATCGTACGTTGAGAAACTTGAATCAGGACACCGCCCCCGCCACATCGACATTCGTCGTTCAACATTAAAGGTTGGTACGCCCACAAAAATCACATCATCAAATGCGCTTGTCAGCCACATCGAGGTTGCCCTGCCACCTTAGCTACATGTAAGTACACTCGTAACCTCAGCAACCCCACATGTTCGCAGACGAATATCCTGAAAGTGTACGCAAAACTTGAACTAACATACCTACCACAGTTCAATGTATCCCTCACATTGAAGTGAGCGCTCCGGCTCCTCCACAAAATCAAGATGGGCAACAATCAAAGCACCCAAGGTCACCACAATCGCCTGTCCAAACCGAAAACCAACACGAACTCGCCCGCAGTTCTTCTTGCGGACTCTCCCGAGTCCTTCAGATATGCCGATCCCAGCGTGAAGACGCGACAGCAAACAAAGGATGTACCTCCTTCGCCGGTCGAAACAGAGCAGGGGACAATGCGGTCAGATGACAATGAGGATGCGGTTGGCGAGCTGGCTCCTCGTGGACGGGGACGTCCCTTGTCTATCATATCCAGATCAAATTCGAGGGTCAATTCTCGGTCCAACTCGTTGTCATGTTTCCGTAGCAAGCAAGGCTCCACGGCGAAGCTCACTGATATCCATGGCTCCAAGCTGTCTTTGGTGTCGAACACGCCAGTAGATTTGGAGGCTGCAATACGGTTACTACAGGAGGTCAAAAAGAATGCATCGCCTGAGGATCTGGCCGCTCTTCGTAAGTCTATGGCACTTGATGCTAAGGCCATTCCCAACTGACATCGATCAGACGAGGCCTTGGCCTTCTCCTCAGAAACGCCCTCACCGATCGTAGAACCAGAACTCGGTCGTAAGATGTCTGGCACTAGCGGCTCTCGTTCTTCCCTCACGAGGCGACGGTCTTTGGTCCAGACACCAGGACTCGCGACGCGCAACTCATCAATCGAAGATCGTCGGCGGACCTGGAACAGCTGGAAAGCTCAGAACATTACACCCGAGCACGAGGCAAAATGGAGCCCATCTAATCGCAACCTCGTGCTTGAGACTGTCGAGGATAGCCAGCATACGCCAGCGGCTCGGGCCCAGACGCCATCAGACATGGATTATTCGCAGCTCGGCAGCATCAAGATCGGGAGCTTGGTTTGTGTAAATCCGTCAGCTTCGCCAGTACCTTCGCCCGCGCATAGCTCGAGAGCCAAACTGCAGCAGAGATCTCGCGTGCCTGTGGATGACGACTATTTCTCCTCGGCGCCTGACGACTCTTCCAGCCCTTTGACGATGAAGAATAAAGGGAAACGTGGCCATGTGAAGAGCAAGTCTTCAGTGCTTCCTGCGCCTGCTCCAATTTATGTCGCGGAGCTAGACAGCACAAACGATCAAGGCGTACCTCACACCGCCAATCAATATGCTGAGGGGTATCAGGCTGAGCTTTTGCATAGCCCATTTGCAACTGCGCATACCTTTGGCTCCGCAACTGCGCTCGCTAGTACGATATTCGACGCTCCCACCACAGCAATTGATACTACAGGATCCTCTTTATTCGCGGCAACATCGCCCGAGTCATTCACTGTTTCCGCCCCTGAAACTGCCTCCCACCAACGGACGACTAAACTGAGCCAGCGACCAACGCCTCGTACATCTGACTCTGGCTACTCCTCCAATGGCAGCCTTCGTCGCCGAACAGAAGTGACCGAACAATCCGTTGCTTCTACCAAGCCTGGCAAAGCTAAACGGTACTACGCGCATCAATCGGCCAATTTACCGTCCTTGAGCATTCCAGATGGATCTGAAAAACTGTCAGAGACCATCATTTCGCCTCAAAGCATCAACTCAGCCGCCTCGAAATCGTCCGTTGACGGCGCGAATTCAACACAGAGGCGCTTACAGAAACGGCGCAAATCTCAACCAGATCTCCCTGCAGTGCAATCTTGTATATCGACGACCGACAGCGTCATTCCGGAGATCCCGAATAGCATCAAGGCTAAGTTTAACCGACGACTGTCTCATCAGCCTGGCATGGATGCGTTGGTACAAACTTATCCGACCAAGGATCATGTCACCATTGAAAGTAGTTCGAAGGACTACACGACATCAAATACATGTGGTTTAGAGCAGCAATCTTATCGTGAGGATAGGCAGGCCTGTGTAAACGATGTTCGCGAAGTAGTTCAACTTGCTGAGATAGAGCCGACTCGGCCTCCCACACCACCCCCACAAACGCGAAGAAGAAGCCGATCACTCTTCCGCCGAAAATCAACCGTTGAAACCGAGCCAGACAAGGACTTTGCGTCTGCCAGCATCGTGGACTTTGGCACCATTGCCACTTCCTTGGGAAGTTCGCCATACGATGCTGCAATGTCCCGCCCATTGCGCAACAGCATTACTTCACCAACTCATCCACATCAACTCGGAGCTACATTGGCACGTCCTAAATCAATGGTTGGCATGGACTCCGAAGTAGCTGTAGAGTTCGCCCGTTTGCGTAGCAAGGACCGAGCGCTCACCGAGCAGGAAGATAAGCCTAAGCAGCGCAGACGAAGCTTCCATAATCTGAAGATGGATGCTGGCGAAGCCAAAGCATCGAAGCATCGCCCGCAAAGCTTCCTGCACGATGCGCCACCCGTCCCGACAATTGACTCCGCAAAGCATGGCGTATACGTTCAGGACACTGTTTCAGGTGCGCGAAAGCAACATGTGAACGAGCACATTGCACGTTCTTCAGATTATGCCGTATACCTTCAGGATACCATTCCAGCAGCACGAAAACAGGATACGAACGAGGATGATCTTCCACTTTCTGCGAGGCCTCGGCTAGAACGTGGGATGGACCGAACGGAAAATTCCAGCTTTAGCACCGCATCACGTGGCGGAAACCAAAGAGTCTCACAGCTAGTTGGCCGATATGATCAGCCTCAGGCTGTCAACTGGGAAGCGCATTCACAAGCTTGGAGCCAGCGCCGCAAATCGATCGGCGAGGGCTTGCGATCACATGCTGGGTTCGGTGAAGCTAGCGCTTCTTCCATCAACTCTCGAAATATGCCTCAGCATCAGCCTCGCCAGCACCTGGTGGACAGGTATAGTGGCGGTCTCCAATATGGGTATGAAGGCGGCGGCACTTTCCATGGCAGCGCAGGCACTCGACAACTCCATTCCACCGCGAGCTCAAAGAGTCTGCAGTGGAGGAATCAGTATGGTGTAGACCTTTCCGATGTTCCCATCATGCTTCAGCGTGCGGACTGAACCTTTACGACTGGTTACCAGTCGTGAGCGAAAACGGCACGGCTTCGAACGATAAGGTGTCGCTGCGCATCTTTTGCTCCCTTGCAATGCTTGCTCGTATTTGGTCGGATAGGACCTGCGAGGCTTTCTTGGAACCAGGAGTTCTCTCGTTCTCTCCAATAATATATGTTCGGGCAGCTGTGCATATCGAGAACCTCAGCATATTCAGCGTCAGCAACCTAGTTCGGTTGTGTTTCCATCTTCCGCATACATACCCACGCACTTGCAGCACCATTTGGGAGGGCTTGGGTCCGGTGTATTTCCGTTTTCGATAGCTTTTGCATGGCCAGATAGTGGCCCCGCGAACCAAACAACATTCAAGAGTAAAGTACATGCAAGACATCCACGTGTATGAGTGACCTGCAGCATGTCTATGAAGCAATCTGCCTTGAGACTTTGAATCCCATATATAACTAGCGTCAGAGAGCGAACACTTCCTTGCTACAATCATGGAGACGGCAAGTGTCGTACTGCGTAGGTCTGTGGTATGCATCCAGACCTCTGTGTGGGCGTTCGGCTGTCGTGTGCCATTCAGTTGTCTGGCGGGTCATTGGACAAGGGAATAAGCACCGTCTGTGGCTGTGTGCGTCGCAAACACATGCGTCTTTTTAATTATTACCATCGGTCGATGCTACGAGCGCGATTTTTGGTCTGTCGCCCAATAATGATCCGTGCGGAGCGAAGACCGATGACGCGTTAGGTAATAATGCCACTGCCTGGGCGCTCGAGCGACACTTTGCGAAAATTCACTCTTGCCCCGGACCAACAACCGTCACTCCTGCGTCTGTCACTACACCTCCTCCTCTGCACCCTTCACGACCTGCCTTTGGTCGCTACAAAGGCATCCACAGCATCACGGCGTCTGCCTTTATCCTGCTCAACCTGCAAGTTGTTTCCGCCCGGCCTGCGCCACACGTCTGCAACAACATTCCTCCACCCTAAAGTGCCGTCAACTCAGGAACTCGAAAGCTTGCTTTTCTTGTTTCCCAACCCACCAGTTGATCAACTCGACCAAAAGCTGCCGCATAAAGGACCAGAGAGGAAGAGTCTCGAGAGAGACTCCTCAGCCCAAAGCTTCAGCTTCGCGCCCTTCAAGCCTCCATAACGCCCCTCATTCGACTCGGCAAACAAAATTCCCCACCCAATCCACAACCCAGGAACTACCATCCAGGGCATGGCACCTTCTGCTCTCACTACTACCGAAGAATACCAGCTTTCATTTGAAAGCTCTTACCACTCGATCAATCACCAAACACTGGGTAGTGTTGAGGACCATGGCGCTGGAACACCAAAGCAGCTGATTGGCAGCGCGCTGAAGAGCCGTGTAGAGGCTATTGATACTGACACCTGCAACGTCGGCGATGAAGACGCATTTTTCGTTGCTGACCTGGGCGAGGTCTACCGCCAGCACATGCGCTGGAAGAAGAACCTGGCTCGCGTGAAGCCGCACTATGGTAAGCATCACTCCCCAATGGCCCCCGTCATGGTACTAACTGAATACAGCGGTCAAGTGCAACCCGGACCCTCAGGTCTTGCGCCTCATGACTGAGCTCGGCATGGGCTTCGACTGCGCCTCCAAGAACGAGATCGAAAGCGTCCTGAAGATGGGCGTCGACCCCTCCCGCATCATCTACGCCCAGCCATGCAAGACCAAATCATACGTGCGTTACGCCGCCAACTCGGGCGTGAAGCAGATGACGTTCGACAATGCCGACGAATTATACAAGACGAAGCAGCTCTTTCCAGATGCTGAGCTGTACCTGCGCATCCTTACAGACGATTCAGCCAGTCTGTGCCGTCTGAGCCAGAAGTTCGGCGCTGCACAAGACACCACAGCAGAGCTGCTCGAGCTTGCGAAGAAGCTGGAACTCAACGTCGTGGGTGTAGCGTTCCACGTTGGATCCGGAGCATCAGACCCGAAGGCCTTCATCAAGGCTGTGCAAGATGCTCGCTTTGTCTTTGATCAAGCCGCGGCCCTGGGCTTCAACATGCACACTTTGGACGTTGGCGGCGGCTTTACTGGGGATGCCACCTTCGAGCCCATGGCTGCTGTTCTCTCTGCCTCTTTGGACGAGTACTTCCCACCCAATGTCCGAATTATTGGCGAGCCAGGCCGCTACTACGTGTCCACCGCATTCACCATTGCGTGCAATGTGATTGCGCGTCGTACGGTCGCCGATGCCACCTTGGGCACGACCTCGTACATGCTTTACTTGAACGACGGCGTGTACGGCAACTTCTCGAGCATTATCTTCGATCACCAGCACCCCGTGCCGCGTGTCTTGAAGTCAGGCAACGACGTCTTGTATGACATCCGCCGTTCTGGCTACGACACGCCATCTCAGGCCGAGTACTCTATCTGGGGTCCTACTTGTGACGGCATTGACATCATCTCATCAAGCTGCACCTTCCCTGAGTTGCTGGACGTTGGAGACTGGCTGTACTTCGAGGACATGGGTGCATACACCAAGTGCTCCGCGACGAAGTTCAACGGCTTCACTGACAGCCACGACGTCGTCTACGTCTGCAGCGAGCCTGGTGCGAAGGCTTTGCTGAACATGTAAATAGCTGGAACTGGGGAGTTGTCAAGGGGGGAAGCCAAAGCGTTGGCGTCTGCACATAATAACGGGTGGCGGTTCCAAAAGTCCTATAGATTCTATGCATGTATTCCCTTACTCTAATTCATACAAGTGCGTGTGAGGAAGACGGCAAAGCTCAAAGAGATCCCAATGTCTAGTAAGTCTGATTTCGCAACTTCACACCTGAGCGTCAATGTCTCCAACATCTTACACGTCTTTGTTTGCGTCCTGATATACAGGCCTGTACATCTCCAATACTCTGTTGGATTGCCGTTCGAGCGACTGACTCTCTGCGAGTATAGCCAGGCTCTTGCAACAAGCACAGTTCAGAGTTGATCATCTTGCGCTGCATAGCTCTCAATGTCTCTGGACGTGGGTTTTCTTGTTTGTGTTGAGCTTGACCGTTTGCTCAAACTCGCCTTCACTGCGTCTCTTGCGCCGTTGCTGGGGGAGCGATTTCAATATAAACACTTGCTTCCCCTTCGATAGCACACTCTCCTACTCAAGCACCTCAGCCGATCGCCATAGTTGTGATTTTCTCGTTCTCTTGAAAGTCCATAGCTAATCAAAACTTTTGAACACAGAACTTTGCTCCCGCGCCGCCATGGGGTTGTCACGCGACTCTCCTTCACCTCCACAAGCACCGCAAACGCCCTTGGAGCGCAGCCCCTCAACGCCCAACTTCTCGTCACTCCACCCGCTAAATCCCGCTCCAACAACGACAAGCCCTTCAACTCCCGACCTCCGTCAAGGCCTGCCAGAGGGCAAGATCGCCAAGATCCAATCCTTCTTCCGCCGCAAGCCCTCCCAGCCATCACCTCAACCCCACATGGCATTCGACTTACGGCCTCTCGCGTCGCTCGCTGAGCGCGACGAGACCGCCTCTCTCACAGACATGCAGGACAACATCAGCCAGGCCAGCACCGAGGTGGCCTCTGTCCCGTCACCGCTCGACAATTGCGACAGCGATATCGGCAGCACAGCCGAGCTCTCCACAGAGCATCATGAGCATGACGCAGATCAAACGCAGAGCCCGGATACGCCCTCTGCAGATCTGTCTCAACACAAAATCGTCAACAGCGCCATGGCCCTTGAACGTGCAAAGCTTGTTGCGTTAGCGGACGACAACGAGGTCCACGACGAGCACGTAGTCAGGAAGTATCGCATTTCAGGCGCTGGGAAATATGGCTGCGACGGTATATGGGCCATCATTGAATTCCCCTGATGCGCGACACTCGCTGACTGAGCTGTGAACATTTAGGCGACAGCACCGCAAAAGATCCAGTCGGCCTCTGGAGATGTTGCAAGTGTGCTAAGGGTCAGGATGTATATCTGTATGATCACGGCCCGCACCTCGTCAGTGTCGTGAACTGCGACTGCCCACACCGATCCTGCGAAGACTGCACATTGATCGGCGGCATCAAGGCGTACAAGCCTGTCTATGAACCTTTTCCCATCCAGCTCAACGACAAAGACAAGCGAGTCCTGTTCGGTATCTTCTGTGGAGACTGCGGCTCGTCATGGCAAGCACGAATCACCGGATACATGCAAGACACCGTCCGTCAGAAGATCTCCGCCGTCCCCAAGAATCTGGCAAAGCATGGCGCTCACCCTCTCGCGAAACTCCGCTCGTCACGTTCAATGAACAATCTTCTAGGACAGCCTTCACCCAAGGCCCCTGCGCTCAAAGCCAACAAGTCAACGCTGAACCTGCGAGCACTATCGAACGAGATGGAAAAGGAGTACGGCAAGCAGGCGAGCTCGGTCATGGTCAAGTTCAGCGGCATCACCTGCACATGCGGCTGCATCTTGGACACGTCAGCCTTGTGCTTCCAGATCGTAGACCAGCCTAAGAAAAAAGTCGTCGAACCACCGATTGCAGTGGGCAAGCAGGCCGCCTTCACTGCAACACCTGAGGACAAAGCCAGGGGCATCGAGACACGGACGATTACACTGCGTTACGGCGGCAACAGGATCCGCCACGCCAACCCGCTGCGAAGTGCTCCGGTCACCGAGGACGAGCTGGCGAGACTCTACGGCGACTGAGATCTGAGAAGTCGTGCTCTAGCGCTCAGAAACCGCGGATCCAGGCAATGCGAACGGGATGTTGGAGTTTAGTTGAGTTGGTGGGAGGTACGATATTTTGGACAGTCGCATAGGTGAGAAGTCAGAGAACATGCGACACGTTGAGGAGACGGATCTCGGTGGATTGGGTACCCAGTTCCCTTTGGAGAGTCTCAGTTGAGTCTGTCGCACTTGGTCGCATCACTTTCTTGACCTGGATACATTCTGCTTCTACTTGCATCATTGGCGTGTGCTGGATACCCTTATAATGCTCACAGGATACTTGCAGCAAATGCGCTTGCATCATGAGCGATCTACATGCCCGCTCTCGTAGGTATGGCATCTCCAATGTCACCTTGCAGAAGAATCTCTCCAGATGTTAACTTCGAATTAATTCAGTTTTTGTAATCGTCGCGACACATGAATATGACGACGTTCAAACAATCGCTCTCTCTCTCAAATAAACATTGACTGTCATCCCCAAGCTGAATGCATCAAACCTGTACACATGAGTTGAGAATCAGCTGCTCATGCTCACGCCATCACCAGAGTCAGTCTCACGTACTACTTCAGGTCAAACTTCCAACCTTCACTTGTGACCTAGCTTATCATCATGACCTGCCCTTGGTGACGAATACTGTGATCATCGTTACCATTAAGGCATCGAAGATCAAGGCAGATGTCTCTTCCTAGTCCTGCATTTACGGCACTATATGAAGCATAGCTTTGCCGAAGTCACGATGCGGTCGATAGTACTGCCGCCTTACTGCCTGACACGGCTGAGTCGTGCCTCAGGCAGCCATTTCCCGGGACTTAACCCCACTAGTTTGTGCGATGTGCCACAGTAGGGTGTTCCTTTTACATGCTTCGCAAGAGCCACAAGGAGAAGATGACACTCTCCGATGACAGTGCTCAGCATACTCACGATACCCCTGATTTCCAGTAATAGTGGACTCATATGGGCGATCTCGCTCTTACATCAGCTCTCCTCGTGCTTCTAGCAACTCCTTGGCCTTCGCCGATTATCTTGCTTCTCAAAGCTCATGCGCCGGCGCCTGCAGCCTCAAGCAGTTCAAGCCGCATGACTCGCTCGCTTATCTCTTGGTATAGTCGTTTTTATCGGGATGTCGACATTTGGACAATGCGCAAACAAACTCCTCAGCTATCTGCCGTGCGGTCAACCTCAGAGGGACAACATCGGTACTGCCACAAGATTCAAATCATTAGCTTCTAGGCTGGCGTTTAGGAGCTTGCCGAAAGACCAGAAGTCGGTGTGAAGCAGTGGCATGTGGTCGTGTGAGTAGGGAGTTCGTGGCGCAAATCCCCCTAGAACAACCATTCGTTAGCGCCACAAACCGGGCTATGCCAGGCGCTCAACTCTGCCCTCAGAATGAGGCGTAGACACATGATGGGCGATGTTGAGATATAATGCGATAAACGGCATTGAATGTGAGGTTTGAATCATAGCAACTCGCACGTGTCAAGCATCAAACTGCATTCCATCGAACTTACCGTTTGCAAACACGTCTTCACACCAAAGCAACCGCTGAGAACATGTCATTGGTCGAGTGCGCCTGCCCCACTAGTCGAACTTGGAAGCGACTTGTCTGCTAACAAAACCCCAGCTTCCAGCCCTCTTGCACCACTTTTTCTAGGTCCTTTACTTTTCCCAGATCCAGGACTTTTGTCGCACAAACTCGTGTACGCCAGATCTCCGGCCATCTTACAAGAAACAACACAACATCGGGTTTGCGCAGCGACTGTGCTGAGAAAGAGATGTCCAATAATGCTGCAACGCCGGCAGTGGCTGGTGAAGACACCAAGACACCGGAGGTGCCTAAGTTCAAGAAGAGGAGGTGTGGCTTCTGCAAGGCTATGACGCTTGAAGATCCGTGTGACGCGAATGGCCAGGTTGTGGAAGACAAGTCACATCAGCTCATTGATTCACCCACCACAAAGAAGACCCGGCATCCAGACTTCGCAGTGCATCTGCCTCCCGGAGAACCGAATCACGGCAAGATCTCGCTCTTTACAGCCGGCAGCATCGAGATGGGTGCTGCCGTGCCTTGGCAGTCGCGCTTGATCGAGTATCTGGAGCACCTTCCTATCACAATCAGCAATCCTCGCAAGGGCTATTGGAACCCTGCCATAGACGTCAAATCCAAAGACGTCGAGTTCAGGATGCAGGTGGAGTGGGAGATGAACGCGCTTAGAGCGGCTTCCGTGATCTGCTTCTTCTTCGACGTCAATACCATCAGCCCTGTCACACTTATGGAGCTGGGCATGTGGGCAAGCTCCGGCAAGGTCATTGTGTGCTGTGCTAGCGACTACTGGCGTAGCGGAAATGTGGATATTGTTTGCGACCGGTACAACATTCCTCGGGTGGACAGCTTCGAGAACCTGATCCCCGCGGTTACGGAGTTCCTCCAGATCAAGGGCATGGTTTTGGACGGGGATTCCAAACATTCTGAGCCCGAGATGGCTGAGGGTAAGCAATGGTGGCTCAAGTACAGAGACGCCGAGAAACTCAAGAGCGAGAATGAGGCCAAGAAGCTGTACGCTGACTGGAAGGCTGATGAGGCCAAGAAGGTCTGATCTTGTGCTCTGGCAACCTTGCTCTCGAGCAGCATTGTCTTGATGGCTGTTTGCTTTGGTGTTGGATCAGCGTGGGTCTTGGGGCTTGTTTATTTGTGGTTTGTGAATGTTATCAATTTGCGAGTCTTTCACATATTCCTATTTCAGCCAATCAATCCTCTCAAAACTATAGTAGCCATGGCCGAGTGATTGCAGCTGCGCACAGAGACCTTTGCGGGAAGTCTCTGACTAGTCTGCGGCACTGCAAGAGCTTGTCTTGTCTTTACGATTCCCTTTGATCCCACCCACACCATCACCTGCTTCTCTTCGACCCGACTCGACCCACCAACACATAAAAAATATCGACAGAGACCATCTATACTTTCTTACACAGCTTCATATATAAGCCCTCTTGCCTTCGAACATCCGTCACCTTGGCAAGAATGGATTCCTCTTCAAAGACTGATCTTAAGCAAATCCAACTCGGCCGCCTTCACCTCAGCCCGGACGGCACAAACTCGTACGTCGCGCAGCAGCCAGGAGATCTCCGCCTTTTCTGCGAGGCTCTCCGCGCAAGTCCACAGATCATCGCGGCGGTCACATCCATACATCTGGGCGCCAATCGCGACGGCGCAGCTGCCTCAGGAGTCCTCAACCTCGCCGAGGACCTCCGTCAAGAGTACGGCATCGACGCTTCTGGAGCTAACGTAAGTATTTGTAGCCCCGCACTCGAGCTTGAGAGTAACTCGAAGTAGGTCATAGCGACTCAAGAGGAGGAAGGGGATGACGAGATGGCAGACGGAGATTCAGACTCTGATTCTGACGCGACCATCATCCTGGACGAGCTCGGTCAGGAAGAGGAAGAGTTGGACACCTCTGACGAGAACAAGGAGAATGTCGCGCCGCGCACGCCATCTCCTGACAACGTAGACGCAGTCACTCCAGTGTCGCCTCCCGCATCGACCACTGAACCCACCCCGTCGCCACCTCCTGAGAATTTCCCACCCTTCGATTACTGGGGTACAGCGATTGGAGACTTCGAGGTCGCGAAGGCCACTGCTAATATCGAGCCGACCAAAGAAGTGCCTACAAAGATGTACCTCGATTTGGTATTGAGTCTGCTAGCGATCTGCATCGAAGTCACAATGCTAAGCTTGCCTCTGAAGTGGCGCGCTTTGATCTGCAATAAGGTCGAAGGTGGATACTAATGTGCTATAGGACTTCGAGGACGGTCTGAATGACGAGAGAGAGGACGACACGATGGCTGAGGATAACGTGAGTTTTCTGCAGCGTGTTTGTTGCTGTGGACTGACTTGAAGAAGATCGAGTCTCCTTATGCAGCGGACAAGAGCGCATTGGAAACTTTGGCCGAAGACCTCGAGGTGTGTGTATTTTTGCTATTGAGGTTGTCTATACTGACTCGAAGCAGATTCAAGAGGACAACGTCGAGCCCGACGCCACCTACGACGCCACCGACATTTTTCAGCGCGTCGCCGACAACTTCGCCGTTGGCTGCACGCTAGCCACGGTCAGCACAAACGAGGTGCCATCTCTGCAGGTGTACCTCAATCTGCTAGCCGACATCCTGAGCGATGGATTGCCCACCCTCCGTCGTCTCATCGTGCCTGGAGTATGGGCTGACACCTTTGATGTTTGTGGCATCATGAAGGTCAAGGCTTCGAGGGCGACGCAGGAGGATGGATGAGCACAAAGAACTAGAATTGAGGAAGCCGGGGTGGCGGCGATTGTGACGGCGTATTTCTGTGGCGGATTGTGGTGGGCAAGCCCGGTGGCCTTGGTGTTGCCGTAATAGCACCAATGTACACTGTGTTCGTTATGACTACCTTCTCACAATGCCCTACCATCTCTTAGCCCAGAAACTTGTCGTGATGAGCCATATCCAGCCGCGACACGCCGTGCCATGCCTCTCCTAGTCCTCTATCAAGTCCCTCCACGCCAGAGTCCGGGTATTCCGGATACGCACATTACTTATTCGAGACGTACCCAACCCCCTGTATCCATACCCACAATATACACCGTCTTCCTCACCCAACCTCAACCTCAAACCCAACCCTAACCCACAGACTACACCCCCCACACCCAACAAGCACCTCCTTCTCCCCCCTCGCCTCCGCATCCCCCAGCTCCTCCTCCAGTATCCTAAAGCCCTTCACATCCCCACACCGACAAGCCCGCGTCCACTCCATTTGCGCCCCGTCGTCTTCCTCAACACCACCAGTACCATTCTCTACATCTTGCGAGAACATGTGATCCGGATCCAGCACATCAAAGTCGCTTAGATCCAACAACTCCAGCCCCAGCACAAAGTCGCTGCTCGGTGCTTGTATGTGTATTTGCTCCCCATGTGATTGTACGGCGTTGGGATGCCGCAGTAACCAATTATCGTACTCTGCTTTGTGATTGGCGTTGGCGAGGACGGTGTATGCTTCTTTTACTTCGTCGACGGTGTAGCTTCTTGCGCTGGTGTTTGCGCCCGTGTTCTTGTCTGGATGCGCGGCGAGGAGCGCAAATTTATATGCCCTCCGTAGGTCTGCTGTGCTTGTTGACTGGCTGTTCGAATTGGGATTCGGTGCAGCTAGGCCGAGGATGCTGTAGTAGTCTTTTGTGTAGGCCATGGCTTCGGTTCGGAGGCGCGTGGTTCGGATAGGAGGGTTGCGCTGGGCACGTCGGTCGAGCGTTGGGAGGTGAGTATGGTAGATCGGTGTAGATAGTGAACGACGGATCCAAAGCTCGTTGGCTAGGATCGCTCGTCTTGAAGTATTTGGTAATGTTCACAAAAAGTTCTCGCGACGCGACGTACGCCGCTCAAAGTTTTAGCGGGGTGCCACTGTCAATTGTTGGTGGGGCAGATCTTTGGCACATGGCTGAAGGGCCGATACACATGTCATGTACCGTCGCGCAGGAAATGGCAAGTACAGTTGAGATCTTTTCTTGAAATAGACTTTCACGTCACATGCAGGGCAACGGCAAGTTTGAATGTGAGGGTTCTTTAGCCTATCTAAGAGCGCAGATGAAGACACTAACTCTACTGGAGCATTACGACCCTACTCAGTAGGCCATTGAACTGATGTCCTGTCCCATGAGATACTGCCTAGAAGAACTGTGCGACCCAATCTGCCACAGAGTAGTAGTGGCCATATACCGCAAAACGAAAACAGGGGAATTCGATGATCACACCGTAGACCGCGCACCGATCCACCGCTTTGCCATAGCAGCCGACATGTCCTCCGCAAGTTGTGTCGGTGATATTCGTGCGCGCAGGGCGGACAGTCGCGATGTGCTACGAGCTCAACGAGGACGGTGCGGGTAGATGTGAGGGTAAGGGAAAACGTCAATCATGTGGGAATCCGTTCATCCGAGCCGCTTGCTGTAAACCAATTTTAAGAATCATTGACACATACAACTCCGTGAGACACTTCGTGTCACGCCAGTTTCCATCCTCCATCCTAGGGCAGAAGATAGCGGGTGTAGACACAAAAGGTCGAGGGACGAAGATATGCTTAGGCAGCGGAAGGAGCAGCGGCAGGGGCAGCCGGTGTCTCCTCAGCCTTTGGCTCGGCAGCGGGGACGGCAGCCGGGGCCTCAGCAGCCTTCTCCTCCTCCTTGGGCGCGGCCTCGGTGGTGGAGGGCTCAGCCTCGTTGCCATCTGACGATGTCCAGAGGGTGAGGTTGTCGCGGAGCAGCTGCATGATGAGGGTGCTGTCCCGGTACGACTCCTCGGAGAGAGAGTCGAGCTCGGCAATGGCGTCGTCGAAGGCCTGCTTGGCAAGATGGCAGGCACGGTCGGGCGAGTTCAGGATCTCGTAGTAGAAGACCGAGAAATTCAGCGCCAGGCCCAGACGGATGGGGTGAGTAGGGGTGAGCTCAGTCTGGGCAACGTCGGTGGCCGTCTGTGATGGTGGGGTTAGCTGCTTGTTGTGGTGGTCTGCGTGCACAGATTGCGTCATACCTTGTAGGCCTCGTGCGCGGCGGTGGCAGCGACCTTGCGCTTCTCTCCGGACGCGAACTCGGCGAGGTAACGGTGATAGTCACCCTTCCTGTGCGGCTGTTAGTGCTGCTCGATGTGGAGGAGAAGTGCGCTGCGACGTACATCTTGTGGTAGAAGACCTTCGATTCACCGGACTCGGCCTTGGGGATGAGCGAGTCGTCGAGGACGTTGAGGACATCCTCGCAGACCTTCTCGAGCTCCGTCTCGATCTTCTGTCGGTAGTCGCGGATGGTGCCGACGTGCTTCTCGGAGCCCTTGGATTCCTCCTTCTGCTCGATTGAGGAGATGATGCGCCAGGACGCACGCCGAGTGCCGACGACGTTCTTGTAGGCCACGGAGAGGAGGTTGCGCTCGTCGACGGTCAATTCACCGCCAATCTGTGCATCACGTTAGCTCCAGTCCAGTCGCGCGGCGTGCGTGATGATATCGCAGGCGCCTGCTCGCACGGCAGGGCGGACTGAGTCGGCATACCTTGGCAACTTCCTGCGGAGTAGTCAGTACGTGAGCGCAGAAAAACAGCAGTCGTGGGAGCGGCGAACCTTCATGTACGTGACCATCTCTGTGGGGAAACCGTTAGCTTGCGCGGCCATGGCTGGAATGGCGTGGGGCAGACTCACCATCGTAGCGCTCAGCCTGTTCGCACAGCCGTGCGAGGAAAGTCTTGCTGCCCGTGTGTCAGTACTCTGCGCGGCGCTATGCCTGTCGCCGTGTCCTCGTACCTCTCGCGCTGCGGACGGTGTTAGCATGTTTATCGTACGTAGGGCAGACGAGGGGCATCTCGCCGGCCAGCAACGGCGGGGGAGCAGCGCCGATAGGGCGATTACGTACCTCAGTCGCCATTGTGAGAAGATGGGAGTTGTTGTTTGTGTGGGTGTTGTGGTGGACGTGGGTGTGGGGTGCTAGGTGAGAATGCGAGGTGGTGATCGGAGTGGGGAATCGAAGTGTTGCAGTGTTTTGAAGCCCTGAGGATGAAGGAAGCGAGCGGCTGCCTCTAGCAGTGCGGCTTGGCGGACAACACCTGCCTTCCCGCAACTGGATGGCCGCGTTCAAGGCCGAATCACTGGCGTGCTTGCCCGTTTGATGCTGAGGCTGACTGCTCTATTCATTGCCTTGCTATTGTCACGTTGCAATCGAGCCTCTCTTTTGCTGTATTTGCAAGGCAATTGCCCGGCGAGGGGCATTGTTCACACGTGAGCAGCATCCCACTACAGCACAACAACAACAGTACGACTCGTCGCATCGCCCACAGCATGTGCGCGCGTGGCCTTGATACCTCGAACCAAGTTTGCTTGCTCCTGGCTGTCACACCAGTCACGCTACAGAGACCGCGGCCGCCAGCAAGATTGGCTCGGAACCATGTCAAGTGGGGTCCAATCATGGAAGAAGCTAGAAGACCTGAACCATCCATCTTCTCCACCGTGCCACTTCATGAGTACATGTACGAAATCGATTTGCCCTTGTTTCATGACGACCTCGCACCCTTGTTCTATTTCTAACTACTACACGTGATTATGCCGGAAGGCTGAGACAGCTCGAGTGATTGCATCATAAGAGGGGTTATTGCATCTCACTCGATAATACAGGGTGTTGTGTATTTGCTTGCATGGCGAGGCAGGTTGTTTCGTCAACTTGATGCCACGAGGACAGTGCCGGTTGCGTCTTATCGAGCGGAAGCGCCCAACGGCTCTCCATCCGCTGCATGGCTGTTGTGCCGCCAGAAGAAGGCTGTGCAGACGCTGTGACACGAAGGTCATCTGTCGCAGGGGTCTGCCAGTGCGTCTTTTGAAGCGGCAATGGCCTTTTGGGGCAGATGCTGGGGTATGTCTCGATCTCGAAACAGCCTTGCCGTTCACCCGCAGCAATGCAATACTGTGCAGAGTTGGATGTGTGTCGAGTTGATTTGCGCCAGACTTCACATCAACAGACGCCAAACACCCAGCATGAGCGCAGCAGTACCCGTGCAAACACCCCTATCGTCTGGTTAGCCAGTCGTCTCACACCTCTCCAAGGAAATGTCACATACATCAGCCACTGCAGCGTCGAAAATTTGACAGCCTCCAGCCTCTCCCTCAGCTGCGCGGTCTCCTGCTCGATCCTTGTGTCTGTCTCCTTCAGCTTGAGCTCCTGCACATTTGCCTCCTCCCTTATGCGGCCCTTCTCAAGATTCAAGTCCAGCCTGACAGATGCCTGCGTGCGCTGTATCTCGTCTCGTAGTCGGGAGTTCAGCTTCGCAAGCTCGTTTGTGAGGCGCTCGTGGGAGGCGCGTGTGAGAGACGATTCGGTGGAGTCGGCGGTCATGAGTTCGGAGCGGAGTTTGGCAAAGTCGACTTTCTGGGTGTAGGTTGCGCGCTCCTGGTCTTCGCGGAGTACCATTGTGCGTGTGAGGTTTTGGATGCTGCGAGGATCTTAGTCTTAGGCAGCTTGACATGAGTTTGCGAAATATACCTCTCCTCGATTACGTCGCTGAGAACCTTCATCATGCCTTCCGCTTGCTCTTCTGTGAACCCCTCATCCTTCAGCCTCTGCACGAATTTGAGCGTGTCAAAGTGGTGGTCTTTGCGCTGCGCTGCGGTAGCACTAAATTGACGCCGTGCCTTCACAGCAGCTAACGAGCCCGTCGTGAATTGTGGTGAGGTCTTTTTCCATTGTCGTATGCATTGCTGCTGAAGTGTTGTCGCGACTGGAAGGTTTCCGCCGCGTCTGGGAGCGTAAGAAGACCGATGGCGCCGCGCTTCAAGCGCACCGAGAGCTGCTGGCCTTGTAGTAATTGGGCACCATGATAATCGTGGTAGGAGGTATCGCGGAAGTGTTGTTGCTGGTATCGTAAGGACAGGCATTGTGGTGGCGGAAACATCGACGTTCCAAAACTTTGGTCTCTGGTTTGAAGCTTGAGATGGCATTGCCGAATATGGAAAACGTACCCGATGCTGGCTTCCACGAGGCGCAGACCTTCACACATCATGTCGATATCCCACAACAAATATTACAGGTGTTAAACTCGAATTGATTTGTACAGACCCCACTCAAATATGTGTATCATCTAACAGAATCGCCAATCAACAACCATCATCGCTCGCTATGCACAATAGCCGCTAAACACATAACCAATTGCGCCGTATACTACCCGTGGAAGATCATCGCCCGTACTCAAGAGATGGGACAATGACCGGACCATACTTCATCGGCGCACTGTACCCGCCATCGTTTTGTACCATAAAGTCCACCGCTAGACTGAGCTTCCCACTCCCATGTCCAGGCACCGCCTGCCCAAACGTACCACTCACGATCTCCGGATCGTAAATTACACACGCCACATAGTTTCTCCGACCCATGAGTCTCTTATACTCACGCGGCTGTCCGTTGACGTCTTGCGTGAAAATCTCCATCATATCCTCTTTCGTGTCCGATACTTGTTGGTTGCTGCGGTGGCCGTTTTGCGGAACGTACAACGCGCGGTTGTTGTGGAGAAGTCTGAGGGTGTAGCCTCCGGGAGGTCCGTTGACGACCGAAGCTGAGATGATTTGATACATCGTCTTGTGATCTTGAGGTCGTGATGGGTCATGAACGAGGCCAGCGCCGCAACAATCGACTGCACCAGAGAAGAATGTCATCCGCAGTGACTTGTTGTGTGCGATACCTTGTAGTGTTCGAATAAGGTACGTTCGCTCGAGGTCCTATTACGCGTTAGCAATCTGTACACTGGCGTGCTAACTCGTCACTCTTACCTTTGAATCATGAGTCCACTGGTCCCTCAGTTCATCGAGAATGTCAATGTCACCGAAGGGACTCAGTACGCCACTCATCAGGCCGGACTTGCCAATAGCCTTCTTAACCGAGCTAAAGCCATCGCCGACCATGCTCTTAGCACCGACAACACCGGCAACCGAGCTTGTCACCTTGCCCAGCATGTTGAAAGTGCCCGTAACAGCTTTCTTCCCCGTTGCCATCGAGTGGGCAAGGTGCTCGACAGACTCTAAACGAGGGTATATAATCGGTACAGGAATCATCCAGATACAGTGCTGGACACTTGGCGGTAACGTGGCCACCTTGGGAAAGATGCCTTGGTATGTCGGTCCTGCCATGACTTGATGGGGATTGCGTTCAGAACGACAATCAGGACCCACAACCGTGACACACGGGCCAAGGTATTTGATGTAGTGCCAACCTGTGCCCGTCACGGTGAAGAGATCCATGTCGTTGCTGACATTGCGGAGAATCTCGAGTGTTGTGTGGTGCTGGAAGAGCAAGTACATCTCGATACCAACTCTGCCAATGTTCTTGAACATGTTCGAGAACTGCATGTACTCTGGGTAAGACCCGAAGCCATCAAAGCTGAGAAAGGTTAGCACAGTATTCTGTACATACTGAAGAAGAGACTTACATATCATGGTCGTCCAAAGCAAGAATGTGGGGGATTTGTGCAAATGCTTCTCTCAGGTGTGGCTGGTCGAAATGGCTGGTGTAGTAGTGGAAGTATGCATGGCAGACATCCTCTTCGTGCTTTGCGGTCCAGGGCGCGTTCTTGCGAGTCTCTTTGCCGCTCATAGCTGTCCATTGCTTCAAAAGCGGTAATTCCTTCCAGAGCCGGTCAGCATAAATTTGACCACCAAGACCAAGCTGCACGTGAAAGCCTCCGCATTCGGCGTTCTTCTGGAGGATGTCTTTCCACATCAGCCCCACTCCACCAAGCTTATTTCTCTCGTTCATGTTCACATTGAGGGCAAAGTCGTTGCCAGAATGAGCAATGAACCGCCAGCTTGTTTCATGACGGCCTGCAACGAGGAACTCGAATCGTGTACAGCCAAGGTGTGATGTGATGGCGTATGTCCACTTCGAAGCGTGCTCCTCGTCCATCTTCAGGTCAATGTCGTATCGATAGAAGATCCAAGTCTGGTGAGTGTAGATTGGGTTCGCCTTCAGTTGCCGCGGGTTTGGTGACAAATCCTGGCTTTGGTGGATATGGATGGTAGGCGGGTGCGGTGTGTTGCTGATGAGAAGAATAGAGCCAAGCCAGAGCCCCCGCTCAAGGTCCATGTTGGTGTAACGAAGATATGGTCCAAAGTACACACCGTTTGTAGGGTTGACCTTGTACTGGTCCACACCGGCCACTGGAGGCGGACCGGTAAAGCCTGCAGCCGTTGGAGTTGCCAGTGGTGCCATACCATAGTCAGATTGGAATCCTGGAGTCTGTGGCTGGAACATGGGCGACTGAAGAGGAGCCTTGCCAAAAGCCGTAGGACTCATCAGTGGGTTCACAAACGTGCCGGTCGGAGATAGTGGCTCGTTGAGATTGAGGGGAGTCGGTCCCTTGGGAAATTCCCACTGCGTTGACTGTGTGGGGAGATGGATGTAGTAGTACTGTCCCGAGCTCGGGTCAAGATGTGCTATCCAGCCCTCTGGCAAAGGGGGTGGAGATGCTGGGCCCGGACCAGGTGCGGGACTTGGAGTGTGGCCTGGTTGACTTTGCTGGCCATGTTGCTGAAAGTGGTTCGCAGTAGGTGTCGGTGCCACGACTGGAGTAGGCTGCGAAGGGCCGCCCTGCTGGCGGACGTCGTTTGCGAAGGCAGGGTGGCCATGGTTTGGGTCCGCCATGGAGACGCCAGGTGCTTGGGGCTGCTGTCCCTTCTCGTTGGGATAGTTCTGACTTGGCGTCGGGTGGGTGATGCTGGAGTATGCTGGCGGTGGTTCCTCGCTCACGTGCATGCGGCCCATTTGCTGTTCGAGAGGATGCTCAGGGGGCATGTTCGGTGGCACATTCGCTGGAGGAGGCGAGAAGTGCTGCACTGGGGCTTGTGGTAGTGGGCCTTGCGGTGGTGAACTCGAGGGTCCAACCGTGTCCATACCCTGGTAGATCTGAGGCGGACCGTGTGGGTTGCTTCCTGGTTGTTCGGTCGGCGTCCATGGCCTCCTCGCGGGCTGTTGCTGCGCCGGGTGACCCGCATAGACCTGGTTCCTCTGCGCTGCTGCCGCATTTTGTATGTTTTGTGCTTGCAGGTTGGTCAATGTCGATGTTCCTGCGATGCCGGCAGCCGCGAAACGTGCTTCAATGCCACCACCGGGTGGAGGTATGATGGGCGTCTCAGGCGGCGGCGGAGAGCCTCGCTGTGCGCGCACTGTTGACGTAGAGGCGGTCGAGTCGAGGCGACTGACGCCGCCTGGATTTGGTATCTTGAGCCCTGGCTGGGCTGGCCCTGGAGAGGACGCGCCAGCCGCCGTGTTCGCGTTCGGCGGCGGCCAGTACTGCTGGTGGTAGGCGGGGAACGGGTTGTTCACGGTGGGCTCACTGTCATTCCTCGACGGCGCCTTCTGGAAGAGTCCCTCCTTGTCTGGCGTCTCTGGGCCTGGCGACTCTGGGAGGAGCTTGGGGGCTGTTCCTCTGCGCTCGGCGAGGCGCGAGGGCTGGATAGACCCGTCTGCGTTTCTGCTGCCATATCCGCCCACCGTCGGCCTGTTAGGGTCACTGGCCTCGAAGCGTGCACGCGAGCCTGGAGACGTGGGACTCGGTCCTAGCGTCTCTGGGGGAGTCGCATTCTTGGTCGCCCGCTCGCGCTCGTTGAGGGGTGTATACCGCCCAGAGCCCAGTAGAGGGCCCTGACTTTGCTGCTGCTGCTGCTGCTTCGACGGGCGGTCGTCGGGGTATGGAAGGCTTGTTGGCGGCGCAGCGAACGATGGCATTGGCGGAGGGCGCGAGAAGGCTGGCTGTTGATTCGAACTTCCCGCCGAATCTGTTCGCGGCGGTGGGCTCATGCCATCACGCCCCTTTTGTATCCTCAAGGGGCCGACCGTGGGCGTTTCTGCATGTTCTGTGGCAGACGGGCGTAGGAAGAGCTCCTCCTCTGGGCGTCCCTGCTTGCGACCCTCCATACCTAGCAGCACTCGAGAATGCGCCCGCTATGCGCGTGTGCAGCTGCAGTGCCTGATCGCCGGCGAGGACAGGCGGCGAACTTATTTTTGGGCACGGCGCGGGTGAAGCTGTTGCAAGCCGTGGTAGAGAGGTGGCTCGCGGGGTAACAGCTGGATATGACGCGGGGGGATGACAGGAGTGGTTGCGTGTGCATGAGTATTCCAAGTATAGTGTGTATATGTATGTCTCGGTAGATAGGCAGAGACGCCGCTTCCATAGCCTGTCCCTCCAAGTTGGGCATCCCAGTGGGTCTTGCTCGACGACTCGACGCGCCCGCCCATGTGATTGGACCCCCTGCTGAAGATACGCGCTCTGCGGCCATCTTAGGGACCCGCCAAGTGTGACCAACTAGAAGCTCGCGTACCTGAGTGGCGATGGTGCTCATCTGACGCAGCGACTCAATATCGAACTCAAGAGTCAACATGCGAGGTGCGTCTGGTCGCAGCTTCCTCGCCTTGCGATCCACATGGCTAGGGCGGGCCGAATGCTCATGCAGCGGGCCGCCAGCACCAGCATCGCTACAACATCTGCACGAGCTTTAACCTTTCGAGCGAATATCGAGCCTGGCGTCTGGGAGGCACAGGGCGCTACGGCGTCTGTTGTGCTCGTCTGTACGGATGAAGCGCGTGGTCCATGGCACACTTCTAGTACCAACATTTCCACACTACACACGACTTGCTAGATGCGACGGAAAGGCCTCGAAAAGAGATGGGTCGGCCCATTTTGTCCACCGGTCGCTTGAATACGCCAGAACCGGCTAGGCATGAAGCCACTCACTGAGGCTGCACTGAGCTGCAGCTTCAGATACGGGAGCGGCATGTCTTCTTTCGCAGCCTGCTCGCGGTTTCTTCGTTTCTCGATCGTTTCTTTCACGTAGTCTTCATTCTCTGTCGTCGTTTGGTGTCCATCTCCCATCTCAAAGCCACTTTCTACCGACCTAGACCAGGATTGGATTGAAACAGCCACAACGTTTCACCTCGTACAAGGCGGAGCCGACGCGGGCAGAAGAGGCTGTTGACAATCCAGCTGAACACCTCAACCCGAGAGCATTCGTCAAAAGAGTGTTATCGACCTCGAAAGAGACAAGGAGATTCAACATGTCCGCCATGCCCATCTTTGATCCCAATCTCTCGGCTCCTCCGCCATACACAGTGCAGCCCGTACAGCTTCCTACGCCTACTCCACCTCCTCACATGAATGTCTTCAATTCGCCGATGCAAGGTGAATATTCTCAGACTCAAATGCAACCACAGCAGCAACAGTTCCACGTCCAGCAGCCTCAGTATGTTGAATCACAACAGGGACAAGCACCACAGCCTCAATTCGTCCAGTCTCCCCAGTTAATGCAACCACAAATATCCACGCCTCAACAGCCATCGTACGGAGTGTCAAACATGACAGCCCAACAGAGCCAGCAAATACAACAAGCGCTACAAAGCTACCCACCAGAAAAGCTCCAGATGATACAGCAACAAGTCCAGCAAATAATGCCACAGCAACAAACGATGGGACAACAACCGCAACAGTCCATGTACCAGCAGCCACCGCCCGTATGTCTCCAAGTCCAACAGTCGCCTGTGAAACCGCACTACACGACTACCGCACCCTCTGGACTGTTCGGCTCGAAGCATTCCTCAGGCCACGGAAGCGGACCTGCAGATGGACAGAAATCGGATAGCGTGAAGCGCTTCTTCGGCGACACTCTTGTT
>Ga0265798_10000510_pt1 | contig 64495 bp, 60 predicted proteins | sample P3T30metagenome_FD_192430 | JGI IMG/M metagenome (GOLD analysis project Ga0265798, IMG submission 192430) | Plant litter microbial communities from East Loma Ridge, Irvine, California - P3 T30 | ecosystem: Environmental > Terrestrial > Plant litter > Unclassified | place: USA: California... | reverse complement strand
GTGCGCGGCGCGAGTTCGAGTTGCTGGTCAAGGCACAGCCCGATAACGCCGCCCATCTGTATGCGCTGGGCATCCTGGCGACGCAGATGAACGATGCGCCTGGCGCCGAAATCTATTTCACCCGCTTTGTGGAAGTGCTGGGACGTAATCCGGAAGACGAGCGCGACCCGTCGCGCGCATTGTTGATCCTGTCGCAGCTGGCGGAAGAGCGTGGCGACCTGGTTGGCGCCCTGCAATGGCTGGACAAGGTGCCTGAAAACACGGATCCGCAGACCCGTTTCAATACCCAGCTGCGCCGCGCCCACGTGGTGGGCAAGGGCGGTGACTTGGGCAGCGCCCGGCGCCTGTTGAACGAGATCAAGCCCGAGGAGCCGGCGCGCCAGGTGCAAGTCATGGCGGCCGAGGCACAATTGCTGCGCGAAGCGAACCAGCTCGACGAAGCCTATCAGGTGATGGAGGCCGCGACCCAGCGCTTCCCGAAGAGCCCCGACCTGCTGTACGACTTCGCGCTGCTGGCCGAGAAGATGGGCAAGGTCGATGTGATGGAAGCGCAGTTGCGCGAGGTGATGGCGCAGGCGCCGGATAACCACCACGCCTACAACGCCCTCGGCTATTCGCTGGCGGAGCGCAATGTGCGCCTGCAGGAAGCTTACGGCCTGATCGCCAAGGCGCTCGAGATGGCGCCGGACGATCCCTTCATCATGGACAGCATGGGCTGGATCCATTATCGGATGGGCAACCTGGACGAGGCCGAGAAATACCTGAGCCGCGCCTATGGCCTGCGCAAGGATCCCGAGATCGCGGTCCACCTTGGCGAGGTGCTGTGGCAGAAGGGCGACAAGTCGGCGGCCCAGAAACTGTGGCGCGAGGCAAGCGCCAAGGATCCGCAGAACGATACGTTGCGCACGACATTGGCGCGCTTGCGGCTTTCCTTGTGAAATAATCCAGCCTGGCGGCGGATGGCCTTGCGCTGCCCGCCGCTTTTTTTCAACTCTTGATTTTATCTATGCTGCTGACCCGACGTCTTACCCTGCTTGCCTTCGCTGCTGCCCTGGCCGGTTGTGCCACCAGCACTGCCAACCTGTCCACCGCCACGGTCGCCGACTACCGCGAGACCATCGACTTGTCGGGCAAGCTGTCGGTCAATTATCAGAAGGATGGCAGGCAGGAATCGATCACCGGCAACTTCAACTGGGAACAGCGGCCGGGTGCGATCGACGTCGCACTGATCTCGCCGCTGGGCCAGACCGTGGCCACGATCAATGTCACGCCGAATTCCGCGACCCTGGTGCAGGGCGGTCAGGAGCCGCGCACGGCCGATGATATCGACAGCCTGACCCAGCAGACGCTGGGCTGGCCGCTGCCGGTGTCCGGCCTGCGCGACTGGCTGCAGGGCTATGCGGTCGATGGGCACGGGCAGCGCTTCCGCGCCTCGCCGGCCAACAATAGCGTGACGACCAGGGATGGCTGGCGCCTGCGCTTCGTCGAATGGCAGGATGCGGCGGCCGGCGCCCCGGACGCGCCGCAGCCGGTGCCGCGCCTGATCCAGGCCGAGCGCGCCGCCTCGGGCGACATCACGGACCTGGCGATCCGCATCGTTGTCTTGCCGGCGGCTTGATCCATGCGTTCGCTGCACGATTGCCCGGCCCCGGCAAAGCTGAACCTGTTCCTGCACGTCACCGGCCGCCGCGCCGATGGTTATCACTTGCTGCAAAGCGTGTTTCAACTGATCGACCGCGCCGACCGGCTGCACTTCGACCTGCGCGACGATGACTTGATACACCGCACCAATGAGGTGCCGGGCGTGCCCGAGGACCAGGACCTGATCATCCGCGCGCTGCGCCTGCTGCAGGCCGAGTACGCGCGCCGGCATGGCCGGCTGCCGCCGGGCATTTCGGTGGCGGTGGAAAAAGTCTTGCCCATGGGCGGCGGGCTGGGCGGAGGATCGTCGGATGCGGCCACGGCGCTGATGGCGGCCAATACATTGTGGGATGCGGGTTTGACGCAGGGGGAGTTGATGGCGCTGGGCCTGCCGCTGGGGGCCGATATCCCGTTCTTCTTGTTTGGCGAAACCGCGTTTGCCGAAGGCGTGGGCGAGGCCTTGCAGGCAGTGCCGGGGCCGGATTGCTGGTATGTGGTGATCGAGCCTGGTGTGGCAGTACCGACGCCCGCAATTTTTTCTGCGCCAGATTTGACAAGAGATTCAAAGCCGGTCAGAATAGCGGACTTTTCCAGGCACACCGATTTATGCAGTACGGTTGGTTTCGGGAAAAATGATTTGCAGGACGTGGCGATGCGCCTGTTCCCGCCGGTAGCAGAGGCGGTTGAATGGTTGAGCGGCCATGGCGATGCCAGGATGACTGGCTCAGGGGCGTGCGTGTTTTGCGCGTTCTCCAGCGAAGACGCTGCCGACCAGGTGTTGGCGCAAGTGCCGGGCAGGTGGGCGGCATGGAAAGCGAAGTCGCTGAAGACACACCCGCTGATGAAATCGCTCTTGCAAATCAGTGGGTTGTAGAATAAAATCTTGCCTGTCGCAGCACTGGTAGCACGCAGCGGCAAGTAGTAAAGGTCGTGTAGGGGAATCGCCAAGCTGGTTAAGGCACCGGATTTTGATTCCGGCATACCAAGGTTCGAATCCTTGTTCCCCTGCCAAAGTTTTCTTGTTCTGTCGATGCCGTAGCGTCCAGCAAGAAGATTCGCGATGCGGTGCCGAGCGCCACGTCAGCAAGCTAATCAGCCGGTTAATCCGGCTGATTGTTTTTCTACTCGTATTAACGCTTCTTACCTTTTGGGACTCCCATGGCTTACGAAAACCTGATGGTTTTTACCGGCAATGCCAATCCGGCACTAGCAGAGGGGGTTGCAAAAAGCCTCGGCATTCCTCTTGGTAAAGCAGTCGTCTCGAAGTTCTCCGACGGCGAAGTCATGGTCGAGATCAACGAGAACGTGCGCGGCAAGGACGTCTTCGTCCTGCAATCGACCTGCGCCCCGACCAACGACAGCCTGATGGAAATCATGCTGATGGTCGACGCTCTCAAGCGTGCTTCGGCCGGCCGTATCACCGCCGCCATTCCCTATTTCGGCTATGCCCGCCAAGACCGCCGTCCGCGTTCGGCGCGTGTCGCGATCTCGGCCAAGGTCGTCGCGAACATGCTCGAAGAAGCCGGCGTCGAGCGCGTCCTGATCATGGACTTGCACGCTGACCAGATTCAAGGTTTCTTCGATATCCCGGTCGACAATATCTACGCTTCGCCGATCCTGCTGGGCGACCTGCAGAAGCGCAACTACGACGACCTGCTGGTCGTGTCGCCAGACGTCGGCGGCGTGGTGCGCGCGCGTGCCCTGGCCAAGCGCCTGGGTTGCGACCTGGCCATCATCGACAAGCGTCGCCCGAAGGCGAACGTGTCGGAAGTGATGAACATCATCGGTGAAGTCGAAGGCCGCAACTGCGTGATCATGGATGACATGGTCGACACCGCAGGCACGCTGTGCAAGGCTGCCGAAGTATTGAAAGAGCGCGGCGCCAAGAAGGTTGTTGCTTACTGTACCCACCCAGTCCTGTCCGGCCCGGCGATCGATCGCATTGCGAACTCGCCGCTGGATGAGCTGGTTGTTACCGACACCATTCCGCTGAGCGCTGCCGGTGCTGCTTGCAGCAAGATCCGTCAAGTGTCGTGCGCGCCGCTGCTGGCCGAGACCTTCAAGCGGATCGTCAAGGGTGACTCGGTGATTTCGCTGTTCGTCGACTAAGCTGATTAGTCGCTGGTTTTCGCGGCGCGCCTGGCTTCAAAAGCCGGCGCGCCGTTGGTGTATTTGAATAAGTTGCAATAAGCATGTCGTTCCCGCGGAGGCGGGAACCCAAGTTTGCAGGCGCCGTGACAGTACACGCAGTACTGTTAACGCACGCAGCACTTGGGTCCCCGCCTTCGCGGGGACGACATTTCTGGCCTTGCCAGAAATATCGTATTTTCTTGAGCGCGCAGCATTGGCGCTTGTTCTTGATTGTCCCTGGTCGCGGGGGCGGTCACCACTGGGTAGCCGGGTCGTGGAAGGTTCTGCGACATTCGGACCCGATTTATTTTTGGAGTATCACATGAAAGTAGTCGCATTCAACCGCACTCAACAGGGCACCGGAGCGAGCCGCCGCCTGCGCAACGCTGGCCAGACCCCAGGCATCATCTACGGTGGCACCGAAGCCCCGGCACTGATCGCCCTGGACGGCAACGCGTTGTACCACGCGCTCAAGAAAGAAGCTTTCCACGGTTCCGTGCTGGATCTGGAAATCGACGGCAAGACCCAGCAAGTGCTGCTGCGTGACTTCCAGATGCACGCATTCAAGCAACTGGTCCTGCACGCTGACTTCCAGCGCGTCGACACCTCGAAGCCAATCCACACCAAGGTCACCCTGCACTTCGTGAACGCCGACATCTCGCCAGCCGTCAAGCTGAGCAGCGCTGTCATCTCGCACGTGCTGAACGAAGTCGAAGTGTCGTGCCTGCCAGGTCAACTGCCAGAATTCATCGAAGTCGACCTGTCGAAACTGGAAGCCGGCCAATCGATCCACACCGGCGACCTGGTCCTGCCAGAAGGCGTGACCGCGCTGACCCACGGCCAGAACCTGACCGTCGTCACCTCGTCGATCCCACGTGGCGCAGCTGCTGCTGCTGACGCTGCTGAGTAATATCGGCTGACTGCGCCGCTTCGGTGGCGCGTCGATCAAGAACCCGTCGAGGCTTGCCCGGCGGGTTTTTGTTTTTTGGCGATTGCGCGGCATTGGATGTCGTTGTGTACGCCAAGCACCGTGTTTAAGCGATAATCGACCTTTTCCCGGAAGACCCCTCACGCATGTCCATTCGTCTGATCGTCGGCCTCGGCAACCCTGGCCCGGAATATGAACAAACCCGCCACAACGCCGGCTTCTGGCTGGTCGACAACCTGGCCAATAGCCTGCCTGGCTGCCGCCTGCAGCGCGAATCGCGTTTCAATGCCCTGGTGGCCAAGACCTCGATCTCGGGCAATGATGTGTGGCTGCTCGAACCGCAGACCTATATGAACCGCTCCGGCCAGTCGGTCGGCGCGCTGGCGCGTTTTTATAAAATCAATCCGGACGAAGTGCTGGTCGTGCACGACGAGCTCGACCTGATGCCGGGTGTCGCCAAGCTCAAGAAGGGCGGTTCCTCGGGCGGCCACAATGGCTTGAAGGACATCACCTCTGCGCTCGGCACCCAGGAATACTGGCGCCTGCGCCTGGGCATCGGTCATCCACGCAGCCTGAGCCTGCAGCAAGCCGTCGCCGATTTCGTGCTGCACCGCCCGCGCCGCGAAGAGCAGAGCCTGATCGAGGAATCGATCGACAAGAGCCTGCGCATCATCCCGCTGGTGTGCGAAGGCAAGCTCGACGTCGCGACGATGCAGTTGCACACCGCCTGATCGTTCATCCTCCCTTGACCACGACCTGCGAGCGCAGGTCGCGCAGCATGCGCTCGAGCGCCGGCCGCATGCGCCGGTAATCATCGGGCGAGCAGGTCGCCGCCGTGTGCCGGAACTTGAGCTGGCGCTTGACCGTCACCAGCGCACCACGCCGCTGGTAGTGCGAGCGGTAGGCGAAGTTGATATCTTCGACCTTGACGGCACGGGGCAGTGCCAGCACCTGCGAGCGCTTCGGCAAGTGGAAGCGTAGTTCATCTTCGGCGTCGATCGCAGGGCATACAAAATCCTGGCGGCGTTCGGCCTCTTGCGTGAAGGCGAACACGGCGTCGCCCAATCCTCCCCAGAAATTGTAGGTGGTGGCCAGCCCGGCGGGCCCCGGTAGTTGCGCGAAACCGCTGCTGGCGCCGCGGAACGACAGCGTATAGTCGTCGGCCACGCCCTCGGTGTCGCCCGGCTCCAGCACGCCACCACCTTGCTGTCCGAGTCCTTGCAGCATGCGTTCGACGAAACGGTCGCGCTCGGCCGGCGGCGTGGCGCGCACCACGCGGCGGTAGGGCTCGGCCTGGGCGCCGCTGCTGGTGCGCGTGACCTTGAAGCGACTGCTGCCATCGGGCTGGATGTCGAACTGGGTAAACGTGCGGCTGCGCGCCTGCTGGAAGAACGGGATCATCGCAAACTGGCCGGAACGCGCCAGCACTGCCGGTTTGCCGAGCAGGGACGCGGGCAGGAAGCCGCCCGCCACCGATTCGGCGGTCGGGTCGAGATACAGCTGCAGCGAAGGGATATGGACGATCGCGTGGTTGAGTACGCCGAGCGTGGGCACCTGGGGCAGGCGGTAGGCGTCGCCATTGTTGACCAGTGCCACGGTGCTGTCGATGCCGGCGCTGGCCAGCAAGGCCTCGAGCAGGGTCGCGTGGTCCTTGCAGTCGCCGTAGCGGTTGGTCAGCACGCTCGACGCCGCGTGCGGCACCACGCCACCGGGGCCGAGATAGACGCCGACATAGCGCACATTCTTGCGCACCCAGTCGGAGAGGGCGATCGCGCGGGCACGGCGGTCGACCATGCCACTGGTGATGCTGGCCGCCAGCGCCGCCACGGTATCGTCGGGCAGGGCCTTGCCGGCAGCACGTTCCTGATAGGCGCGCGCGAAATCGGCGTAGTCGGCGAAGGTCGACACCGCGAGCCGCTTGCCGTAATCGAGATAGCTGACCGAATCGGCCTCGAGGCGCGCGTTGTCGCCGTCGGCGTAGCGCCAGGCGTAGCGGCGCTTGCCGGGGGCAAGTGCGGGTGTGCCGGTGGCGGCGATCGGGTCGAACCCGGCCGCGTCGGCGTGCAGGAGCATCGAGGCTGGCATGTCGTAGATCAGGCGGAAGTCGCGCTGGCGCTGGAAGCGCGCCGAGGTCAGGTCTTCGAAGTGGCCGGGGAAGAGTGGTGTGTGGCGCCGCACGACATAGCGTACCGTGAGCTTGTCGCCGGCCTCGACGTCGGGGAAGACCACAATCTTGAGGCGGGTGTCCTGGAACATCGGGGCGTCGATCGAGGCGGCTTCTTGCTGGTCGCGGATCTGGTGTGGCTGTACCGCCAGGCGCCGGCCATCGGCCTTGTGCGTATGCGCCTCGACGGAGAGGACTTCGTCGAGCGACTGGTTGTAGCCGATGTAGAACTGGCCGTGTTCGTGCAGCGCCGCGCGGTCGACGATGGTCTTGGCCTGCTCGACCGTGAGCGTGTAGCCGCCGCTGGTCTCGACCACGAAGTGCTGGACGTGGCGGTCCACGATCACCGAGCGGTCGGTGGCGCTGTCGGCTTCGAGCACGCTCGCCGCTGCCGGATGCAGGCTCAGCAATGGGCATAGAAGCAGGCACAGCATGACGACGAAGCGCAGATGCATGACACTCTCCGGACACGCGACCGACCCATGGTACGCAGCGCTGACCCGGCAGGATTGATCGGGCACAAGCACGCGCTTTTTGCCACGCGCTTGCCATATTGTTGCCATATTCTTGCCATAATTTCGGCATGAAGGCGCTCACTTTTCACGCCGGCCCACTGGCCATGGCGCAGATTGCAGAACATGGCTTGCGGGCCCAGGACGTCGCCATCGTGCCGGCCGCGGCGGGTGGTCCCAAGGGCTTGATCTTCCAGTCGCTGGATTTAGGCGTACTGTTGCAAGAAACGTAAACAAGTACTGTCTAGCCTAGGGAGGCGCTGATCAATTCATCCGCACCACGTATCACAGGGCCTGCTCATCTGCGATAATTTTGGCTCTCCAACGTCACGGTGTCGATCATGCAGAACAGCTTCTCTGACCTTGAATACGCGAGCAAGAAGAAGCTGACGCGGCGCGACCGCTTCCTTGCAGAGATCGAAAAGATCACGCCGTGGAAGCAGCTGCAGCAGGCAATCGAACCGTTTTATCCCAAGGTCGTCGGTGCTGGCCGCCCGCCAATCGGCTTGGCACGCATGCTGAGGATGTACGTGGCCCAACAGTGTTTCGGCTTGTCGGATGAGGGCATTGAAGACGCGATCTATGACAGCCAAGCCATCCGCGCTTTCGTTGGCATCGACCTCAATCGGGAGTCCGCGCCGGACGCGACGACGCTCCTTAAATTTCGCCATCTGCTCGAAGCCAAGGGACTCACCAAGAAGATCTTCGACACGATCAACGGCCATCTTGCCGAGAAGGGTTTGATGATGCGTGAGGGGACCATCGTGGACGCCACGCTGATCGCTGCGCCACCTTCGACCAAGAACAAGGACGGGAAGCGCGACCCAGAAATGCACCAGTCGAAGAAGGGCAACGACTGGCATTTTGGGATGAAGGCGCACGTGGGCGTGGACGCCGCGTCGGGCCTGGTGTATACCGTCATCGGCACTGCCGGCAACGTCTCCGACGTTACGCAAGCGGGCTCGCTGTTGCACGGTGATGAATCTGCTGCGCTTGGCGATGCAGGCTACCAAGGTGTCGAAAAGCGCGCAGAGAATCTCGGCAAATCGGTGACCTGGCACGTGGCGATGAAGCGCTCCAAGCGCAAGGCGCTGCCCAAGAACAAGCTCGGCCGCATGCTCGAAAAACTGGAGCATCTCAAGGCGAGCGTGCGGGCGAAAGTTGAGCATCCGTTCCATGTCATCAAGAACCTGTTCCGCCATCGGAAGACACGCTATCGCGGCTTGGCCAAGAACACCGCTCAGCTCTTTACCTTGTTCGGCTTTGCCAATCTGGTGCTGGCCGGACGGCGATTTACGATCACAGAAACCGGAAGTGCGTCCTGAGTGCCAAAAGGCGCAAGGAAAACTGCCAATTTGCTGAAAAGTTCGCCGTAGCGGCGTCAAGAAACCTATCGCAACGTGCGAGGCGACCACGTCACCAAAAACTGCGGATGCGCCGAAAAATCGTTAATTGATCAGCGCTTCCTTAATACTGTCAAGTGGCTCGGATGGATTCCGTTTTGCGAGGACCCAGCGCTTGCGGAGATCCATTTTGCACTTGAACGAATAGTTCGGCGTATCTGTTGATATGCCGCATACGGGGGCAGCGCTACTTTTTGCTCAAATGTAGGTCTGCTTTGAGTCGGAAGCAGGCGTATGCGCGTCGATGGCATGGGCTATTGGCCAGGTGCCTGTTATTCGTTGTCGTCTTGGTCCGGATCGCCTTCTGCCTCGGGTTCGAATACGTCCCGCACGGCGGCGACTACGGCCTCTGCCATTGCCGGATCGGTTAGGAGAGGAAACGCCTTTACGAGCTTGTTGGACACCTTCCAGCCGTTCTCCCGAACTGACCGAATGATCTGGTCAATGTCGGAGTTTGGGCCTTCCAGGGTGTTCTTGACGCCCTCCCTAGCTAGCTCCATGTCGCGCAGGTAGCTAGCCTCTTTGCTCATCTCCACCTCGATGGTGAGCCGCACGACCTCACCGATATATTCGGTCTGATGCGTCAGGTCGGGGTAGCGCCATGTCGGCATCGCATCGTCGTAGGCGTCGAAATGAAAATTCGATCGGACGCCGTCCGCGCACGCGTACTCGGCGCCAAAGTGGTAATTGTCCCGATACCTGGCCAGGAAAGGACGCGATAGGGTTTCGAGCGCACGATTGTACCCAGCACGCTCTTTAGTTTTGTTAGTGATCGTGGCCGAGATCGGCAGGATGAAAGGCGCGGGCACCGCTCCGTCGCGACGTAATATGTCGTTCACCAAGAAGCGCGAGATCCGGCCGTTACCATCGATCATCGGGTGAATGTAGACGAAGCCGAACGAGGCAAGTGACGCGCGCAGAATGGACGACACGCCAACAGTCTTGGCCATGCTGCGACGCAGGCCGTCGAGCAGCTCGCCGGCGCGCTCCCAGGGCGGGCCGATATAGTCGACGATATCGTCGAAGCCGTGTGTATGCCCGACGATGACGGGGGACTGACGGACACCGTAGCGGGTGGCCGCGCCCAGGATCTCGGTTTGCAGTTCCGTCAGCGTTTCCAAGAGCAGAGGGTCATCGGTCTGTCCGCACCGGCGCTCCATGACTGCGGCGAATCGCTTCACCCGGTCGACCTGCTTTTCCTCGTGTTCGATCGCGAAGGATGCTCGGCTCTCCTTGATTGAGAGCCACACGGCGCTACGCATGAGGATGTCAGCGCCGTACTCTACCTCCAGGAAGTCCAGCGCGGCCGCACAGTTGTATCGCTCGACGGTGCGTACGGCCTCGGTCCGCCGGATAGTAGGGCAGAAGTCGCGAGTACCAGGCAGGTTGTCTCGGACGCGCCAGCGCTGGACGTTGACCGGCCGGGACGACACGACAAACTCCTCGGGGTCGAGGGCATCGACGTAGTTTCCGGACGGGGCGTCCGGCACGTTGAGTTGGCGCCCGGTCAGCCATTCGAACAGGAAGCCAGCGCGACGCGCATAAAGGCCAGTAGGCTCGCTACGGATCCAGTCTTCCAGGACCTGCTGATCGATAGCAGCGAAGAGCCGGGCCAGAAATTCGAGGTTGACGAGCTCGTGCTTTAAGCCGAAAGTGAGGTGGGCGGCGATCGTCGCGTCAGGCCGTGCCGCGGGGCTGTATGTCTCCTCCCTGGTGGAATTGACCACGGTCCGGCGCGACGTTCCAATCTTGCTCTCTACCGCAAACGGCTGCACTGGCTCGATGTCGAGGTGCTGCGCCACCCATTTAAATCCTATGTAATCCGTCATTTTTTGTATAAACCGCTGATTTTTTAAGTAAAAAGCAGTGTCTCACAAAAAAAACGCATAAAAAATTGCACCAAGGGAATTTCTTTCTGCAGCTGGGCTGCAACGACGGCACCGATATCTAGTCAACATAGTGCTTCCGCTGGCTTGGTCCTGCACGGAACCAAACGTAGTGAGCATAAACGAGAGCTCCCCTAGACCCAGAATGGGTAATCCCCCACAAAAAGAGCGCGATCAGAAGTAGAATTTTCTACTTAAGACACAGAAAGCTCTACATGAAGACGTCCCGCTTTACCGACAGCCAGATCATCGCCATTCTCAAGCAGGCCGAAGCCGGCAGCCCAGTCCCGGAGCTGTGCCGTGAGCACGGCATCAGCAACGCCACGTTCTACAAGTGGCGCTCCAAGTTCGGCGGCATGGGTGCTTCGCTGATGGCACGCATGAAGGAGCTGGAGGAGGAAAACCGGCGCCTCAAGAAGATGTACGTCGAGGAGCGCCTCAAGGCCGAGATCGTCGCGGAGGCGCTCACAAAAAAATGGTAGCGCCATCTCAGCGGCGAGAGATGGCGCACTGGGCCGTTACGGAGCGGTCAGCCACGATCAAGCTGGCATGCCAGGCATTTGGCATCAGCCAGACCTGCTACCGCTACAAGGCCAGGCTGGACGCGGAAAACGTCCTCATTGCCGACTGGCTGGTACGACTGACGAACAACCAGCGCAACTGGGGCTTTGGCCTGTGCTTCCTGTACCTGCGCAACCTCAAGGGCTTCAAATGGAACCACAAGCGCGTCTACAGGATTTACCGCGAGCTCGAGCTGAACCTGCGCATCAAGCCGCGTCATCGCCTGGTACGCGAGAAGCCGTTGCCGCTGGCGGTGCCAACCGAAATCAACCAGAGCTGGTCGATGGACTTCATGCACGACCAGCTTGCCGACGGGCGCAGCATCCGGCTGTTCAACGTCATCGACGACTACAACCGCGAGGGCCTCGGTATCGAGGTTGACTTCTCGCTGCCGTCCGAACGCGTAATACGCTCGCTCGACCGGATCATCGAATGGCGAGGCAAGCCACAAGCCATCCGATGCGACAACGGCCCGGAATACATCAGTGCGGTGACCTTAGCCTGGGCCGCAAAACACGGCATCCGCATTGATTTCATCCAGCCTGGTCAGCCCCAACAGAACGCCTACGTCGAGCGCTACAACAGGACGGTTCGCTATGACTGGCTCGGCCATTACCTGTTCGAAACGCTCGACGAAATTCAGGAATTTGCCACCAACTGGTTGTGGACCTACAATCACGACCGGCCCAACATGGCACTCGGCGGTATTACGCCAAAACAGAAATTGGCACTGGCCGCATAACCTCTACTTTTAGCGCGCTCTAAAAATGGGGGGATTACCGCGCTACACACATCTACAAGTACGGATGGACTTGACTGCTCACAGGCCATAACTAGGCATGCTGGAACGAAGTCGAGAAAGCATCTCGCGATCACGCTGTTGATTTTGTCTGCACCCTCTTAGTCTTCCCAGTCTCTGACAATCTGAGCCAGTTCCTCACGCGTCATCTTGCGAGCCTTGAGGATGCGTACGAGGTCGTTTTTGGTAACTGGCGTATTTTCCATAAGAAACGGCAGATCATCGCGTTGGACCGGGTGGGCCCAGATCGGATCAACTAGATTCGTCTTGTCGGAAACAATCTTTTCCGCTGCAAAATCCCCTTTAATGTTGATGTACGCAATGTAGCGTGTGAATCCTTCTGGAAAACTGCGGTCTATGTAAAGGGCAGTCCCGGCCGGTAACACGTGAAAGTCCTGTGACTTGCCCTCTGACTCAAGCAGAAGGGGTTCTTGCAGTTTCAGGTAGGTCGTTTTTGACATCGCGGGCACTCCAAATTTCTGAAAAAGCATGCCGCACAAGAAGGCAGCTGCGATCAAGGATGAAAGGACGAGGTAGTTTCGGATTCTCATCGGCTGTTACCGTACTTGTTGACCTTTTTCGCTTTCTTCGCTGAAGGGCTCTCCAGCATCGCTTGTAGGTCTGCTGGCATGAAAATGTACTTTGGCCAGCCTCTGGCTGTGATTGCTCCCTTTTCCATCATACCGAGACCCCGGCCTTTCTGGAAAGTTGACCAATCCCGAGCGATGTCCGGAAAGATGGTTTTGATGCCATCAACGCTCAATGTAGTGCAATTTGGACCGAGGGCGTAGTAGTCCTCGATTCTCAGCTTCTTCTTCGTACGATCTTCCGAAGTCAGCTTTTTTCCGGCTGTCTTTCGTTCGAAGAACTGCAGGATTTTCTTTGCGTTTTCTTCGCTCGTTTCATAAACGAACCCGGTCGTAATGCGGCCGTAGCTGTTTTCTTCAGCAATGTAGGCATTAAAATTATTCCAAATTTTGAGGATACCTTCGCCTTCGGAATCCCCCAAGCCCCACGTGCGACCGTACCGACCGTAATCGAAGACTTTGTCGCTATCTGCTGTAGTCACGCGGAGCGCGGTGTGACCGTAGGGGTGAGTGCCATACGGGCCGCCTACCAACATCTCGACGGACGCCATCCTCACTTGGATGCGCGTGACTTGGTTCGTGGTGGCCTGTACTCCTTCCTTGGCCGTCTTTACCGGAACGCTCAGCGCGGGCATGAGTCCATTTCCATCGAATGGCCAAGCTCAGGAAAATTGATCTTGCACTGTCCCGCTTTGACCGGCTCCACGCGAGCAAACCCTTTTTCGTCGAGCTGCCCGGAGAACTCGGCACCGCTGGGGTCGACTACCAGATACGGCTGATGGGGGATCGGCTGATCGCGGCCGTCGGTCAACTGGAATTCGATCCAATGATCTTCATTCAAGAGCTCGGCCGTGTCGGGCATGAACGCGATGCCCGCGTCTGCCGCAGACGGCACTGCGGCCGCGCTGGCCGGAGCATGACCATCCCCGTGGTAATCGTTGTTCTTGGAGAGGCAGATACATCCGCCCGAGGTCTGTGCGCCATGGAGTGCCATTGGCGCGCCATCGATGATCTCGGTAATGTTCCCGTTCACGATGACACAATTCTTCTTGCAAGCGATCTTGTCGCCGGCTCGGGCGATACCCCTGCCGTTCACGTCCGAAAACGGCGACCCGGTTGCGACCGTGCCGCCGCAGGAGGTTTTGTCGCCTATGCAAATACTTCCCAGGATAGAGAACATGTCGTTCCTATTGATGCAGGAAGTGACCTGAAAGAAATTTCGCAAAAGGCCACTCTGCACCTGAGATTCGAGCTCGGCCTTGATGCGCGACAAGAGCCACGGCACTGCCGGTGGGGGAGGTGGGTGTAAACAACTCTCGCCGATCCGATGAGGGTTATTTACACAACGCGGCGGATTCGGTTGAGTAGCGGCCGAGACCTCCTATGAATTTGGCAGTTGTTCACACTGTTGAGTTCACCATAAAGGCTGCAATGGATGTTTGGCGAATGGTTTCCATCCAAGCCACGCGAACGCACGCTGATCGGCGCGTCCATCGGCGCCTGGCGCATGGCCGCAGCCTGCCAGAAGGATCCGGTCAAGGCCTTCGCCCTGCTGGGCGAGTTGTATGCGGGGCAGCGTTACGCAAGCCTCAAGCCGACACCGCAGGACATTGACGAAGTCGTGCAGGCCCTGTTGGGCGAACTGGTGCGCGGGCATGAAGACGACATCATCAACCACGAGCATTACCGGCTGCACCTGCTGACCGTGCGCGGCCTGCGTTCGCTGGCGGCGCCGGCGCACCGCCATGCCGAGCTGCGCGGCTTCCTGTCGGCGGCGCTGCACAATGCCGGCTCGCGCGCTTGGCTGGGACGCTTGATGGAGCGGGTCGTGATTGGCGACGCGCGCAGCCAGGCACCATGGCTGCGAGAGCGCTTCGACAGTTTCAATACCCACTTTTCGAAGCTCACGCGCGATAACCTGGCGCCGGGATTGCTGGCCTCGGGCACGCTGCCCTTGATCATGAAAGCGGTGACCGGCATCGCCGAGGCGCCTGCCGGCAGCTACTGGGACGGCGGCATCATCGACTATCACCTGGCGCTGCCGTACTCCAGGGCTGAGGGTGAGCTGGTGCTATACCCGCACTTTACCGAGCACATCGTTCCGGGCTGGCTCGACAAGGGTTTCCCGTGGAGAAGGGCGGCCCGTGGGGCTAATCGTAGTTGGCTTGACAACGTATTGCTGGTGGCGCCATCCCAGGAATTCTTGCGAACTCTGCCACGCGGGAAGTTGCCAGACCGGGTCGACTTCACGTTCCATGGCCTGGATCATGACGAGCGGATTCGCAACTGGAAGCGTGCGATCGGTGAGGGGGAGCGTTTGCGCGATGAGCTGGCCGAGTTTTCCCTGCGGCCTGACCTGGCCCGCGTCCAGCCGATCTAGCTTGTCAGAGTGAAAATCTGACTGTTGTAGCGAGCACTGGAAGCGCCGTTTTTTGCGGCAGCCTGGCCGGTCCGGGTTACAATGCAGGGTTTAGAGCGGTTGCTTGATCGCTCGCGTTTATCGAATCAGAAAGAGTACTCATGACCCTCAAATGCGGCATCGTCGGCCTGCCCAACGTTGGCAAATCCACCCTGTTCAACGCACTGACCAAGGCCGGCATCCCGGCTGAAAACTACCCGTTCTGCACCATCGAGCCGAACGTGGGCGTGGTCGAGGTGCCGGATCCGCGCATCGATGCGCTCTCCGCCATCGTCAAGCCGGAACGCGTGGTCAAGGCCATCGTCGAATTCGTCGACATCGCGGGCCTGGTGGCCGGCGCGTCGAAGGGCGAGGGCCTGGGCAACCAGTTCCTGTCGCACATCCGCGAAACCGACGCCATCGTCAACGTGGTGCGCTGCTTCGAAGACCCGAACGTGATCCACGTGGCCGGCAAGGTCAGCCCGATCGACGACATCGAAGTCATCCAGACCGAGCTGGCGCTGGCCGACATGGGCACTGTCGAGAAAGCCATCCACCGCGAGCAGAAAAAAGCGCGCTCGGGCGACAAGGACGCGGCCAAGCTGGTCGCCCTGCTCGAACGCGTGCTGCCGCACCTGAACGAAGGCCAGCCGGTGCGTACCATCGGCCTGGACGCCGAAGAAATGGCGATCATCTATCCGCTGCACCTGATCACCGCCAAGCCGGCGATGTTCGTGGCCAATGTGTCCGATACCGGTTTCAAGGATAACCCACTGCTGGACCAGCTGACCGAGTTCGCCAACAAGCAGAACGCACCGATCGTCGCCATCTGCGCATCGATCGAATCCGAAATCGCCGAGATGGAAGATGCCGACAAGGCTGATTTCCTGGGCGATATGGGCATGGACGAGCCGGGCCTGGATCGCTTGATCCGCGCGGCGTTCAAGCTGCTGGGCCTGCAGACTTACTTCACGGCTGGTGTGAAGGAAGTGCGCGCCTGGACCGTGGCGATCGGCGCGACCGCGCCACAGGCAGCCGGCGTGATCCACACCGACTTCGAGCGTGGCTTCATTCGCGCGCAGACCATTTCGTATGATGACTTCCTGACCTACAAGGGTGAGTCGGGCGCCAAGGAAGCGGGCAAGATGCGCGCCGAGGGCAAGGAATACATCGTCAAGGATGGCGACGTGCTGAACTTCCTGTTCAACGTCTGATCTTCAAAAGGGCTCTTCGGAGCCCTTTTTTGCATGGCTGCACATACCGTGGTTGTACTCATCTGCCCGCAAAGCTGGACAAAAGAGCTATGCCCACCAACAGGATTGCTGCCATACTATCCGCCTTCGACTGCGCGACCTCGACAGCATGGCTACCCTCTCCGAACTCGTCATCTACCCGATCAAATCCTGCGCCGGCCTGTCCGTGCCTGAAGCCCGACTCGCCCTCGACGGCCTGTCGGCGGGCGGCGTACACGACCGCGAATGGATGGTGGTAACCCGAGAAGGCCTGTTCCTGACCCAGCGCGAATACCCGCGCATGGCAACCGTCACCCCACGCATCGAGGCAGATGAACTGGTGGTCGACGCCCCCGGCATGCCCACCATCCGCCTGCCACTGGCGCATGACGCCGCTGCACCGACAATCGAAGTCCTCATCTGGGACGACCACGTGCTGGCCGCAGACTGTGGCGAGAATACCGCCGCCTGGTTCTCCGACGCCATCGGCGCCCCATGCCGCCTGGTGCGCTTCCGCCCCGACGTCCACCGCCCGACCAGCACCAAATGGACCGGCGGCACCCCGTCCGCCACCCGTTTCTCCGACGGCTACCCGATCCTGCTGATCGGCCAGTCCTCCCTCGACGACCTGAACACCAGGCTAAGAAACGCCGGCCGTGAGGAACTACCCATGAACCGCTTCCGTCCCAATGTGGTTGTAGAAGGCATCGACGCCTTCGAAGAAGACTTCGTGGCCGCGTTCACTGATGGCGATATCAGCCTGCGCCCCGTCAAACCCTGCGCCCGCTGCCCGATCCCCTCGGTCGACCAATCCACCGGCATCCCCGGCCCCGACCCCCTCGACATCCTGCAAACCTACCGCGCCAACGCCCGCATGGACGGCGCCGTCACCCTGGGCATGAACGTCATCATCCAGGACGGCATCGGCCACACCCTGCGCGTCGGCCAGCAATTGGACGCCGAGCTCGCTTTCTAAGCGCCGCCACAGGCTCTGCCGAATCCAGCGACACCGCAACACTGTCGCAAATTCGCCCATCCCGTCGTAAGGACAGGCGTTTTTTCATATCCAAGCAAGGGTGGATGGCGTAATGTTACGGTTATTGCTGAAAGGAATGCTCCATGCATGAGCCGAGCGCGTCGACGCGAGAACTAATGGCGGAAAACGAGACCTTGCGCGCGCGCATGGCGTACCTGCTCGAGCAGGCCGAACGCAACCACGAAATCATGTGCCGCCACCAGGCCTTCGACTTGCAGATCGTCGGCGCCGGCAGCTTCCCTGAACTGGTCGGCACGATCTTCCGCACCTTGCCGGTCATCTCGGAACTCGACATCGTCACCCTGTCCCTGGTCGATCCCGATGCCGACATCTACACCGTCATGCACCGCCTGGGCGTCGATTTCGAGCAGTTCCCCAACCTGATGTTCTGCGAGCACGCGGTCGAACTCGGCTTCGACATGTCGCCCGAGCGCCGCCCGCTCCCGATCCTGGGCGCCTATGCGCCGTCCCAGCACTGCGCCATGTTCCCGCATCCGCCGGCCGCCCTGCAAAGCGTGGCCCGGGTGCCGCTGCTGCGCAACACACGCCTGATCGGCAGCCTCAATCTGGGCAGCACCGATCCGACCCGCTTCACCCCGAGCCTGGGTACCGATTTCATCGAGCACATGGGGTCGATCATCGCGATCTGCCTCGAAAACGTGATCAGCAACGAGATGCTGAAGTACATCGGCCTCACCGATTCGCTCACCGGCGTCTACAACCGCCGCTACATGGACCGGCGCCTGCAGGAAGAGATCGCGCGCGCCCGGCGCCAGGGTTATCGCCTGTCCTGCATGTACATCGACATCGACCACTTCAAGCGCGTCAACGACACCGTTGGCCACCAGGGCGGGGACGACGTGCTGCGCGAGGTGTGCAGCCGCATCAAGGCCGAGCTGCGCATGTCGGATGCGCTCGGGCGCTTCGGCGGCGAGGAATTCGTCGTGCTCCTGATCGATGCCGACCTGGAAAGCGCGAGCATGGTCGCGCAGCGCATCCGCGCCAGCGTGGCCGCGCAACCGGTAGAGCTGAGCGGCGGCGAGCGGGTCGACGTGACGGTGTCGATCGGCGTCGCCGCGCTCTCTGATTTTGCGCGCGACAATGCGGTCGAAGGCGTGGCGCTGGACCTGGTGGCGTCGGCCGACGCGGCCCTTTACCAGGCCAAGGCCGGTGGCCGCAACAAGGTCGTCACGTTCGCATAATCCCGTGGGCCGGGCCGGATCATAGCAAGCGGTCTTCGGCCCGGCTGATCGCTTCGCCATCCCCCCGTACCACGATGACATCGCCCGCAGCCAGCACCACCTCCGGCCCCGGCTCCACATCGTCCCCGCCACGGCGCACCACCGTCACCTCGGCCGCGACATCCTCCAGCCTCAGCTCCGCCAGGCTGCGCCCAACCGCAGCGGCCTGCGCATCCAGCCTTACCGAATGCAGCCGCACATGCCCCGGCTCGAGGTTCGCGCTGCTGTCGCCCTCTCCATGGAAGTAGCCGCGCAAGGTCGCATAGCGGTCGTCGCGCGCCGCCTGCACCCGGTGCACCACGCGCCGCAGCGGCACGCCCAGCGTCACCAGCGCGTGCGAGGCCAGCATCAGGCTGCTCTCGAGCGCTTCCGGCACCACCTCGGTGGCGCCGGCTGCCTTCAGCACGTCGGTATCGCGATCGTCGTAGCTGCGCACGATCACCGGCAGTGATGGCGCCAGCTCGTGCACCAGATGGAGCACCTTCAGCGCGTGGCGCGTGTCGGCGAAGGTAATCACCAGCGCGCTGGCGCGGCTGACGCCGGCCGCGACCAGACTCTCGCGCCGTGCCGCGTCGCCGTACGAAACGGTGGCGCCGGCCGCCTGCGCCTCTTGCACACGCTCCGGATCAAGGTCAAGCGCATGCCATGGCAGTGCTTCTTCCTTCAGCAGGGCCGCCAGGCTCTGGCCATTGCGCCCGAAGCCGGCGATGATCACGTGGTTCTGGGTCTTCATGGCGCGCGTGGCCAGTTGGGTCAGCTGCAGCGACTGCATCATCCATTCATTGGCCGCGAACTTCATCGCGATCCGGTCCATGCTGGCGATGATGAAGGGCGCGAGCAACATCGACAGCACCATCGAGGCCAGTACCAGCTGCATCACGAACGGGTCGACCAGCTTCGAGCCGGAGGCGTGATTGAGCAGCACGAAACTGAATTCACCCGCCTGGGCCAGCGCCAGGCCTGTGCGCAGCGCCGTGCCGAGAGGTGCGCCGAAGGCACGGGCGAGCAGGGCGGTTAGCCCGAACTTGAGCAGCACCAGGAGCGCGAGCAGGAGCAGCACCAGCCACCCGTGTTCCATCACCATGCGCAGGTCGAGCAGCATGCCGATCGTGATGAAGAACAGCCCAAGCAGCACGTCGCGAAACGGCTTGATGTCCTCTTCCACCTGGTGTTTATAGGGCGTCTCCGAGATCAGCATCCCTGCCACGAAGGCGCCCAGCGCCAGCGACAGGCCGGCCTGCTCGGTGATCCAGGCCGCGCCCAGGGTGACCAGGAGCAGGTTGAGCATGAACAGCTCTTGCGAGCGGCGCTTGGCGACGATCGTGAACCAGCGCCCCATCAGCTTCTGGCCGAAGAACAGCAGCAGGGCCAGCACCAACGCCGCCTTGAGCGCCTCCACCCCAAGGGTGATGGCCAGGTCTTCCGGATCGCGCGCCAGCGCCGGGATCATGATCAACAGCGGTACCACCGCCAGGTCCTGGAACAGCAGGATGCCGACGATGCGCCGCCCATGCTCGCTCTCGAGCTCCAGCCTTTCGGTGAGCAGCTTGACCACGATCGCGGTCGACGACATGGCCAGCGCCCCGCCCAGCGCGAAGGCGGCCTGCCAGCCGAGCGGAATCCGCGGGAAGGCATAGGCTGCCAGCAGCCCGATGCCCATCGCCGCCACGATCGTCGACACCACCTGCGCCAGGCCCAGCCCGAACACGATGCGCCGCATCGAGCGCAGCTGCCCGAGCGAGAATTCGAGCCCGATCGAGAACATCAGGAACACCACCCCGAACTCGCCCAGCGCGTGGGTGGTGGGACTGTCCTCGGCCAGGGCCAGGGCATGAGGGCCGATCAGGACGCCGACGGCGAGGTAGCCGAGCATCGGCGGCAGTTGCAGGCTGCGGAACAGGACCACGCCCAGGACGGCGCAGCCCAGCAGGAGGAGGGTGAGTTCAAGACCAGAATGCATCGGCGAAGTAGTGGACCAGCAGGGCTGAATATTAATTTTCTTGCACGTTCGATGTGTGGTCCGAAGCGTGCTTGTTATCGTTTGTTACGACTGGCAAGTTTTTTGCTTTCCCAATTCGTTTATACTGCCAAAATGAGTGTAACCGATGAAAAAATAATGCTGAAAAGTTTTGACGAAGCCCTGGCCCGGCGCGTGCTGGACCTGGGTCGCGAAACGCTGTCGATCGAAGCCGACGCCATCCGCGCACTTCAGGCGCGCCTGGGCGACGACGACAGCTTCGTGAACGCCGCCCAGCTGATCATGTCCTGCGACGGCCGCGTGGTCGTCTCCGGGATGGGCAAATCGGGCCACATCGGCCGCAAGATCGCCGCCACCCTGGCGTCGACCGGCACCCCGGCCTTCTTCATGCACCCGGGCGAAGCCGCGCACGGCGACCTGGGCATGGTCACCAAGAACGACGTCCTGATCGCGATCTCCAATTCGGGCGAATCGTCCGAGATCCTCGACATCCTGCCGGCCGTGAAGCGCCTCGGCGCGCGCGTGATCGCCATGACCGGCAAACCGGCCTCGCGCCTGGCCAGGCTGGCCGACGTCCACCTGAATATCGCGGTCGACAAGGAAGCCTGCCCGCTCAACCTGGCGCCGACCACCAGCACCACCGTGACCCTGGCCATGGGCGACGCGCTGGCCGTGGCGCTGCTCGACGCGCGCGGATTCCGCGAACAGGACTTCGCGCTGTCGCATCCGGGCGGCGCCCTGGGCCGGCGCCTGCTGACGCATGTGCGCGACGTGATGCGCAGCGGCGACGCGGTGCCGAGCGTGGCGCCCGAGACCTCGCTGGTCGAAGCGCTGCTCGAAGTGACCCGCAAGGGCCTTGGCATGACCGCCGTCGTCGATCCTGACGGCCGTCCGGTCGGCGTGTTCACCGACGGCGACCTGCGCCGTGTGATCGAGCGCATGCACGACTTTTCCAATATCCAGATCCGCGACGTGATGCACGCTAACCCGCGCCGTGTGCGTCCGGATCAACTCGCGGTCGACGCCGTCGCCGTGATGGAAGAATTCCGCATCAACCAGATGCTGGTGGTCGACGACGACGACCGCCTGGTCGGTGCACTGCACATCCACGACCTGACCCGCGCCAAGGTGATCTGATGAGCGACACTTTTATCCCGGCCATCACTCCGTTGGCCCACATGGAACGCGCCGCGCGCATCAAAGTCATGATCTTTGACGTCGACGGCGTGCTGACCGACGGCAGCCTGACCTATGGCCCTGACGGCGAAGTCACCAAGACCTTCAACGTGCTTGACGGCCTCGGCATCCAGTTGCTGAACAAGACCGGCGTGCAGACCGCGATCATCAGTGCGCGCCTGTCGCCGATCGTCGTCAAGCGCGCGGCCGATCTGGGCATCTCGCATGTCCACCAGGGCATTCACGACAAGCGCATCGGCTTCGCCAAGCTGCTCGAAGCCACCGGCTTCAGCGCCGAGCAATGTGGCTATATCGGCGACGACGTGATCGACCTTCCGCTGTTCGCGCGCGTCGGCTTTGCCGTCGCGGTGCCGTCCGGCCACCCCGAGGTGCAGCACCGCGCGCATTACGTCACCAGGAATGGCGGCGGGCGCGGCGCGGTGCGCGAGGTGTGCGACCTCGTGATGCGCGCCCAGGGCACCTACGACCAGGCGCTCGCGCCGTACTTCGCCTGAGGCCACGCACCATGGCAACCATCGTCCAAAACAAGCGTACCGCGCATCGCTGGAACCTGCTGGCGATGATCGTGATCGGCACCTTCTTCGCCTTTGGCAGCTTCTGGCTGCTGCAGCTGATGCAGGCGTCCGACATCGACGCCCAGCTGGGCGGGCCGCCGGACGAACCGGATTACATCGTCGAGAATTTCTCGTTCGTGCGCATGACGGAGAATGGCCAGCCGAGCTATGTGTTGTCGGGCAAGCGCCTGGCCCACATCCCGCTTGGCGACGTCTCGCACGTCGACCAGCCGCTGCTGCGCGGCGTCGAGCCGGGACGCCCGCCGATGACGGTGGTCGCCAGGAACGCCCAGGTGTTCCACGAAGAGCACCGGGTCGAACTGATGGGCGACGTCGACCTGCAGCGCCCGAAGACGGCGCAGAGCGAGTCGCTGCACTTGCGTAGCCAGGCGCTGACCGTACTGCCCGACGAAGAGATCGTCAAGACCGACCTTCCGGTTGACCTGCAGCTTGGGGCATCGAGCGTGAATGGCACCGGCATGGTCGCCAATAACGCCACCCAGCAAGTGCACATGTCCAGCCGCGGCCGGATCGTCTATCCGCCACGCCAGCGCCAGTAAGCCCCGCGCCGTGTGATAACCCAGGACCAGCATCCCACCATGAAAAAATTATTTGCCGCCGTACTCCTTTCCCTGCTGTCGCTGACGGCAGCCGCCGAGCGTGCCGACTCGCTCAAGCCCGCCCAGGTCGAATACGATTCCGCCGACCTCGATGGGGTCAACGGCGTGCGTACCCTGACCGGTAACGTGATCCTCACCCGCGGTACGCTGTTGCTCAAGGCCGACCGAGCCGTGGTCAGGGAAACGCCCGAGGGCTATATGACCGTGACGCTCACCGCCAACAACGGCAAGCTCACCACCTTCCGCCAGAAGCGCGACGGCGGCCCCAACCTGTGGGTCGAAGGCCAGGCCGAACGCATCGAGTACGACGAGCGCGCCGAGCTGGTGCGCCTGTACTCGAATGCCCTGATCAAGGAACTGGAAAACGATCAACTGAGCAACCAGGTCACCGGCCCGTTCATCTCGTATGACAGCCGCAAGGAAGTGGCCACCGTGCGTAACGACGTCAGCGGCCAGACCAAGGCCGGCGGCGGCCGCGGCACCCTGATCCTGTCGCCCAAGCGCACCCCGGCCGGAGCAGCCCAATGACGGCAATCCCGATGGAGCTGGGCGATTGCAGCACCCTGGTGGTCAAGGGCCTGCAGAAAAGCTATGGCAAGCGGCTGGTGGTGCGCGACGTCTCGCTGCAGGTCGAATGCGGTGAAGTGGTTGGTTTGCTGGGCCCCAACGGCGCCGGCAAGACCACCTCGTTCTACATGATCGTCGGCCTGGTGCCGTCGGATGCCGGCTCGATCGACATCAACGGCACCGACATCACCAGCCTGCCGATCCACCGCCGTGCGGTGCTGGGCCTGTCCTACCTGCCGCAAGAGGCGTCGGTGTTTCGCAAGCTGACGGTCGAAGAGAATATCCGCGCCGTGCTCGAGCTGCAAAAGGAAAACGGCAAGCCGCTGTCCAAGGACCAGATCAACGAGCGCCTCGACACCCTGCTGGCCGACCTGCAGATCGAGAAGCTGCGCGAGAACCCGGCCTTGTCGCTGTCGGGCGGCGAACGGCGCCGCGTGGAAATCGCGCGCGCGCTGGCCACCAACCCGCGCTTCGTGCTGCTTGACGAACCGTTCGCCGGTGTCGATCCGATCGCCGTGATCGAGATCCAGCGCATCGTGCGCTTCCTCAAGGAGCGCAAGATCGGGGTCCTGATCACCGACCACAATGTGCGCGAGACGCTCGGTATCTGCGACCGCGCCTACATCATCAACCAGGGCGCGGTGCTGGCCTCCGGCCGGCCTGACGACATCATCGCCGACGAGTCGGTGCGCCGCGTCTACCTCGGCGAACACTTCCGCATGTAAGTGATCAAGGCCCGATGAAACAGTCCCTGCAACTTCGCACCTCGCAGCACCTGGCGCTCACGCCGCAGCTGCAGCAATCGATCCGCCTGCTGCAGTTGTCGACGCTCGAACTGCACCAGGAGATCGAGCAGATACTGGGCGATAACCCGCTACTCGAACGGCTCGACGATCCGCTTGACCGCTCGGTACGTTTGCTGGCCGATGGCGCCATCAACAATGCGCCGGCCAGCGGCGAAGCGCCGCCCGCGCCCGGCCAGCAGGCCGAGGGCGAGGCCGCGCCGGCGCCGGCAGCCGAGGGCGAAGCGTTCGAGGGCGGCGCCGACGGCGAACGGGGCGACACCGACTGGAGCGAAGGCGGTTCCGGATCGTCGGGCAGCAGTGGCGACGACGAAGACGGCCGCCCGCAGCTGGAAGCGTGCGCCATCACCTTGCGTGAACACCTGATGGAGCAGGTGCGCGAAGCGACGCTGTCGGCGCGCGACCGCGCGCTGGCCGAGCTGGTCATCGATGCGCTCGACGACAACGGCTACCTGGACGAACCGCTCGACGAGATCCACGCAAGGATGCCGCAAGAACTCGACATCGAGATCGAGGAACTGCGCTGCGCGCTGGCGCTGGTGCAGAGCATGGACCCGGTGGGCGTCGGCGCGCGCAGCGCGGCCGAGTGCCTGGCGCTGCAGATCCGGCGCATGCCGGGCGTGGCCATGGTGACGCGGCGCATGGCGCTGACCATCGTCGAGGGTTACCTGGGCTGGTTCGCGCAGCGCGAATACAGCAAGCTGAAAAAGGCGCTCGACTGCGACGACGAAGACCTGCGCGAGGTGCAGGCCGTGGTCCGCCAGTGCAATCCGCATCCGGGCGCGGCGTTTGCCGCCAACGTCTCTGACTACGTGGTGCCGGATGTGATCGTGCGCGCGTCCAAGAGCGGCTGGGCTGTCACATTGAACCCGGATGTGATGCCGCGCCTGCGCGTCAACAGCCTGTACGCGAGCCTGCTCAAGCAGGGCAAGAGCGAGGCGCAGATGGGCGCGCAGCTGCAAGAGGCCAAGTGGCTCATCAAGAACATGCGCCAGCGTTTCGACACCATCCTGCGTGTGGCAGAGGCGATCGTCGAGCGTCAGCGCAACTTTTTCTCGCATGGCGCGGTTGCCATGCGTCCCCTTGTTTTACGTGAGATTGCTGATACACTAGGGCTACACGAGAGCACGATTTCTCGTGTCACAACGCAGAAATACATGCTGACCCCGCACGGCATGTTTGAGTTGAAGTATTTCTTCGGCAGCCACGTTGCCACCGAGGCGGGAGGCGAAGCATCCTCGACGGCAATCCGTGCGCTCATCGCACAATTGACAGGAGCAGAAGACCCTAGGAACCCTTTATCCGACAGCAAGATCGCGGAAATGCTCGGGGAACAAGGTATGGTCATTGCGCGCCGCACGGTTGCAAAATACCGGGAAGCCCTCAAGATACCCCCTGTAAGCCTCCGCAAGTCCTTGTAACTGCGCCGTCCACAGACATCGTGCCTTTATCGCGTTCCTGTGGTCCACACGGTGCAACATTTTCAAAGGAGTGTGTATGAACCTCACAATCAGTGGCCATCATCTTGAAGTAACTCCCGCCATCCGTGAATATGTTCAGAATAAGCTCGAACGCATTATTCGCCACTTTGACCAGGTAATTGACACCCACGTGTTCCTGGCCGTCGACAACCTCACTGAAAAAGAAAAAAGGCAGAAAGCAGAAATCAACGTCCAGGTGTCGGGCAAGACCCTGCACGTGGCGAGTGTCGCGCAAGATCTGTATGCCGCGATCGACACGCTGATGGACAAGCTGGATCGTCAAATTCTTAAACACAAGCAAATGCTGAAGGATCATAGCCGCACGTCGATTAAACGCATGCCGGAAATCGGCGGCGAAGAAGACGCTGCTGTCGCCTGATCAGGCGCAGGGCACACTAGCTGAGGGCGTCTGAGGGGACGCCCTTTTTGCATCCAGCCTCCCGGTTTTACGCGTGGCGCAGGTTCGGTAAAATGACTGTCTCTCCATTACGGACCACGCCATGACCGACCACGTCCTGACCCGCATCGCCAACCGCACCGGCATCATCATCCTGGACCGCCCGAAGGCGCTCAATTCGCTGTCGCTCGAGATGGTGCGCGCGCTGACCGCCATCCTGCGCGACTGGCAAACCGATGCCGCCCTCGACGCGGTCGTCATCACCAGCAGCAGCGAGAAGGCCTTGTGCGCCGGCGGCGATATCCGCTTCTTCCATGAAGTGGGCCATGCAACGCCGATGGGCGGCAGTGCGCTGCTCGAGGATTTCTTCACCGAAGAATACGCACTGAACCACCTGATCCACTTTTATCCGAAACCGTATATCGCCATCATGGATGGCGTGGTGATGGGTGGCGGCATGGGTATTGCCCAGGGTGGCCCGGCGTGCGGCCTGCGCATCGTCACCGAGCGCACGAAAATGGCGATGCCCGAGGTGAATATCGGCCTGTTCCCGGACGTCGGCGGCAGCCATTTCCTGTCGCATGCGCCGGGCCGGCTCGGCAACTACCTGGGCCTCACGGGACTGACGATCGGCGCCGCCGACGCGCTGTATATCGGCCTGGCCGATGTGTTCGTACCGGGTGCCGAACTGCCGGGCCTGAGCGCGCTGATCGCATCGACCCCAGGCGCCGAGCTGCCGGCGGCAATCCGCGCTTTTGCTGCGCCATTTGCGCAGGGGGCAGGGGAGAGCGAGCTGCAGGCTCACCGAACTCTGGTCGATACCCACTTCGGCGCTGGCTCGGTGGCCGCGATCATGGCCTCGCTCGAGGCCGATGAAACGCCGTTCGCGCAAAAAGCCTTGAAGGCAATGCGCCAGCGCTCGCCCCTGATGATGTGCGTGACCCACGAGCTGCTGGCGCGCGGCGCGGCGCTCGGCGTGGCCGACTGCCTGCGTATGGAGCGCTCGCTGGTGCGCCACAATTTCGAGCATGGCGAAGTGCTCGAAGGCGTGCGCGCGCTGGTGATCGACAAGGACAATGCGCCGCAATGGAATCCGCCGTCGCTCGAGCAGGTGACGCCGGAGATGGTGGCGCGTTTCTTCGCGCCGGTGTGGCCGGAGCATGCGCATCCGCTCAGGCATCTCGCATAATCCATGACGTGCATATCCATTTTTGCGTGACAGCGCATGGATGAGGTGTGACCATCGGGCCTTCATGAGTTGAAAGGAAGACCGATGCGCCTGCGTGCCCTGCTGATCTCGATGACCTTGTCCGGGGCCGCAACCGCGCAGGATTACCAGCCGGCTTTCGATCCGAGCCGGCTCAAGGGGCCTGTGACCGGTCCGGTCAACGAGATCATGGTGCTCGGCTCGCCCCATCTATCGCAGTTACCCAAGACCTTCGGGCCATCGAGCCTGTCCCTGCTCAACGACCGGCTGGCGGCATGGAAGCCGCAGGCGATCGCGGTCGAGGACCGTTCCGGGCCGCAGTGCGATTTCATGCGCCGCTACGCAGCCCGTTACCAGGAGGCGATCGACAGCTATTGCTGGGATACGGCGCCGGCACGGGCTGCGACCGGGCTCGATGTGCCGCAGGCCACCGCCGAGGCAGAGAAGCTGCTGGCCGCATGGCCCGCGGCGCCATCAAGTGCCCAGCGCCGGCGCCTGGCGGCCGTGTTCCTGGCCGGTGGCGAGGACGCGTCGGCCGTGGTCCAGTGGCTGCGCCTGCCCGCCACCGGGCGCCGCGCCGGTGATGGCCTGGACGATGCGCTGGTCGCCCGGCTGCACAAGCTCGAAGTCCGCCCCAACGAAAGTGTGATGATCGCGGCGCAGTTGGCGGCGCGCCTGGGGCATGAGCGCGTGTACGCCATGGACGACCAGACGGCAGGCCGACCTTACGCCGATCGCAAGGCAGCCGGCGCGGCGATCGAGAAGGCCTGGGACAATCCGGCCAACGCCAGGCGCAAGAAGGAAGATGAGCTCCTCGACCAGGGTGTGGGTAGTGCGGAAGGTTTGCTGGCGATGTACCGCGCCTATAACTCGCCTGCGCATGTGGCGGCAAGCTTCGAGATCGACTTTGGTGCGGCCATGAACGAGCCGTCACCGCAGCGCTTCGGTCGCGCTTACGTGGGCTACTGGGAAACGCGCAACCTGCGCATGGCGGCGAATATCCGCGACATGGTGGGCGTGATGCCGGGCACGCGGCTGCTGGTCATTGTCGGGGCCACGCACAAGGGCTACCTGGAGGCTTACCTGCATCAGATGCACGATGTGCGGCTGGTCGATACGGCGCCATTGCTACGCTGATTCATCGCTGCCATAAGCGACCGCCATCGCATTTTGCACGTCATTCCCGCGCAGGCGGGAATCCAAGGCCACTGCGCTGTGGCTCGTTTAGCGTAGCCGGTGCGCGTTCGCCTTAGGTTCCCGCCTTCGCGGGAACGGCGTGCGAGAGCAAGCGGTAGGAGCTACGCCGTCGGATTCTTCGGCTGCTCCCGATGCCGCACGATCACGCGCTCGGTCTCGGCGAAATACGCGCCCAGATGCTCGGCCATGTACACCGACCGATGCTGGCCGCCGGTGCACCCCACCGCCACCGTCAGATAGCTGCGGTTGTCGGTTTTAAAGGAAGGCAGCCACTTGGCCACGAAGGCGCGGATATCGGCCAGCATCTCGGCGGCGCTCGGCTGGGCATCCAGGAAGTCGATCACCGGCTGGTCCCTGCCCGTGAGCGGACGCAGGGCCAGGTCGTAATACGGATTCGGGATCGCGCGCACGTCGAACACGAAGTCGGCGTCGAGCGGCACCCCGACCTTGAACGCGAACGACTCAAAGAACAGCGTCAGCGGCGCGTGGTCGACCTCGGCCAGTTCCTTGATCCAGCCGCGCAGCTTGTTGGCCGAGAGTTCCGAGGTGTCGATCACGTGGCCCAGGTTCTCGATCGACGACAGGCGCTCGCGCTCTTCGGCGATGCATTCGATCAGGGTGCGGCGCGAGGCCGGATTCTCGCCCGGGCGCAGCTCGTGCGACAGCGGGTGGCTGCGCCGGGTTTCAGAGAAACGCGCCACCAGCGAATGGGTGCTCGAGGTCAGGAACATGACCTTGACCGCATGGCCGTCCTCGCGCAGGCGGCGTACGTTCACCGGCAGCTCGGCCAGCGATTCGGCGCTGCGCGCGTCGACCGCGACCGCGATCTTGCCGGTGCCGCTCTCGTTGACGGTATGGATCAGGGCCGGCAGCAGGGCCGGCGGCAGGTTGTCGACGCAGTAGTAACCTGCGTCTTCCAGGACATTCAGGGCGACGGACTTGCCCGAGCCCGAGATGCCGGTAATAAGGACGATGTGCATGGGGCGATGATACCGCAACCGCAGGCACATGGCACACCGCAACAATGGCCGAAGGCTAGTCGGCGCTCATGGCCTGGCGCTGGCGTTCCATGAATTCCTGCAGCGTGTCGATGCCGCGCAGTTGCAGGATGGTGTTGCGCACCGCGGCCTCGAGCAGCACCGCGATATTGCGGCCGGCCGCCACGGGGATCACGACCTTGCGCACCGGCAGGCCCAGCACATCCTCGGTCGGGAAGTGGAAGGGCAGGCGCTCGACCTCTTCGTCCAGCGCGCCGCGCTTGACCAGGTGCACGATCAGCTTCAGGCGCATCTTGCGCCGCACCGCCGTCTCGCCGAAGATGGCCTTGATGTCCAGCAGGCCCAGGCCGCGCACCTCGAGCAGGTTCTGCAGCAGCGGCGGGCAGCGGCCTTCGATCATGTTGGGCGCGATGCGCGAGAATTCCACGGCATCGTCGGCCACCAGGCCGTGCGAGCGCGAGATCAGTTCCAGTCCCAGCTCGCTCTTGCCAAGGCCCGAGTCGCCCGTGATCAGCACGCCCACGCCAAGCACGTCCATGAACACGCCGTGCATGATCACGCGCTGGGCCAGCTTCTTGGATAAGTACACGCGCAGGAAGTCGATCACCTGCGCCGCCGGCAGCGGGGTCGAGAACAGCGGGATGTTCTGCTCGTCGCAGATGGCGAGGATGTCGGGCGGGGTTTCGAGACCCTGCGCGATGATCAGCGCCGGTGGGCCGCCGCCGATCAGTTCGCCAACCACATGGCTGCGCGAATTGGCCTTGAGGCGGTGGTAGTAATCGAGTTCCTGGTGGCCGAACACCTGGATGCGGCCCGGGTGGATCAGGTTCAGGTGGCCGACCTGGTCGGCGGCCGAGGCGGCGTCGCCGGCGATCTGGCGTTCGCCACCGGGGAAGCCCGCGAACCAGCCCAGTTGCAGGCTGTCGCGGTTGTCGTCGTACAGCCGTTGGATGGTCAGCGGAGACTGCAGCATGGGCATTGTCGTCGTCGCAAATAAAGACACGCGGCCCGATGCCGCGTGTTCAGCAGACGGTCAGTTTAACCCAGAGCCTGCAGGCTGGGTTGCCAGTTGATAATGCGGTCATGCACCGATTTCGGATCGGGATCGGTCGCCAGGGCAGTGCGCACCGACTCGTCGGAGAACAGCTCGGCGATCTCGGACAGGATCTCGAGGTGCTGCTGGGTGACGTGATCAGGGATCAACAGGAAGAACAGCAGGCTCACCGGCTGGCCATCGGGCGACTCGAAAGGAATCGCTTCCTTCAGGCGCACAAAGGCGGCCAGCGGCGACTTGAGGCTCTTGCTGCCCTTGATGCGGCCGTGCGGGACAGCCACGCCGTGGCCGAGGCCGGTCGAGCCGAGGCGTTCGCGGGCAAACAGATTGTCCGAGACGATCGAGCGGGCGATGCCGCAGTTGTTCTCGAAGATCAGGCCGGCTTGCTCGAAAGCCCGTTTTTTGCTCGATACTTCAATGTCGAGCTGGACGTTGTCGAGCGAGAGGATTTTGCTTAGGTTCGTCATAACGTGGGTGCGATGCACGCGTGGAGTGCTTGCGAGCACGGATTATAGGCCTGTTTGGGGCCCGAGACACTCGAATTCGCGACAGTTTGGCCTTCTTGCCAGACCGCCGCACGATACCCGTCGAAACGGGATAACCAAGTAGTTGATTAGCATCAACATCGCTACGCAATTTCCTCGACGAATCAGGTGTTGAGGCCAGCAATCGTATGCCGCTCTCCGGATTGGCCGATGAATGCTCATCGTTCTGCGCAAAAACCGGGCAGGAGGTTCAATATCGTATAGCAAAAGGTGATGCCATGCACGGCGCATGGCTGTCGCCTAAAACGTACAAGCGTGCGGGTAATATCCTGTCAGCAACTAGATATTTACTGGCGCGCGCCACGCAGGTTGCCTGGTTTGCCGGTACTGAAGTTGGCCCGCCACGGGTTGATGTCGAGGCCGCCGCGCCGTGTATAACGAGCATAGACCGCCAGCTTGCTCGGCTGGCACTGGCGCAGTACATCCATGAAGATGCGCTCGACACACTGCTCGTGGAATTCGTTGTGCTCGCGGAAGCCAATCAGGTATTTCAGCAAGCCTTCCTGCTCGATCTGCGGGCCGACATAGCGGATCTGCACCGTGCCCCAGTCCGGCTGGCCAGTGACCAGGCAGTTGGACTTGAGCAGGTGCGAGACCAGGGTTTCCTGGACCGGCGCGTCATCGTGGTTCGCCTTGAGCAGCTGCGGAGCCGGCGAGTAGGCATCGACCTCGATGTCGAGCCGGTCCAGCAGCGTGCCTTCGAGCTCGCCCATGCGGATCGCGCCGAAGTCGTCAACGCTGGTCAGGGTGACGTGGACCGGTGCGCCGAAGCCGTTCGACAGGTCGTCGCGCAGCAGGGCCAGCAGGGCTTCCGGACCCGCGAGGCGGGTCTGGTTGAACGAGTTCAGGTACAACTTGAACGATTTCGATTCGATGATGTTGGGCGAATCGGCGGGCGCCGTCACGGTCGCGATCGCGACCTGCGGCTTGCCGCGCATGTTCAGCCACGACAGCTCGTAGGCGTTCCAGATGTCGACCCCAAAGAAGGGGAGTGTACCGGAGCCGGCGGTCAGCCCCAGCTCGTCGCGCTTTTGCTGGCGCGCAATCGGGAACAACAGTTCCGGCGCGTACTGGCTTTGATAAGCAGAAGATTTGCCAAGTGGCGATTGATCAGGAGTATTCATAGTAGGGTGGACGGCTCCGCCGTCCACGCGTTCAACCGGAGCTGCTAAGCCCCCAAAAACAATTTATAAACGGGATTACCACTCTCATCCCAGTACCGATAACCCAGCGAGGCCAGGAACTGCCTGAACTCATCCATCTCCGCCTGCGGCACCTGCAATCCAACCAGGATACGCCCCACATCGCCACCCTGATTACGGTAGTGGAACAAGGAAATATTCCAGTTCGGCGCCATGCTGTCCAGGAAGCGCATCAGCGCACCCGGCCGTTCGGGGAACTCGAAACGATACAGCAATTCATCATGCGCAAGTGAACTTTTGCCGCCCACCAGATGTCGAATATGCAGCTTCGCCAGCTCGTCATACGTCAGGTCCAGCGTCTTGTAACCATGTTCCTCAAAGGTGCGCGCCAGCAGCCCCGATTCGCTGCGGCTGCTCACTTGCGCGCCAACGAAGACATGCGCTTCATTCGCATGGCTAATCCGGTAATTGAACTCGGTGATATTGCGCGGCCCCACCAGCGCGCAGAAGCGACGGAAGCTCCCGCGCTGCTCGGGCACGGTCACGGCAAACACTGCCTCGCGTGATTCACCCAGTTCGGCGCGCTCGGCCACGAAGCGCAGGCGGTCAAAGTTCATATTCGCGCCGCAGGCCACCGCCACCAGCGTCTCGTTCCTGATCGGCTCGCGATTCATCTGCGAACGCTCGATATAGGCCTTGGCGCCGGCCACCGCCAGCGCGCCGGCCGGCTCGAGGATGCTGCGCGTATCCTGGAACACGTCCTGGATCGCCGCGCAAATGGCGTCGGTATCGACCAGGATGATCTCGTCGACCACCTGCTGGGCGATACGGAAGGTTTCCTCGCCCACCAGGCGCACTGCGGTGCCATCCGAGAACAGGCCGACGTCGGTCAGCGTGACGCGCTCGCCGGCCTTCAGGCTGCGCGCCATCGCATCCGAATCCAGCGTCTGCACGCCGATGATCTTGATGTCGGGCCGGATCTGTTTCACATACGCGCCAATACCTGCGATCAGCCCACCACCGCCGATGGCCACGAAAATCGCGTGAATCGGGCTCGACAGCTGGCGCAGGATCTCCATGCCGATCGTGCCCTGGCCGGCGATCACGTCCGGATCGTCGAAAGGATGGACAAACGTCAGGCGCTGCTCTTTTTCCAGCAGCAGGGCGTGGTTATAGGCGTCGGTGTACGAGTCGCCGTGCAGCACCACTTCGACGCTGGCGCCGCCGCGCGCCTTGACCGCATCGATCTTTACTTGTGGCGTCGTGGTCGGCATCACGATCAGCGCGCGGCAGCCGAGGCGGCAGGCCGATAGCGCCACGCCCTGGGCGTGGTTGCCGGCCGAGGCGCAGATCACGCCGCGCTTGAGCTGCTCTGGCGTCAGGTTCGCCATCTTGTTATAGGCGCCGCGCAATTTGAAGCTGAACACGCTCTGCATGTCTTCGCGCTTGAAATAAATGCGGTTGCCCATGCGTTCGGACAGGGTCGGGGCCAGGTCGAGCGGCGTTTGTTCTGCCACATCGTAGACGCGGGCGGTCAGGATTTTTCTGAGGTAGTCGGTAGTCATAGTCGGGATGCAAAGTTCAGCCGGCACAGGCCGGCGGGACGGACGACGTGAACTGTTCCGCTAGGGTGGGTGACCGTGGCGCAAAGGTCGATACGAAGGCTGGATGACAGGCTCGTCGTATCGTGTCGTGACGAATATTCCGGATCATTATAATGGAGCCTTCGTCACCATCAGGCAACCGCAAGGGCGCCAAATAAGCCCGCATGATCGAATCCGCTGTCCAATGGCTGCTTGACTTCCTGGCTGCACCGACCGTCGGGCTGACCTCCATCTTCATCGTCAGCTTCGTTTCCGCCACCTTGTTGCCGCTCGGGTCCGAGCCGGCGGTGTTCGCGGTCATCAAGGCCAATCCCGATATGTTCTGGCCGGCAATCCTGGTAGGTACCCTCGGCAATACGCTGGGCGGCGCCTTCGACTACTTCCTCGGCTACCGCGCCAAGGTCGCTTTCGCGAAAGAGCGCCAGAGCCGTTGGTTTGGGTGGCTCAAGCGCTATGGCGCCAAGACCATGTTGCTGTCGTGGCTGCCGGGCATCGGCGATCCGCTGTGTACGCTGGCCGGCTGGCTGCACCTGCCGTTCTGGCCCAGCGTGCTGTACATGGCGATCGGCAAGTTCGCGCGTTATCTGACCATGACGCTGGCGCTGCTGTATATCCCGGACAGTTTCTGGACCAATCTCGGTGATATGCTGACGCGCATTACCGGCTGAGCAGTACCTTTCGTCGTCACCGGCCGGGTCATCCAGGAGTAAGCCGATGCTCGCGCTGCGACCGAACTGCGAACACTGCAATGTGACCTTGCCGCCTGCGTCTACCGAGGCGCGCATTTGTTCCTACGAATGTACCTTCTGCGCCAGCTGCGTGGAACGCGTCTTGATGAACGTCTGCCCGAATTGTGGTGGCGGCTTCGTGCCGCGACCGTTCAGGCCTGCGCGCAACTGGAAAAACGGCAACTATCTGGGCAATGACCCGGCGCATACGGAGCCAACGCATCGGCCGGTGGACCCGGCCACGCATGCGGCTTTTGCCGCGGCCATCAAGCAGATTGCGCCGTCACGGCGCTAGCGGCCTGCAGCTTCGTGGCAGGCGGTCCATAATGCAGCGTCACTGCACCTTCAGGTATCCAGACATGACCGCCCGCCTTCCTGTCCCCCTCGACAAAGCCTACCGCCTCATGAACCATGGGCCGACCGTGCTGGTGTCAAGCCGCCACGGCGAAGCCATCAACGTGATGGCAGCCTCGTGGTCGATGCCGCTCGACTTCTCGCCGCCCAAGGTCGCGGTGGTGCTCGACAAGAGCACGTTCACGCGCCGGCTGGTCGAGACCTCCGGTGAATTCGCCCTGATGGTGCCGTCGCGCGAGCTGGCGCAACTCACGCTGCGGGTCGGCGCGACTACCGGCGCCGAGGTCGACAAGTTCGCCGCCTTTGGCATCGGTCACTGGACTGGCGCGCAAACCGGCGCGCCGCTGCTGGACGGCTGCCTTGCCTGGCTCGAATGCCGGCTGCTGCCCGAGCCGCATATCCAGGACACCTATGACTTGTTCCTGGGCGAGGTGGTCGCCGCCTGGGCCGATCCCGCGGCGTTCCGCGATGGCCATTGGCATATGGAAGACAGCGGAAAGCGGAGCGTTCATTACATCGCCGGCGGCCATTTCTACGAAACCGGCACGGCTTTCGAGGCGAGTGCGGATCTGTCGGGAACCGGCAACAACGCCGGATGACATATGCCATCCGGGTCGCGCAGCATTACGAACCATGCATTGGAAGGCTTTTCAGAAAATTAAGTTTGGCCTTTCAAATTAGTATAGACATTTTGTTGTGCGTCTCAGAATGGCAGCCCGGGCATTACCCGAGCGTGGTGCAACGCAATAAGCTAGAATGATTATCCTTCGGGCCTGTCCGATCGTCGACCAGAATTCATGAACGCCCCCGCACACATCCATACCCTGCTTGCCGACAATGCTCCTGCGCGCCTGCGCGAGATCCCCTATAACTACACCTCGTTCTCGGACCGCGAAATCGTGATCCGCCTGCTCGGTGAGTCATCGTGGGCCTTGCTCGACAGCCTGCGCGGCGCGCGCCAGACCGGCCGTTCGGCGCGCATGCTGTACGAGGTGCTGGGCGATATCTGGGTAGTGCGCCGCAATCCCTACCTGCAGGACGACATGCTGGACAACCCGAAGCGCCGGGCCAAGCTGATCGAAGCGCTGCACCACCGCCTGGCCGAAATCGACAAGCGCCGCACCACGGTCGATGCGCTCGACGGCGGTGATCCGGACATGGTGGCTACCCGCAGCGCCGCCGTCGAACAACTGCTGGCTGCGGCGCGCCGCGCGGTGGATGACTTCGGCCGCGAATTCGCCGACACCTACGACCTGCGCAAGCGCGCCGTCAAAGTGCTGGGCGCCTATACCGACAAGCGCAATATCCGCTTCGACGGCATGCACCGCACCTCGCACGTGACCGACGCCACCGACTGGCGTGTCGAGTACCCGTTCCTGGTGCTGGTGCCCGACACCGAAGACGAGATGGCGGGCCTGGTCAAGGGCTGCATCGAGCTCGGACTGACCATCATCCCGCGCGGCGGCGGCACCGGCTATACCGGCGGCGCGATCCCGCTCACGCCGATGTCGGCCGTGATCAACACCGAAAAGCTGATCGGCATCGGCGAGGTCGAGATGACCGCCATGCCGGGCCTGGACCGCGAATACGCGACCATCCACACCTATGCCGGCGTGGTCACCCAGCGCGTGTCGCAGGCGGCCGAGAAGGCCGGCTTCGTGTTCGCGGTCGACCCGACCTCGGCCCACGCGTCCTGCGTGGGCGGCAATATTGCGATGAACGCGGGCGGCAAGAAGGCCGTCTTGTGGGGCACCGCGCTCGACAACCTGGCCTCGTGGCGCATGGTCGACCCCAACGGCGACTGGCTCGACGTCACCCGTATTGGCCACAACCTGGGCAAGATCCACGACGCGCCGACCGCCGAATTCCTGCTCGAATGGACCCATCCCTCGGTCAAGGGTGCCCCCAAGGGCGCGCCATTCCGCACCGAGACCTTGAGCATCGAGGGCAAGCGCTTCCGCAAGGAAGGCCTGGGCAAGGACGTCACCGACAAATTCCTGTCCGGCCTGCCGGGCATCCAGAAAGAGGGCACCGACGGCCTGATCACATCGGGCCGCTGGATCCTGCACAAGATGCCCAAGTTCACCCGCACCGTGGCGCTGGAGTTCTTCGGCCAGGCGCGCGATGCGATCCCGTCGATCGTCGAGATCAAGGATTACCTGGACAGCCTGCCCAAGAACGGCGACCCGGCCTTCGCCACCCTGCGCCTGGCTGGCCTGGAACACCTGGACGAGCGCTACCTGCGCGCGGTCGGCTATGCCACCAAGTCCAAGCGCGGCGTGCTGCCCAAGATGGCGCTGTTCGGCGACATCGTGGGCGACGACGAGAACGCGGTGGCAATCGCCGCATCCGAAGTCGTACGCCTGGCGAATACCCGCGTGGGCGAAGGCTTTGTCGCCGTCAGCCCGGAAGCGCGCAAGAAGTTCTGGCTCGACCGCGCCCGCACCGCGGCCATCGCGCGCCACACCAACGCCTTCAAGATCAATGAAGACGTGGTCATCCCATTGAACCGCATGGGCGAATACACCGACGGCATCGAGCGCATCAACGTCGAGCTGTCGATCAAGAACAAGCTGCAACTGGTGGACCAGCTGCGGGCGTACCTCGCCAGCGACCACCTGCCGCTCGAGAAGAGCGATGACGCCACCGGCGACGCGGTCGATCGCGACGAGATCATGGGCGACCGCCCGCTGCAGGCGCGCGCCCTGGTCGACCTGGTCGACAAGCGCTGGACCTTCATCCTGGCCAACCTCGATGCGCCGTTGCTTGAAGCCCGACCTCAGCTGGAGACGCTCGGCCTCGATCATTTGTCGGCGGCGATCGATGCGCGCCTGGCGATCCAGCCCGATGCGCGCCTGTTCGATGCGGTGCAAGACCACACGGTGCGCGTCTCGTGGAAGGCCGAAGTACGCGCACCGCTGCGCCAGATCTTCAACGGCGCCGCCTACAAGTGCATCCTCGACGAGGCCACCGCGATCCACAAGCGGGTGCTGCGCTCGCGCGTGTTCGTCGCCCTGCACATGCATGCCGGCGACGGCAACGTGCACACCAACCTGCCGGTGAACTCGGACGACTACGCGATGCTGCAGGACGCGCACAAGGCGGTCGAGCGCATTATGAAGCTGGCGCGTTCGCTCGACGGCGTGATCTCGGGCGAGCACGGCATCGGCATCACCAAGCTCGAATTCCTGATGGATGAAGAAATCCAGGAATTCCGCGACTACAAGGTGCGGGTCGATCCGGAAGGCCGCTTCAACAAGGGCAAGCTGCTCAACCTCGACGGCGCGCATGCCGACCTGCGCAACGCCTACACGCCGTCGTTCGGCCTGATGGGCCACGAATCGCTGATCATGCAGCAGAGCGATATCGGCGAGATCGCCCACAGCATCAAGGACTGCCTGCGCTGCGGCAAATGCAAGCCGGTGTGCACCACCCACGTGCCGGGCGCGAACCTGCTGTATTCGCCGCGCGACAAGATCCTGGCTACGTCGGCGCTGATCGAGGCCTTCCTGTACGAAGAACAGACCCGGCGCGGCGTCTCGCTGCGCCACTGGGAAGAATTCGAGGACGTGGCCGACCACTGCACCGTGTGCCACAAGTGCGTGACGCCCTGTCCGGTGAATATCGACTTCGGCGACGTGTCGATGAATATGCGTAACCTGCTGCGCAAGATGGACAAGCGCAGCTTCAAGCCGGCCAGCCGGGCGGCGATGTTCTTCCTGAACGCGACCGATCCGACCACCATCAATGCTACGCGCAAGGTAATGATCGACTTCGGTTTCAAGGCCCAGCGCTTCGGCAACCGCATGTTGAAATCGCTGGCGAAGCCGCAGCTGGCGGCGCCGCCGCCGACGGTCGGCAAGGCGCCCGTGCGCGAGCAGGTGATCCACTTCATCAACAAGAAAATGCCGGGCAACCTGCCCAAGAAGACCGCGCGCGCGCTGCTCGATATCGAAGACGACAAGATCGTCCCGATCATCCGCAATCCCAAGAAGACCACGGCCGACACCGAAGCCGTGTTCTACTTCCCGGGCTGCGGCTCGGAGCGCCTGTTCTCGCAGGTGGGCCTGGCCACGCAAGCGATGCTGTGGGAAGTCGGCGTGCAGACCGTGCTGCCGCCCGGTTACCTGTGCTGCGGCTATCCGCAGCGCGGCGCCGGCCAGTACGACAAGGCCGACAAGATGGTGACGGATAACCGCGTGCTGTTCCACCGCATGGCCAACACCCTGAACTACCTCGACATCAAGACCGTGCTGGTCTCGTGCGGCACCTGCTACGACCAGCTGGCGACCTATGAATTCGAGAAGATCTTCCCTGGCTGCCGCATCATGGACATCCATGAATACCTGCTCGAGAAGGGCGTCAAGCTCGAGGGCGTCAGCGGCACCCGCTATATGTACCATGACCCCTGCCACGGGCCGATGAAGCTGCAGGATCCGATGAAGACGGTCAATGCGCTGGTCTCGACGCATGACAATGTGAAGATCGAGAAGAACGACCGTTGCTGCGGCGAGTCGGGCACGTTTGCCGTGACCCGTCCCGACATCTCGACCCAGGTGCGCTCGCGCAAGGAAGTCGAGATGGTCAAGGGCGCGGATAAACTGCGTGCCGACGGCTTCAAGGGCGACGTCAAGATCCTGACCAGCTGCCCGTCCTGCCTGCAGGGCTTGAACCGCTACAACGACGATTCGGGCACCACCGCCGATTACATCGTGGTCGAGATCGCGAAGCATCTGCTGGGCGAGAACTGGCTGCCTGAGTACGTGGCGCGCGCCAATAACGGCGGCATCGAACGGGTGCTGGTATGACGGCCTTGCGCGAACCTGGCTGCGAGCTGTGCGAACTGTCCGCGCCTGCAGTCTGGGCCGGCGACAAGTTCAGCGTGATCGTGGTCGATGACGCGAATTACCCCGGCTTTTGCCGCGTGATCTGGCACGACCATGTGCGCGAGATGAGCGATCTTTCGCGTGGCGACCGCCTGCTGCTGAATGAGGCGGTATTCCTGGTCGAACAGGCAGTGCGCGAGGTGATGCAGCCGCTGAAGGTGAACGTGGCCAGCCTCGGCAATGTGGTGCCGCATCTGCATTGGCATATCATTGCGCGTTATGCGGACGATGCGCATTTCCCGGCGCCGGTGTGGGCGCAGGCGGTGCGTGAGACCGGACAAGACATCCTGGCCAAGCGCCGTGCGCTGGCCGAACAACTGGGCGCCGCCATCGCGCGCCGCTTTAATTGATAGAGAAAAGATTCATGCCTAACCCAACTGAACTGACCGTCCACCAGAAATCGCGCGTGCTCGATATCGCCTACGACGACGGCAGCGCCTATTCGATTCCATTTGAACTGATGCGCGTGTACTCGCCATCGGCCGAAGTGAAGGGCCATGGCCCGGGCCAGGAAGTGCTGCAGGTCGGCAAGCGCGAGGTCGGTATCGCCGACGTCGAGCAGGTCGGCAACTACGCGATCAGGCCGACTTTCTCGGATGGCCACGATACCGGCATCTTCAGCTGGGATTATTTGTATGAGCTGGGCCGCAGCCAGGAATCGCTGTGGCAGCAGTACCTGGGCCGGCTGCAGGCGGCGGGTTTCGACGAAGAGACCGGCCGCGCGCCAGGCTCGATGCTGGCTGGCGCCGCGCCGGCGAAGTCGGGCGGCGGTGGTTGTGGCTCGGGTGGTTGCGGCTGCAATTAATCGGCGGCGCATTGGCCGGTTGAACGCGTTGGCAGCGAAGCTGCCAACGCGGTGATAGTTACCGCACGCATCCCGCACACGGAACCGATACCGTAAAACAAAAAAGAGCACATCCGCGGATGTGCTCTTGTCTTTTGCAAGCCCGCCTTGGCGGGCTAGTGCAGCATCAAGCCTGTGGCTGGATGTTTGCGGCTTGCTTGCCCTTAGGGCCGGTGGTGACGTCGAACGTCACGCGCTGGTTTTCCTGCAGCGATTTGAAGCCATTGGCGTTGATCGCCGAGAAGTGTGCAAACAGATCTTCGCCGCCGCCGTCAGGCGTGATGAAACCAAAACCTTTTGCGTCGTTGAACCATTTGACGATACCAGTAGCCATGTTTATTCCCTCAAAAAAAATATATTTTACGTTGATGCCCTGTTTGCGTACCTAGGACAAAAACCAGGGTCACGCGCTACATTGCAAATCTGATTATAAGGACAAATTCTTAAAACGGAAGCAAGATTTTTCAATCGTGTACGTATTTACCACAGGTCATTCAGACCGCATCCCAGAGTATGCGGTCTTGACCACGATCAGAACGTCATCGGCACCCGTAAGGTAAGGGTCACGTCAGGCGTATCGCGGGTCACGCCGGCGCCCACCGCGATATTGAGTGTACGCTTGGGGCTCAGGCGATACGAATAGCCCAAAAGCAGGGTGCCGAGCTGGGTGCGCACCGAGCCGGCCACCGGCGAACCGTTCTGTTTCATGCGCGCGATGGTGCTGTGGTCGTAGCCCAGGCTGAGCGAGGCCTTGTCGTTCAGCGCAAGGCCCATGCCGAAGTTAAAGCCGAGCACATAACCCGGTTCCAGTTCGCCCAGCGGCTCGCGCACGCCGTTGCGCACCAGGCGCGTCACGTTGTCGCGCTTGAAGTTGTGCACATAGCTCAGGTTGCCGAAGAAGACCGCCGGATCGGATGGATACAACCAGGTCAGCGTGCCTTGCAGCGAATGGAAGCCGGAGCCGGTCGGCAGGTCGAGTGGCAGGCCGGTGCCCGTCACGTTCTCGCCGACGCAGCGCTGGTCGCAATCGGTGACGACCTCGAACGGATCGCGCCCGGTGCGGCTCTTGTAGCGCAGGCCGGCGATGTAGTAGCCCTTGTCGGCGCCGCCGTTATTGAGCTGGTAGCGTCCGGCGACCTCGATGTCGCCCAGGCCCTTGCCGCTGGTGTCGAACACGCGCTCGACCGCGGTGCCGGTGAACAGCTCGCGGCTGACGGTAGCATCCGAGCGGTACACATATGGCACCTTGACCTCGACCTCCATCCGGTTGTTGATGCCGGTGCGGCCGGTCATCGCCGTGGTGAAGGTGTTGCGCTTGATCTCGCGCACATCGACCAGGCCGATCAGGATCGCGGGAATCACCGTATAGCCGACCAGGGCCACGCGGTTGCTCGATGAATAGCCGTACTGCACCGACGGTTCGAGCACATAGGTGCCGCGCTGGGTCAGCACGCCCGGCGTGTCGCCGATCGGCGCGACTTCGGGCGGCCGGTTCGGCTCCTGGCGGTTGCTGTTCTGCGCCGTCTGCGGCGCCTGCTGGGCCGGTCCGGGCGCCGGCAGGGTGGGCTGGTTCGGACGTGGCTGCGGCGGCAGCGGGGCCGCCACGCCGCTCTCGGCCGGCGGCAGCACCGGCGGCTGGGCCACCGGCGCCTGGCCCGTCATCGACATGCCGGTGCCGCGCTGCTGCGACAGCAGGACGCCGTCGGCCAGCGCGGTCGGGATGGCGAACGGGGCGCCGGCCAGCGGGGTGGTTTCTTCGACGATGCGCTCGCGCGTTGCCACCATCGGTGCCGCGGTGGTCGGCGCCTGTATTTTTTTCAGCTGTTCGCGCTGCTCCTGGAGTTCCAGCACCAGACGATTCACCAGTGCCCGCTGTTCGGCCAGTTCGTCCTTGAGTTGGGACAGTTCGGTCTGTTGGTCCTGCATGCCTGGCGCGGCAGCAGTTTGTTGGGCGAGCACGGGCGGCGCCAAGAGGGCGGCCGCCAGGCCGGCGGCGCCGAGCCGCGCGACATGTGGATACATCCGGATCTCCAGTGGTGTTAATAATAATGCAATGCTACAGCGTTCCTGGGGAACGCACTACTGCATCACGTATCGTGCTCTGGAAATTCATGTCTTTTAGTAAGGACATGCTGTTCACGGTCGAGGTAATGGTCGTGGCAGTGCGGATGTCTTGCCCATTGAGTGTGTTTTGCAACAGCGTCGCGCCGTTCGGCAGATTCAGGTCGGCTGCGGCATAGTTGTTGCCGCCGATCTGGATCAGCTGGGCCGCGCCAAGGGCGTTCTGGGCCAGGCGGGCCTGGTCGCCGGTCATCGCGGCCAGGTCGGGAATGGCGATATTGGTGCGCGCCAGGATCTCGCCGTTGACCGAGACCACGCGCTCGATGCCGAGCGACAGCGACAGGCCGCCCGCGATCTCGAAGCCGCCACGCAGCTCGTCGAGTTTTTCAGGCGCGACCGGGACGCCAAAACGGGCCGGGCCGGCCGCTTGTACGACGGGCATCGCGCCGAGCGCGGCGCACAGGGCCATCAGCTGGGCCGTGTGGTGGAGTCTGAAAGTGGGCCAGCGCATATCAATTCCTCTTTGTCAAAAATCGCCCGGGCCGAATTTCGGCAGCGAGGCACTGAGCTGGTCCTGGTGCATGCCGGTGCCGAGCGGTGCGCGCGGGGCGCCGCGCCAGTCGGCCGGATTGTTGAAGGCGATGCCTTCCTTGTGGCTATGGACCACGAACAGGATCTTGCTACGCCAGATTTCCTGGAACCGTTCCATGCTCACCACGCGGTTGCCGGTGGACGGATCGCCGATCAGGATGCGGCCATCCTCGGCGCCCTTGACGACCACGAAATGGTTGAAGCCGCGATCGGTGATCAGGACGATGGCCGGAAGTTTTTCTTCGATCAGTTTTTCGATCGGCAGCTTGAAGCCATCGGCGCGGAAACCGCGCGACGCCAGGAAGCGCTGCATGTCGAGCAGCGAAAAGCCTTCCTTGTGAATCTTGGTCTTGTCACCCTTTTCATACATCTGCTGGAACACGTCCTGTTCCGGCACCGGGGTGTTGTAGTGGTGTGACAGCAGGGTCGACACGGCGGCGGCGCCGCAACTGTAGTCGTATTGCTGGCGCACGGTGCGCTGGAACTTGATGTCCTTGAGGCTGGTGACCGGCACGTTCACGCGCCCGACGACCGCCAGTTCGAGTGCTGGCGCCGGGGTTGGCGCCAGCATGGTGCCGCACAGCGCGGCGAGGAAGATGCCTCGTTTCATGCTTATTGCAATTGCAGGTTGATGACGGTCGCGTTCTGGATCAGGACGTTCGCGCCGGAGTTCTGGATCACGACCGGCAAGCCCGACGAATTGGCGAACGAGCCGTTGTCGATGACGTTGAAGCCGGTGGTGACATTGTTGGCCGTGTTGTAGCCGACCGTGCCGCCGAGCGTCGCTTCGGTGGTGACGATGTCGGCGCCGCCGCGCAGTCCGCCGAGTTCCTCGGCGCCGGTGGTCTTGCCCCAGCCCTTGGCGAGATCGTCGGCGCCGCCTGGCGCCACATTCACCTTCGACAGGAAGGCGATATTCACAGGCAGTGGCGCAGGTTCCGCCGCGTGGGCCAGCATCGGCAGCGCCATGCAGGCTGCCAGCAGGAGAGAGCTAATCCGGGTAATCCGTTTCATGATGCCTCGCTCGAAAAACCGCCACGCGGGCAAGCCGCGTGGCGGTGCGCTGCGGACCATGGCGCATGAGCCGTGGTCCGCAGCGCTGGTTTGCCGCTTACTGGCCGGAGCCGCCGACGTTCATGTTCGACTGAACGTTGACGCTTTGCTGGATCAGCGAGGAGAAGCCGTTGTTCTGGCTGATGATCGAGATACCAGCTGCCGATTGGGCGATGTTGCTCATCGAGTTCGACATGTCGAAGTTACCAGCCGACACGTTGTTGGTGCCGCCGTTGCCGCCGGTGCCAGCGCCGCCGAAGCCGCCGGTGCCTGCGCCAGCGACCATTTCGCCGGTCGAGCCGCCTGCGCCGCCGTTGGTGGTGCCGCCCGCGCCGCCTGCGCCGCCGGCGCCCGAGGTGGCATCACCCGAGGTGGCCGAGCCGCCGGTAGCCGAGCCGCCGGTCGATGCGCCGCCGGCGCCGCCGGTGCCGGTCGATGCGGTCGCTTCAGCGCCCGAACCGCCCATGCCGCCGGTGCCAGCCGTGCCGCCCTGGCCTGCGCCGCCGGCGCCGCCAGTGCCTTCGGCGCCGTTACCGCCCATGCCAGCCGTGCCGGCTGCACCCGAGCCACCCATGCCTGCAGTGCCGGCTGCGCCTGCACCGCCGGTGCCGGCCAGCGAAGCGCCCGCGCCTGCGGTGCCGCCGGTGGCTGCGCCGCCAGCTGCGCCAGCGCCCGAGGTGTTGGTGCCAGCCGCGCCCGAACCGCCTGCGCCGCCGGTGGCGCCAGCACCGCCGGTGCCGGCCATCGAGTCGCCCGCGGTGCCCGAGCTGGCGCCGCTGGTTGGGCTGCCTGCGGTCGAGGTACCGCCGGTGTTGCCGGCGCCGCCGCTGGCGCCGCCCACGCCTGCCGGGTCGGTGCCTGGCATGCCACCTGCGCCGGTCGAGGCGGTAGCGTCGCCGATCGAAGCACCGCCGCCGCTGGCGCCGTTCGATGCGGTCAGGCTCGAGCCGGCCGAGTTGCCGCCCATGCCGCCTGCGCCGCCCAGTCCACCGGCCGCGCCTGCGCCGCCGTTCGATTCCCCTGCGCCGCCTGCGCCGCCGGCGCCGGTGCCGATGGCGCCGTTGGCGCCGCCGTTGCCGCCAGCCAGCGAGCCGGTCGCGCCGCCTGCGCCGCCGTAGGCTGCGCCACCTGCCGCGCCTGCGCCGCCGTTGGCTGCGCCGCCCGAGGCGCCTGCGCCGCCGGAACCTGCACCGCCAGCCGCGCCGTTACCGCCGGCAGCGTAGCCGCCAGCTGCGCCAGCTGCGCCCGAACCGCCGGTCGCACCGGCGGCGCCGGTCGCACCGCCAGCACCGCCGGCTGCATTGCCGACGGTCGAAGCGCCGGTCGATGCGGTGCCGGCAGCTGCGTAGCCGCCTGCGCCGCCAGCTGCGCCAGCCGCGCCGTTGCCGGTGCCGCCGGCCGCGCCGGTGGCGTTGTTGGTGCCGCCGTTGCCTGCGCCGCCAGCCGAGCCGTTACCCGCTGCGCCGTTGGCGCCGCCGGTGTTCTGGGCGGTGTTGCCGATATTGTTGATGTAGTTGCCCGACACGGTGCCGGTCAGCGAGCTGTTGGCGTTGGCCGACGAGGTGTTGAACGAGTTGGCGACCGACGAGGTTGCGCTGCCACCGTTGTTCGACGCTGCTGCGCCAGCGGCTGCGGCACGTGCATCACCCGAGCTGTTGTTCTGGCCCGAGCTGTCGCGGCTGCTGTCGTTGGTGGTGGTTTCGGTGTTGGTACTGGTGATCGTGTCGTTGCTGTCGATCGTGGTGGTGTTGGTACGGGTGTCCGACTGGGTATTCGTGTTGGTGTTGGTCGCGGTACGGTTGTCCGAACGGTCCACCTGGTTGTTGTTGTTGGTCGTGTTGGTGCTGTTGTTGTTCTGCTGGCTGTTGTTGTTAGCCTGGCTGTTGTTGGTGTTGGTTGTGGTGTTGGTGTTGGTTGCGGTGTTGTTGCTGTCGTTCGTGCTGCTGTTGTTGGCCTGGCTGTTGTTGGTGTTGGTCGACGTGTTGGTCGCCGTGTTGTTGCTGTCGTTGGCGCTGTTGTTGGTCGCGGTCGACGTGTTGGTGGTCGTGTTGGTGTTGGTGTTCGTCGCCGTGTTGTTGCTGTCGTTGGTGCTGCTGTTGGTATTGGTGCTGGTTGCAGTGTTGTTGCTGTCGTTCATGCTGCTGTTGGTATTGCCGTTGTTACGGGAGTCAGTGACAGTGCTGTTATCGGTATTCGTATTGATTGCAGAGGTCTGGGTGTTACCACCGCGAACGTCGTTGACGGAATTTTCTTGTGCGTGAGCCATGCTGAATGCCAGGGCGATCGCGGTTGCCAGGATAGTGCGCTTCATTGTTGCTCCCCTAATGTCACTGAGTTGAATTCCCGAGGTCCCATGACGCCCGGTCCATCTTCCTATTAGCAGATCCCGTGCCAGCCCAAGCCCTACTTTTAAGTCCTTGATTTTGTAGGACTATTTTGATGGGTTGGTGTAGGACGGAGGAGGACAATGAAGGTGAACAATAGCGAAACCACAATATGTCTCAACCTTGTTACAAAGTTGCAAAAAGCCTCATAAAACTGTATCAAATTGCAAGCGAAATGCCCGGTGCATAGAGTGACGCCCCCTCCGATCCGTGCTGCCTTTCGGCAAGCACGGGAAGGGGAAAAGCCTGTCAAATCAAGGGGGAAGGCCGTAGGAAACGGCCGACGAGCGAAAAGGAAGAAGACTTACGAGGAAATTGAGTGCTTGGCCATCAGGCGATACAGTGTCATGCGCGATACACCGAGTTCGCGCGCGGCCTGGCTGATGTTGTTGCCGCTGCGCGCCAGGCTCTCGCCGATGGCGACTTTTTCGGCGCTCAGGCGCGAGCTGCCAAGGCCTTCCTTGACCGGGCAGATCGGGCCGGCTGTGGGCAGGTCGAGGTCAGCCGGCATGATCAGGCGGTGCTCGGCCAGTACCATAGCGCGCCGCACACGGTTGATCAGCTCGCGGACATTGCCCGGCCAGTCGTAGCGCGCCATGGCCTGCAGCGCTTCGCGGCTCACGCCCTTGAGTTGCGGACTGCGTTCTTCCGCGTACTTGTTAAAGATGAGATCGGTAAGCAGGGGCAGGTCTTCCTTGCGCTCGCGCAGGGCCGGCACCCGGATTGGAAACACGCTCAGGCGGTAATACAAATCTTCGCGGAAGCGGCCTTCGGCCACCGCCTGCGGCAGGTTGACGTGGGTGGCGGTAATCACGCGGGCGTCGACGGCAATGGTGCGGGTGCCGCCAACGCGGTAGATCACGCGCTCTTGCAAGAAGCGCAGCAGGCTGGCCTGCAGGTCGAGTGGGAGGTCGCCGATTTCATCGAGGAAGATGCTGCCGCCCGAAGCTGCTTCGAGCAGACCCTGCTTGTCACGGGTGGCGCCAGTGAAAGCGCCGCGCTCGTGGCCAAACAGTTCGGAGTGGATCAGCGCTGGCGCCACCGCCGCGCAATTGATGGCGATGAAAGGGCCGCTGGCGCGCTGCGAGCGGCGATGCACTTCCTGGGCCGCGAGTTCCTTGCCGCTGCCGCTCTCGCCGCAGACCAGCACCGGGGCGTCGACCGCGGCGATCTTGTCGATATGCGCGCGCAGGCGAACGATGGCCTGCGAGACGCCGTCGATGTGACTGGACTGCGGTCCGATACGGTGCTGTTGGACCTTGTTCTTGGCCAGCGTGGCCATGCCGTGGGCATGGCCCAGCGAATGCTGCAGGCGCAGCGCGTCGACCGGGCGGGTGTGGAAGTCGAACAGATGGGCCGCGATCAGTTCACGCAGGGCCGGCTGTTCGAGGCGCGACGCATCGAACACACCGACCCAACGGGTTTCGTGGTGCCCGTTGAGGAAGCGCTCGATCCCGTCGTCACCGCTGCCGTCGCCGCGGTCGAGCAGCAGGCCGACCCCGTAATGTTGCTGGGACAGGACCTTGCGCGCCGCAGTCATGCTGTCGACCACGCACACATCCCATCCAGGCAGCTCGCCACAGCAGGCACGTGCGTGGGCACTGCCTTCACTCGAAATGCATAAAAGACGTTTTACAGACACCGTTGCCCTCGTTATCGCAAGCCGTAGCCTGCCTCGTTATTGTGAGTCTCGGCGCGCAAGGCATGACTCATCTGGGATGCTGGCGTCCCGGATGGAACTGCCGACACTGAATCGAGGTTCAATTAAACCTGAAACACACCATGTGTGTCGCACAAACGTTATTAGAAAACCAATGAGACATGCATTGTTGAATTAAAAATTTTCTCTTTAACATTTAGCTTAATACAATTTCGTTAATTCCTTGTTACCGATATTACCGGGGGCTTCCGTATGCGGGAAGGGCATATTGCGTCTTGGCCCGCTGCTGAGCATGCTGTTAGCGCTCCATACGTTGTTCGCATCCAACAGGGATTTGGATTCAACAAAATCGGGATGGCGGCAGTGGCGCGCGCGGGGTGGCGCCAGTGGTGCAGTCCGGCGGCAGCCTGCTTGTATAATGTAGCAACCCCCAACCCGCCTGTACATATGACTAACACTACCCACTTCGGCTACAAGACCGTCGCCGAGGACCAGAAGGTCCAGGAAGTCGCCAAGGTTTTCCACTCGGTCGCCGCCAAGTACGACGTCATGAACGACCTGATGTCGGCCGGCCTGCACCGCGCCTGGAAGATCTTCACGATCGCCCAGGCCGGCGTGCGTCCCGGCTTCAAGGTACTCGACATCGCCGGCGGCACCGGCGACCTGGCCAAGGCCTTCGCGAAGCAGGCGGGCAAGAGCGGCGAGGTCTGGCTCACCGACATCAACGAGTCGATGCTGCGCGTCGGCCGCGATCGTCTCTTGAATAAAGGGATTGTCACCCCAACCATGTTGTGTGACGCCGAAAAATTGCCGTTTCCCGACAATTACTTCGATCGGGTCAGCGTCGCCTTCGGCCTGCGCAATATGACCCACAAGGACCAGGCCCTGGCCGAGATGCGCCGGGTGCTCAAGCCGGGCGGCAAGCTGCTGGTGCTCGAATTCTCGAAAGTGATCGCGCCGCTGCAGAAGCCGTATGACGTGTATTCGTTCTCGGTGCTACCTTGGCTGGGCCAGAAGATTGCCGGCGATGCCGAAAGCTATCGCTACCTGGCCGAATCGATCCGCATGCACCCCGACCAGGACACCCTGAAGGGCATGATGCAAGACGCGGGACTGGAGCGGGTCCAGTATTTCAACCTGACGGCGGGTGTGGCCGCGTTGCACACCGGTATCAAACTGTAGTTTCAACGATAGGGACGGAGACAATGAAAAAATTCCTGGTCACGACGATGTTGGCAGTCACCGCGTTCGCGATGGTGGCAGACGCCTTCGCCCGACCAATGGGCGGCAAGCGTTCGGTGGGACGCCAGTCGCAATCGGTGCAGAAGATGCAGCAGCCGGCACCGGCCCCCGCCCAGAACATGCAGCGCCAGGGCCCGAATTCGGCCGCTCCGGCAGCCGCCGGTGCAGGCGCCGCCGGCGCCGCGGCCGCGGCCAAGAAGCCGAGCATGATGCGCAACATCCTGGGTGGCGCATTGCTGGGCCTGGGCCTGGGCATGCTGCTGTCGCACCTGGGCATTGGCGGCGCGCTGGCCAGCGCGATCTCGGCGATCCTCATGATCGCGCTGATTGGTGGCGTGATCTTCTTCATCGTGCGCATGTTGCGCCGCAAGGATACCCCTGCCAATCCATCGGCGGCCAGCTTCGGTGCAGGCTCCGGCTTCAAGCCGCAGGCTGCCGGCGTGAGCGCCACGCCAGAGATCGGTTCGGGCTTGCGTAACGGGCCTGCGGCCTTCCAGGGCAACGTCGGGCTCGATAAAGCTGCGCCAGCGGCCTTTGGTGGCGCTGCCGCCGCCGTGCCCGCGCACCAGCAATGGGGCGTGCCGGCCGACTTCGACAGCGAGAGCTTCCTGCGCCATGCGAAATCGTCCTTCATCCGTATGCAGGCAGCCTGGGACCGCGGCGACACCAATGACCTGCGCGAGTTCACCTCACCCGAGGTATTCGCTGAACTCAAGATGCAGATCCAGGAACGCGGCGACGTCGCCGATTTCACCGACGTGGTCAATATCGACGCCCAGCTGCTGGGCATCGAACAGACCGCCACCGACTACCTGGCCAGTGTGCAGTTCAACGCCATGATCCGCAGCGCCAAGGATGCCTTGCCAGAGCCGTTCGTCGAAGTCTGGAACATGTCCAAGCCGCTGTCGGGCGCGGGCGGCTGGGTGCTGGCCGGCATCCAGCAGACCAACTGATGTCGTCTACCATTGGCGGAATTATTTTTCGATAAACATTCCGTGCCGCCGGGTTTGCGCCCGGTGAACTGGTAAGATCAAAACCGCCCGCATCAACCCGGGCGGTTTTGTTTTTTAAGGGTCAATTCCTGTCATGTTCCCGAGTTTTACGACCTTGTCGCCCCAGCGGGCCCTGTCCCTGCCGGCCGTCGCCGCGATCAATCACCTGCTGGCCCAGGAGCCTTGGGCGCGCAGCGCGCTGGCGCGCCATGCCGGCAAACAAGCCTGTATCGACGCCGGGCTGGCCCAGCTGCGCGTACTGGTCGCGCGCGACGGCCTGCTCGAGGCGAGCCAGGCCGACAGCGCCGCCCATGTGACGATCCGCATCAAGCCGGCCGACCTGCCGCTGATCGCCCAGGACCGCACGCGCGCGCTGTCGTACGTGAAGATCGAAGGCGATGCCGAGTTCGCCAATGTGATCTCGCAACTGGCCAACGGCCTGCGCTGGGATGCCGAGCACGACCTCGAGCGGGTGGTGGGGCCGCTCGGCGCGCGCCGCCTGGCCGGGGGCGCGCGCAGCCTGACGCAGGGCGCGAGCCAAGCAGCGCGGCGCCTGGCCGAGAACCTGGCTGAATTTTTGGCCGAAGAACGGCCAGTGCTGGTGCGGCCGGCCCAGCGCGAAGCGTTCGCCGGCGACGTGGTACGCCTGCGCGACGACGTCGAACGCACCGCCAAGCGCATCGCGCGGCTGGAACAAAAGCTGGCCCAGCACGCCGGCGCCCCCGCCACCATCATTCTCCCCAGCGCAGAACCCCACCCGGATCGTCGATGATATTGAAATTCCTGCGCCTGCTGCGCATCCTCACCGTTTTCACCAGGTACGGCCTGGACGAGATCGCCGTCACCAGCATCAATGCCCCGCGCACCGCGCGCCTGATGAACACCTTCTTCTTCTGGCGCACGATCACCTCGCCGCGCGCGATCCGCCTGCGCCAGGCGCTGGAAGAGCTGGGGCCGATCTTCGTCAAGTTCGGCCAGGTGCTGTCGACCCGGCGCGACCTGGTGCCGCCCGATATCGCCGACGAGCTGGCGCTGCTGCAGGACCGGGTACCGCCATTCGGCTCCGACCTGGCGGTGGCCCAGATCACGCGCTCGCTGGGCGCCCATCCCGACCAGCTGTTCGCCCGCTTCGACCGGGAACCGGTGGCCTCGGCCTCGATCGCCCAGGTGCATTTTGCCCAGCTCAAGGATGGCAAGGAAGTTGCGGTCAAGGTGCTGCGTCCCGGCATGAAGAAGCTGATCGACGAAGACATGGCCCTGATGCGCCTGGCGGCCAGCCTGATCGAGCGCGTGTGGGGCGAGGCGCGGCGCCTGAAGCCGCGCGAAGTGGTGGCCGAATTCGACAAATACCTGCACGACGAACTGGATCTGATGCGCGAGGCGGCCAATGCCAGCCAGCTGCGCCGCAACTTCGCCGGTTCCGACCTGCTGATGGTGCCCGAGATGCATTGGGACTACTGTTCGAGCAGCGTGATCGTCATGGAGCGCATGTACGGCATCCCGATCTCCCAGATCGACCGCCTGGCGGCGGCCGGGGTCGACCTCAAGAAGTTGTCGAGCGATGGCGTGGAGATTTTCTTTACCCAGGTGTTCCGAGATGGCTTCTTCCATGCCGACATGCACCCCGGCAATATCCTGGTCTCGACCGCGCCGGAAACCCTGGGCCGCTATATCGCGCTCGACTTCGGTATCGTCGGCACCCTGAACGACTTCGACAAGGATTACCTGTCGCAGAACTTCCTGGCCTTCTTCCGGCGCGACTACAAGCGCGTGGCCGAGGCGCATATCGAATCGGGCTGGGCACCCGCCAACACCCGCGTCGACGAGCTCGAGGCGGCGGTGCGCGCCTGCTGCGAACCGATCTTCGACCGGCCGCTGAAAGATATTTCGTTCGGCCAGGTACTGCTGCGCCTGTTCCAGACCTCGCGCCGCTTCAATGTCGAGGTGCAGCCGCAACTCGTGCTGCTGCAAAAGACCCTGCTCAATATCGAGGGCCTGGGTCGCCAGCTCGATCCGGATCTCGACCTGTGGAAGACCGCCAAGCCGTATCTCGAGCGCTGGATGACCGAGCAGATCGGCTGGAAAGGCCTGGTCGATCGCCTGCGCGCCGAGGCCCCGCGCTACGCCCAGATCTTTCCGCAACTGCCGCGCCTGGTGCACCAGGTGCTCGAGCGCGAAGCGAACGGGCATGTTTCGCATCTGGGCAATAGCGACATGCTGGCGATCCTGTTGATCGAGCAGCGTCGCACCAATCGCATGCTGGCGTTCCTGACCTGCCTGGCGGCGGGGTTCGGGGTAGGCTTGGTAGCGTTGTATTTGATGTGATTGGACGCGTGGACGGGATACCCGTCCACCCTGCGATGGAACGACGGGGTCAGCGATCCGTCAAATAACGGTTGCCCGAAAAGAAAAAGCCCGCATGAGCGGGCTTGGCAAGCTAGTGTTCTTTTATGGACCGCGCTGATGCAAACACCGCACAGTCTTCTGTTTCTTCTTTACGGGGAGTAGCGGGGATTTCCCGCCACCAACATTCGGTGAAGAAGGCGTATTAAAACATCTGCGGCATGCTTGAGCAAACGAAACACCTGTTGACGATGATGAAAAACAACATCGAACCGTGCGCACTTGCCCCCGCGCCGGGTCTGTGCCAGTCAAGGTAGGCCGCAAACAGTAAATCCCCCTGTAAAAGCTTTATAATTCAGGGTTTTGACGATTTTTGCGGAGCACTGAGCATGCCGATTTACGCCTACCGCTGCGAAGAATGCGGTTTTACCAAAGATGTACTGCAAAAGATTTCGGATCCGGTCCTGACCGTCTGCCCATCCTGTGCCAAGCCGTCGTTCAAGAAACAGGTGACTGCCGCCGGCTTCCAGCTCAAGGGTAGCGGCTGGTATGTGACCGATTTCCGTGGCGGCACGCCACCCGCGACCGGTACCGCCAACGCCAGCGGCGGCGCGCCCGCGCCCGCGCCGGCCGCCGCGAGCGAGACGAGCGCCGCGACCCCGGCCACACCAGCCGCACCGGCAGCATCGGGCGGCAGCAATGGCGACAAGAGCAGCTGATCGGGCGCGGCCCGCGCCGCGCGCCAACAAGAACAACGGGAATCCGATGCGCAAATATTTCATCACCGGCCTGCTGGTGCTGGTGCCCCTGGTGATCACGGCCTGGGTCCTGAACCTGATCATCAGCACGCTCGACCAGTCGTTGCTGTTCGTGCCCGATGCCTGGCAACCGCGTTCCATGTTCGGCATGGACGTGCCGGGCTTCGGCGCGGTGCTGACACTGGCCATCGTGTTCCTGACCGGCCTGCTGACCAATAACCTGGTCGGCAAGTACGTCGTGCGCCTGGGCGAACGCCTGCTCAAGCGGGTGCCGGTGGTCAGTTCGCTGTACGGCAGCGTCAAGCAGGTGTCGGACACGCTGTTCTCGCCCTCGGGCAACGCCTTTCGCCAGGCGGTGCTGGTGCCGTACCCGCATGCGGATTCGTACACCATCGCTTTCCTGACCGGCGCGCCGGGCGGTGAAGTGGCGGCCCACCTGGGCGGCGACTTCGTGAGCGTGTATGTGCCGACCACCCCGAACCCGACCTCGGGCTTCTTCCTGATGATGGAACGCAGCCGCGTGAAAGAGCTGGACATGACGGTCGATGCGGCATTGAAGTACATCGTCTCGATGGGTGTGGTCGCGCCGGCTGAAGTGGCGGTTAGCGTAGCGCCCGTGGCGATCAAGTAATACCGAATCAACGACAATAGCAGCCGCCCTGGAAGGCGGCGCGAGCAAATCAACCAACCTGGAACGAAAACTATGTCCACCATGCGTACCAACTACTGCGGCCTCGTGACCGAGGAACTGCTGGGCCAAACCGTCAGCCTGTGCGGCTGGGTGCACCGCCGCCGTGACCACGGCGGCGTGATCTTCATCGACCTGCGCGACCGCGAAGGCCTGGTGCAGGTGGTCTGCCATCCGGACAATGCCGCCGTCTTCAAGGCCGCCGAAGGCGTGCGCAACGAGTACTGCCTGCGCATCGTCGGCACCGTCACCAACCGCCTGGAAGGCACGGTCAACAACAACCTGAAGTCGGGCAAGATCGAGATCAACGCCAGCGACGTCGAGGTGCTGAACGCGTCGGTGCCGGTGCCGTTCCAGCTCGATGACGACAACCTGTCGGAAACCACCCGCCTGACGCACCGCGTGCTCGACCTGCGCCGCGGCCAGATGCAGCACAACCTGAAGCTGCGTTATAAAGTCTCGATGGAAGTGCGCAAGTACCTGGACAACCTGGGCTTCATCGATATCGAAACCCCGATGCTGACCAAGTCGACCCCGGAAGGCGCGCGCGACTACCTGGTGCCATCGCGCGTCAACGCCGGCAACTTCTTCGCGCTGCCGCAGTCGCCGCAGCTGTTCAAGCAGCTGCTGATGGTGGCCAACTTCGACCGCTATTACCAGATCACCAAGTGCTTCCGCGACGAAGACCTGCGCGCCGACCGCCAGCCTGAGTTCACCCAGATCGACTGCGAAACCTCGTTCCTGACCGAACAGGAGATCCGCGACCTGTTCGAAGAGATGATGCGCGTCGTGTTCCGCAACACCACCGGCATCGAACTGCCGAACCCGTTCCCGGTGATGGATTTCGCCACCGCGATGGGCACCTACGGCTCGGACAAGCCGGATATGCGCGTCAAGCTCGAATTCACCGAACTGACCGAGCTGATGAAGTCGGTCGAGTTCAAGGTGTTCAACAGCGCCGCCAACCTGCCAAATGGCCGCGTGGTCGGCATGCGCGTGCCGCAGGGCGGTTCGATGCCGCGTTCGGAAATCGACGCCTACACCCAGTTCGTGGCGATCTATGGCGCCAAGGGCCTGGCCTACATCAAGGTCAATGAGAAGGCCAAAGGCCGTGACGGCCTGCAGTCGCCGATCGTCAAGAACCTGTCGGACGAAGTTCTCACCCAGATCCTGGAACTGACGGGCGCGCAAGACGGCGACCTGATCTTCTTCGGTGCGGATAAGGCGAAAGTCGTCAACGACGCCATCGGCGCGCTGCGCGTCAAGATCGGCCATTCGGAATTCGGCAAGAAGGCCGGCCTGTTCGACGAGGTGTGGTCGCCGCTGTGGGTGATCGACTTCCCGATGTTTGAATACGACGAAGACGGCGACCGCTGGACCGCGACCCACCACCCGTTCACTGCACCAAAAGACGGCCACGAAGACATGCTCGAAACCAATCCGGGCGCCTGCATCGCCAAGGCCTACGACATGGTCCTGAACGGCTGGGAACTGGGTGGCGGCTCGATCCGTATCCACCGCGAAGAAGTGCAGAGCAAGGTGTTCCGCGCGCTGAAGATCGATGCCGAAGAAGCGCAGCTCAAATTCGGTTTCTTGTTGGATGCGCTGCAGTACGGCGCGCCGCCGCACGGTGGCCTGGCCTTCGGCCTGGATCGCCTGATCACCTTGATGACGGGTTCCGAGTCGATCCGCGACGTGATCGCCTTCCCGAAAACCCAGCGTGCGCAGTGCCTTTTGACCAATGCGCCGTCGGAAGTCGACGAGAAGCAGTTGAAAGAGCTGCACATCCGCCTGCGTAACGAGCCAAAAGTCGCGTAGGGTGGACGGCTGCGCCGTCCATGCGTTCAAGCGACGCGTGGATGGCCCATCCGCCATGCTCTTGCATGAGCCCTTACAAGATCCCCGAATCGGTGCTGGTCGTCATCCACACTTCCGCCATGGAAGTGCTGGTGCTCGAACGCGCCGATCGCCCGGGGTTCTGGCAATCGGTCACCGGCTCGCTCGACACTGTCGACGAGCCCTTGGCGCAGACCGCCGCGCGCGAACTGTTCGAAGAGACCGGCATCGTGGTCGACGGCGAACACGTCGTTCTACGCGACTGGCATCTGTCGAATATCTACGAAATCTACCCTGTCTGGCGGCACCGCTACGCCCCTGGCGTGACCCACAATACCGAGCACGTGTTCTCGGTTTGCGTGCCGCGCGACATCCCCATCCTCCTCAGCCCGCGCGAACACCTGCGCCATGCCTGGCTGCCCCTGCTCGAAGCCGCCGACCGCTGCTTCTCGTCCTCAAACGCGGAAGCGATCCTGCACCTTCCCCGGCATTTCTCATAATCATTGCACTGGGAAAATAAAATTTCCTCAAAGCAGTTCTTTTGCGCAAAATCATCATTGAATTCCTACATGATTGCGCAATAAAATGACGTTTTTTAACAAAAGTACGTAGGTACTTTTTCAGGGAATAGTCTGTGCGCAGCCACGCATATGCGTGTGCTCAAACCCATTCTCTCCTATGAAAATACATTTGAATACAGTCGAGATGTCGTTTTTATAACAATAGGAAATTTTGCGGGGATGTATTTGCACAAGATTTTTGACGTTTGACAGTCGTAAATGCGTGGATTAAGGTCAACGGTTCACCCATGGTGAATTTTTGATGTGCAACTTTTAAGTGGATGATTCCGGGAGATAAAAATGGATAACCTCGAACTGAATAGCGACAAGAAAGTGAAGGCAATCACCCTAGGGGACGACTGCATCTATATCGACCTCTTCGATGGACTGCGCCTGAGCGGCCCGATGGCACCGCGCCAGCAAGCCCAGCAGACGCAAGAGCGTCGCCCGCGCCGGATGATCGTGTCGGGCCACGAAGCGGTGTACGACACCACGCTTGCCATTGCCTGAGTCACCTATTCGGTCAGAGCGCGGCGGCATCAAGCCGACCGCCGCGCTCCGCGCCAGATGAGAGGCGCACGATTGGGCCCGTTTCACGAGAGCGGCGGTCCGATCCGGGTAGAATGTTCTTATGAAAATTCGTGTTGCCACCTACAATATTCATAAGGGCGTCTCGTCGCTGCGTAGCACGCCCCGCGTGATCGCACTCAAGAAAGCCATCGCCGAATTCGACGCCAATGTCGTCTTCCTGCAAGAAGTGCAGGGGCGGCATGACCGCTTCCAGGCGCGCTACGGCAAGGAAGACCGCGGCCATCGCCATTGGCCAGAAACCGCCCAGTACGATTACTTCGCGCCCGACGCCCATCACACGGCCTACGGCATGAACGCGGTGTACGACCACGGCCACCATGGCAATGCCTTGCTGAGCTGCTGGCCGATCGAGAACTCGCACAACCACGACGTGTCCGACCATGCCTATGAGCAGCGCGGCATCCTGCACTGCCTCCTGGGTGCGCCCGAATGCCGGGTGCACTGCTATGTGGTCCACCTGGGCCTGTTCGAAGGCAGCCGCGGGCGCCAGACGGCGTCCCTGATCGAGGCCGTCAACGCGTCCGCGCCGAATGGCGAACCGGTGATCATCGCGGGCGACTTCAACGACTGGCGCAATACGCTCAGCGACAAGCTGCGCAATGCCCTGGGCGTGGAAGAAGTATTCGACAAGCTCGGTAAACGTTCGCCGATGGGCGATATGGTGCGCAGCTGGGCCGGCCGCCAGCCGCGCCTGGCGCCGGCACGCACCTTCCCGGCCATGCTGCCGTGGTTCAGGCTCGACCGCATCTATGTGCGCGGCTTCAAGGTCAATAACGCCCAGGTGCTGCACGGCCCATTATGGGCCAAGCTGTCCGATCACGCGCCGATCGTGGCCGAGCTCGAGCTCACACAAGGGCCATGCGCAGTCTGACCTTTGTCGACAACAACGACATCACGCTCCTGCAGAGCGGCACTGCGTTCTTTCCGGCGCTGATCGAAGCGCTCGACGCCGCCCAGCACGAGGTGCTGTTCGAGACCTATATCTTCGCCGAAGACGAGACCGGCGCCGCCGTACGCGACGCCCTGGCGCGCGCGGCCCGGCGCGGCGTGAAAGTACGGGTACTGGTCGACTGGTTCGGTACCGGCCAGCGCTGCTGCGGGCGGCTCGGGCCGATCCTGCTCGAGGCCGGCGCCCAGTACCGCGTGTTCAATCCCTGGTGCCGGCGCGGCATCGCCCGCTCACACCGCAAGATCGCCGTAATCGACCGCGGCGTCGCTTTTGTCGGCGGCATCAATGTCAATGACGACTGGCTGTGCGATCACGCCGACGGCCACCGCCTGCCGGCCCCGCGCTGGGATTTCACGGTGCGGGTGCGCGGGCCGCTGGTGGCCCAGATCCACCACGAGGCGCAAGTCCAGTGGGCCAGGTCGGGGCGGCTGCGGCTGCGCAAGCGCCTGCAGCTGTTCCGCGAGATGCGCAAGCAGCCGATTCCCTCGTGCCAAAGCCCGGCCCGGGCCGCCTTCGTGGTGCGCGACAACCTGCGCAACCGCAGCACGATCCAGAAAGCGTATCTGCAGGCGCTGGGCCGTGCGCGTCACAGCGTGCTGCTGGCGACGCCATACTTCGCACCGGGCCGCAAGTTCCGCAAGGCGCTGGCGCATGCGGCCGGACGCGGGGTGCAGGTGACGCTGTTGATCGGGGTAGGGGAGTTCAAGATCCAGGACGCGGTGGCGCATGCCTTCTATCCCAAGCTGCTGGCCGATGGCGTGCGGGTGGTCGAATACCGCAAGACCCAGCTGCACGCCAAGGTGGCGGTGGTCGACGACGACTGGGCCACGGTCGGCTCCAGCAACTGCGACGGCCTGTCGCTGTTCCTGAACCAGGAAGCCAATGTGGTGGTAAACGATCCGGTGTTCGCCGCCACCATGCGCGAACACATCGAGCGCGGTATCGCGGACGGCAAGGAAGTCTGTCCGCAGGAGTTTGCCCATACCGGCTGGTGGCGGCGCACCACTTATGGGCTGGCGTATATGGCGTACAAGCTGGTAATGCGGGTGGTTACCTTCGGCTATACCTGAAAAAGGCCGCGCGCACGGGCGCGCGGCCCTCATCCCTTAGCCGTACGGGGTGTAGGTAAAGCCTTCACCGATCACCGGGGCCAGCGCGGCCTGGTTCTCCGGGCTCTCGCTGATCATGCTCAATGCCTGCGCAGCCGTCACCACGCCGCGGTCGAGGGCGCCCGTCCAGTATGCCAGGCCACCCGGCTCGGCGGGGCGGTGCAGCACGTTCAGGTAGATCTGCGAGACCAGGTCATGGTTGCTCGGGTTGGCGCCATAGGCGGCGATGAACTCGGGCGTGCGCATGAAGCCTGCGGCGACTTCGGCCAGTGACAAGCCATTGTCCATGACATTGATCCAGAACCCCAGGCCGCCTGAATCCGGGGTGCGGTTGAACGCCGCCTGGTAGATGCGGTAGGCCGCGCCGCCGATGCCGTCGATATCGAGCGCCACGTTCAGGTCGCCGAAGTCGATGCGCTCGATGCCGGTCAAGAGGTCGGTACCGCCGACGCCGTTCTTGTGGCTGATCGTGAAGCCGTCGGCGACGCGGTCGATGGCATAGGCATCGTGGTTGCCGGCGTAATTGACGGTGTCGGTCCCGGCGCCGCCCTTCACGTGATGATAGGAGCTGCCGTCGACGATGGTCGCGGTGGCGCTGGTCTTGCCGATGGTGGCGTTGGTGGCGTTGCTCAGGTTCAGCGAGAAGCCTTCCAGCGCTTCGCTGACGTTGTCGCTGACGATGGCGACATGCACGGTCTGGGTGGTCACGCCGGGCGCGAACACCAGCTTGCCGGACGCATAGATGTAGTCGTTCGAGCTGCCCGAAGCAGCAGTGCCCTGGCCGGTGTTGTAGTTGACCGAGACCTCGGTCGACGATGCGGCATCCAGGCTGACCACGAACTGGGCATAGCCATCCTTTTCGCCGACGATGAGGTCGTCGACGCGGATGAGCGGCTGGCCGCCGGCTGCCGGGCCATGCGCGCCGATCGTCGCCTGGCCGCTGCCACGGGCGACGGCAACCGCCTCCGCACCGGCGCCGGAGACCGCGCCGAGCACCAGGCTGAAGGTCTCTGCCGCTTCGGCGCCGCCGTCGCGCTGCAGCGCAACCGTCACGTTCTTGACGGTTTCTCCGGCCCCGAAAGTGAGCGTGCCGGCGGCGGCCAGGTAGTCGCTGCCGGCGTGCGCGCTGCCGTTGGCGGTGCCGTAGGCAACGCTGAAGCTGGAGCCGAGCGCCTTGTCGAGCACCACGGCGAAGGTGGCGCTGCCGGCGCTGGCGTCGACGACCACGTCGCGCACCGACAGGCCGGCCGGATTGGCGCGGTCGGCGATGCTGTCATTGTCGACGATGGTGGCCATGCCGTAAGGATGGGCAATCACGCCATTGGTGGCGTTTGACAGGACCAGTGCGAAGTTCTGGAGCGGTTCGATGGCCAGGTCGTCGGGCAGCGAGACACGCACCGTCTGGGTGGTCACGCCGGGGGCGAACACCAGCTTGCCGCTGGTATAGATGTAGTCTTGCATCGTGCCCGAGGACGCGGTCAGGGCGTCGGTGCTGAAATTGACGCTGGTTTCACGCTGCGATGGCGCATCGAGGCTGACCACGAAATCGACGTAGCCCGCGCCCTCGCCCACGAAGGGATTGCTGACGTTAATTGCAGGCATCGCCTTGTTGGTCTGGCCATGGGCGCCGATGGTTGCCTGGCCGATGCCGTCGGCCACCCTGACCAGGTTGCCAGCCGGGCCGGACAACGCGCCCAGCACCAGGCTGAACATCTCGTCCGGCGCGGCCATGCCATCGCGCGGCAGCACGATCGTCACGTTCTTGACGGTTTCGCCGGCGCCGAAGGTCAGGCTGCCGTTGGCGGCAAGGTAATCGCTGCCGGCATGGGCATTGCCGTCGAGCGTGGCATAGTCGATGCTGAAACTGCGTCCGACTGCCTTGTCGAGCACCACGGCAAAGGTGGCGGTACCGGCGCTGGCGTCGACCACGACGTCACGTACCGACAGGCTGGCTGGGTTGGCGCTGTCGGCGATGCGATCGTTGTCGACAATCGTGGCGATGCCGTAGGGATTGCTGATCACGGCGTTGTCCACGTTCGACAGTACCAGGGCAAAGGTTTCGAGCGATTCGACGGCCAGGTCGTTGGGCAGCGTGACGCGCACCGTCTGGGTGGTGGTGCCCGGGACGAACACCAGCATGCCGCTGGCATAAACGTGGTCCTGCATGCTGCCCGAGGAGGCGGTCAGGGAATCGGTGCTGAATCGCACGCTCACTTCGCGTTCTGACGGCGCATCGAGGCTGACCACGAAGTCGACATAGCCTTCGCTTTCGCCGACCTGCGGATTGCTCACGCTCATCGCCGGCAAGGCCTTGGGCGTCTGGCCATGCGCGCCGATCAGGGCTTGGCCGATGCCGTCGGCGACGCTGACCGATCCGCTCGCGGCGCCCGAGACCGCGCCCAGCACCAGGCTGAAGATCTGATCCGGCGCCGCCATGCCGTCGCGCGGCAGCGCAACCGTCACATGCTTGACGGTCTCTCCCGCGGCAAACGCCAGCGAGCCGCTGGCCGCGACATAGTCGCTGCCGGCCTGGGCGTTGCCATCGCGGGTGGCATAGGCCACGCTGAAGCCGCTGCCGAGCGCCTTGTCCAGCACCACCGCGAAGGTGGCGCTGCCGGCGCTGGCGTCGACCACGACGTCGCGCACCGACAGGCTGGCCGGGTTGGCGCTGTCGCCGATGGTATCGTTGTCGATGATCGTGACCGTGGCGTAAGGCGTGGCGATCACCGCGTTGATGGCGCCCGACAGCACCAGGGCGAAGCTTTCCAGCGTTTCGCTCACCAGGTCATCGCCCAGGGAAACACGCACCGTCTGGGTGGTGGCGCCGGGCGCGAAGACCACGGTGCCGCTGGCGTAGACATAGTCGTTGGAGGAGCCTGAAGTGGCGGACAGGCCATCGGTCGTGTAGCGGACGCTGATCTGTTCCTGCGACGGGGCGTTGAGGGTGAGGACGAAATCGACGAAGCCGTCTTTTTCACCGACGATGACGTTCCTGGTGCTGATATAGGTGGCCATGGCTGCTGCTTGTTCCATTGAGGGGTTGAGGGGGGCAGCGCATGTCGCGCCACGCTACCTGAACGTAGCCGGATCGGAATTTTTAGATTTTTTTCATGCCTGGCGCATTATCTTGCTGCGCGGCGTGTTGTCATGCCTCTTGAATAATGGCGTGCCTCGCCAAACATGGGTGACATACGGGCGGGTCCCGTTTACCAAGAATTGGAAGGTCAATGGATAGCGATAACGTACGAATCGACAAATGGCTGTGGGCAGCGCGCTTCTTCAAGACCCGCTCGCTGGCCCAGGACGCGGTGGACCGCGGCCGGGTGCGGATCGGCGGCGAGCCGGTCAAGCCGGCGCGCGCCGTCAAGGTCAACGACAAGATCCTGATCGACAACGGATCCGACCGCTGGGAAGTGATCGTGGCCGCGATCTCGGGTGCACGCGGCCCGGCGCCGGTGGCGCGCACCCTGTATTTCGAGACCGACGAGAGCATCGCGCGGCGCGAGAACGACAAGACGGCGCGCCGCCTGTATCCCGAGCCGAGCATGGACATCAAGGGCCGGCCGACCAAGCGCGACCGGCGTGCGATGGAGCGCGTTGGCGACGAATGATGCTGGCGTGGTGAATCGCGTCAACGGGATATCCGATTCCCGAAAAATGCTGTACCTTTATAGCTGAAACAACAAACTCCTGTTCACCACCTGCGGTGGCCGGACAGGAGTGCTGTGCGGTGCTTTCTCCAGGCACCGATCGTTGTCTTGCATCAATAGAACGTCACCTCTAAGTTCCCGTTTGACATTCCTCGGCTGATAGATAATAGTACGAGCGTTCGGATTTTTTTCGATTCAGGGGAAGCTATCAACACTTCAGCAAAATTCATGCGCAAGGGTGAGCAGACGCGGGCCGCAATTCTCGACGTCGCGCTCGAACTCGCCAGCCGCAACGGCCTCGAGGGCTTGACCATCGGCCTGCTGGCCGACCGGATGAGCATGAGCAAATCGGGCGTGTTCGCCCACTTCGGCTCGCGTGAAGACCTGCAGCTCGAGGTGGTCAAGCTGTACCACCACCGCTTTGAGCAAGAGGTGTTCTACCCGAGCATCAAGGAAGCGCGCGGCCTGCCGCGCCTGGTGGCGATGTACACGCGCTGGGTCAAGCGCGTGTCGGTCGAGATCGCGTCCGGCTGCATCTATATCAGCGGCGCGGTCGAGTATGACGACCGCGAAGGCCCGATCCGCGAGCAGCTGGTGTCGATGGTACGTGCCTGGCAGGATGCCCTGCTGCGCAGCATCGAACAGGCGGTCGAGGTCAGGCACCTGCGCGCCGACCTCGATGCCGCCCAGCTGGTATTCGAGATGCATGGCCTGATCCTGGCCCTGCACCACGATGCCCGCTTCCTGCGTAATCCCGGCGCCGTTGAACGCGCACGGGCCGCCTTCGAGCGCCTGATCGAGAATTACCGCAATCCCCCACTACCGCAAGACCATCAGGCGGCATAAGGCCGCCTGCCACGTCCAATATCTTTACCCTTGTTCAGGAGATCACCATGGGTCAGTACGTCGCGCCAATCCGGGATATGCAGTTCGTGCTGCACGAATTCCTCAACGTCACCGAAGAATTCAAGAATCTGCCGAAATACGCGGAGATCGATGCCGACATCATCAACCAGGTGCTCGAAGAAGGCGCGAAGTTCACGCAAGAGGTGCTGTTCCCGCTGAACCACTCGGGCGACCGCGAAGGCTGCCATTTCAACGCCGCCGATAAAACCGTCACGACCCCGAAGGGCTTCAAGGAAGCGTATAAACAGTATGTCGAAGGCGGCTGGGCAGCGCTGGCCTGCGATCCTGAATACGGCGGCCAGGGCCTGCCGATCGCCCTGAACAATTCGTTCTACGAGATGCTCAATTCGTCGAACCAGGCCTGGTCGATGTACCCGGGCCTGTCGCACGGCGCCTACGAGTGCCTGCTCGAGCACGGCACCGACGACCAGAAACGCCTGTACCTGCC
>Ga0265798_10000509_pt1 | contig 64529 bp, 64 predicted proteins | sample P3T30metagenome_FD_192430 | JGI IMG/M metagenome (GOLD analysis project Ga0265798, IMG submission 192430) | Plant litter microbial communities from East Loma Ridge, Irvine, California - P3 T30 | ecosystem: Environmental > Terrestrial > Plant litter > Unclassified | place: USA: California... | reverse complement strand
CGCCGACGGCGCATCGCTCGACGGCAAGCGGCCGTCTGCCGAAACCGCGCTGCACCTCGCGATCTACCGGCTGTTTCCGGACGCCGGCGCGGTGCTGCACAGCCACTCCGCCGCCAGCGTAGGGTTGAGCCGCGCCGTTGCGGACGGTGGCTTCACCTTCGCCGGGCACGAGATGCTGAAGGCGCTGCCCGGCAATGCCACGCACGACGCGTCCGTCACGCTACCGATCATCGACAACAGTCAGGATATGGCGGTGATTGACACGGCGGTCACCCCCGCCCTGCTAGCGCCCGGCGCCCCGCCCGCCTACCTCATCCGCAGTCACGGCCTGTACGGCTGGGGCCGCGACATGGCGGAGGCGGAACGTGTGATCGAGGCGGTGGAGTTCATGGTCGCCACCGAACTCGCGACGCGGAGTTTCGCCTTGGGAAGAACAGGGGCATGAGCCGATTGCAGGTGTTCGACGAAGCCGACGCCGCCGCCGCGCTGCTCGACACCAGCGATGGCGCGGAGATCGCCGCGGAGCTCGCCCGCGGCGGCGTCCGCTTCGAGCGCTGGCCGACGCGTGAGATCGGCGACACCGCCATCCTCGACGCCTATGCGCCCGAAATCGCCCGGTTGCAGGCGGAGGGCGGCTACCAGTCGGTCGATACCGTGGCGATGGCGCCCGACCATCCCGAGCGCGAGGCGCTTCGTGGCAAGTTCCTGTCCGAACACACCCACGGCGAGGATGAAGTGCGCTTCTTCGTCGAGGGCGAAGGGCTGTTCACGCTCCATGCGCAAGGCAAGGTGTTCAACATGCTGTGCACGCAGGGCGACCTGATCTCGGTGCCGGCGGGCATGCCGCACTGGTTCGACATGGGCGGTGCGCCGCACTTCACCGCGATCCGCCTGTTCCGCAACGCCGACGGCTGGATCGCGCGCTTCACCGGCGACACCATCGCCGACCGTTTCCCCCGGCATGAGCGCGCGCCGGCGTGAAGGCGATCCTCACCGATATCGAGGGAACGACGACCAGCCTCTCGTTCGTCGCGGAGGTGCTGTTCCCTTACGCGCGTGCACATTTGCCTGCCTATGTCGCAGCACACCCGCACGAGGTCGCGCCGATCCTCACCGAGGTTGCAGCGGCGGAACCGGGTGATCCCGTCGCGACGCTGCTGCGCTGGATCAACGAGGATCGCAAAGCCACCCCGCTCAAGACGCTGCAAGGCATGATCTGGGCGGATGGCTACGCAAGCGGCGCGTTTACCGGCCACGTCTATGCCGATGCCGTCATCGCACTGCGGCGCTGGCATGCACAGGGCATGCGGCTGTACGTGTTCTCCTCCGGCTCGGTGGCTGCGCAGAAACTGCTGTTCGCGCACAGCGACGCGGGCGACCTGACGCCGTTGTTCTCCGGCTATTTCGACACCATTACAGGTGCGAAGCGGGAGGCTGGTTCTTACGCCAGGATCGCCGATGCGATAGGCGCGCCGGCCGGCGACGTGCTGTTCCTGTCCGACATCGTGGAGGAGGTCGCCGCCGCCCGCGCCGCCGGCATGCAGGCGCTGCTGATCGACCGCACGTATGGCCGCGGCGACATCGCCGATTTCACCACCATCACCACGCCCGCGATTCACCCCTGACTGCTGCGCCGTGCGGAGTTAAGAACCAGACATGATCCTCGATAGCACGCACCAGCGCTCGATCGCCCGTACCGCCGATGGCAAGGGCGTGCGTATCCTCGACCAGCGGCGGCTGCCGTGGGAGATCGTGTGGGTCGAACTGCGCTCCGCACAGGAGGCGGAGGTAGCGATTCGCGAGATGTGGACGCGCGGTGCGCCGTTGATCGGCGCTACCGCAGCCTATGGCCTCGCGATGGCGCTTGCCGAAGATCCGTCCGACGCCAGCCTCGACGCCGCTTCCACTCTGTTGGCCGAAGCGCGGCCGACCGCCGTAAACCTGCGCTGGGCACTGGAGCAGGTCGCGGATGCCGTGCGCCCGCTTGATCCCACCGACCGCGCCGAGGCCGCGTTCGCGCGCGCCGACGCGATCTGCGACGAGGATGTCGCGCTCAACAAGGCGATCGGCGAGCATGGCCTCGCGCTACTCCGCAATCTTCACGCGAAAAACCCGGATCGCCCGCTCAACATCCTGACGCATTGCAACGCCGGCTGGCTGGCGACCGTCGATTACGGCACCGCCACCGCACCGATCTACCTTGCGCACGATGCCGGTATCCCCGTCCACGTCTGGGTGGATGAAACCCGCCCGCGCAACCAGGGTGCTTTGCTCACCGCGTTTGAATTGGCCGGGCACGGCGTGCCGCACACCGTTATCGCTGATAACGCCGGTGGGCATCTGATGATGCAGGGGCAAGTCGACGCGGTGATCGTCGGCACCGACCGCGTCACCGCCAATGGTGACGTGTGCAACAAGATCGGCACCTATCTGAAAGCGCTGGCGGCGCATGACAATGACGTGCCGTTCTATGTCGCTTTGCCGTACACCACCTATGACGCGAACACCGCCACTGGCCGCGATATCCCGATCGAAGAGCGCAGCGGTGACGAGGTTACGCATGTTGCGGGCGAAGGCGGCAATATCCGCGTTACTGCCTCGGCGGCGGCGAACCCGGCGTTCGACGTGACGCCGGCGCGACTGGTGAGCGGGTATCTTACCGAGCGAGGCTTGCTCGACCGGATTTGATGGCACGGGAGAGCGTGCCAGCTCCACCGCGATATTCTTTACCGGCACTAGCGCGATACAGCGCGGTCGCGCTGAAAGAACGCCGGGTGCTCCGTAACCGCAGCTTCGCACCTGAACACCGATGTTGCCGGACAGGTACAACGGCAGGTGGATCAGCGCGCGGCGGCGGCCATTTCTGCATTGCGCTTCGCGGACGCCGCAAGCGTTTCGCGCAGCAGCGCCTTGAGCGCATCGCCTGCGTCAAGCACGTTCAGCCCCTCGCGCGTCGATCCGCCCGGACTCGCCACCCGGTCGGCCAGCGTCGCGGGCGTCTCGGCGGCGGCAGCGGCCATGATGCCCGACCCTTCCAACGTCGCGCGCGCGAGCCGGTCGGCCTGATCCGCCGGCAGCCCCAGCGCCATCCCCGCCTCCGCCAGCGCCTCAGCGAAGCGGAACACGAAGCCCGGCCCACATCCCGACAGCGCCGTCACCGCATCAAACAGGCTTTCCTGGGCGATCCACTCGACCAGCCCGAGCGGCTGCATCAGCCGCTCCGCCGCGATCTGGGCCTCGCCGTCGTCCGCGCCGCCGTGGAGCGCGACCACGCCCTTGCCGATCGACACCGGCAGGTTGGGCATCGCGCGCACGACCGTTCCCGCGCGCACGAACCGCGCGGCGAGCGACGCCTCTTCCACACCGGCGAGGATCGACACCAGCAGACGCGGCGCCAGCCCCGGCGTGGCGCTCACGAACGCGTCGAGTTGCTGAGGCTTGATCGCCAGCACCAGCGTATCGGGGGTGTAGTCCTCGGGGAGCGTGGCGACATGCCGCACGCCCTCCGGCAATCGGGGCATGCCGGGATCGAGCACAGTGATGTTGTCGGGCACAATTCCGGCCGCAACCCAGCGTACCAGCATCGCGCCGCCCATGTTGCCCGCGCCGACCAACAGGATCCGGCCGGGCAAGCCCGCGGCGGAAAGGCTCATGCTCCCAGCACCTCAGGCCCCATCCTCAAGCTTCGCCCTGTGTTTCGGTCATCGCCGCCGCCAGCGCTTCCTTCGGGTTCTTGCCGCCCCACAGCACGAACTGGAACACCGGGTAAAAGCGCTCGCACTCGTCGATCGCGGACTCGACCAGCAACTCGGCGGCGGCGAGCGAGAGCGTACCACCCTCCCCGTCGATCATCGCGGCGTGGCGATACAGCAGGATGCCGCTGGCCGACCACAGCTCGAAATGGCCGACCCAGAGCTGTTCGTTGATGAGGCCGACCGTCTCGTACAAAGCAGCGCGGCGGTCATCGGTCACGCGGATGTCGGGGAAGGCAAGAAACTGGATGACGCTGTCTTCCTCACGCCACAGCGCGCGCAACTCGTATTGCGTCCAGCTGCCTTTGACCTTCGCGATGACCTCGTCGTCCTGGCGCTCATACTCCCAGCCATGCGCCGCGAAATAGCTCTCGAGCATGTCGATGGGGGCGGCGTCGTCGCGTTCGTAGTCGGCTTCGTCGAGCATATCGTCAGCCTTTACGCTGTGCGCCGGCGATGCTCAAGCACGGCGCGGCAGCGGCATGTGGACAAATCGCTGCCCACATGCCGATTGCCGTAATATCGTAGTCGCGCGAAATCAGGAGACCGCCGATGCGCCGGCCGCCTCGGCTTCGAGCGTGGCGATCCGGGCGCGGAGTTCGTCGGCCTCGTCGCGGGCGGCAGCCGCCATCGCCTTTACCGCGTCGAACTCGTCGCGGCTGACGAAATCGAGGCCGCCCATGAACTCCTTGGCGCGCGCCTTTACGCCTGCTTCGGCTTCACGACCGACGCCGGCGAGCGTGCCCGCTGCACTGTTCATGAACTTCACGAAATCGTCGAAGATCTTGTTGTCGGCCTGCATGATGCGAAACTTTCGTGAGGAAGGATTACAGATTTATCACTTGGGTACTGGCGGACGTCGGCGCAATGCCCTCGGCATCCGGATTGAGGCGCCCGATCTGCCAGCACAGCACGCCCGCGAAGCTGATCCATACCAGGTAAGGAACCATCAGCCACGCGGCCAGCGTGCGGATCCGCCCGAACAGCAACGTCGTCGCGATCGCGGCAACCAGCATGGCCGCGATAATGAGCGTCGCCATGCCGATACGATGCATCCCAAAGAAGACTGGCGACCAGATCAGGTTCAGCACCAGCTGCACTACGAACAGCACGATCGCAGCGCCGCGCAGCCGCGACCCGCGCGCATGGATCACCACCGCCAGTGCAAGACCCATCAGAACGTAGAGCGTTGTCCAAACGACCGGAAACACCCAGGCCGGCGGGTTGACCGCAGGTTTTGCGAGCATCGCGAACCAGCGATTGTCGTCGCCGCCCGGCGCGATCCGCGCGGAAACGAACCCCAGCAGCAGGATCAACGGCACGGTCACGATCGCCCAGCGCAGGAACGCCAGCCTCAACTGCTGCTTCGACGCGATCTCGCTCAATCGTCGGTCCTTTCGCCCCTGCTGGGTGAGGGGTGCGTTTATCATTGCGGCCTCGAAACACAATTGCCGCAGCGCATCATAGTTCCGCGTTGCGAACCGCTTCAGGCCGGCAAATGCCCCGTTATGAGAAACTCGACGTTCCCTTCGGGGCCGGTGATGGGGCTTTCGACCACGCCGTCGACGTGCCACCCCTTGCTGACGAGCCATTCCGCCACCTCGGTGCAGACCCGCGCGTGGATGGCGGGATCGCGCACCACACCGCCTTTGCCGACTTCGCCGCGCCCCGCCTCGAACTGCGGCTTGATGAGCGCAACCAGCCGCGCGCCGGCTTTCGCGAAGCCGAGCGGTACGTCGAGCACCTTGGCGAGGCCGATGAAGCTTGCGTCGCACACGATCAGGTCGACAGGCTCTGGTATGTGGGCAGGGGTCAGGATGCGCGCGCTGGTCTTTTCGTGCACCACCACGCGTTCGTCCTCGCGCAGCCGCCACGCGAGCTGGTTGGTCCCGCTGTCGACCGCATAGACCCGTGTCGCGCCGTTCGTCAGCAGCACGTCGGTAAAACCGCCGGTCGAGGATCCCACGTCGATCGCCACCACGCCGGTCACGTCGAGCGCGAAATGCTCCAGCGCGTGCGCCAGCTTGATGCCGCCACGCGACACCCAGGGATGATCGCGCCCGCGCACGTCGAGCACCACGTCATCGGCCACTGCCTGCCCCGGCTTGTCGATCTTGCGCGTGCCGACGAACACCAGGCCCGCCATGATGAGCGCCTGCGCGCGGGCGCGGCTTTCGGCGAGTCCCCGGTCCACGAGGAGTTGGTCGGCACGGATCTTGGGCATTCCATCCCCCTAAACACAGCACTTGATCGATGCAAAATTCGCTCTGTCGCAACCCGTCCTCAATTGAGCGCACGCGCTATTGCCTATCAATCCAGTAGGAATACCTTCAAGGCTGGGAAACGTGGTCGTCCGGCGTCCCCTAGAGCGACGGATGCGCCACGTTTCCTTGCAGCCAAGGAGAGGCACCATGGGTAGTTTTTCGCACTACGACCCGACACAGCCGACCATCCTCACCGTGCCCGGACTCGGCGGCTCCGGGCCATCGCATTGGCAGACGTTGTGGGAGGAGGCGCGGCCCGATACCGTTCGCGTCGAGCTCGGCATGTGGAACACGCCGCACCGCAACGCCTGGGTGACTAAGCTCGATCAGGCGATCCGCACCGCACAGGCACCCGTGATTCTCGCTGCGCACAGCCTGGGCTGCCTTGCGGTCGCATGGTGGGCGGAGCTCAGCCGTCAGCCGTATGGCTGGCCGGTGGCGGGCGCTTTGCTCGTCGCGCCGGCGGACGTCGATCGCGAAGGCGCACAGCCGGAACTGAAGGCGCTCGCTCCCGCGCCGCGCACGCCGCTTCCCTTCCCCTCGATCGTGGTGGCCAGCAGCGACGATCCGTGGATCGATATCGAGCGCGCGCACAGCCTCGCGGTCGACTGGGGCAGCCACTTCGTCGATGCGGGCGCGCAAGGGCACCTCAACGCGGCAAGCGGCATCGGTTGGTGGAACGAGGGCCGCGACCTGCTCGACCGCGTCGTCCATGCCGCCGCCGACCGCAAGGGCAAGCCGCGCGCACCCAGCGACGCGCGCTCGATCCTGGCGATCAACGCGACCGATGCGGCGCAGACCCACTACCTTGGCGATCACGCGGCCTGAACGTCTAATATCGCAACCGCTCCATGTGATGAGCGGCTGATGATGACCGCTAGTCGAGGTACAGGTAGCTCGGATCGAACTCCGCGAAGCGCTTGAGCGCGGGCCAGTCGAGGATTTCGGCACTGCCCTGCCGGAACTCGATCAGTTTGCGCTCGCGCAACTGGCGCAGCATGCGGTTGGCGTGAACGGCGGTGAGGCCGGTCGCATCCGCGATGTCGATCTGGGTAAGCGGCAGCGGGAAGCGCAGCCCATCCGTCATGCCGACGCGGTCCAGGCGCAGATACATCTCGCAGAACAAATGCGCGATCCGCACCGCGGCGGCGCGGACGCCGACCGAGACGATCCACTCGCGGTTGACCGCGGCGTCGATCAACGTCGAGCGCCACAGCAATTCGGTGATGGTCGCGGAGCGCTCGGTCAGCGCGCGAATCTCGGCATGCGGGAACAGCGCGACACGCACCGGCGTCAAAGCGGCGACGCTGTGCTCGAGCTGTTTGAGCGGATAGCTGTGTAGATCGACGAAATCGCCGGGCACATGCAGGGCAACGATCTGCCGGCGCCCCTCGGGCGTATCCTTGTAGCGTTCGATGAACCCTTCGAGCAGCAAGGTACACTGGCTGAGCGGCTCCTGCGGACGCACGATGACCCGCCGCGCGGCGAACTCCGCCGTGCGCGACACGATCGCCTCCAGCGCCGCCGCCTCTGCGGAGGCCAGCACCGGCGTGCGATGCGCCTGCAAGAACAATCGCGTAATCATCGACCCTGAATTCCCCTGACGGAACGTCGCCCCTGCCGCGCACGTTGTACGCCATTAGAGGTATCGTACATGAGCAGGCAACCTGAGCAACTACCCGCGGATGTAACTGCCGAACAAGGCGAAGTGATGATCGACGGGCCGAGTGGTTACGTTGTATCGCTCACGCCCGAGGCGGCACTCCATACCGCTCGATCGCTCCGCGCCGCCGCGCGCGAGGCCGAGCAACAGCGTTCCGAGGCTTCTGCGTCAGCAGAGGGCGATGCGTTCGATAGCGGCAGCGCCGCCGAGGCTCATAACCGCGCGGAGTAGTCAAACGACGTTGCCGACTTCGTCGGTTACCTACGACGGACGGGCTTCAGTGATATCTGCTGGATCCGCCACGTCTTTTGCGTCGCCGACGCACCGTCCACCTCGCCTGCGCGCTGCAAGGTGACCGAGCCGATCTGATAGATGGGGGTACGCTCTTTTTTGAGCCGCGCATAAATCTGCACCGGCACGGTTACATAACGCTGGCCCGCACCAGCATCGATCCGCCCCGGCGTTCCGACGTTGGCGTGATACTCGCTATAAACGGCGAAGCTGCCGGCGAAATCCGTCGCACTCTGTCGTGAGCCCGTGCCGCCGTCTCGCCACAGCGACCACGCCTGCTTGTACTTGCCGTCGCCGAGCAGCGCGTAATATTGCTGGACGACCTGACCGGCACCCTGCGCGCTATCCGGCGTAAACGGCGCCTCCGAAACCGGCGTACGATCGTCAGGCAGTCCGCCAGGGGCGCCCGGCGGCGGCGGCGCAAGCGGCTCCTCGATCCCGTCCGGCACGTTGCGACTTGTGGTGGGCGTGGGCGACGGCAGCGGATCGGTGTCGTTCGCGGCGTCATCCGGGTGATATGCGTTGATGCTGTTCTGCGCGCGTTGGGCCGCCGCATCGATGTCGACACTGTTGTTCACGCCCGGATCGGTCCGCGACGAACAGGCGGCGACCAGCAGGAGTAACGGTAAGGCGACGGTGACGCGCAAAAGGGCGGCCTTTCGTGGGATGGTTGGCGAAACGAGAGGGTGCCGCTTCCGTTCCGGCCAGCGACCACGCGCTAGCCGGCGCGGTTGACCGGGTCAACCGCGCCCACACGCAGACGCAGGAGGGACGATCAGGGCTTCAGCGCGGCATCGTCCTTGTCGGCAAGGTCGTCGTCGTCGTCGAGGTCGTCATCGTCGAAATCCTCCTGAAGCGAGTCCTCGTCCTGATCGTCCTCGTCCGGATCCGCGTCGTCATCTTCCTCGCCGACCTCGTCGCTCTTCATCTTGAGATCGTCTTCATCGTCGTCCTCGTCGTCGGCCACGTCGGGTTCAAGATCGGTGAGGATCGCCCCATCCGTCGGGCCACCGCTGGTCGCCTCGAGGATTTCGGCGCGCTGGCTTTCGTCATAGCCTTCCTCGTCATAGCCGTCGTCGCCCGGACCCTCGCCTGGCACCCTGTAACCACCGCTGATCGCCATCGTCGCTCTCCTGCCCGCGAAGGTGCGGGGATAAGACGCGAACATCAAAGCCGCGTGTCAGTTCCGGCGACCCGCGTGAAAATCGATCGCCACGGCTCAACTCGGTCGGAACAGCCGCCCGCGCTCCACTATCGCGGCGATGCCGAGGCCTAGCACGCCCGCGACGAGGAAGCCGGTGTGCAGCGCGGTCGTCGTGCCGTCGAAGAAGCTGGCGACGAACGATCCGATCACCGCGCCGCCGGTCACGACCAGCGCGCCTTGCAGGCTTGCGGCGGTACCGGCGATCGCGCCCATGTTCTCCATCGCCATCGCCGACATGTTCGATCCGGCAAGGCCATAGCCCGCCATTGCCAGTGCCTGTAGTGCGACGAACAGGATCAGGCTTTCCGATCCCATCTTGTCGGCGATCAGGCCGCCCGCCGCCGCGAGCGTCATCACCACCAGCGCCGCCTGCGAGATGCGCCGCATCCCGATCCGCATCACGATCCGCGAGTTGAGCAGGTTCGCCACCGCCATCGCGCCCGCCGAAGCCGCGAACACCGGGCCGAGCAGGTGCTGGGCATGGAACACCTTTTCCATGATCGGCTCGATCAGGCCGATATAGCCGAACAGCGCGCCCTGCACGATCAATCCCGCAATCATGTAGCCGAACGATGCGCGATCGGTCAGCGTCAGGCGGTAGCCGCGCACCAGTTGCGCGACCGACAGCGGCACGCGGTTCGCGGGCGCCAGCGTCTCGGGCATGCGCCATGCGAACCACAGCATCACGATCAGCGTGAGGCCGGCGATCACCTCGAAGATCAGCCGCCAGGATCCCGCCAGCAACACGATCTGCCCGACGCTGGGCGCCAGGATGGGAGCAGCCATGAACACCATGAACGCGAGGCTGGAAACCTGCGCCATCGCGCGGCCCGTGAAGCAGTCCCGCACCAGCGCGATGGTGACGACCCGCCCCGCTGCGATCATCAGCCCGCCGACGAAGCGCGCGACCAGCAACAGCGTGAAGCTGCCTGCCAGCCCGGCGAGCAGGCAGCACACGATATAGCCGGCGAGGCCACCGATCAGGATCGGGCGGCGACCGTAGCGGTCGGTCAGCGGCCCCTGCACGATCTGCCCGATCCCGAACCCGACGACGAACACCGTGACCACGAGCGCGCGTTCGGCAACGCTGTCCGCGCCTAGGCGCCGACCGATCTCGGGCAGCGCGGGCAACATCGAATCGATGCCCAGCGCGCCGAGCGACATCAACGCGGCGACGAGCGCGACGAATTCGTAGAACGGAATCGGCGCTTTATTGGCCGCACGGGGGGGCGATTCGATCGACATTGCGCGGCAATGCCCGACATCGGCCGGCCGGTCACGTGCAAGCGCACCTGTCGTAATTGCACGCAGCATTGCACATCGTGGCAGGCCGAGCCGGGCCGGTGCGGCCGACAAACCTTGTGAGGCCACCTTCCCGCCGGCTATGTCGGGCGAAACGCCACGGAAGACGCAACGATGCTCGATACCCCACTCTCCACGATCCCTACCCTCTCGCTGGCCGATGCGAATACCGATCCCGAAGGCTTCGCCGCCGCATTGGGTGGATCGTTCGAGCGGTTCGGCTTCGCGGTGATCGCCGACCACGGCATCCCCGCCGACCTGATCGCACGAGGCTGGGCGGAAACCGCCGCTTTCTTCGCGCTTCCCGACGACGAAAAGCGGCGCTATTTCACGCCGGAGGGCGGTGGTCAGCGCGGTTACACCCCGTTGAAGACAGAGATCGCCAAGGGTGCCGCGGTCGTCGATCTCAAGGAATTCTGGCATGTCGGCCGCGAACTACCGGCGGGCCATGCGTTGTCGGACCGGATGCCGCCGAATGTCTGGCCGAAGCAGCCGGAGGGTTTCAGAGACACGTTCCTGAAACTGTACGCGGCATTCGATCGTGCTGGCGATCGCCTGCTGTCGGCGATAGCGCGGCACCTGACACTGGCGCCGGACTGGTTCGACCCCGCCGTAGAAAACGGCAACTCGATCCTGCGACTGCTGCACTATCCACCGATCCCCACCGATGCCGAAGGGGTGCGGGCCGGCGCGCATGAGGACATCAACCTCATCACCTTGCTGCTCGGCGCGGAAGAGGCTGGCCTCGAACTGCTCGACCGGGACGGCCGCTGGTTGCCGGTCAAGCCGCCGGAGGGTGCGCTCGTCGTCAACGTCGGCGATATGCTGCAACGGCTGACCAACCACGTGCTACCCTCCACCAGCCACCGCGTCGTCAATCCGCCGCCCGAGCGGCGCGGCGTATCGCGCTATTCGATGCCGTTCTTCCTGCATCCCAATCCCGATTTCCTGATCGAGACGCTGCCGGGCTGCATCACGGCGGAACGCCCCAATCGCTATCCGCAGCCGATCACATCGCACGATTACCTGCACGAGCGGCTGGTCGAGATCGGCCTCGTCAAGAAATAACCGGCTTGTTCCGCGCTCCGCACGCTGGCTAAAGGCGGCGAGACCCCGGAAGAAAGAGACGCATGACCCAACCGCTCCGTATCGCGCTCGCTGGCCTCGGCACCGTCGGCGGCGGCGTCATTCGCCTGCTCGACGAGAACGGCGCGCTGATCGCGCGGCGGGCGGGGCGTCCGATCGAGATCGTCGCGGTGTCCGCGCAGGATCGCGGAAAGGATCGCGGTGTCGATATCGCACGGTTCGAATGGGTCGACGACACGACGGAACTCGCCGCGCGCGAGGTCGACGTGGTGGTCGAACTGGTCGGCGGGTCGGATGGGCCGGCGCTGACGCTCGCGCGCCGCACGCTGGCGGCGGGCAAGGGCTTCGTCACGGCCAACAAGGCAATGATCGCGCATCACGGCCTCGAACTCGCCACCGCCGCCGAACAGGCGGGCGCGGCGCTGAAATTCGAAGCAGCGGTCGCGGGTGGGATCCCGGTGATCAAAGGCCTGCGCGAAGGCGCTGCCGCCAACGAGATCGGCCGGGTGTACGGCATCCTCAACGGCACCTGCAATTTCATCCTGTCGAAGATGGAGGCGGAAGGCCGCGACTTCGCCGAGGTGCTCGCCGAGGCGCAGGCGCTCGGTTATGCCGAAGCGGACCCGACCTTCGATATCGACGGCATCGATGCCGCGCACAAGTTGTCGATCCTCGCCAGCATCGCGTTCGGTACGCAGCCGGCGTTTGCCGACGTGCAGGCGAGCGGCATCCGCCACGTCCTCGCCGCCGATATCGCCGAGGCGGCTTCGCTCGGGTACCGGGTGCGCCTGCTCGGCGTCGCGGACCACGGCGCGGGCGGGCTGTTCCAGCGCGTGCATCCGCATCTCGTGCCGGTCAGCCACCCGCTCGCGCATGTCACGGGCGCGACCAACGCGGTGGTGGCGGAGGGCAATTACGTCGGCCGGCTGCTGTTCCAGGGCGCGGGCGCGGGCGATGGCCCGACCGCGAGCGCGGTCGTCGCCGATCTGATCGACATCGCGCGCGGGGAGTTCGGCCCGTCCTTCGCAATGCCGTCCGCCGCGCTCTCGGCACCGGGAGCGGCCGATCCGGGCGAGCGGCGCGGTCGCTCCTACGTGCGGTTCGCGGTGGCGGACAAGGTCGGCGTGCTGGCGGAGATCGCCGCGGCGATGCGCGACGCAGGCGTATCGATCGAGAGCCTGATCCAGCGCGGGGCGAGCACCGACGGCAGCGTGCTGGTCGCGATCGTCACCCACGAAGCGCCAGAGCGTTCGGTCGCGCAGGCGCTGGAGCGGCTGCGGGGTTCGCAGAGCCTGACCGGCCAGCCGCTATGGATGCATATTCTGGAGTAGGCGCTAGGGCGCGAGCGACCGCTCACCCGCAACGTGGATGCCACCCGCGCCGGCCGTCGCCTTGGCGCCGACCGAGCCGCAACCGACCAGAAATGCAGACTTTTCCTGGCAATTGTCGGTTCTGGCGAACAGCCGTTCGCGCTCCGCGGGCACGCCTTCGTACATCGGATCGCCGGGATCATGCACCACCAGCGGCGCGCGGTAGCGATCGGCGGTTCGCCGGCCGCAGACCACCACATCGTCACCGTCAGGGTGAGAACACGCCGGGGTGGCGCTGGTCAGCGCGCGATACTGCGTCACCGCCGCCGTGGCCGGGGTGTCGAGCAGCAGGAGCAGCAGCGCGGTCACCATCGCAGCCTCGGCGGTAATCGGTCGGGAAATGTGAGGATATCTGCGCAAAACGCGGCGTCAAGCCAGTGGCGATGCGCCGCAACGGTGCGTCAGCGTGCGGCTACGGCCCGCTTCGGGGATGCTAGCGCGACGATGTGATCGAACACGGCCGCATGGAGCGGGCGAACGAACGCACATCCATAGGCATGACGGCGGTTCCACTTCACCGTCGCCTCAAGCCCGGCCATACCGGGGATCTTGAGCCAGATCGTCGCGTTCGGCTGTATCCGGTAGATCGTATCGATCTGGAAACCGGTACACGACAGGTCCGTCACGTCGATCTCCAACCGGTCGGTACCCATGATGCGGACCTGCGCACGGATCGAGACGGCGCTGCGGGTTGCGGCGCGATCTTCGTGGTGGTTGGCGGGTTCCTCGGTCACGCGCTGACGATACGTGAATCACCTTAACGAATTCTCACCCGATACGCGCGACACCGAGCCGGGGAATGTCGATCGCGGGGCAGCGATCCATCACCACCTTCAGCCCCGCCGCCTCGGCGCGCGCGGCGGCGGCTTCGTTGACGACGCCGATCTGCATCCACACTGCCTTCGCGCCGATGCGGATCGCATCGTCCACCACATCGCCCGCCGCTGCCGAATTGCGGAAGACATCGACAAGGTCGATTTGATCGCCAAGCTGATCGAGATCGCGGAACACGAACTCGCCGTGGACGTGCTCGCCCGTAATCTGCGGGTTGACCGGAATCACGCGGTAGCCATGATCCTGCAAGCGCTTCATCACGCCCCAGGACGGACGGCTCGGCCGATCGGACGCGCCGACCAGTGCGATGGTGCGCGTCTCCTCCAGCAGCGCCTTGATCCCGGCGTCATCGGTGATCGGCATTATCGTCCCTCCGTCTCGATCCAGCGCGCGACCGCGTCGGCTATCGGGGCGAACGCCGCGCCTTCGGGACCGTTCCCGGCGGCGGGTGGCAACCCTGCGTCCGATCCGGTGCGGATCGCGATGTCGAGCGGGATGCGGCCGAGGAACGGAATGCCGAGTTCGCGCGCCGCCCCTTCGGCCCCGCCCTGCCCGAACGGATCGGACACTTCGCCGCAATGCGGACAGGCATAACCGGCCATGTTCTCGATAAGCCCGATGATGGGAATGCCCGCCTTCTGGAACAGGTCGATCGCGCGGCGTGCGTCGATCAGCGCGAGATCCTGCGGAGTCGAGACGATCACCGCACCGGCGGGACGGTGCTTCTGGATCATGGTAAGCTGCACGTCGCCGGTGCCGGGCGGCAGATCGAGCACCAGCGTATCGGCATCGCCCCAGTTCGCATCGACCAACTGGCCGAGCGCACCCGCCGCCATCGGCCCGCGCCACGCGATCGCCTGATCGGCGGCGACGAGCTGACCCATCGACAGCAGCGGCACGCCATACGGCGTCGGCACCGGTTGCAGCACCTTGTCGCGCGCGGTCGGCTTGCTACCCTCGACCCGCATCAGTCGTGGCTGCGACGGGCCGTAGATGTCGGCATCGACCAGCCCGACGCGGCGCCCGCGTGCCTTCAGCCCGATCGCGAGATTGGCGGAGACGGTGGACTTGCCCACCCCACCCTTGCCGCTTGCGACCGCGATCGACACGCGGCGGGTGCGCTGGCTGGTGAGCGCGATGCGCACCGTCTCGATACCCAGCACCGATAGCGCGGCGGCGCGGACGCGCGCCTCCAGCGGATCGTGTTCTTCGGGCGCGAGCCCGCTCACGTCGAGGATGATGCTGGCGCGCGTCTCCTCGATGCGGGCGGTCGCGCGGGTCCCCGCGACGAGGACGAGGGCGGCATCTAGGGGCGCTTGAAGCTGGCTTGAATCGGGCATCGCTGCGCAGATAGGGTCGTTACGGCCGCTTGGCACTATTTTTCACCGGCCCGCATACCTATAGAGAAGAATATGACGATCCTGACGGGCTGGTTCCAGCGTCCCACATCCCTCCACGCCGAAGAGAAGAACCCCTGGGGCAGCGGCTCCGGGTCCGGCGGTGACGGGCCGCGCAACCCTTGGGCGCCGCAACCTGGCGGCAACGGCGGCCGGCGTATTCCCGGGCCGAGCGCGCTCGACGAGTTCATCAAGCGCGCGCGTGGCGGCGGCGGTGGCGGATCGGACGGCAGCGGCCGGCCGCGCATTCCCGGCACGCCGAACGCGGGCACGTTGTGGATCATCGGCGTCGCGGTCATCGTGGTGATGTGGATCGCCTTCACCTCGATCCACGCGATCGGCCCGCAGCAGCGCGCGGTGGTGACGTTCTTCGGCCGCTACGCCGGCACGCTCGAACCCGGCATCCGCCTGACGCTGCCGGCACCGTTCAATTCGGTGATGAAGGTCGACGTGCGCGAGATCAAGACCGACACCTTCCCGGAGAATGGCGGCGAGAACCTGATGCTGACCGGCGACCAGAACGTCGTCGACGTCAATTATTCGGTGCGCTGGGATATCAGCAACCCGCAGGATTACGTGTTCCAGATCGCCGATCCGAAATCCACGCTGCGCGCCACCGCCGAAAGCGCGATGCGCGCGGTGCTGGCAACCTCCACACTCGATGATGCGATCGGCTCCGGTCGTGGCGCGATGGAGGTGAAGGTACAGCAGAACATGCAGTCGATCCTCGACAGCTATAACGCTGGCATCCACATCCAGGGCGTCGCGATCAAAGGTGCGCAGCCGCCCGAGCAGGTGAGCGAGGCGTTCAAGAAGGTGTCGGCCGCGCAGCAGGAGGCACAGGGCAACATCAACAAGGCGCGCGGCTATGCGCAGCAGATCCTGGCGCGCGCGCAGGGCGAGGCAGCGTCGTTCGACGTGATCTACGCACAATATAAGCTCGCGCCGGAAGTGACCCGCAAGCGCATGTATTACGAGACGATGGAACAGGTGATGGCGCACAGCGACAAGACGATCGTCGAGGCGCCCGGCGTCGTGCCGTACCTGCCGCTGCCCGGCGGCGCGCGGCGCGTGCCCGATGCGCAGGCGCAGCCCACCCAGACCCCCGCCCCCGTGCAGGGAGACGCCCAGTGACCCCGTCGCTTCGCAACCCGATCGCGATCGGCATCGTCGTCCTGCTCGCGCTGATCCTGCTCGCCAGCACCTTCGCGATCGTGCCGGAAACCAAACAGGCGGTGATCCTGCGCTTCGAGCAGCCGGTCGGCGGCGCGATCAACCGCTGGCAGCCCAACGAGGTGTTCGGTCGTTCGGGCGCGGGCCTCATCGCCCGCATTCCGTTCATCGACCGGATCGTATGGGTCGACAAGCGCGTGCTCGACGTCGAGCTGGAGAACCAGCCGGTGCTCTCGACCGATCAGCTGCGGCTTGAGGTCGATGCCTATGCGCGCTTCCGCATCGTCGATCCGCTGAAAGCAGTGGTGTCGACCGGCAGCAGTTCCGTGACGGAACAGCGCGTGATCGACCAGCTCCAGCCGCTGTTCAGCTCCGCTTTGCGCAACGAACTCGGCAAGCGGCCGTTCGCGGCGATGCTGAGCCCGGAACGCGGGCAGGTGATGGAGAACATCCAGGTCGGGCTGCAACGCCTCGCCGCGCAATATGGCGTGCAGATCGTCGATGTCCGCATCAAACATGCCGATCTGCCCGATGGTGCCCCGCTGCAAAGCGCGCTCGACCGGATGAAGACTGCGCGTGAGCAGGAAGCGCTGACGATCCAGGCAAAGGGCCAGCAGACCGCGCAGATCATCAGTGCCGAGGCCGACGCCCGCGCCGCGCAGATCTACGCGGAAAGCTTCAACAAGGACCCGGACTTCTACGACTTTTACCGCGCTATGCAGTCGTACCGGTACACGTTCGGCGATACTGCCAAGGGCCAGACCTCGATGGTCCTGTCACCCGACAATGCATATCTGAAAGAGTTTCAGGGACGCCGTTGATAGCGGCGACAAGCCTGTTCATATTCAAGCACCGTTCAGCAACCTTAGCTAAGGTCGGCGCGTTGCCTAGATACGGCACACGGAAGGAATCTACCCACGTGCGATACGCATATGCCATTACTGCTGCCATCCTTCTCAGCGGCACCGCTGCCGCCGTCGCGCTAGAGCCGCCCGCGCAGACCGCGCAGAACGAGCCAGGCACGATTGCCGCAACCGCGCCACGCGCCGGCGCGCCGATGAGCTTCGCCGACATGGTCGCCAAGCTTCAGCCGGCGGTCGTCAACATTTCGACGAGCCAGCACATCAAGGTCGAACAGCCCGCCAATCCGTTCGCGGGCACGCCGTTCGGCGACCTGTTCGGCCAGATGGGCGGCGGTCAGGGCCAGGGTGGCGGCACGCCGCAGACGCGCGAGGCAACCTCGCTCGGATCTGGCTTCATCATCTCGCCGGATGGCTATATCGTCACCAACAACCACGTCGTCGCGCCCGGCGCGAAGGGCGCTACGGTCGATTCGATCACCGCTATCATGATCGACCGCAAGGAGTACAAGGCGAAACTGATCGGCCGCGACCCGACCTCGGATCTCGCGCTGCTCAAGATCGACGCGACCAACCTGCCCTTCGTCAAGTTCGGCGATTCGAGCCGGGCGCGCGTCGGCGACTGGGTGATCGCGATCGGCAATCCGTTCGGCATCGGCTCGACCGTGACGGCGGGCATCGTCTCGGCGCTGCACCGCGTGACCGGCGGCGGCGCGTACGATCGCTTCATCCAGACCGACGCGGCGATCAACCAGGGCAACTCCGGTGGCCCGATGTTCGACATGACCGGCGCGGTGATCGGCATCAACTCGCAGATCTATGCGGGCCAGTCCGGCGGCAACATCGGCATCGGCTTCGCGATCCCAGCGGAAGATGCCAAGCCGGTCATCGACAAGCTGATGAAGGGCACCAAGATCGCGCGCGGCTATCTCGGCGTCGGTCCGCAGCCGCTCGACGACGATATCGCATCGGCGCTGGGCCTCCAGAAGAACCACGGCGAGATCATCCGCTCGATCGAACCGAACGAGGCTGCGGCGAAGGCCGGGCTGAAGGTTGGCGACGTGGTGACGAGTGTCAACGGCAAGGACGTTTCGCCGGATCAGTCGCTGAGCTATCTGGTCGCCAACGTCGATCCGGGCACGCGCATCCCGATCGGTGTGATCCGCCAGGGCAAGCCGATGACGATCACCGCGACGATTGGCACGCGCCCTTCGGAGGACGTGCTCGCCGCCAAGGTGACGGCCGGTGACGATGACGACGCGCTGGGCGGTGACGACAGCGGCCAGCAGGGCGCGCCTTCCGCTTCCGCCAACCCGCTTGGCGTTACGGTGCAGACGCTCACGCCACAGATCGGCCGCAGCCTGGGCATCGATTCGTCGGTGGCGGGCGTGGTGATCGCGACGACCGACCCGTCGAGCGACGCGGGCCAGAAGCTGAAGCGCGGCGATGTCATCATCTCCGCAAACGGCACGCCGACTGCGACGCCGGCCGCACTTGCTGCGGTGGTGGCACAGGCCAAGCGCGAAGGTCGCGAGCAGGTCGCGCTCTACATCCAGCGCGCGCGGCTGCCGGCGCTGTTCGTAGCGATCAAGCTGAAGAAGTAAGGCCCGTTCGCAACGGTGGATGAAGCGGCGGCGGAGCGATCCGCTGCCGCTTTTGTTTGCCCCCTTCCCGTTCGGTTCGGGTCGGTAATCAGCCCTGCGCCGCCAGCACCTCACGCGCACGGGCCAGCGCCGCGCCACGCGCGTCGGTTTCGCCGAGCAGCGCGAAAGTGCCGTTGAGTGCGAACACGCAATGCCCGTGCACCATCGCCACCAGCGAGCGTGCCAGTGCGGCCGCGTCTCCGCGCCGCGCGCCCGGCAGAATGGCTGCGATTTCCGCTTCGACCAGCCCGGTCAGTTCCGCACGCTGGCGGAAATAATCCTCCGGGAACGGCGCGTCGGGCGGCAGGCGGTGGTCGTAGATCGCCATCCACAGATGCGGGTTGGCCTCGGCGAAATCGAAATACCCCTCGACCAGAGCGGCGACGCGGTCCGCCCCGGCCGCGTCCAGCCGCGCGCGGATCAGCGCGGCCCAGGCGACGAACGTGCGGCTGTTGACCGCCAGCACCAACCGGTCGAGACTGCCGAACACGTTGTAAACCGTGCCGATCGAATAGCCGATCCGCTTCGCCACCTCTCGCGCGGAAAAGGCCTGAAAACCGACCTCCGCCATCAGCACATGCGCCTCGGACAGGATCAGTTCGGCAAGTTCCGCGCGGCTGTGATCGGATCTGCGCCCCATGCGGTGCACTTTACGCAAAGAATTGAACGCTGTCTATTTTTGATATTGAACACCGTTCATTTTTGTGCGACATCAGACTGCCGGTGGCGTGTCGGCGACGTACACGCGCCCGTTGATGGAGGTGATTATGTCGGCACCCGATTTCTCGCTGCTTGCCAAGCGCCGTTTCGGGCCGCTGTTCGTCGTCCAGTTCCTCGGCGCGTTCAACGACAACGTGCTGAAGTTCGCGATGCTGTTCCTCGCCAATTTCACCATCTACGCGGGCCAGCCGGGCAAATCCGAAATGCTGGCGACGATCGCGACCGGCGTGTTCATCCTCCCCTATTTCCTGTTTTCCGCCCTTGGCGGGCAGATCGCCGATGCGTGGGACAAGGCGAAGCTGATCCGGCTGGTGAAAACGTGCGAGATCGGCTTCATGGCGATCGGGCTCGCCGGCTTCTGGTTCCAGTCGCTGCCGCTGCTGTTCGTCGCGCTGTTCATGATGGGCTGCCATTCGACCATCTTCGGCCCGGTCAAATATTCGATCATGCCGCAGCAGTTGCAGCCGGGCGAGATCATGGGCGCGACCGGCGTGATCGAGGCGGGCACGTTCCTCGCCATCCTTGGCGGGCAGTTGCTGGCGGGCATGGTGCCGCCGTGGGAGGCGGGCGTGATCGCGACGGTGCTGGCGGCGTGCGGCCTCGGGGCGAGCCTGCTGATCCCGCCCGCCCCGCCGGTGCGCAGCGACGTGCACGTCGATCGCAACCCGTTCCGCAGCACCTGGCGCATCCTCAAGACCGCGCATGACGGCGAAGGCGTGTGGCTGTGCATCCTCGGCATCAGTTGGTTCTTCGCGATCGGCGCGATCCTCGTTTCGCAGTTCCCGGCGCTGGTGACGGGGACGCTCGGCGGAGCGGCGCCGGTGGTGACGTTGTTCCTGCTGACCTTCTCGATCGCAGTCGCGGCAGGCTCGCTGTTCGTCAACCGGCTGCTGGCGGGCGAGGTGTCGGCGAGGTACGTGCCGGTGTCGGCGCTGCTGATGGCGGGCTTCATGGTCGACCTGTGGCTGTCGACCTCGGCCTATGTGATCCACGCGCCGAACCCTGGCATGGCGTCCTTCGTGCAAAGCGCGGGCGCGTGGCACGTCTTGCTCGATCTCGCCGGCATCTCGTTTGTGGGCGGCATGTTCATCGTGCCGCTCTACGCGATCCTCCAGACGGCAAGCCCGCCCGAGGAACGCTCGCGGATCATCGCCGCCAACAACATCCTCAACGCGGTCGTCACGGTCGGCGTCGTGGCGGTGGTGACGGTGCTCCAGGTGCGTGGGACGAGCGTTCCCGGCGTGATCGGCACGCTCGGCTTCGCAACGCTGGCGGTGGCGTTGATCTCGTGCTGGCTGCTGCCGGAGACGGTCATCAAGGCGGTGGTGCGTGGGCTTCTGAAACTGCTCTACCGTGTCGAGGTGCAGGGCGCGGAGAACATGCCGCAGCCGGGCGAGCGCGCGGTGGTGGTGGTGAACCACGTCTCGTGGCTGGACGGGCTGCTGCTCGCGGTGTTCCTGCCCGGCAAGCCGGTGTTCGCGGTGCATACCGAGGTGACCAAGCGCTGGTGGATGGCGCCCGCGCTGAAGCTGTTCCGCGCGTTTCCGGTCGATCCGACCAACCCGATGTCGGCCAAGGCGATGGTACGATCGGTAAAGGAGGGCAACACGCTGGTGATCTTCCCGGAGGGGCGGATCACGGTAACGGGCGCGCTGATGAAGGTGTTCGACGGCCCCGGCATGGTGGCGGACAAGGCCGATGCCCCAATCGTGGCGGTGCGGATCGACGGCGCGCAGTTCACGCCGTTCTCGTACCTGCGCGGCAAGGTGCGGCTGCGGCTGTTCCCCAGGATCAACCTGATCGTGCTGCCGCCGCGCCGCTTCCATATCGAGGGCGAGATGACGGCACGCCAGCGTCGCGCCGCGACCGGGCGGCACCTATACGACGTGATGAGCGGGATGATCTTTGCGACCTCGCATATCGACCGCACGCTGTTCGCGGCGCTGCTCGATGCGCGGCATCTTGGTGGTGCGAAGAAGCCGGTGGTCGAGGACGTGAAGCGCCATCCGCTCAGCTATGCGCGGCTGGTGACGGGCAGCCTCGCGCTTGGCCGCGCGCTGGAGCCGGGCACGACGCCGGGCGAGAATATCGGCGTGCTGCTGCCCAACGTGTCGGCGGCGGTGGTGACGTTCTTCGGGCTTCAAGCGACCGGGCGGGTGCCGGCGATGCTAAACTATACCGCCGGCCTCGCCAATCTGAAGGCGGCGTGTGCGGCGGCCGAGGTGCGGACGGTGGTGACGGCGCGGGCGTTCGTCGAACAGGCGAAGCTTGGCGCGGTGATCGAAGGACTGGTCGCGGCCGGGCTGACGGTGCGGTATCTGGAGGACGTGTCCGCCGGGATCGGCACGGGTGCGAAGCTGCGCGCGCTGGTCGCCTCGCACTTTGCCGAACGCAACCACAAGCGGCGGCGCATCCTGCCGACCGCGCCTGCCGTCGTGCTGTTCACCAGCGGATCGGAGGGGCTGCCGAAGGGCGTGGTGCTGACGCACCGCAACCTGCTCGCCAATTGCGCGCAGATCGGTGCGCGGATCGACTTCAACGGGTCCGACATCGTGCTGAACGCGCTGCCGGTGTTCCACAGCTTCGGGCTGACCGGGGGCATGTTGCTGCCGATCCTGTCGGGCGTGAAGACCGTGCTGTACCCCAACCCGCTGCATTACCGGATCGTGCCGGCGCTGGCCTATGATGCCAATGCGACGATCCTGTTCGGCACCGACACGTTTCTGGCAGGCTACGCGCGGATGGCGCACAACTACGACTTCTACGCGATGCGCTACGTCGTCGCAGGGGCCGAGCGGGTGAAGGACGAGACGCGCAAGGCCTGGATGGAGAAGTTCGGCCTGCGCATCCTCGAAGGCTATGGTGCGACCGAGGCGGCGCCGGTGATCGCGGTCAACACGCCGATGCACTTCAAGACCGGCAGCGTCGGGCGGCTGTTGCCCAATATCGAGAGCAAGCTCGATCCGGTGCCGGGGATCGAGGGCGGCGGCAAGCTGTCGATCCGGGGACCGAACGTGATGGCGGGCTATTTGAAGTCCGACCAGCCCGGCGTGCTGCAACCGCCCGAGGGCGGCTGGCATGACACCGGCGATATCGTCGAGATCGACGATGCCGGGTTCGTCACCATCAAGGGCCGCGCCAAGCGGTTCGCCAAAATCGGCGGCGAGATGGTCTCGCTACCGGCGGTGGAAGGCTATGCCGCGGCGGTGTGGGCGGACGCGCAGCATGCCGTTGTGACCCGGCCCGACGCGAAGAAGGGCGAGCAACTGGTGCTGTTCACTACGCAGAAGGATGCGAAGGCGGGTGACCTGCAAGCCTGGGGCCGGGCCAACGGCGTGGCGGAACTGGCGATCCCGCGTGACATTCGCGTTGTCGAGGCGCTGCCGGTGCTGGGTACCGGCAAGACCGATTACGTGACGATGGGCGAGATGGCATCAGGCGCGGCGGCGGCCGGCGCTGATGCAAAGACGTGACACCTCTTCGCAGATGCAACATTTACATCGAACTGAAACCGTGATGACGCCGTAACGTCTTTTATCGTCCCTACCCGCCGGCCCGACACACTGTCGCACAAAGGGCCGGACGATGAAATTCTACGCTGTATCGCTGTTCGCACTGGCGACCGCCCTCGCGCCGGTCGCCGCTTATGCCAACGATGCGCCCGCAGCCCCCGCGCCTGCCCCGCTCGAAGGCGCCGCGATGGCGGACGGCGAAGGCCAGATCGTCGTCACCGGCAGGCGAACGCGATCGGTGGTGGAACTCGACGGCACGCAGATCCAGAAGGAACTGCCCGGCATCAACCCGCTGAAGGCGATCCAGACGCTGCCGGGCGTCACGTTCCTTACCGCGGATCCGTGGGGCAATAACGAACAGAACATCTCGCTGTTCATCCACGGCTTCAACGCGCAGCAGCTCGGCTACACGCTCGACGGTATTCCACTCGGCGACCAGCAATATGGCAATTACAACGGCCTCTCGCCGCAACGCGCGATCATCTCCGAGAACGTCGGGCGCGTTACGCTGGCGAGCGGTGCGGGCGATCTCGGCACCGCCTCCACCAGCAACCTCGGCGGCACGATCGACACCTTCTCCAGCGACCCCAAGGCGGAGCGCGGCGGCACGGTTTCGCAGACCTTCGGCAGCTACAACACCTATCGCACCTTCGTCCGCATCGATTCGGGCGATCTTGGCGGCGGCAATGCCTTCTACCTGTCGGGCGTGCGGCAGGATTCGCGCGCCTGGGATTTCAACGGCCATCAGGGCGGTTATCAGGCCAACGGCAAGTTCGTGCATGACGACGCAACCGGTCGCCTGACCATCTACGGCGCCTATTCGGACAAGACCGAGCCGAACGAGGACGCCACCGTCGTCAACATCAGCAAGGGCGAGACGCCGGGCAAGGTGCCGTATGCGCGGCCGTTCTTCTACCCGGATTTCGCGGGCATGCGCACCTACCTCGCCTCGGGCGCATACAAGGCGGCGGCGGACAACTACCGCAACTATTACAGCGATGCGCAGCGCACCGACTATCTCGGCTACGTCAAGTACGACTGGCATGTGTCGAGCAACATCGACTGGTCGACGCAGGGCTATCACCATCATAACGACGGTGTCGGCGTGGTGGCGGGGCCGATCGACGTCGCGGGCCTGCCAGGGCTGTTCTCGTTCTATTATCCGGGTGTGGCGGGCAGCAGCCCAACCTCGGTGGCGAACCTCGCGCGGCTCTCCACCATCTTCGGCGGATCGGGCCTCGCCTCGCGCACCACCGAATACCGGATCGACCGTGAGGGCGCGATCTCGACGTTGCGCGGCACGTTCGGCAATCACGAGATCGAACTCGGCGGCTGGTACGAGCATCAAAGCTCGTCCGCGTACCGGCGCTGGTACGCGCTCGACGTCAACAATCCGTCGTCGCCCTACACCCGGCCCGGCGATCTGGCTGCACCGCTCATCACACAATATGGCAGCGAGATCCGCGTCGACGAGATCCAGACGCACCTTCAGGATACCTGGCGCATCCTGCCGAGCGTGACGATCCTCGCCGGCTTCAAGAGCACGTTCCAGAAGGCGACGCAGACGGTGCCGGTGCAACCGATTCCCGGCTCGTTCTCGAACTCGACCGCGCTGCCGGTCGGCAAGCTCAACACCGACAAGGCGTTCCTGCCCGAGATCGGCGCGACCTGGGATGTCGATGGCAACGCGCAACTGTTCGTCAACGCACAGCAGAACATCCGCCAGTTCCCGACCAGCGCCGCCACCGGCCTGTCGCCCTTCGCGCTCGGCAGCCAGCCGGTGTTCGAGGCGTTCAAGGCGAACGTGAAGCCCGAGACGAGTTGGACCTATGAGGCCGGCACGCGCGTGCATTACCCGATCACCGGTGCCGGCCCGCTGACCGCGTTCGAGGGGCAGGTCAGCTATTACCACGTCGATTTCAGCAACCGCCTGCTCGCGCTCAGCCCGACGACGGTCATCACCTCGATCATCAGCGGTGCGGCGATCATCCAGAACGTCGGCAACGTGAAGACCAACGGCATCGATTTCGCCGCGACGCTGCGGTTCGGGCCACACTTCTCGATCTATGACGCGGCATCGTACAACGACTCGAAATATCAGCAGAACTACTCGGTCGGCGTGCCCGCCGCCGTGGTGCCGACCGCGGGCAAGCAGGTGCCGGGTTCGCCGATGTGGCTGAACAAGACGGTGGTGTCGGCCAATTACGGCGCGTTCGACGTGCAGCTGATCGGCGATTACCTCGGCAGGCGTTACGCAACGTTCACCAACGATCTGTCGGTGCCGGGGTATTTCACGCTCGCGGGCCGCATCGGCGTGGCGGTGCCGCTGGGCGACGGCATGCTCGTGCGGAAACTGAACCTCAGCCTCAACGTCACCAACATCACCGACCAGAAGGGCGCATCGACGATCAGCATCGGCTCGGCGACTAACACCTACAACGCCTTCCCGGTCGCGCCGCGCCAGGTGTTCGGCACGGTCGCGTTCGACTTCTGAGGCGCACGGGCGCTCGCGGCCGGTCGGGTCGACTCTGTGCGGCGCCCTCCGGCAGCATTCTCTTAACCTGAATTCGCTAGGCTATGGTCATGGTCGAGCGGATTCAGGAAGATCGGGAACTGGCGTACGGAGTCGAAGCGGCGCGCCTGTCGACCCTTGCCGACCTCGATATTCTCGACACGCCGCCCGAGCATGAGTTTGACACGATCGTCGAGATCGCGCGGCGCACTTTCGGCTGCAAGATCGCGCTGGTGTCGCTCGTTGATGAGCATCGCCAGTGGTTCAAGGCGAAATGCGGGTTAGATGCCTGCGAGGGGCCGCGCAGCCAGGCGTTCTGCTCGTACGCGATCGAACGCGACGATATCATGGTGGTGCCCGACGCGACGCTGGACCCCCGGTTCGCCGATAATCCGCTGGTTGTCGGTGCCCCGCACATCCGGTTCTACGCCGGTATGCCGCTGCGCGTGCAAGGCGGTCGCGACAATGGCGACATGTTCGCGATGGGTACGCTGTGTATCATCGACACCGTGCCGCGCACGCTTTCGCCGGACGATGCCGACCTGCTGCGTCGCCTCGCCATGCTGGTCGAGACACTGCTCGACACGCGCGCCTCGCTGGCGATCGCCCGGAAAACCGAGGCCGAGCATCGCACCTTGTTGCGGCGACTCGACCTCACGCATCGGCAGTTTCGCCAGGCCGAGCGCATGACCAACATCGGCTCCTGGACGCTGACGCTCGCCGACGAGCGGGTCGAATGGTCCGATCAGGTCTATGCCATCCACGGTTTGCCGACCGGCAGCGCGCCGCCGCTCGACGCTGCCTTGCGGTTCTACCCGCCACGGTCGCGGGCCGAGATTGCGGCGGCGTTGACGCATTCGGTAGAGACCGGCGAACCGCTCGATCTCGAAACCGACTTCATCACCGCGCACGGCGAGAACCGGCGCGTCCGGACGCTTGGCGAGGTCGAGTTGCGCGACGGCGTTCCCCATGCGCTGGTCGGCGTGTTTCAGGATGTGACCGAGCGCAACCGGATCGAACAGGCGCTTCGTCGCAGCGCCGACACCGACGACCTGACGCAACTGGCGAACCGCGCACGCTTCAACGACATGCTCACCAGCCAGATCGTGGCCGCGCGGAGCACCTGCCTGCCGCTGGCGGTGCTGTTGATCGATCTGGACCATTTCAAGACGGTCAACGATCGTGCCGGCCACCGTGCGGGTGACGTTCTGCTGAAGGCGGTCGGCGGACAGCTCACCGCGCCGTATCTGGCGGATTGCTTCGCCGCCCGGCTGGGCGGGGACGAGTTCGTGCTGATCGTGGCCGACGAAGCGATGCTGGCGGATCTCAATGGCCTGCTGCGCCGCCTGCTCGCCGATCTGCGGCTGCCGGTCGCGCACGGCGATGGCATGATTCCGGTGTCCGGCACGATCGGCGCGGCGTTCCTCGACGGGAGCGTGACCGATGCGAGCGCGCTGCTGCACAATGCCGACATCGCGCTGTATCAGGCAAAGAACGCATGTCGGGGCACCGCGGCGATCTTCGGCCGGGCCGGGGCGATCGCGCCTGCGGACGCAGCGGTGGCGCGGAGTTGGGCGGCTTAGGGTCTGCCGCCTTCCCTCCGGCTCCCGAGCGACAGCCACAGCAACGCCGCAGTTGCTACCGCCCCTTGAAGATCCCGCCGAGCACGCCGCGCACAATGCCGCCGAGGATATCACCGCCCGCGCTCGACCCGCGCCGCGAGCCGGAGCCGAACACCTCCTTGGCGACCTGATTGGCGATCTGCCGCGTAATCGTGGAGGTGGCGGTGCGTGCGGCGGTGGTGGCGATCTTCGCCCACGGGCTGTTGGCGGCCGCCTTTGCCTGCGCGGCGGTGGCGCGATCGGCGGCGATCTTCGCGCGTTCGGCGTCTTTCGCGGCGCGGGCGTCGTCCTTGGCCTGTGCCGCGGCGGCCTTGTCGGAGGCGTCCCTGGCGCTGGCTTCGGCGGCGGCGGAGCTGGCCTCCTGCGCCTTGGCGGCGAGGATTTCCTCACACGATTCGCGGTCGACCAGCGCGTCGTACTTGACGCCGATCGCGTCCGTCTCGATCAGCAGCTTGCGCTCGGCCGGGGTGATCGGGCCGACGCGCGAGGCGGGCGGCTTGATGAGCGTGCGCTGCACCGGCGACGGCGCGCCGTCCGGCAACAGCAGCGAGACCAGCGCCTCGCCCACCTTCAGTTCGGTGATCGCGGTCTCGACATCGACGTTCTTGTTGGCGCGGAACGTGGTTGCAGCCGCCTTCACCGCCGCCTGATCGCGCGGGGTGAACGCGCGGAGCGCATGCTGCACGCGGTTGCCGAGCTGCCCCGCCACGGTATCGGGCACGTCGATCGGGTTTTGCGTGATGAAATACACGCCGACGCCTTTGGACCGGATCAGCCGGACGACCTGCTCGATCTTCTCCAGCAGCGCTTTCGGCGCATTGTCGAACAGCAGGTGCGCCTCATCGAAGAAGAACACCAGAACGGGCTTGTCGGGATCGCCAACCTCGGGGAGATGCTCGAACAATTCGCTCATCAGCCACAGCAGGAAGGTGGCGTAGAGCTTGGGGCTCTGCATCAATTTGTCGGCGGCGAGCACGTTGACGATGCCGCGCCCCTTGTCGTCGAGCGCGAGGAAGTCGGCCATCGCCAGCGCCGGCTCGCCAAAGAAGTTCTCCGCACCCTGCGATCGCAACTGGAGCAAGGCGCGCTGGATGGCACCGATCGATTGCTTGGAGACGTTGCCGTAGGTGGTGGTCAGTTCGTCGGCGCGGGTGGCGCAATAGCTCAGCATCGACTGGAGATCGTCGAGGTCGAGCAGCAGCAGCCCTTCCTTGTCGGCAACGTGGAAGGCGATCGTCAGCACGCCCTCCTGCACCTCGTTGAGGTCCATCAGCCGGGCGAGCAGCAGCGGTCCCATTTCGGAGATGGTGGTGCGGATCGGGTGGCCCTGCTCCCCGTACAGATCCCAGAACTGCACCGGATTGTCGGCATAGACCCAGGCGTCGTCGCCGATCGCCTTCGCGCGCGCGGCGAACGCGTCGTGGGTCTTGGCCTGCGGCGATCCGGCCATGCCGAGGCCGGACAGGTCACCCTTCACGTCCGCGACGAAGCACGGCACGCCGGCGGCCGAGAACCCCTCGATGATGCCCTGGATCGTCACGGTCTTGCCGGTGCCGGTCGCGCCGGCGATCAGCCCGTGGCGGTTGGCGCGCTTCAGCTCGAGCGTCTGCGGGTTGGCGCCGCCCGAGTCCGCGCCGATGAAGATGCCGCCGTCCGCCATCACTCGAAGCCGCGCGGTGCCGGCGATACGGTGACGACGCTGCCGCCACGGATCTCCTCGACCTCCAGCGCACGCTCGGCCACACCGTCGCGGCCGAAACGGAACGCGCCGTCGATACCGGCGAACCCGCCCGCATCGGTAAGGCGGCGCTCGGGGAAGGGCGTGCCGACGCGCCAGTCGGCAGAGATCCGGATCGTCAGCAGCACCGCGTCATAGCCGAGGCTCGACAGCCGGAACGGCGCGGAGCCGAAGCGGGCGCGGTATTTGGCGGCATATTGGCGATACAGCCCGTTCGACACCGCCGCATACCATGCGCCGTTGAGCGCGGCCTTGCTCGCGATCGAATTGTCCGTATTCCAGAGTTCCGTGCCGAGCACATGCGCGCTGCCCGCGCCCATGCGGCGCAGCACCGGCACCGCGCTGGAGGCGGTGTTGGCATTGTCGGCGATCAGCACCGCCTGATACGGCGAGTCCTTCGCCATCTTGGCGATCGCGGTAGTGATCGAGCCGGGCACGCGCTGATAGGTCTGGAGCGAGGTGACCTGTCCACCGGCGCTCTCGACCGAGCGCAGGAACGCGGTCGACGCGCGCTCGCCATAGGTACCGTTCGGCACCAGTCCGGCGAAGCTGGTGATGCCCTGCCCCTTGGCGTAATCGACCACGCGGGCGATCGACTGCGTGGGGGCATAGCCCATCAGGTACGCGCCCTGCCCGGCCGCCGACGAATCGTTCGAAAAGGCGACCACCGGCACGCCGGAGCGATGCGCGAGCGGCGTGACCGCGCGCACGTCATCCCCCAGCAAGGGCCCAAGGATCAGCCGGTTGCCCTCCGCGATGGCCCTTTGCGCGGCGGCGGCGGCACCGAGGTTGGTGTCGTAGGTGGTGATGCGGATACGCTGGTTGTTCGAATCGAGCAGCGCCATCTGAGTCGCATTGGCTAGGCTCTGGCCCACACCCGCGTTCGGGCCGGACAACGGCACCAGCAGCGCGACGCGGTGACGCTCTGTATCGGTGGGAATGCCCGGTTCGATCTGCACCGGCTGCTGGCGCGGCGGTGGCGGGCGGCGGCCCGGCGCGGTCGGCCCGCGTGGCACGACCGTCTCGCACCCCGCGAGCAGCATCGCGCCTGCGACGACGATTGCGTGGACCAACCGCTTGGCCGGTTGCCGTACCCTTGCCCCGTCTGTCATGAACCCCTCCGATGAACGCTGAACTCGCACCCGGCCTCTATATCGTTGCCACCCCGATCGGCAATCTCGGTGATCTATCGCCGCGCGCCGCGCATATTCTTTCGCATGCCGCCGTCGTCGCGGTGGAAGACTCGCGCGTGACGGCGGGATTGCTGCGCCACATCGGCGTGAAACGGCCGATGACGCCGTATCACGATCACAATGCCGAAGCGGTTCGGCCCGGCCTGGTGGCGCGGATGGGGATGGAGGCGGTGGCTTTGGTGTCGGACGCGGGCACGCCGCTGATCTCCGACCCCGGCTACAAACTGGTGCGCGACGCCCGCGCGGCAGGGCATGCGGTGGTGACGATCCCCGGCCCGTGCGCCGCGATTGCCGCGCTGACGCTGGCGGGATTGCCGACCGACCGGTTCTTCTTTTTGGGTTTCCTGCCGCCCAAGGCGGTCGCGCGCGCCGCCGCGATCGCGGAAGTGGCGGCGATCCGCGCGACGTTGGTGCTGTACGAATCGGGGCCGCGCCTCGCCGTGACGCTGGCGGCGCTGGCGGAAGGTCTCGGCGACCGCGACGCGGCGGTGGCGCGCGAGATCACCAAGAAGTTCGAGGAAGCGGTGACCGATTCGCTCTCCGCGCTGGCCGCGCGGTACGCCGATGCGCCGCCCCGCGGCGAGATCGTCATCGTCGTCGCGCCGCCCGGTGAGCCGGAGGCGGCGAGCGCGGAGGATGCCGATGCGGCGCTGGCGGAGGCGCTGGAGCGGTTGCCTGCCTCGAAAGCGGCGGGTGAGGTCGCGAAGAAGCTCGGGCTGGATCGCAAGGCGTTGTACGCCCGCGCGCTGGAAATGAAGGGGTGAGCCGCTCGCCGGCCCGCCTCAAGCCCCCACCCTCCCCCAAACGCCTCGCCGCCGAAGCCGCCGGCCGACGCGGCGAGCGCATCGCGGCATGGTGGTTGCGATTGAAAGGCTGGCAGATCGTCGCGCGCCGCGTCCGCACCAAGGCGGGCGAGGTCGATCTGATCGCCCGCCGCCCCGGTCTTGTCGCCTTCGTCGAGGTGAAACTGCGCCGCACCAGCGCCGAACTCGACATGGCGATCGACGAGCGCCGCCTCGCTCGCGTGGCGGCGGCGGCCGAGGTGCTGATGGCGGACTATGCCGGCCCCGGCGACGATATCCGCGTCGATGTCATCCTCATCGCGCGCGGCACGCCGCTGCGGCACATCGAGAATGCTTGGATCGGGTGACGATCGCACCTAGATGGCAGCGACCGAATATGGAGATTACGGAATGAGCCTGACCGTCGCCGTCCAGATGGACCCGCTCGACCAGATCAACATCGGCGGCGATTCGAGCTTCGCGCTGATGCTCTCCGCACAGGCGCGCGGGCACCGGCTGTTCCACTACACGGCGGACGCGCTCAACTACGCCGATGGCCGCGTGTGGGCGCTCGCGCACCCGGTCACCGTGCAGCGCGTGAAGGGCGATCACTTCGCGTTCGGCGATGCGGTGAAGCTCGATCTCGGCGACGAGGCGGACGTGGTGCTGATGCGGCAGGACCCGCCGTTCGACCTCGGCTACATCACCGCGACGCACCTGCTAGAGCGGATCGCGGACAAGACGCTGATCGTCAACGATCCCGCCAACGTCCGCAACGCGCCCGAAAAGGTGTTCGTGCTCGATTACGCGCACTTCATGCCGCCGACGCTCATCACCCGCAGCCTCGACGAGACACGCGCCTTCCTCGCGCAACACGGCGAGATCGTGCTGAAACCGCTGCACGGCAACGGCGGCAAGGCGATCTTCAAGATCGGCAGCGACGGCGCCAACCTGTCCGCGCTGATCGAGGTGTTCAACCAGACCTGGCGCGAGCCGCATATGGTGCAGGCGTTCCTCCCCGACGTGGCCAAGGGCGACAAGCGCATCGTCCTGATCGACGGCGAGGTCGCCGGCGCGATCAATCGGCTTCCCGGCGAGGGCGAGATCCGCTCCAACCTCGCGGTCGGCGGATCGGCGGTGCAGACCGTGCTGACCCCGGAGGAGGAGGCGATCTGCGCCGAACTCGGCCCGGAGCTGAAGCGGCGCGGGCTGCTGTTAGTCGGCATCGACGTGATCGGCGGCAAGTGGCTGACCGAGATCAACGTCACCTCGCCCACCGGGATCGTCGCGATCGAGACGTTCGACGGCACCGACGTCGCCGGGCTGATCTGGGATGCGATCGAACGCAAGGTGGCGGCGCGCTGACCCTTTGCGGCCTCGCGCGTTTTCTGCCACGGTCGTAACAGATGATACGGCCGCATGAAGGCACGACGGAGAGGATGATGGCTGCAATGGCCGGTACCGTATGAGCGCACCCGTACTTCCCACCGCGCTCGACCCCGATAGCGATGCGTCGCGGGCGCGCGCGGCGCACAACCGCGCACTCGCCGCCGATCTGCGCGCGCGGGTCGCCACCGCCGCGCTCGGCGGCAGCGCGGCGTCGCGCGACCGCCACGCCGCGCGCGGCAAGCTGCTCCCGCGCGACCGGGTGGAACGGCTGCTCGATCCGGGTTCGCCGTTTCTGGAGATCGGTCAGCTTGTCGCGAACGGCTTGTACGGCGACGAGGTGCCCGGCGCGGGCGTGATCGCCGGCATCGGCCGCGTCTCCGGGCGGCAGTGCATGATCGTGTGCAACGACGCGACGGTGAAGGGTGGCACCTATTATCCGCTCACCGTGAAGAAGCACCTGCGCGCGCAGGCGATCGCCGAGGCGAACCGGTTGCCGTGCATCTATCTGGTCGATTCGGGCGGCGCCAACCTGCCGCATCAGGCCGAGGTCTTCCCCGACCGCGAGCATTTCGGTCGCATCTTCTTCAATCAGGCGAACATGAGCGCCAAGGGCATCGCCCAGATCGCCTGCGTGATGGGATCGTGCACCGCCGGCGGCGCCTATGTGCCCGCGATGAGCGACGAGACGGTGATCGTGCGCGGGCAAGGCACGATCTTCCTCGCCGGCCCGCCGCTGGTGCAGGCGGCGACGGGTGAGGTGATCTCGGCCGAAGACCTCGGCGGCGGCGAACTGCACACGCGGAAATCCGGCGTGGCCGATCACCTCGCCGAGAATGACGAACACGCGCTGACGATCGTGCGCGACATCGTCTCGCACCTCGGCCCGGTGCACGCGCACGGCCTGCCGCTCAAAACGCCGCGCCCGCCCAAATACGTGGCAGAGGATCTCTACGCGATCGTGCCCGAGGACGTGCGTGCGCCGTATGACGTGCATGAGGTGATCGCCCGGCTGGTCGATGCTTCCGAATTCCACGAGTTCAAGGCGCTTTACGGATCGTCGCTGGTGTGCGGCTTCGCGCATATCTGGGGGATGCCGGTCGCGATCCTCGCCAACAACGGCGTGTTGTTTTCGGAAAGCGCGCAAAAGGGTGCGCACTTCATCGAACTGGCGTGCCAGCGGCGTGTGCCGCTGCTGTTCCTCCAGAACATCTCCGGCTTCATGGTCGGCGGCAAATACGAGGCGGAGGGCATTGCCAAGCACGGCGCCAAGCTGGTGACGGCGGTGGCGACCGCGACCGTGCCCAAGCTGACCGTGCTGATCGGCGGCAGCTTCGGTGCGGGCAATTACGGGATGTGCGGGCGCGCCTACGATCCGCGCTTCCTGTTCACCTGGCCGAACGCGCGCATCTCGGTGATGGGCGGCGAACAGGCCGCGTCGGTGCTCGCCACCGTCCACCGCGATGCCGCGTCGTGGACGCCGGAGCAGGCCGAGGCGTTCAAGGCGCCGGTGCGGCAGAAGTACGAGGACGAGGGCAATCCCTATTACGCCACTGCCCGACTGTGGGACGACGGCGTGATCGACCCGGTGCAGACCCGCGACGTGCTCGGCCTCGCGCTGGCCGCGACGCTGGAGGCGCCGATCCCCGAGCGGCCCGCCTTTGGCGTGTTCAGGATGTGACGCAGATGATCCAGTCCCTGCTCATCGCCAATCGCGGCGAGATCGCCTGCCGCATCATCCGCACCGCGCGCGCGCTCGGCATCCGCACGGTGGCGGTCTATTCAGACGCCGATGCGAACGCGCTGCACGTCCGGCAGGCGGACGAAGCGGTGCATATCGGCCCCTCCCCGGCGCGCGAAAGCTACCTCGTCGGGGAGAAGATCATCGCCTCCGCGCTGGCGACCGGCGCGGAGGCCATCCACCCCGGCTACGGCTTTCTGTCGGAGAATGCCGCGTTCGCGCAGGCCGTGATCGACGCGGGGCTGATATGGGTCGGCCCGAAGCCCGCCAGCATCACCGCGATGGGCCTCAAGGACGCCGCCAAGAAACTGATGGCGGCGGCGGGCGTGCCGGTCACGCCCGGCTATATGGGCGAAAACCAGGAGCCCGCTTTCCTCGCCGCCGAGGCTGGTAAGATTGGCTATCCGGTACTCATCAAGGCGGTGGCGGGCGGCGGCGGCAAGGGCATGCGGCTGGTCGAGGCGGCGGGTGATTTCACCGACGCGCTTGTCTCGTGCCAGCGCGAGGCGGCGGCGTCGTTCGGTAACGTGCACGTCCTGATTGAGAAGTACATCCAGCGCCCGCGCCATATCGAGGTGCAGGTGTTCGGCGACAGCCACGGCAACATCGTCCATCTGTTCGAGCGTGACTGCTCGCTCCAGCGCCGCCACCAGAAGGTGATCGAGGAAGCCCCCGCCCCCGGCATGGACGACGCCACCCGCGCCGAGCTGTGCGCGGCGGCGGTGAAGGCGGCGGCGGCGGTCGATTACGTCGGCGCCGGCACGATCGAGTTCATCGCCGACGCAAGCGAAGGCCTACGCGCCGACCGCATCTGGTTCATGGAGATGAACACGCGCTTGCAGGTCGAGCATCCGGTGACGGAGGAGATCACGCAAGTCGATCTGGTCGAGTGGCAGCTTCGCGTGGCGAGCGGCGAGCCGTTGCCGAAGCGGCAGGACGAGTTGACGATCAACGGCTGGGCGATGGAAGCGCGGCTGTATGCGGAGGACCCCGCCAAGGGGTTCCTGCCGAGTGTGGGCACGTTGGCAATCTTCCGCGAGCATCAGGACATCCGCCTCGAAACCGGCGTGTACGAAGGTGCCGAGGTTTCACCATTCTACGATCCGATGATCGCCAAGCTCGTCGCGCACGCGCCATCGCGAGACGAGGCTTGCGAGATGCTGGCGCGCGCCTGTGCCGAAACCGACATCTATCCGATCAAGACCAACGCGCCTTTCCTGTGGCGCGCGCTCGACGATGCGGATTTCCGGTCGGGCGACGTCGACACCGGCTTCATCGCGCGAAAGGGTGAAGCCTTGTTGCCACCCGCGGAGCCGACGGAAGACATGGCGCTGCAGGCCGCTGCCGCGATCGTGGTGCAGGAATATCATGGTGAGCCGACGATGCTTCCGTCGTGGGGCGACGATCTTCTGTCAGATCTGCAGCCAGACCCTTGGCGAGGCGCTGTCGGATTTCGCGCCAACGCGCCGGCCAATCGAAATGTCTCGGTGCTCGTCGATGGTCATCTGCGTCATGTGACACTGCCCGAGGATTGGCAACATAAGGCCGTCGTCGGCGAACCTGTCGCGGGCGGCGTGGCGATCAACGACGACGGCCTGTCGTTCCTTGCCGCTGTGGCGCGGGTCGATGGGTCCGGTCTGGGCGCCGCCGGTTCCGGCGCGATCCTCTCCCCCATGCCGGGCCGCATCATCGCGGTCGACGTCGCGGCGGGCGATACCGTCAGCAAGGGGCAGCGCCTGCTCACGCTGGAGGCGATGAAGATGGAACACGCGCTCACCGCCCCGTTCGACGGCACCGTCGCCGAACTTAACGCAAGTGCCGGCGCGCAGGTGCAAGTCGATGCGCTGCTCGCCCGCATCGTGGCGAAGGACGACTGATGGCCGGCAAGCACTTCGACGAATGGCAGGTGGGCGACCGGATCGAGCATGAGATCCGCCGCACCGTCACCGAGACCGACAATCTGCTGTTCTCGGTGATGACGCACAATCCGCAGCCGCTGCACATCGATGCGGAAGCGGCGAAGGCGTCCGAGTTCGGCCAGATCCTCGTCAACGGCACCTTCACCTTCGCGCTGCTGGTCGGCCTCAGCGTGGCCGACACGACGCTCGGCACGCTCGTCGCCAATCTCGGTTACGACAAGCTCGTGATGCCCAAGCCGGTCTTCATCGGCGATACGATGCGCGCCACCAGCGAAGTGACCGACCTGCGCGAAAGCAAGTCGCGCCCGAACGCCGGCGTCGTGACCTTCACGCACGAACTGCTCAACCAGCGGGACGAGGTGGTGTGCCGCTGCCTGCGCATGGCGATGCTGCGCAAACGCGCCGCCTGAACTTCAGGCGACGATCCCGCCGTCGCGCAAGGCCGCGATCTCCTCCGCGTCAAGGCCGAGCAGCTCGCGCAGGATCGCATCGGTATGCTCGCCGAGGTTGGGCGGCGCGCTCGGCGTCGGGGCAGGCGCACCGGGGAAGCGGAACGGGCTGTTGACGATCGGCACACGGCCAAGGGTGGCGTGATCGACCTCCACCACCATCTCGCGCGCGACCGCCTGTGGCTGCGCCAGCGCTTCGGCCACGCCGAGGATCGGCGCGTGCGGCACCTGATGCGCGGTGAAGATCGCCAGCAGTTCGGCGAGGTCATGCCGTTCGGTGAAGGCGGCGATCAGCGCATTGACTTCGCCCCGCGCATCACGCCGCTTCTCCGCATTGTCGTAACGGGCATCCGCACCCAGCTCGGGCCGTTCGATCGCGGTACAGATCCGTACCCAGAAGGCGTTGGTCAGGCACGCGATGATGATCGACCCGTCGCGCGCCGGAAACGCGCCATAAGGGACGAGATTGGGATGCTGAGACCCTTGCGGCGCCGGGTTCTCGCCGGTGTAGAACGCCAGTTGCGCAAGATAACCGAGCATCCCGATCAGCCCATCGAGCAGGCTGATATCGATCAGCCTCCCCTCCCCGGTGACATTCCGCTCATGCAGCGCGGCGAGAATCGCGATCGGCCCGTTGATCCCGCCGACCAGATCGCCGAGCGGCAGTCCGAGCCGCACCGGCAGCGCGCCCGGCTCGCCATTGATGCTGAGCGCGCCCGACAGCGCCTGCGTGACGATATCGAACGACGGCTTGTCGGCAAGCGGCCCGGTCATGCCGAAGCCCGAAATCGCGCAGTAGATCAGCCCCCGGTTGATCGCCCGCAGCGCCTCGTAACCAAGCCCGAGCCGATCCATTACGCCAGGGCGGTAGTTCTCGATCAGGATGTCACACTTCGCCGCCAGCGCCTTGGCGAGCGCGATGCCCTCGCCCGTCTTCAGGTCGATGACGATGCTGCGCTTGCCGCGATTATAAGCGAGGAAATAATGGCTCACCCCGTCCCGCATCGGCGGGAAGGTGCGGGTATCGTCGCCGTGGCCGGGCGGCTCGATCTTGATGACCGCCGCGCCCAGGTCGGCCAGCGCCATCGACGCGGACGGGCCGGCCAGCACGCGCGAGAAATCGAGCACGGTGACACCGGCGAGCGGGCCGGGTCGCGGAGGGTTCGGGTCGGTCATTCGCGCGCAGCATAGCCGCTCCGCCGCGCAAACCAAATCGCGTGGCGTCATGCGCCCGCCCGGCGTAAAGCGGCGTTGCACCGCCATGACCGACCTGATCGTCCAGCTTATCGCCCGCAGCGGCTATCTCGGCATCTTCCTGATGATGGCGATCGAGAACATCTTTCCGCCGATCCCGTCGGAGGTCATCATGGGCCTGGGCGGCATCGCGGCGGCGCACGGCAAGATGGCGATGGTGCCGCTGATCGTCGCCGGTACGCTCGGCACGACGGCGGGGAATTACGCCTGGTACGCGCTTGGCCGGCATTTCGGCGTCGCGCCATTGCGGCCGGTGGTACGCCGCTTCGGCCGCTGGCTGACGATCGAGTGGCGCGACGTGGAGCGCATCCACGATTTCTTCCAGCGACACGGCGAATGGGTGGTGTTCGTGTTCCGCTTCATGCCCGCGTTCCGGACGATCGTGTCGCTGCCCGCCGGCATGGCGCACATGCCGCGCTGGAAGTTCGTGGTGTGGACGACGGCTGGCGCCGCGATCTGGAATACCCTGCTGGCGTGGGCTGGCTGGTACCTCGGCGCGCGCTTCCGCACGCTGGAGGCATGGTTCGGCCCGGCGAGCGTGGCGATCATGGTCGCGGTGGCACTGGTGTACCTGTGGCGCGTCGCGACATGGCGGCCGCGCGGGGACTGACCTACCGCGACCGCCTGCTCGCTCCGGGCAGCCCTCCCCGCATCTTCTGGCTCTTGCCGTAGCGTGTCTTGCGCGTGCCCGGCTTGCCTTCGTTCGAGCGGCCCATCAACGGCGCGACCGGGCGGTCCGCGCCCGGCAGACCCAATTCCTCGGCCTCCAGCGAGCGGATCTCGTCGCGCAGGCGGCCGGCTTCCTCGAACTCGAGGTCGGCGGCGGCGGTGCGCATCTTCTTCTCCAGTTCCTCGATATACGCGCGCAGATTGTGGCCGACCATATGCGGGCGGTCCTCGTCGATCTCGACGGTGACCTGATCACGCTGCGACACATCCTTGATGATGTCGCCGATGTTGCGGCGGATCGTAAACGGCGTGATGCCGTGTTCCTCGTTATACGCGCGCTGCTTCTCGCGGCGACGATCGGTCTCGTTGAGCGCACGCTCCATGCTGCCGGTAATGCGATCGGCATACAGGATCACGCGGCCGTCGACGTTGCGCGCGGCGCGGCCGATCGTCTGGATCAGCGAGGTTTCGGACCGTAGGAAGCCTTCCTTGTCGGCATCCATGATGCACACCAGGCCGCATTCGGGAATATCCAGCCCCTCGCGTAGCAGGTTGATGCCGACCAGCACATCGTACACGCCGAGCCGCAGATCGCGGATCAGCTCGATACGCTCCAGCGTTTCGACGTCGGAGTGCATGTAGCGGACCTTGAGCCCCGCCTCGTGCATGAACTCGGTGAGATCCTCCGCCATGCGCTTGGTCAGCGTGGTGACGAGCGTGCGATAGCCCTGCTCCGCGGTCTTGCGGCATTCGACGATGCAATCCTGCACCTGCTCCTCGACCGGCTTGATTTCGACCGGCGGGTCGATCAGCCCGGTCGGGCGGATCACCTGTTCGACGAACACGCCGCCGGTCTGCTCCATCTCCCACGGGCCCGGCGTCGCCGAGACATAGGTGGTCTGCGGGCGCATCGCCTCCCATTCGTTGAAGCGCAGCGGCCGGTTGTCGATCGCGCTCGGCAGGCGGAAGCCGTATTCGGCGAGCGTCAGCTTGCGACGGTGATCCCCGCGCGACATGCCGTTGATCTGGCCGATCGTCTGATGGCTCTCGTCAACGAACAGCAACGAATTGTCGGGCAAATATTCGAACAGCGTAGGCGGCGGCTCGCCCGGCATACGCCCGGTGAGGAAGCGCGAGTAATTCTCGATCCCCGCGCAAGATCCGGTCGCGGCGATCATCTCGAGATCGAAATTGGTGCGCTGCTCGAGCCGCTGCGCCTCCAGCAGCTTGCCCTCGGGGATCAGCTCCTTGAGCCGCTCGGCGAGTTCATGCTTGATCGCTTCGGTCGCCTGCTTGAGCGTCGGACCGGGCGTGACGTAGTGCGAATTGGCATAGATGCGTACCGAGTTGAGGGTCGCCACCTTCTTGCCGGTGAGCGGATCGAACTCGGTGATCTCCTCGACATCGTTGCCGAAAAACGAGATTCGCCACGCGGTGTCTTCGTAATGCGACGGAAAGACTTCGAGATTGTCACCCTTGACGCGAAAGTTGCCGCGCGAAAACGCGGCATCGTTGCGCTTGTATTGCAGCGCGACCAGCTTGCGCACGATCTCGCGCTGGTCGACCACCTGACCCTTCTTGAGGTCGAAGATCATCGCCGAATAGGTTTCGACCGAGCCGATACCATATAGGCACGACACCGATGCGACGATGATGACATCATCGCGCTCCAGCAGCGACCGTGTGGCGGAATGGCGCATCCGGTCGATCGCCTCGTTGGTCGAGCTTTCCTTCTCGATATAGGTGTCCGACCGGGCGACATACGCCTCGGGCTGATAGTAATCGTAGTAACTGACGAAATACTCGACCGCGTTGTCGGGGAAGAACGACTTGAACTCGCCGTACAACTGCGCGGCGAGGATCTTGTTCGGCGCGAGGATCAGCGCCGGGCGCTGCACCGCCTCGATCACCTTCGCCATCGTGAAGGTCTTGCCCGATCCGGTCACGCCGAGCAGAACCTGATCGCGCTCGCCACCTTGCGTCTGCGCGACGAGTTCGGCGATGGCGGCGGGCTGATCACCGGCGGCGGTATATTCGGACACCAGCTTGAACGGGCGCCCACCCTCGGCCTTGGGCGGCCGCGCCGGGCGATGCGGAACGAAGGTCTGCCCGGTCTCGGGTTCGTCAAGCGTCGTGCGAATCTGAATTGCCATGCGCGCCAATATGGGTTGTACAGCGTGCCGCCGCAACAAAGCGGGAACGGTTATGTGAAACAAACCATCCGGGGAGTAACGTCGATGCGCTTGCTGCTGACCACCGCTCTGATCGTGCCGCTCGCCGCGTGCGGATCTTCCCAGCCGAACGTAAAGGCCACCAACGCCAGCGTCGCGGAGGTGCGGGCGAAAGTCTCCGCCGCGACCGGCGACAAGGTGCTGGTCAAGCCCGGCCGGTGGGAGGGCAGCATGACGATGCACGACATGCAAATGAGCGGCCTGCCGCCCGAGGCGCAGAAGCAGGTGATCGCGCAGATGACGCAGCCGCACCCGTTCACAAGCTGCGTCACGCCCGAGGATGTGAAGAACAACCAGGGCTTCTTCACCGGCTCGCAAAGCAACCATTGCACCTACGAGCATTTCACCTTGCACGGCGGCAAGATCGATGCGGCAATGGTGTGCAAGGAGGCGGTCGGCACGATGAAGGCGCAGATGGCGGGCAGCTACACGCCCGACAGCTACCATTTCGACATGCATTCCACGGTCGAGGCTCCGGACGCACCCAGTGCGATCGGCGCGCAGAAGATGACGATCACCATCGACGCCAAACGCACCGGCGCGTGTCGCGGCGACGAAAAGCGCGGGAAAGCCGACTGATCGCGCGAGCCGGCACGTTCTGCGGGAACGAGACCGTTTCGCCTGCGTTTCACTAGCCTCGATCTTAAAGGAGGTCTGTATGCGTAAACTTGTAACCGCCGCGCTCGCCATCGGCGTCGCCCTTACCGCCACCACCGCTGCCAGCGCGCGCGAAGGGTGCGGCCCGGGCGGGCACCGTGGTCCTCACGGGCATTGCCGCGCCAACCGCGGCCCGGTGATCGTCGAGCGTGGCCCGTTGGTGGTCGACCGCTTTTATCAGGGTCGCGGCTATTGGGACGGCCGGCGCTACTGGCAGCATCGTGAGCGCCACCATGGCGGCTGGCGTTACCGGTAAACGGTAGTCCTTCCCGGGATTGCGTAGCCGAAGTCACCGCTTCGGAGGCGACACGAACGGCGGGACGGATTTGCTGACAACATTGGGCGTGGCGCCTTGCGCCGCGCCCCATTTGCGTTTGGGATCCTCCTGCTGTGCCCCACTACCGCAAATCGCGCACTGCCGGTGAGGCTAGGCACGACGCCTCCGCCGCTGGCGCGACGGGCGTCACCACCGGCCGCGCATAGGGCGCGATCCGCGTCGGCTGTCCGAGCCTGACCGTACCGAATCCGTGCAGCCCACGGCACGCCTCCACCGCCGCCAGCAGGCGCGGCGGCGTGTCATACCCCTCGTACGACAGGCGGAACGTGCCCCAATGCACGCCGATGCCGGTCGATGCGCCGAGCCGGCGATAGGCTTCCACCGCGTCGATCGGGCCGATGTGGCTGCCCGACGCCATCTGCCCGGCGGCGAAGCGGAACGCGCCGATCGGGATCAGCGCCAGCCGCACCGGGCCGTACCCCGCCGCCGCGTCCGCCCAGCGCAGATCGCCCGCGCCAGTGTCGCCCGCGAAGAACAGGTTGCCGCCCGGCAGCGTCACCACGAAGCTCGACCATAACGCGCGGTTGCGGTCGGCGAACCAGCGGCTGCCCCAATGGTGGCCGCGGGTGACGATCACGTCGATGCCCGGCCGCACCTTTACGCGCCCGCCCCAGTCGCGCGCCTTTGCGGGCACGCCGACCTGACCGATCACGCTGTCGTTGCCGAGGCTGGTGACGATCAACGGTTTGTCGCGCGCCCACAGCCGCTTCAGCGTCGGCAAGTCCATGTGGTCGTAATGATCGTGGCTGACGAGCACGAGGTCGATCTTCGGCAGCCGGTCGAACGCGATGCCCGGTTCCGCCACCCGCGCCGGCCCGAACCCGAGCGGCCCGGCCCGCTCCGACCACACCGGATCGGTGAGGATGTTGAGCCCCTGCGTCTGCACCAGCACCGTCGCGTGCCCGACCCAAGTCGCGACCATCGCACTACCAGACACGCGCGGCGGGGGCAGGATGCGGTGGACGACGACATGGTCCGGCCACGCCGGCCGGTCGTCGCTGCCGGTGAGGAAGCGCACCATCATGCCGATGCCGGGCGCCGGGCCGGGCTTGCCGGTCGGGGTGGTGGCGGTCGGTGCGAACGTGTCGTCGCCATCAGGGTTGGCGAAGCGACTTCCGTCGAAATGCCCGCTTGGTCGCCCCCGGTAATACCGCGCATCGAGGAAACGCGGCACGATGGTGATCGCGAGGCACAGTGCGACGACGACCCACAGGACCACCGCCGCCAAAAGACGAAACAGACGCATGGCCCGGTTTGGGCAATCCCGCGAGGTCGCGCAAGCCGATCTTCTCGACAACCGATATATTGTGTTTACACAACGAATCATCACACATCGAGTATGACTTTGCACAACCGCATCGCCCTGTTTCGCGCCGAGCACGGCCTCACCCGCAAGGCACTTGCCGAGGCGGTCGACGTCAATCCGCAGACGATCGGCTATCTGGAGCGCGGCGACTACAAGCCGAGCCTCGAACTCGCGATGAAGATCGCCGCGCAGTTCGGCGTCGCAGTCGAACATCTGTTTTCCTTCACCCCTTTCGAGCCCGTCGCCGACACGTTGCGCCGGGCGGGAGAGCGATCATGAGCCGCAAGCCATTTGCCCAACGCCTCGACGACAGCGTGCGCTGGACCGGGATTCCGGATGCCGTGATAGGGCCGCCGCGACGCCGCCCGCAACGCTGGTGGTCGACGCTGGCAATCGTCGCGGCTACCGTCGGACTGGTGGCAGCGATCGGCTGGCCGGCGCTGCGCTGGCCCGGCTATGCGGTGCTGGTGGTAGCGTTCAGCATCGCCAATTTCATGCCGATGTTCGGGCCGCTCAAACCCTGGGCCGGCACCGAACCGATCGACGAACGCGAGCGCGCCGGCCGGGCGCGCGCGTTCCTCATCGCGCTGTCGGTGATCTCGTTCGTCGCGGTGTTCGGCCTGTGGACAATCGTCGCCATGTCCACGCTCGGCGATTGGAGCGCCGCGACGCTGCGGCTGTCGATCGTCGACCTCGCCTTCTACATCGCAGCGTTATACTCGGCGCTGCCGACCTGCATCGCCAGTTGGGCGGAGCGGCGCTTGCCCGACGAGGAGGACTAGCGCGCACCCGCCAGCGCCAGCACCACGCCGGTGGCGACGATCAGGAGGCCCGCGACTTCGCTGCGCGCCATCCGCTCGCCGAGATAGAAGTGCGCGAACGCCATCGTGAAGGCGACCTCGACCTGCCCGCCGATCCGCACCAGCGCGACCGGCGCGCTCGCAAAGCCGGTGAACCAGCATGCCGAACCGACCGACGACAATAGCCCCACCTGACCCGACACGCGCCAGCTCGTCGCCACACGAACGAGTCCGCCGCGTTCGCGCAGCAGCACGTAGCTGCCCTGTAGCAGCATTTGCAGGGTGACAGTTGCCAGCAAAGTCACCAGCGCGGCGAGGATGTGGTCGGGGGTTGCAACCTCGAACGTGGTACGCCGGATCGCGATCACGGCAAGCGCGAACACCGTACCCGACGCGATGCCATAGCGCGCCGAACGCTCGCCAAGCGCACGCACCAGCCCAAGCGGCCCGATCCGCCGCCCGCCGGTCGCCAGCACCATCACGCCGACCACCCCCAGCCCGACACCGGCCCAGGTCAGCAGACTGAGGTGATCGTGCAGCAGGATTGCGGAGAAGATCGCCGCCTGCACCGCTTCGGTCTTCGAATAGGCGGTGCCGACGACGAAATTGCCCTCATCGAACGCCATCAGCAGTAGGTTCGTCGCGACGATCTGCCCGACCGCGCCGAGGATGCAAAACAACCAGAACTGCGCGCCTAGCGCCGGCCACGCCCCGGGCGCGGCGAACGTGTGATAGGCAAGCAGCATCATCGCCGCGAACGGCAGACCGTAGAGATAGCGTACCAGCCCGGCCGCGTTGATCGACAGATCGCGCGCGGCGCGGCGCTGCACCGCCGTCCGCCACGCCTGCATCGCGCCGGCGGCAAGCGTCGCGGGCAGCCAGATCGAGGGGATCACGCTATCGCCGATCGGAAGACAATGTCAGCGTGAAATGTTGAGACGCCTCTGAAATGGTGGCGATCGCTGGCTTCCTGGGAACAAAGCCCGCAGATACTCGCAAACAAACCTATGTTTTCCGCAGCGCCTAGCGTCGGCGTCGGCGAGCCTTGTGTATGCAAGTGACTTTTCCCCAAGTTCATATGAACCGCAACAATATTGGATAAGCAATGTCCGAGCTGCAAGATGAGGTTCGTTCTGGATCTCCTAGCTCACCGCAGCTCGTCCCCCCGTCCAGACCGAAAACCGTCCTTCAGAAGCTCTATCCAGAGCGTCGCTTTTCGCGGGTTGTTCGCGACGAGGGCAAGTTTCTGTTCTATTCGATCGTCGCGGATCTTCTGGAAAGCCATCATGTCGTGATGGACTTCGGTGCTGGTCGTGGGCATCAGATCGATGCTGTCAGCGGACACCTCCGCACGCTTCTGGATTTCCGCGGCCGCTGCAAGACCGTCATCGCGGTGGATCCTGATGAGGCGGTGCTGACCAATCCGTTCGTAGATGAGGCACATGTCATCGACGAAGCAGGACGCATCCCGCTCCCCGACAACAGCGTCGACATCATCACCTCCTTTGCGGTCCTGGAGCATGTCGCCGATCCGGCACAGGTCGTTGACGAACTCTATCGCGTGCTCCGTCCGGGCGGCTGGTTCTGCGCGTGGACGCCGAACAAATGGGGATATGTCGGGATCGGCGTGCGGATGATCCCGAACAGACTGCACGAAAGGCTGGTCCCGCTCGCCGAGCCAAGAGATACCCGCCAGTCAATCGATGTATTCCGCACCGCATACAAGCTTAACATCGTAAAGGACATTGCGAGACTCTTCGGGCGGGAGCGGTTCCACAACCACTCCTTTACGGCGAATGGATCCCCGTCGTATCATTTCGGCTCAATCGTCATCGCGCGATTTTGGCAACTGGTGATGGCTCTGTCCCCTGCCAAGGGCCGCAAGACCCTGTTCGTCTTCGTGCAACGGCGGTAGGCGCGCGCCCGGAACTCCGGTCGGCCGAGCAGGGGCCGATCACCTCGACCCCTGTCTTGCGCGATCACGCCAGCAGGTGTTCGCGCGCGATCTTCTCCTTCCAGACGAGCGGCGCGAGCTGATGGACGTTGGCGCCGCTCGAATCCACCGCCACCGTGACCGGGAAGTCCTGCACCACGAACTCGTAGATCGCCTCCATGCCGAGATCGGCGAAGCCCACCACCTTCGATCCCTTGATCGCGCGCGCGACGAGATAGGCCGCACCGCCGACCGCCATCAAATACGCGCTCTCATGCTCGGCGATCGCCTTGGTGGCGTCAGCGCCACGCTCGGCCTTGCCGACGCAGGCGAGCAGACCCTGATCGAGCATCATGCGCATGAACTTGTCCATCCGTGTCGCGGTGGTCGGGCCGGCGGGGCCGACCACTTCCTCGCCGACCGGATCGACCGGGCCGACGTAATAGATCACGCGGCCCTTGAATTCGACCGGCAGCGGCTCGCCCGCGTCGAGCATGTCCTTGATGCGCTTGTGCGCGGCGTCGCGGCCGGTCAGCATCTTGCCGTTGAGGAGCAGGCGGTCGCCCTGCTTCCAGCCCTTCACGTCCTCCGCCGTCAGCGTGTCGAGGTTGACGCGGATCGCGGCGGCATCGGGCTTCCAGTCGACCTTGGGCCATTCGTCGAGCCTGGGCGTCTCCAGAAACGCCGGGCCGGAGCCGTCGAGCGTGAAGTGCGCGTGGCGGGTCGCGGCGCAGTTGGGGATCATCGCGACCGGCTTGCCCGCCGCGTGGCACGGCGCGTCGAGGATCTTCACGTCGAGGATGGTCGACAGCCCGCCCAGGCCCTGCGCGCCGATGCCGAGCGCGTTGACCTTGTCGAAGATCTCGATGCGAAGCCGCTCGATATCGGTCCTGGCGCCGCGCGCCTTCAATGGCCCCATGTCGATCGGCTCCATCAGCGCCTGCTTCGCCAGCAGCACGCAATGCTCGGCCGTCCCGCCGATGCCGATGCCAAGCATGCCGGGCGGGCACCAGCCCGCGCCCATCTGCGGCAACATCTCCAGCACCCAGTCGACGATCGAGTCGCTCGGGTTCATCATCTTGAACTTGGACTTGTTTTCGCTGCCGCCACCCTTCGCTGCGACATCGACCGAGACCTTCGCGCCCGGCACCATCTCGACGTGCAGCACGCACGGCGTATTGTCCTTGGTGTTGCGACGCGTGAAGGCTGGATCGGCCAGCACCGAGGCGCGCAGCTTGTTTTCCGGGTTGAGATACGCGAGCCGCACACCCTCGTCGACGATCTGCTGTAGCGAGCGAGAGGTGTCGTCGAACTGGCAATCCATGCCCCATTTCACGAACACGTTGACGATGCCGGTATCCTGGCAGATCGGCCGGTGCCCTTCCGCGCACATCCGCGAATTGGTGAGGATCTGCGCGATCGCGTCCTTCGCCGCCGGGCCCTGCTCCGCCTCGTACGCGTCGCCGAGCGCGCGGATGTAATCCATCGGGTGGTAGAAGGAGATGAACTGGAGCGCGTCGGCGACGCTCTCGATCAGGTCGGCTTCGCGGATGATGGTGGTCATGGTTGCTCGCTGGGAAGAGAGGTTACTGGCCCGCACTAGACCAGATGTCCGGCGCAGGGAAAGACCTGCGCCCCGCCGTGTCGCAGCGGCGTGGCGCGCGTGTGGCCGGTTGCCGATCCGAAAGAGCGGTTCGAGCGAACAGGCCGCTAATGGTAAACGCCGTGGTGACCACGGATTTTTCGTAACGTTTTTGTTTCAGGTGCGTGTCGCAAGCAATTGGCAAGGATCGCGCGGCTAGGGTCGCGTAGATGGTCCAACCGCTCAGCCCTATTCGCACGGCAGCGCTCTGCCTGTGCGTCGCCGTCGCGAGTGCGGCGGCCATGGCGAGCCATGCGTGGCTTGCGGCGGGCGCAGCGCTGGCGCTGGTCGCGGCGGTTGCCGCAGTCCTGTTTCTCACCACGCGGCCGTTGCGCAACCCGATCGCCCTCACCGATGCGACCGACCGCGTTGCGGCGCGGCTGGTTCGCGAGTTCGAGGAACAGGGCACCGGCTGGTTCTGGCAGACGGATAGCGAAGGCAACGTCACCTACCTGTCGGCCAAAGTGGCAGCAGAACTCGATACGCCCAGCGTGCCGGCGATCGGTGCGCCCATGACCACGCTGTTCCGCGTCGATACCAACACGGCCGAGACGGAGCGCACGATCGCGTTCCATCTCGCCTCGCGCACCGCCTTTTCCAACTATTCGGTACGACCGGCGGTGGCGGGCAAGCTCGATCGCTGGTGGTCGATGTCCGGACGGCCGATCACCGATGGCGACGGCCATTTCCTCGGCTTCATCGGCAACGGCAGCGATCTGACCGAGCGCCGCCGCGCGGATGCCGAGATCGCGCGGCTGGCGCTGTTCGACAGCCTCACCGGGCTCGCCAACCGGCAGCGTATGCGGCAGTGGCTCGACCAGACGCTGGCGCAGGCGAACGGCGCGCGCGGCACGGCGCTGTTCCTGCTCGATCTGGACCGTTTCAAGGCGGTGAACGACACGCTCGGCCACCAGACGGGTGACGCTCTGCTGAAGCAGGTCGCGCAGCGGCTGGTGCGCGCGATCGGCGACAGCGGGCTGGTCGGTCGCTTGGGCGGCGACGAGTTCAAGGTGATCCTGCCGGGCGAAACCAACCGCGAGACGCTGAGCATCATTGCGCGCACCGTAATCGAGTCCTTGTCGCAGCCCTATTCGATCGATGGCTCCTCGATCTCGATCGGGTGTTCGATCGGCATCGCGCTCGCGCCGGAGAATGGCGGCGACGCCGAAACGCTGGTGCGCAACGCCGATCTCGCCTTGTACGGCGCCAAGGGCGACGGGCGCGGCATCCACCGCTTCTTCAAGACCGCGATGCTCGACGGCGCGCGCAGCCGCAAGCAGATCGAGGACGATCTGCGACACGCGCTTGCCGGCAACCAGTTCCACGTCGCGTATCAGCCGGTCGTCAGCACCGCGAGCGAGCGGATCGTCGGATATGAGGCGCTGCTGCGCTGGGAGCACCCGACGCGCGGGCTGATCTCGCCGACCGAATTCGTGCCGGTCGCGGAGGATTGCGGGTTGATCGAGGCGATCGGCGAATGGGTGCTGCGCACCGCCTGCATGGAGGCCGCCGCCTGGCCGGCGGATGTGCGCATTGCCGTCAACGTCTCGCCGATCCAGTTCGCCAATCCGGCGCTGCCCACCGTCGTGACGTCCGCGCTCGCCAAATCGGGTATCGCGCCCGGCCGGCTCGAACTGGAGATCACCGAAGGCGTGTTCCTCGACGAGACGACATCGTCGGAACAGATGTTCCGTACGCTGAAGGCGATCGGCGTGCGGCTGGCGCTGGACGATTTCGGTACCGGCTATTCCTCGCTCGGCTATTTGAAAAAGGCGCCGTTCGACAAGATCAAGATCGACCAGAGCTTCGTACGGGGCGCCGCGATGGCGGGCAATCGCAACGCGGCGATCATCCGGGCGATCGTGACGCTTGCCGACGCGCTCGGCATGGAGACCACCGCCGAAGGCGTCGAAACGCATGACGAGATCGAGCTGATCCGTAACCTGGGGTGCAGCCATATTCAGGGTTGGGTCTACGGCAAGGCAGCGCAGCCCGAAGAAGTACGGCTGCAACTCGCCGCGCAAGGCGGCAAGGCGCTCGCCTCCGGTCATCGCAAGAGCCGCCCGCCCCGCCACGCCATGATCCGCACCGCGCGCATCCGCGTCGGCGAGGCAATCGGCGAAATCCGCATCCGCAACATGTCCCCCACCGGCGCGATGATCGACGGTATCGAGATCGACGGCGAAGCCATCGGCATGGACGTGATGATCGAGCTGCTCGAAAACGAGATGTTCGCCGCCAAGCTGCGCTGGGCCGCCGACGGCCGCGCCGGTCTCGAGTTCGAGCAGGCTTTCAACATGGAGCGGCTTGCCGGGCCGATGATCGCGCACCCGGTTCGCAAGACCGGCTGACGCCACAGGGTTGCGCCGTTCGGGCGGTGACGCGCGTTCGCGGATGCCTGCCACGACATCTGGTGGCGGCACCATCTGCAAAAGATTTCTGTGGATTTCCCGATCCGTTCTCTTGCGTTTCGTAGACGCGGCGGAAGTCCACGCGTCGCGCGTCGAATGGGGTCGGACGTGGCCAGCGCATGCAACAGAATCGCGACGAACGGAGTCCCGTATCTGTCATTTACCGTCTTGCGGTCTGACGCGATCCGGCACAATCTGTAGGGGTAAGGTTCGGGGCACCACCCTAGAACTGGTAGAACAGAGCGTGCGCCCCTATATCAGGGGCACGCCCGACGGCACTTTCCGGGCGGAAGCGGCCTCATTTTGTTCTCACCGGGAAACGCCCGGAATGATAGCATGGGGCCTGGCCCCGATTCGGAACGGACCGCGAACACGGTTCCGTTACAACAGTTTGAACAGGGGCGAGACCGATGGATTTCAGGGACACCCAGGAAGTGAGCGCAACGATGGCGACCGACACGATCGAAGCGACCCGGCCCGACACCAACGGCGCCGATCGCAAGCTGGCCGAACGCGGCGATTCCAAGGCGGTGAAGCCGCAGCTTTATCCGGTCGAGGTCGATCATTCGCGTGATGGCCTGCTGACTGATTTCGGCAAGGAGACGCTGACCGACCGCTACCTGCTGCCGGGCGAGCGATTCCAGGACCTGTTCGTGCGCGTCGCCTCGGCCTATGCCGACGATGCCGGCCATGCCCAGCGGCTGTACGACTATATTTCGCAATTGTGGTTCATGCCGGCGACGCCGGTGCTGTCGAACGGCGGAACGGGTCGTGGCCTGCCGATCTCGTGTTTCCTCAATTCGGTGCCGGACAGCCTCAACGGCATCGTCGACACCTGGAACGAGAACGTGTGGCTCGCCTCGCGGGGCGGCGGCATCGGTACCTATTGGGGTAACGTGCGCGGTATCGGCGAGCCGGTAGGCCTCAACGGCAAGACCAGCGGCATCATCCCGTTCGTGCGGGTGATGGATTCGCTAACGCTGGCGATTTCGCAAGGCTCGCTGCGGCGGGGATCGGCGGCGTGCTATCTCGATATCTCGCACCCGGAAATCGAGGAGTTCCTCGAAATCCGCAAACCGTCGGGCGATTTCAACCGCAAGGCGCTGAACCTGCACCACGGCGTGCTGATCCCCGACGCTTTCATGGAAGCGGTCCGCGCCGGCGCGGAATGGGATCTGCTCAGCCCGAAGGACGGATCTGTGCGCGCGACGGTCGATGCGCGTGCGCTGTTCCAGAAGCTGGTCGAAACCCGCCTCGCCACCGGCGAGCCGTACATCGTGTTCGCCGATCAGGTGAACAAGAACATGCCCAAGCACCACCGTGAGCTTGGCCTCAAGGTGTCGACCTCGAACCTGTGCAGCGAGATCACGCTGCCGACCGGCAAGGATCATCTCGGCAACGAACGCACTGCGGTGTGCTGCCTGTCGTCATTGAACCTCGAGACGTGGGATCAGTGGAAGGACGCCAAGGGCTTTATCGAGGACGTGATGCGCTTCCTCGACAACGTGTTGCAGGATTTCATCGAGCGTGCCGAGCCGGGCATGGAGCGCGCCGCCTATTCGGCGATGCGCGAGCGGTCGGTCGGTCTCGGCGTGATGGGCTTCCACTCGTTCCTGCAGGCGCGCGGACTGGCGTTCGAGGGCGCGATGGCGAAGTCCTGGAACCTGCGCATGTTCAAGCACATCAAGGCGCAGGTCGACGAAGCATCGATGCACCTTGCGGTCGAGCGTGGCCCCTGCCCCGATGCCGCCGATCGCGGCGTGATGGAGCGGTTCTCGTGCAAGATGGCGATCGCGCCGACCGCATCGATCTCGATCATCTGCGGTGGCACCTCGGCCTGTATCGAGCCGATCCCGGCCAACATCTACACGCACAAGACGCTGTCGGGCAGCTTCTCGATCAAGAATCCGTATCTTGAGAAACTGCTGATCGACAAATCGAAGAACTCCGACGCGATCTGGAACACGATCCTCGAACGCGGCGGTTCGGTGCAGCATCTCGATTTCCTCAGTCAGGAGGAAAAGGACTGCTACAAGACCAGCTTCGAGATCGACCAGCGCTGGCTGATCGAGCTTCAGGCGGATCGCACGCCGTATATCGACCAGTCTACCTCGCTCAACCTGTTCATCCCGGCCGATGTCGAGAAGTGGGATCTGCTGATGCTGCACTTCCGCGCGTGGGAGCTCGGCATCAAGTCGCTTTACTATCTGCGCTCCAAATCGGTGCAGCGCGCCGGTTTCGCGGGCGGTGTGGAAGCGGACAACACGATCGATGCGCCCAAGTTCGAACTGGGCGAGTCGACCGATTACGACGAGTGTCTGGCCTGCCAGTAAGGTTGGGAGTCCCTGACAGGCACGAGCTGATCAGGGGTGCACCACGGCGGGCCGATGCCCGGAGGAACGTAATGATGACGACCGATCCGACGTACACAGCAAAACCCCCGGCCCGCATTTCGCGGACCGGGGGTGCAATGCTGTCGCGTCGGACAGGCGTGCGGTCAGGCTTCTTCTTCGAAGCTCACCGCGACGTCGCCGTTGGCCGTCAGGCGGACCTGGTCACCTTCGACATCGGCGACGAGGCCGAGCGAGATGTAGTGATGATGCCCCTCATGGGCGCTGCTGCCCTCGTTGACCTGCGCACCGCTGTCCTTCTTGGTCAGCTTGATGCGATCACCCTCGACATGGTCGACCGTGCCGACATGCACGCCGTCGGCGCCGATGACTTCCATATGTTCCTTGATTGCGCTTGCGTCGGCCATGGAAAATGCTCCTGCTTTGTGGTTGCGGCGAGTGAACGCATACGGACGCGAAACGATGCACGGGAGATGATGCGATGAAGCGCCTGTTGCCGATCCTCACGCTCGCTTTGCCGCTCGCCGCGTGCGCGCACCGTGTCGCGAGCGTGGTGCAGCATACGCCGGACACGCCGGGTTTTCTGCTCGGGGTGTGGCACGGCTTCATCTTTCCGGTCGCGTGGGTGCTGTCGCTGTTCGTCGAGGGTGTCGCGGTGTACGCCGTTCCCAACCAGGGCGGCTGGTACGATTTCGGCTATTTCATCGGCATCGTGTTCCTGGGCGTCGGCTCGCACCGCACCCGGACCGTCTATGTCACGCGGGTGGTGCGGCGGTGAGCTATCAGATCGCCATCATGTACGCCGTCGCGGCGCTGTTCGCGCTCATCGGCGCAGGCCTTTTGCTCGCGCTGCTGCGCCCGTCCGGCGAGGGTAAGGTGTATGCCTTCCGCATGGTCGGCATCATGGCGCTGGCGATGGGTGCAGTGCTCGCCATGTCAGCAACCGCCATGTGGCGCTGGGGTTCGGTAGCGTGAGCGGGCTATACGCTTTTCGTGTCCTTGGGTGGAAATGGTCGCTCATCGTGGCTGCCGCCACGGTGATTTACATCGTCGTTGGAGCCGAGCTTTCTCTCGTACTCAATTGGCCCGAACGCTACGGTCTGCATTGCCAAGGTCGCTTGTGCCTTGGCCAAGAGCTTTGGTGGAGTCCTGCACTCGTGCGTCATGGCACATTGGCAGAGTATCTCCTTTTCGTCTGGCTTTGGCTCCTGCCCGCCATGACGGCAGGCTCTTTGCTATGGGCTTTCTTGGACGCGCGTCGTCGCTCTCGCGGACTCGTCTATCCTTCAAATACGTATAAGTCGGAGTAACCCATGTCCCTCACCGAAGCGCGCAAGCAGTACAAGCCGTTCGAATACCCCTGGGCGTTCGATTTCTGGAAGCGCCAGCAGCAGATCCACTGGATGCCGGAGGAAGTGCCGCTGGGCGAGGATTGCCGCGACTGGGCGCAGAAGCTGTCGGATCATGAGCGCAACCTGCTCACGCAGATCTTCCGCTTCTTCACGCAGGCCGATGTCGAGGTGCAGGATTGCTACCACGAGAAATACGGCCGCATCTTCAAGCCGACCGAAATCAAGATGATGCTCGCAGCCTTCTCCAACATGGAGACGGTGCACATCGCCGCGTACAGTCATTTGCTCGACACGATCGGCATGCCCGAAAGCGAGTATGGCGCCTTCCTCGAATATAGCGAGATGAAGGACAAGCACGATTACCTGCAGAACTTCGGCGTCGATACCGACGAGGATATCGCCAAGACGCTGGCGATGTTCGGCGGCTTCACCGAGGGGCTTCAGTTGTTCGCCAGTTTCGCGATGCTGATGAACTTCCCGCGCTTCAACAAGATGAAGGGCATGGGGCAGATCGTCACCTGGTCGATCCGCGACGAGAGCCTGCACTGCGAAGGCATCATCAAGCTGTTCCACACCTTCGTGCGCGAACGCGACTGTCTCACCAAATCGGTCAAGTCCGACATTCGCGACATGTGCCAGACGACGGTGCATCTCGAGGACAACTTCATCGATCTCGCGTTCGAGATGGGCCCGGTGAACGGCATGACCGCCAAGGAGATCAAGAAGTACATCCGCTACATCGCGGACTGGCGGCTGGGGCAGCTCGGCATGAAGCCGATCTACATGATTGACGAACATCCGCTGCCGTGGCTGGCGCCGATGCTCAACGGCGTCGAACATGCCAACTTCTTCGAACAGCGCGCGACCGAATATTCCAAGGCGGCGACGCGCGGCAACTGGAACGAGGTGTGGGATTCGTTCGACAAGCGTCGCAAGGCCAAGGCCGGCCCGGCCGCGAACGAGGAGATCGGCGACGAAGGCGACATGTTCGCCCGCGCCGGTGTGGCGGCGGAATAAGCGTCGGGCGGGCGGGCGGCGTGCGCGCCGCCCGCCCGATGATCGACTCTCGATGGTCGCTCCGCTCCGGAGCGCAAGCACCTGATATGACCGGCTCCAGCACACGGCTGCGCCCCCGCAAGCGACCGGCTTGTCGCTGCTTAACCTCGCTGGGCCTTTGCCGGCCGGTCGCGACGCCGCCCCCCTCAGCGCGGCAACCATAATCCCTTCCCTTCTGCATCTCCATCGGAGCGCCGCGCCGCGGCTGGCGGGAAGCGATGTGGATTTCGTGGCGGCGCAGGCGTATCGCCGGACCAACGAAATAGGAGAGAAACATGGCACGGATCGCGTTCATCGGGCTCGGCAACATGGGCGGCGGAATGGCGGCGAACCTCGCGCGGCACGGCCACGACGTGCGCGCGTTCGATCTCGCATCCGATGCCCTGGACCGCGCAGTCGCCGCCGGGTGCATCGCCGCCGTCGATTCCGCTGGGGCCTGCGCGGAGGCCGAGGTCGTCGTCACGATGCTGCCGGCGGGAAGGCACGTCGAGGCGGTGTACGGCGACAGCGTGTTCGCCGCCGCGCCGCCGCGCGCCACGCTGATCGACTGTTCGACGATCGATGTCGCCACCGCCAAGCGCATTGCGGTAGCCGCTGCCGACTACGGCTTTGCGATGCTGGACGCGCCGGTGTCGGGCGGGATCGCAGCGGCGGCAGCGGGGACGCTGACCTTCATGGTGGGCGGCACGGATGCGGCGTTCGCAGTCGCGCAGCCGTATCTGACGCAGATGGGCAAGACGGTCGTGCATGCCGGCGCGAGCGGTTCGGGCCAGGCCGCGAAGATCTGCAACAACATGATGCTCGGCGCGGAGATGATCGCCACGTGCGAGGCGTTCCTGCTCGCCGACAAGCTCGGCCTCGATCCGCAGAAGTTTTTCGAGATCGCCAGCGTCAGTTCCGGGCAGAGCTGGTCGCTGACCACCTATGCGCCGTGGCCCGGCGTCGGGCCGGAAACGCCCGCCGACCGGGCCTATCAGGGCGGTTTCGCGACTGCGTTGATGCTCAAGGATCTGCGGCTGGCGGCGGAAGCGGCCGCGTCGGTCGGTGCGGATACGCCGATGGGCGCGCGCGCGACCGAACTGTATGAGGCGTTCGCGGCAGACGGCAACGGCGCGCGCGATTTCTCCGCAATCCTGACGATGCTGGCGGCGCGCTATCGCGGCGCGCGCTAACTCTCGTTCAGGCGGCGATCCTCGTCGGCGGTGACGCCGAGTTGCCGCCAGTCGAGATCCTCCTGAAGTTCGAGGTACTGGTCGGGGCCGATCGCGTCGGCATCGCGCAGTTCGTCGAGCCGCTTGCGCTGCGCCAGCACTGCCGCCAGCGCCAGCCCGCGCCGATGCGCGAGCGGCGCTTCGTGCGCGCGGTCGTTCAGGCGGTTCTGGTGTTCGCGGTAGATGGTGCGGATTTCCTCGGCGGTGTCGCCCTCCTCCCCGTCCAGCCGCTCCAGTGCGGCCTCGACCAGTGATAGCTGGGCGGCATCGCGTTCCCGTTCGGCATCCTCGTGGCGCTCCAGCTTGAGCCAGCGGATCAGCGGCGCGAGCGTCGCGCCTTGCAGCACCAACGTCGCCAGCACGACCGCGAAGGCCGTCAGCACGAGGAGATTGCGTTCGGGGAAGTTGCCAGGCAGCGCGAATGCGGTGGCGAGCGTGATAAGCCCGCGCATTCCGGCCCAGCCGATCAACAGCGTCTCGCCGCGGGATACCGGTTCCGGACCGCCGGTGTGCTTACAGCGCCATACCGCCACCGTGCGGTACACGAATGCGAGCGCAAGCCGCGTGACGATCACCGCCACCGCCACCGCGCCGGCGAAGCCCGTCGCGCGGTGCAGTTCGGGCGCCGACATTGCGCCGACGATGCTGCGTGCCTGCATGCCCATCAGCAGGAAGGCGAGCACGTTCAGCAGGAACACCACCGTCGTCCACACCGCGAACGAATGGACGCGCATCCGCGGTGAATCGCGAACGCTGGCGTGGGTGGCGATGGTCATCGCGCTGGCGACGGTGGCGAGGACGGGCGAAAGGTGCAGCCGCTCCGCGATCAGCCATGTGGCGAAGGCATGGACGAACTGGAGGAGCGTGCCGCCGACCGAATTGTCGGCAAGCGGCCGCACCCGCGAGACGAGCAAGCCATAGCCGATGCCGAACGCGATCCCGCCCGGCACCGCCAGGCCGAGCCGTAGCGCGGTGGCGCCGTCGATGCCGCCATGCGCCTGAATGGCGAGCGCGCCGCTAAACAGCAGCAGGGTGGTCGCATCGTTGAACAGGCTTTCGCCCTTGAGCAGCGCGTCGACCCGCCGCGCGACCGGCAGATTGACCAGCACCGCAGTCGTCGCCGCGGCATCGGGGGGCGAGACGATCGCGCCGAGCGTGACGGCGACCACCAGCGGCAGCCCGAACCCGGCCGAGCCGATCGCCACCACCACCGCCGTCGTCAACAATACCGCGCCGACCGCGAAGACGATCAGCGGCACCATCAGCCGCCACGCCGCGCGTAGGGGGAAGTCATAGGCGGAATCGATCAACACCGGCGCGATGAACAGGGCGAGTGCGGTGCGCGGATCGATCGGGATGTTGGGCGCGGACGGCAACGCGGCCACCGCGCACCCGGTCGCGGCGAGGATGCCCGGATAGGGCAATTGCATCCGTCGGGTAACCTGCAGGAGCAGGACGGCGACCGCGAGCAGCGCGATGACGCTTTCGAAGAAGCTCATGCCTGCGCCCGCACGGCGGCACGGCGGAAGCAGTCCGGCGCATGATCGTTGACCATGCCGACCGCCTGCATCCAGGCGTGGACGATCACCGGACCGACAAACTTGAAGCCGCGCGCCTTGAGCGCCTTCGACAATGCCGCCGACGCGGGCGTGCTGGCGAGGCGTTCGGTACCACCTTCGACAGGAACGTTGTCGGCAAGGCCCCAGACGAAACGCCCGAAGTCCTCACCGTTTGCCGCCATGTCGCAATAGATGCGGGCGGCAGCGATCGCGGCGACGATCTTGGCGCGACTTCGCACGATGCCGGGGTCGGCCATCAGCCGCGCGACGTCCGCCTCACCGAAGCGCGCGACGACGTCGGGAACGAAGCCGGCAAACGCGGTCCGGAACGCCGCGCGCTTGTGCAGGATGGTGCGCCACGACAGCCCGGCCTGGAACCCATCGAGCACCAGCGTCTCCCACAAGGCGCGCGAATTGCGCAGCGGTACGCCCCATTCGGTGTCGTGATAGGCGATCATGGCGGGATCGTCGCCACACCAGCTACATCGCGTCTTGTTCGCCAATGGGATGCTCCGGCCTGCAGGGATGCCGGTGTAACCCGCGAGCGGCGCAGACGGTCCGCCGCGCCGATCAGGACGCAAATGCGGTCGAGCGCGAAAGATCTTCCCAGGTCGCCAGTTCAGCCTGCATTGCGGCGATCTTCTCGCCGACAAGGGTGATTGCGTCGTCGCCGAGGAACAGCCGCAGCGGTGGATGTTCGGCGGCGATGATCGTCAGCAGCGCATCGGCGGCCTTGTCGGGGTCGCCGGGCTGGTTGCCGCTCTTGGCGTGCCGCGCGGCGCGGACCGGGTTCATCACGGCATCGTAGTCGGCGATGCTGCGCGGGGTGCGATCCATCGAGCCGCCCGCCCAATTCGTGCGGAACTGGCCCGGTGCCAGCGCGGTGACGTGAATGCCGAATCCCGCGATCTCCTTGCCGAGCGCTTCCGAAATGCCCTCCAGCGCGAACTTGCTACCGCAATAGAACGCCAGGCCCGGCATGGTGATGAAGCCGCCCATCGAGGTGACGTTGATGATGTGGCCGCGTCCCCGCGCACGCATACCGGGCAGCACCGCCTGGATCATCGCTACCGGCGCGAACACGTTGGCAGCGAACTGGCGCTCGAGGTCTACGATCGAGGACTCCTCCAGCGCGCCTTCATGACCATAGCCGGCGTTGTTGACGAGCACGTCGATCGGCCCCGCGTCCGCTTCGGCACCAGCGAGGGCGGCGGGGATCGCAGAAAAGTCGGTGATTTCCAGCAGCAGCGGGAACGCGCGATCGGGCGCGAGCGCGTGGAATGCGTCGACATCCGCCTGCCGCCGTACCGTGCCGATCACGCGGTGCCCGGCGGCGAGCGCACGCTTCGCGAAGGCGCGGCCAAGGCCGGTGCTGACGCCGGTGATAAGGATGGTCTTGAAGGGGTTGGCCATGAAAACGTCTCCGGTTGCTGCAATATCTATATCCTGATATAGTTTGTGCATGTCCGAACACAAGACCGCTCAGCTTCGCGGCGACGCCGCGCGCCGCCATGTCCTCGACGCCGCAGAACGCCTGCTCGGAGAGAGCAAGCCTGACTTCTCGATGCGCGATCTCGCCGCCGCTGCCGGGGTGAGCTTCGCGACGCCATTCAATCAGTTCGGCAGCAAGACCGGCATCATGCATGCGCTGTCGGACCGGCGTATCGACCGGATGCACGCGTTGCTGGCCGAGGATGCCGGCGCCGGCGGAGCGGCGGCACGAACGCTGCGCGCGGTGGACATTGCGGTTGGCGTGATGGTAGCCGCGCCGGCGGTGAACCGTGCGGTGATGGGCTCGCTCGGCAGCCCCGGTAACGTCGCCGGTGCGGTGCTGGCGCGGTCGCGCGGCTACTGGGCCGACGCGCTGGGCGACGGCGCTGGCTTGCGACGCGACAGCGCCGAGCACGCGCTAACGCATCTGCCCGATGCGCTTGCCCTGGCGTTTCGCGGAAGCCTGTCGTTCTGGACCGCCGGCGAGATCGACGATGCCGCGCTGGCCGATCAGGCGCGCGGCGCGGCGGCGGCACTGCTGTTCGGTTTTGCGGAGGATGATACCGCTTAGGCCTCCTAGCCTGGTTCCAGAAGGAACGCGCCGCCCGCTTGGCACGTTGACGGGGGTGACGCCCCTAACAGGAGATAACAACATGGCTCAGGATGCGATCTCGCTGCTCAAAGCCGATCATCGCAAGGTCGAGGATCTGTTTTCCGAATATGAGAGCGCGAAAGGCGCCGCCGCCAAACGCAAGCTTGCCGAGCAGATCTGTCTGGAGCTGACCGTACACACGCAGATCGAAGAAGAAATTTTCTATCCGGCCTGCAAGGGCAAGGTGGAGGGCGATCTGCTCGACGAAAGCTATGTCGAGCATGATGGCGCCAAGGTGCTGATCGCAGAAATCGAGAACGGCAAGCCGAGCGACGCATATTACGACGCAAAGGTGACGGTCCTGGCCGAGCAGATCAAGCACCACGTCCATGAGGAGGAAGCATTCCTCAAGGGCTTGTTCGCACAGGCGCGGCGCACCGACCTAGATCTCGACGCGCTTGGCGAGGAACTGGAGGCGCGCAAGGAAGCGCTTGTCGCGGAGTACAAGAAGAAGCTGCCTACGCCCGAGGCACGCACCTTCGAGACGGTGAAGCTGGGCTGACGTGCGCAGGGTTGGGGCCGCGCCTCAACCCCGCCATTCGCGCAGAGCCGCCTCGTAACGGTCGCGCTCGGCGTCGACACGGCTTTGCAGGCGATCGCGGTCGCGCTGCGCTTCGCGTTCGATGCGGGCGCGGTCGCGCGCGAGATCGCGTTCGCGCCGGGCGATCTCGTCTAGCGCGGTCCGCTTCTGTTCCTGGGCGTCGGCGAGCGCCTGTTCGGCGGTTTCGAGATCGGCGCGGGATGGTTTGGGGCGCGGCGGCGGCGCGGGTGGTGCCGGCGTTGCCTCCGGTGTGGCGGCCTTGGCTGTCCGGCGTTTCGGCGCGTCAGGCGGAAGTGCCGCAATCTGTTCAGCAGTCGTGCCGCGTGAGCGGCGGATGACGACACCCGGCTTCGCCAACGGCTCCTCGATCAGCGCGGGGTCATCGACCTGCTCGGCGATGCCGCGCGCGAACAGATTGGCATCGCTGCCCCAGGCTTCGAGCGCCGCCTTCTGACTTGGCGCCGCGACGTAGGCGTCGTGGAAGCCGATCGGCGTGCGGTAAACCTTCAGCGTCTGCCTGCGCGCCATCGGACGATCACCGCCGCAGCCTCTTGTCGTTCGCCTTCACCCCGCTCTGCAGCGGGGCAAGCGTGGCGGTTGGTAGCGCGGTCATCGCCGCGATCGCGGCGAGATTGCTCTCGGCAAGGCGCATCCAGTCCTGCGGCCACAAGACGCCGCCACCTGCCATGCGGCCGAGCGCACGTGCGTTTGCGTTTGCCGCGCGGTGCACCGCATCGCCAGCGGCGGTGATCGACTTGCCGGAAGCATCGAACGCACGGACCTTCTCGCTCACCATACGGTTCAATTCCACATGATCGGCGGCGATCGGGTTCTGCATCGCCGACAGGATGGTCGGCACACGGGCGGCGACGACACGCTGCGCGCCCATCACCATCTCCATAACGTCGCTGTTCCAGCGGACGGCGGCAAGCGGCCAGTTCCACACGGTCATCGCATTGTCGGTGATGGAGGGCATGACAAGTCCTTTCAACGCTGCACTGCAACAACGCTTGGCGATCGCGTCCGCTCCACCTTAAACCGTCTTCGGTACAGCGGAAGTGGATACGCCCGGAACGCACAGAAGCGGAACACCCTGACCGTGGGTGCCCCGCTTCCGGATATCGTCATCGCCGCGTGACCGGCGACAGCGGCTTTACATAGCGCCGGTGCTCATCGTGCCGAGCATCTCGATGTGGTGCTGGACGACCGGCACGATCTTGGCGGCGACGGCCTTCAGCGGTGCGGACTTACCGGCATTGGCATAGCCCTGATGCAGTGTCAGCGCCTCCTGATGGGCCATTTTCTGCTGCTTGATGTACAGCGCGTCGCGCGCGGTACCGGTCGCCTTCTGCAAGGCGGCAATGTCGCGCGCCTGCTTCGGCATGAGCTTTGGCGGAGCAACGGTGACCTGCGCTTCGGCAGCCGCGGCCTTTACGTCGGCGGTGCTCTGCGTGTGATCCTGCACCATCATCGCCGCGAAATCGTGGATCTTCGGGTTCTGCGAATCCATCATCAACTGTGCGGACTGGATCTCGAACATGTCGCTTGCGCCAGCCTTCATGACATAGGCCGAGTTCGACATCGGTGCAGCCATGACAATTGCGGGCGTTGCGATCAGGGCAAGCGCGGTCAGGGAATTCAGCATCGTTCGTCTCCTTCAGATAAGCCGGCAACGACCGGCGAGATCTTGGCGGCGGAGCGCTTGATGGCGGCGAGCGGTTCCGGAACCGCAGCGGTTAATTTGCCTGATCGAAATCAACCTATGTTTTTAACCCGCAAAACGCGCATTTGTGAGCCGCCGAGTGAGACCGCGGGCGCGATCCTGCGTTGAAGACGCATAAGGAGAAGAACCATGCCAAACGACACCATCCCCAATCCGCCAAAAGGCGCGGCGATCGTCGACCAGGATACCGACGTACAGCACGGCGCGATCGGCAATGGGCCGGGCTATTCGGGCCAGGAATATGACAGCCAAGACCACATTGGCATCCGCGCGATGAACGACAGCACCACCGACGGCATGTCGGCACCGGATGACCACAGCACCGGCGCAATCCCGCGCGATAACGGCAAGCGCGCCTCATTCGATTACAAGACCGGCGCGGTGCACGGCAGCGGCGCGGGTGCAGGCGGGGGCAATGACGGCGAGGATTTCTCGAGCGACGACGCTGGTGGCGACGGTTTCCCGCTCGATCAGCCGATCACCGGCGATGACGAACCGGCCCCGTACAAACAATAACCCTCCTCGACAGCCTCTGGTGATAGCGTTACCAATTCCTGCATCGACGCTCGAACAGCGCGCGCGATGCAGGAGAGGCCGGAGCGATGAAGCTGAACATCCCAGTGGCCGTGGCGCTGGCCACGACCGCGTTCGTAACGCTGAGCAATGCAGCGCCCGCGCAGCAGCCCGGAGGCGCACGCTTCGACTGGGTCGAGTATCGGAGTGAGGATGGTGCAGCGCCCGCGCGCGGGCAGTTCCACAACCCGATCCTCGCCGGCTTCTATTCCGATCCCAGCATCGTGCGCGTCGGCACCGATTATTACCTGGTGACCTCCACCTTCTCGTGGTTCCCCGGCATCCCGGTGTTCCATAGCCGCGATCTCATCCACTGGCGGCAGATCGGCAATGCGATCGACCGGGCCGGGCCTGGGAAGCCGGCGCAACTCGATTTCGGGAAGCTAGACATGTCGCGCGGCGTGTTCGCACCGGCGATCAGCCATCACGACGGCCGCTTCTACATCGTCAACACCTGCGTCGATTGCGGCGGTAACTTCGTCATCACTGCGAGCAACCCGGCCGGCCCGTGGTCCGACCCGGTATGGCTGAAAAGCGTCGAAGGCATCGACCCGGCGCTGTTCTTCGACGAGGACGGCCGCGCCTGGCTGGTCAACAACCGCGCCCCTGCGGGCTCGCCCCGCTACGAAGGCCATCGTGCGATCTGGATCGAACAATTCGATCCCGTTGCCATGAAGATGCTGGGTAACGCGAAGATGATCGTCGATGGCGGTGTCGATCCTGCCGCAAAGCCGGTCTGGATCGAGGGGCCGCATCTCTACAAGGTCGGCGGCAAATATTATCTCATGGCGGCCGAGGGCGGCACCAGCGTCAACCACAGCGAGGTCGTGTTCCGCGCCGATACGGTGGATGGGCCGTACCGCCCCGCCCCGCCCGCGATCAACCCGATCCTGACGCAGCGCGATCTGCCCGCCGGTCGCGCAGCGCCGATCAGCGCGACCGGCCACGCCGATCTGGTACAATTGCCGGACGGGCGCTGGTGGTCGGTGTTCCTCGGCACGCGGCCCTATGCAGCGGACTTCTACAATACCGGACGCGAGACGTTCCTGCTGCCGGTGTCGTGGCAAAGCGGGTGGCCGGTGATCCTGCCGCGTGGCAAAGCGGTGCCGACCACCCTCGCCGCGCCGCTTCCCACCACAGACGTAACCGCGCCGCCGCTAACCGGCAGTTTCACCGCCCGAGACGATTTCACGAAACCGCGTCTCGGGCTCGAATGGATGGCGATGCGCGGTGCGCCGGTGCAACCTGCGGGCGGTGCGCTGACGTTGAAACCGGGGCGCGACGGACTCGGCGATTTCGGACGGCCTGCGTTCGTCGCGCGGCGCCAGCAGAATGCCGACGCCACCGTCACCACCGAGTTGCGGTTCACCCCGCACGAGGGCGAAATGGCCGGCCTCGCCGCGTTACAGAACGACGCCTACTTCCTGACGATCGCGTTGACCCGGCACAACGGCCGAGACGTGATCCGCGTGGCGCGACGGGCCGGCAAACAGGACCCGCGCGAAGGCTTAACAGTCGCCGAGCACCCAGTGTCCGCAGGCCCAATACGCCTGCGCATCGCCGCGCATGGCGGCCGTTACGATTTCGCCTATGCGCAGGGTGCACGTTGGGTGCCGGTCGCCAGCGGCGTGGACGCCACCAACCTCAGCACCGCGAGCGCCGGCGGCTTCGTCGGCACGATGATCGGGCCGTTCGCGCAAGGTCGCCGCGACTGAAGCGCGGCTGCGGTGTCGAGTATGTGGAGCGGGTGAAGGGAATCGAACCCTCGTCGTAAGCTTGGGAAGCTTCTGCTCTGCCATTGAGCTACACCCGCAAGTCACTGACTTTACGCCAGTTCCTTAATTAGCTGCGAGACTGTTTTGCAATCTGTTTTGCAGCTGTCGACCAGGCCACTGCCATAAGCCGCTCTCACGGTCAACAAAGTTGGTGGGCCTAGCCGTGCTTGATCATGGGCGCACTCCAGCGGGCATGGAGGCGTGAAACTATCCGGTTTGTCAGGCCCCAAACTTTCTTGGTTGCGAATGTCATATCATTCGATAACGATAACGAAGTGCGGAACCTTCCTCAAAATTTAACGGTTGATATACTGACTGCAGTATATGCATAAGGACGCCTATCATCTGATTCTCACGGATGGTGCGCGGAACGATCTGCATTCGTGCAAGAAGGAGGACGGGTATGCGGCGGCTCTCATTGCTCAACACTTGCGCGAACTCGAAAACAATCCGGGTTGGTGCGAGCTCCTAGTGGACAAAGTCTGACGCAAGAGTCCTTTGAGGATTCCCCGAGCTTGGAGATTGTGCGAGTCAGGCTGGATGCGCAGCGGTATCTCGATCAGCCTTTCCCCGTCCGACAGAGATCGGCTCG
>Ga0265798_10000508_pt1 | contig 64562 bp, 49 predicted proteins | sample P3T30metagenome_FD_192430 | JGI IMG/M metagenome (GOLD analysis project Ga0265798, IMG submission 192430) | Plant litter microbial communities from East Loma Ridge, Irvine, California - P3 T30 | ecosystem: Environmental > Terrestrial > Plant litter > Unclassified | place: USA: California... | reverse complement strand
CGCTTATTGCGCCCGACCCGAAGGCACGCTGCCATGTCGAGGTTCAGCGTGTCGTCGATGGCAAATACAATCAGGCGCTTACTTGCCCACGGAAGCGCGGCGAGCCCGTCCACGTCTCCCGCGCAGGCAGCTACGACCGGACCGGATTCGTGGGGCAGGCGACGATAACGGGAATGACGTCCAAGGGTCCGATGCGCATCGTGCTCAACCAGCGCGCCGCCCGCGTCGGCAATTAGCCACGTCTCGGGCCTGAGCGCATGCTGGAAATCGATGCCGTATCGCACACCTACCCTGACGGGACGCGGGCACTCGACGGGGTCTCGTTGTCGATCGGCCGCGGACTGTTTGGTCTGCTTGGGCCGAACGGGGCGGGTAAGTCGTCCCTGATGAGGGTCGCGGCGACGCTACAATCCCCCTCGGCGGGTCGGTTGTACTTCGACGGGATCGACGTGCTTGCCAAGCCCCAAGCGCTGCGGCGTCGGCTGGGCTACCTGCCGCAGGATTTCGGCGTCTATCCCGGCGTGTCAGCGCGGGTGCTGTTCGACCAGATCGCCGTTCTGAAAGGGATAACGCGAACGCGCGAGCGGCGCGATGCCGCTGAGCGGTTGCTGCGCATGGTCAACCTGTGGGATGTCCGCGACCGCGCCGTGTCGACATTCTCTGGGGGCATGCGTCAGCGTTGGGGCGTGGCGCAGGCGCTGATCGGTGACCCCGATCTGCTCATCCTGGACGAGCCGACGGCGGGGCTGGATCCGGCGGAGCGCAACCGCTTTCACGAGTTGCTGTTTGGATTGGGCGAGGTCGCGGTCGTGATCGTTTCAACGCACATCGTCGATGACGTGGCGGATCTATGCGCGGGCGTTGCAGTGCTGGCGGATGGACGCGTGCTGGCCAAAGACGCGCCCGCCGCCCTCGCCGCAGCGCTCGATGGGCGCGTGTGGCGCGGGCCGACTGACCCTGACGCCGGTGCCGCGACGCTGCTCTCGCGGCGGCTGTCAAACGGACGACCGGCGGTGCGCGTCCTAGCTGATGAGCGCCCAGGACCTGAGTTCGAGCGTGTGTCGGCCACGCTGGAGGACGCGTATTTCGCCGCGCTCGCGGATGCGCAGGAGGGACGAAGGTGATCGTTCGTCTCGCCTGGCACGAGCTCCGCCAGCAGCTCGGCGGGCACGTCTTCTGGATCGTGTTTGCAGTCTCCGTGCTAATGGTCGCGGGGGCGATGGCGATTGACGAGTTGCGCGTCGGCCTGTCCGAGCAGGGCGCGCGCACCGGTGTGGCGGCCATCGTGCGAACGCACCTGGTCTGGACACTGTTCTTTCTTTTCACCGCTGCGGCGTTCGTCGGCGAGGCTGCGATGCGGGACGAAGCTACGGGTTTTGCCGACCTGGTGCGCGCCACGCCGATAAACCTGCGCAGCTATGCTCTCGGGCGATCCCTTGGCGCTTGCGCGGCGGTGTTGCTGTGCTTCGTTTCCGTGCCCGCCGCCATGGCAGCGAGCGGCGCGGTACTGGGGCTCGGCACGGGATCGCCGGAAGCCTATCTGTTCGCGTTCTTCACCCTGGCGGTCCCGAACCTCGTCCTCGCCTCGGCCTTGTTTTTCGCTTTAGCCTCAGTGACGCGGTCGATGACGGGCTGCCTGCTCGGCGCGGCGGGACTGCTGACGCTGTACGGGCTGGCGGGGGATCACGGTCGTAGCGGGCTGACTTTGATCGAGCCGTTCGGCCTTGCTGCCGTGGCCGAAGCCACTCGAGGGTGGAGTTCTGCTCAGCGTGATACGATGCTGCCGCCACTCGGCGGTGTGCTGCTGCTCAACCGCATGTTCTGGCTCGCGGCGGTCGCGGTGCTGGTCGGGCTCGGGACATGGCGAGCGGAGCTACGCGCGCCCCGAAGCCGCTTGCGGACCTCAGGCTTGGAAGGGGTGGGAGGCGATGCCAACGCATCGCAGTCTGCCGCGCTGCCCGCCGTCACGGGGCGCGCGCCGCCTGCGCTGCCGGCCAGCTCCGGATGGAGCGTTGTCGCCATTCAGATTTACGTGCGCACCGCATTTGAGGTTCAGCGGGTAATCGTGACACCCGCCTTCGCTGTGCTGTTGGTGATGGGACTGGCGGGGGCCACTGCGGCAGCAGCGCGCGTGGTTGGAACGCCCGCCACCATTGCGGCGCTGGCAAGCTCGTTCCAGGTTGTGCCAGTGGTGGTCGCGCTGTTCTTCTCGGGCGAGTTGTTCTGGGCCGAGCACGAGCACAACGTCGCGCCTCTCGTCCTGGCGACCCCGGCAAGCCGGGCGGTGTTGGTGGTTCCGAAGCTCCTGGCGCTGGCGTTGGTGTTCTTTCTGCTGGCGGCGACGAGCGCGGGAGCGGGGTTCTTCGTCGAACTCTCCAGGGGTCAGCCGCCTGCGCCGATGTCGTACTTGTCGTGGTACATCCTTCCCAAGGCATACGAATGGCTGCTGCTCGGCGTGCTGGCGCTCTTTCTTCAGTCGCTCGCACCGAACAAGCTCGCGGGTTGGGGATACCTGGTCTTCTACCTGATTGGCTCACTCGCGTTCAGCAAGCTCGGCTGGCAGGACCCGCATTACAGCTACGGCGGATACCCCGGCGCGCCGCTGCCGCCGAGCCTGAGCGGGGCTCGCGGTGTGGGCTGGTACCGGCTTGGCTGGGGAGGCGTAGCAGCGGCGATGGCTGCATTCACGTGTAGGCACGGTGCCACAAACGGGCGGCAAGACAATACCCGACCACTATGGCGGAGGCTGGCGGGCCGAGCCGGGTGAGCAACGCCGTCCCCCTTCGATCCGTTCTGGTTGCCAAACGCCTGTAAGCAGGCGACGCCACCGGATGCGCGCGCCTGACTGATTGAACAGAAGCTGCGGAGCGTACCCGTTGCGCAACGACCCGTCATTGACCGTGATGATCAACAAACCCATTTTGACGACTTACGTAAGATGAACCAAGGGCAGAAGTCGGGAAGGCATAAAGCGCTATGAGCGGCAACTTGTGGGTCGTTTCTCCGCAGCTAAGCCTTTCCGGTTGCGACGCTTGCGGTCGCAGGAGGTCGGATAAGATCCGCCGGGGATCGCCTGCATACGCTCACGATCACCGCGACTAGGCCGAGCGCCGAGGCGGCGGCACCGGCTAGCGCCACGGCGGGATACCCTAGACCGGCTGCGATCACTCCTCCGCCTAGCGCGGCGCCTATGGCGTTTCCTAGATTGAACGCACCGATGTTCATCGCCGAAGCCAGGTTAGGTGCATCGGCAGCTGCGTGCATGACGCGAACCTGAAGCGGGGGGATCAGCGCGAAGCTGGCGACGCCCCACAGAAAGACCAAGACGACGGTTGCCGCCTTGAACGGCATCAGCATAGCGAAGGCGACCAGGATCAGTGCGAGCAACGTAAGCGTGATGATCAGTGTCCGGTCGACCGAGCGATCGGCGTAACGACCGCCCAGCCAATTGCCGGCCGTGAGCCCGACACCATAGGTCACCAGCATCGCGGTGACGAAGCCGAGCGAGGCATGCGTCGCCTCGCGCAGGATCGGCGTGATGTAGGTGAAAACCGTGAACATCGCGCTTGCCGCGACGGCGGTCAGGCCAAGCGCGGCGAGAACCGGTCCGCGCGTGAGCACGCGTAACTCCGCCATCGCATTGCTGCTCGACGGCGCCGGCAGCGAGGGCAGCGTCAGCCTGAGCGCCGCCATCGTCACAACGCCGAGCGCGGAGACGCCCCAGAAGGACGCGCGCCAGCCGAGATGTTCGCCCGCCCAAGTCGCAAGCGGCACCCCGACCACGTTCGCGATCGTTAGGCCCATGAACATCGCCGCCACCGCGCTCGCGCGGCGCTCGGCCGGCACGAGGCTGGCGGCCACGACCGAACCGACACCAAAGAAAGCGCCGTGGTTGAACGAGGTTAGGATCCGCGCCGCCAGCAGCATGCCGTAACTGCCCGACAGCGCCGCCAGCACGTTCCCGGTGGTGAAGATGCCGGCCAGCAGGATTAGCAAGGTCCGCCGGGGGACGCGGCCGGTTGTCAGCGTCATCAGCGGGGCTCCGATCACAACACCGAGCGCGTAGGCGCTGATGAGCAGTCCCGCGCTCGGGATCGATACGCCGAGGTCGCTGGCGATAACGGGAAGCAACCCCATCGGCGCGAATTCTGTGACGCCAATACCAAACGCGCCGATCGCAAGCGCCAGCAAGCCTGGATTGATTTTCATCATCTGCGTCCTCAGAACAGCGGGGGGCTCAGGCGGGCAAAGCCCTCCTGCTGGTGATACGGGGTGTGGGGATAGGGTGGCAGCACGGCGCTCGCCGCATCGAGCACCTTGACCTGATCGGGCGACAATGCCCAGCCGACTGCGCCCAGATTGTCGCGTAACTGCACCTCGTTGCGCGCGCCGATAATCACCGAGGCGATGGTTGGGCGGCGCAGCAGCCAGTTGATTGCCACCTGCGGCGCGCTTTTACCGGTCTCGGCGGCGATCGCCTCCAGTGCGTCGATCACGCGGTAGAGATGCTCGGTATCGACCGGCGGGGCGAACTGCTCGGTATCGTGCAGGCGGCTGCCTTTAGGAATCGGCCGGTCACGTCCAATCTTGCCGGTCAGCCGACCCCAGCCGAGCGGGCTCCAAACCACAGCGCCGACGCCCTGATCGGCGCCGAGCGGCATCAGATCGGCCTCATAAGCGCGGCCGATGAGCGAATAATATACCTGGTGCGCGACCAGCCGTGGCCAGCCGTTGCGATCGGCTATGCCTTGCGCCTTCATCAGCTGCCAGCCAGGATAGTTGGACACCCCGGCATAGCGAACCTTCCCCGCGGCGATCAGCATGTCGAGCGTACCCATCACCTCTTCGGCCGGCGTGGAGACGTCGAGTGCGTGGAGTTGGAGCAGATCGACACGATCGGTCCCCAGCCGGCGCAGCGAGGCCTCGACCGAGCGGATCAACCGCGCGCGCGATGCGCCCCAGTCCTGCGGCCCGTCGCCCATCGGTAAGCCGGTCTTGGTCGAGATCAGTACGTCGTCGCGCCGTCCTTTGATCGCGGCACTGAGCACCGCCTCGGATGCGCCGTTAGAATAGACGTCGGCGGTGTCGAACAGCGTGACACCGGCCTCGATGCAGATATCGACCAGCCGCCGTGCCTCGATCTCATCGCTCCGGCCCCAGGCGCCGAATAGCGGACCCGTGCCCCCGAAGGTTGCGGTGCCGAAGCTTAGCGCTGGCACGCGCAGGCCCGATGCTCCTAGTTGCCGATATTCCATGCGCGCTTCCTAATTGCTTCGTCTGTGCCTAGATGGCTTATCTAGCGATGACCGATAAGCTGGTGGCGGCGCGAAGGACTTGTGACTTGGACGCAAAGCTGGGCTTAGGTGCCGACCGCGCGCGAGCGCTGGAGATTTTCGCGGCGGTGATGCGCGGGGGTAGTTTTTCCGCAGCCGGGCGCACCTTGGGCCTGACGCCTTCTGCCGTCGCGCGGGCGATCGACCGGATCGAGGCGCGGCTAGGCGTGCGCCTGCTGCTGCGATCCACGCGGGCGCTGACGCCAACTGCGGAGGGGCAGGCCTATCTCCAGACTGCGCGTCGCATCCTCGCGGACCTCGACGATGCCGAACGGCAACTCGCCGACCAGGGTGCCCCGCGCGGCCGTTTGCGGATCAGCGCAGCGCTATCGCATGGCCGTCTTCGTATTGTGCCGCTGCTCGGCGCGTTCGCCGCGCGCTACCCGCACATCCTGATCGACATCGCGCTAAGCGACGGCATCGTCGATATCGCTGCCGGGCAGGCGGACGTTGCCATCCGCTTCGGCGCGCTGCCCGACAGTGTGCTGACCGTGCGCAAGCTCGGCGAGAGCGGTCGGGTGATCGTCGCGTCGCCTGACTATCTGGCCCGGCACGGCACGCCAGCCGTGCCCGAGGACCTCCACTCGCACAATTGCCTTAACTTCAACTTCCGCCGGGCGGAGCCGATCTGGCCGTTCCGCCGCGGAGGCGAGGACATCGTGCTATCGGTGAAGGGAAGCATCGAAGCTAACAATGGCGAGACACTCGGCCAGCTCGCGGCCGCCGGCGTCGGTGTGGCACGCGTGGGCGCATTCAGCGTCGTCGATGACGTCGCGGCCGGCCGTTTGGTACCAATCCTCGAAGAGTTCAATCCAGGTGATGTCGAACTCATTCACGCCGTTTTCGTCGGCGGGAGCCAAACCCCTGCGCGAGTCCGCGCGTTCGTCGATTTCCTTTTCGAGCGCCTCGCCGTTTGACTGCGAGGCATGGCTTAGAGGAGCGACCTGCACGTGACGGCCAGAGGTCGAAGTCGGCCAGCCGGTAAAGCGCTGCTATCCTCGCTGCCTCGTCCTAGAACCTGCCGGACAACATGGGAATTTGAACTGACGTTGTAACCTGAACGAGCGGCAGGTTTGGAGAAGTGGCAAGCGCTTCGCGAATGTCTGCAACTGGGTTTAATGGGCTGTGCGCCCGACGCGATCGACACAAGGGCTAACTCAACTCGCCCTACCGGATGTCGCAGATGACAACGGTTCCGTGTGCTCGTGCGCGAGGCGGGGCCATCGGTGTGCCCATGCGCACAAGGCCGAAATCAACCTCCAGCAGGCGCTCGCAATCCTCGACAGTGAACTTGGGCTTACGTCCCTCCTTCTTGAGGGTGGCGGGCACCTCAACGGCGCTTTTCTGCGCGCAGGGCTCGTCAACGAGATCAGTCTCATGCTCGTCCCGGCAATCGACGGGTCGGCGGGTGCCCCAGCGGTGTTCGACGGGCCGAATTGCAGTGAACCGATTCTGCTTCCGGTTGATGAACTGACGCTTGAACATCACGAGGTTCTGGGCGGCGGGATAGTTTGGCTGCGTTACCAGGTCCGGTGTGGCAGACCAACATCTCAGCCAACGTCGTGATGAGCGCCGTTCATCACGGCATCAACGTGGCACCGGATTGCCGGAGAGCGGGGTGACCCTTAAATTCGAGTCATCCGCAGTTCCGCTGAGGAACCGGACGGTGCGCACGAGCGGGCCCCGCCCGACTGAGCAGCCGTCCACCACCAGCTTGCTGGGACGCTTCCAAGACGACAACAGGAGAAGCCATCATGGCGAGCCTTACTGCCGCGCCTGCGGCGTCCCGAACCGCCGTTGACGGCGCACAACAGCCGGCGCGCTGGGGTGCCGTCTATGCGATGGCGTTGTGCAGCTTTGTGCTCGTGGCTTCCGAGTTCATGCCCGTGAGCCTGCTCAGCCCCATCGCGCAAACGCTCCAGCTTACCGAAGGAAAAGCCGGTCAGGCCATTGCCATTTCGGGCGTTTTCGCGGTGATCACGAGCCTCTCGATCTCCTCGGTGCTCGGCAAGCTCGATCGGCGTCTCGTCCTGCTCGCGCTTACCGCGCTGTTGATCGTGTCGGGCGCTATCGTTGCGCTGGCGCCGAACTACTTTATCTTCATGGCCGGTCGTGCGTTGCTTGGGGTCGCGATCGGTGGCTTCTGGTCGATGTCCACGTCGATTGCCATGCGGCTCGTTCCAACCGAAGACATCGCGAAGGCGCTGGCCATCATAAACGGCGGCACCGCGCTTGCGACAGTGGTCGCTGCCCCTCTCGGCAGTTTCATGGGTAGCCTGATCGGATGGCGCGGCGCCTTCGGCTGCGTCATACCAGTCGCGGCCGCGGCGGTCGTCTGGCAGACGTTGGTACTGCCACCCCTTCCTGCCGTCCGCAGCGAGGGCAACAGTGGGATGATCTCGCTACTCCGGCGGCCGCCCCTTGTGTTTGGACTGGTAACGATCGGGCTTCTCTTTGTTGGTCAGTTCGCGCTGTTCACTTATCTCCGTCCCTTCCTCGAGCAAGTGACGCACGTCAGCGTGTCGACATTGTCGCTCATGCTCCTGATCGTGGGTGCCTCGGGTTTGCTTGGCACGGTCCTGATCGGGCGGGTGCTCAACCGAAGCCTCTATGCAACGGTCGTCATTTTACCCGCGGCCATGGCCTTGGCGGCGGTGGCATTGACGCTGTTCGGTACGTCCGTTGCGGCGACTGCCATATTGCTCGCCGTTTGGGGCCTGGCCGGTACGCCCGCGCCCGTGGCGTGGGGAACGTGGCTCTCGCGCACGGTGCCGGACGAAGCCGAAGCAGGTGGTGGGCTCATGGTCGCTGTCATCCAGCTGGCGATCACACTTGGTGCGACGGTCGGTGGCATCGTCTTTGACGCAGCCGGCGTGATCCCGGAGTTCCTGTGCAGCGCCGCGCTGCTTGGTGTTGCGGCCATCGCCGCTTTTGGCGTCGCGCGAGGCAATGCTCGTGCGGTCGCAGTCTGATCGATCGAGCCCCGCGTGAAACAGGCCCTCGCCATCTTTCGCTTCTTGAAGGCATGCGCCGAGCGCGGCGAACCTGCGGCGCTCGTGACGTTGACGGATGTCACGGGAAGCGCGGCACGGGGGGTGGGTGAGCACATGGCGGTCGCCGCCAGTGGCGCTGCTGTGGGGTCCTTTTCGGGCGGGTGCGTCGAAGCCGCTGTCATAGCCGAGGCGCGGGAGGTGTTGACGGAGGGTCGCGCCCGAACCGTCCGCTACGGCGCGGGCTCACCCTATATCGATATCCGGCTTCCCTGCGGCGGCGGGATCGACCTGCTTTTCGTGCCCGATCCGGATCGCTGCGAGATCGAGCGAGCGATCTCCATCCTCGAACGCCGCATGTCCTTGGTGGTTCGCCTGTCGGAAGACGGATCGCTGGCAGCCAGCGAGGCCCAGGAAAATGACCGTACGGCGTGGCGCGATGACGTTCTGCATGTTCGCCACGATCCGCCTCTTCGCCTCGTCGTCCTGGGGCACGGCGCAGAACCCGGGGCGCTGCTCGACGTCGCTTGCGCCTATGGCGCCGAAACGATGCTCCTGAGCCCTCAAGAAGCACTCGTCGAGGATGCAAGGCAGAAGGGTCGGCCCGCGGAAACCCTGCGGATCCTCGGCCGTTCCGATAGCCTTACGGCCGATCCGTGGACCGCAGTAATCACGCTGTTCCACGATCATGATTGGGAAACCGACTTGCTGCTGCAAGCGTGTGAGCAGAACCCGTTCTTCATCGGCGCGATGGGCAGCAAGCGGACTCATGCCGAGCGCCGGCGCCGATTGATCGAGGCGGGCGGCACAGCAGGACAGGTCGATCGTGTCGTGGGTCCGGTTGGTCTCATCCATGCCACCCGCGACCCGTACACGCTTGCGATCTCTATCCTGGCTCAGGTCGTCGAGGCCTACGAGGGTATCCTGGCAGACCGAACGAACCCTTCGATGGCGTTGAATTCCACTCACCGCTTCGTTGAGCGACATGAGCGAGGCAATTATGCGGCCGAAGCGTTATCTCTCTGAACAGCGTGGCTGAAGATCAGCTCCCCCCGGCAGCGCGCCGGCTACATCAAAGAAGAGGCCCATGACGGTCATGTCTGAACTCGAACTGTCACGACGCGGTATTCTGGCCGGGGGAGCCGCGACCGCTGTCGCCGTAGCAACGCCGGTCATTGCCGCCCCTCTTCCTCCTGCGAAGGCTGTAGTTGCGCCCATGATGCCGGTTCGGTTCGAAGTGAACGGCAAGCGTCGTGAATTGACGCTCGATCCTCGCACCACGCTGCTCGACAGTTTGCGCGAGCATCTTCACCTGACGGGCACCAAGAAGGGCTGTGATCACGGCCAGTGCGGTGCCTGCACGGTGATCGTCGATGGCAAGCGCATCAACTCCTGCCTGAGCCTTGCCGTCCAGCACGAGGGTGACAAGATCACGACGATCGAAGGGCTGGGAACGCCGGACAAGCTCCATCCCATGCAAGCCGCCTTCGTGAAGCATGACGGCTATCAGTGCGGGTATTGCACGCCGGGGCAGATCTGTTCGGCTGTGGCCGTGCTTGACGAGATCAAGCGTGGTGTACCGAGCCATGTCCAGGCCGATGTAGCGGCGCGCCCTGAGGCGACCAACGTCGAGATGCGCGAGCGGATGAGCGGCAACATCTGCCGCTGCGGCGCCTATTCCAACATCGCCGAGGCGATGGCCGAAGTCGCGGGGAGCCGAGCATGAGGGCCTTCACCTATGAGCGCGCAAAGGATCCTGTGGAGGCTGCGCGCGCAGCCGCTCGGCCGGGCGCGAAGTTCCTCGCCGGAGGGACCAATCTGCTTGACCTCATGAAGCTTGAGATCGAAACGCCCACGCATCTGATCGACGTCCAGGACCTCGGCTTCGACAAGATCGAGAAGACCAGCGACGGGGGCCTGCGCATTGGCGCGTTGGTCAGCAACACCGATCTTGCCGTGGACGAACGTGTCCGACGCGACTATGGGGTCCTCACCCGTTCCATCGTCGCTGGCGCCAGCGGCCAGCTGCGCAACAAGGCATCGACGGCGGGCAACCTCTTGCAGCGCACCCGCTGCCCCTATTTCTATGACACCAACATGCCCTGCAACAAACGCAACCCGGGCTCGGGGTGCGCTGCGTTGGGCGGCGCATCACGCACGCTGGGGGTGATCGGCGTGAACGACAAGTGCATCGCAACCTTTCCCGGAGATATGGCCGTCGGAATGCGGGTGCTCGACGCGGTGATCGAGACGGTCGACGCCCATGGCGCGCGCCGTTCGATCCCGATCGCGGACTTCCATCGCCTGTGGGGCGACCATCCGGAGAAGGACACGAACCTCAACCCTGGCGAGCTCATCACGGCGGTGACGCTTCCCCGCCCGCTCGGCGGCAAGCACTTCTACGAGAAGGTCCGCGACCGGGCCTCCTATGCCTACGCGCTGGTTTCGGTCGCGGCAGTCATCCAGCCCGATGGTACGGGCAGGGTGGCATTCGGCGGCGTGGCGCCCAAGCCGTGGCGCGTCGGGGCTGCCGAGGCGCTTCTGCCCAGAGGCGCGGCGGCAGTCACCGCGCGGGCCTTCCAGGGAGCGACGCCGACGCACGAAAACGCGTTCAAGCTGCCACTTGCCACGCGGGCGCTCGCCTCCGTCCTCGCTGAATCGAAGGCCTGATCCGATGAAGTTCGAGACGCCAGCAGGTAAGAACCCGATCGACCGGATGAAGGTCGTTGGTCGTCCTCACGATCGCATCGACGGGCCGCTCAAGACGACCGGAAATGCCCCCTATGCCTACGAATTCCATGAGGAGGTCGCCAACCCCGCTTATGGCTATGTCGTCGGCTCGGCGGTCGCGCATGGCCGGATAGGTTCGATCGATCTTGCTGCTGCCAAGGCAGCGCCGGGCGTTCTGGCGATTGTCACGGCCGAGACGGCTGGTCCGCTCGGCAAAGGCAAGTTCAACACGGTAAAGCTGCTCGCCGGACCTGACGTCGACCATTATCATCAAGCGGTCGCGATCGTGGTGGCCGACACGTTCGAGCAGGCGCGGGCGGCGGCTATGCTGGTGCGGGTCGATTACGCGCGGACGCCGGGTCAGTTCGATCTGGCCAAGGCACTCGAGACGGCACCGCTGACCGGCGGCACGAGCAAGGAAGGCAGCAGTTCGCCGGCAATCGACCGGGTCGGCAAGTTCGAGGAAGCCTTCGCCGCTGCCCCGGTCAAGCTCGACGAGCATTATTCGACCCCTGACCAAAGCCACATGATGATGGAACCGTTCGCGTCGATCGCGGCATGGAACGGCGACGAGCTGCAGCTCTGGACCTCCAACCAGATGATAGACTGGGGGCGCAGCGACCTCGCCAAGACGCTCGGGATCCCCAAGGACAAGATCCGCTTCATGTCACCCTATGTCGGTGGCGGCTTCGGCGGAAAGCTGTTCCTGCGCACGGACGCTGTTCTCGCCGCGCTGGGTGCCAAGGCCGCCAAGCGCCCGGTGAAGCTCGCGCTCCAGCGTCCTTTGATCCCCAACAACACGACGCACCGACCGGCGACATCGCAGCATATCCAGATCGGTGCTTTGCGTGACGGTACGATTACGGCGATCGCGCATGACAGCGGCTCGGGCGATCAGCCGCATGGCCAGCCGGAAACGGCGACCAGCCAGACCAAGCTGCTGTACGCCGGTGCCAACCGCAAGATCTCGATGCACCTCGCCGTCCTCAATCTTCCCGAGGGCAACGCGATGCGCGCGCCGGGTGAAGCACCGGGCCTGATGGCGCTTGAGATCGCGATGGACGAAATGGCCGAGAAGCTCGCCATGGATCCGGTCGCATTCCGCATCAAGAACGATACCCAGGTCGATCCCGAACAGCCCGCGCGCCGCTTTTCCGAGCGGCAGCTCGTGCGGTGCTTGCAGGAAGGCGCAGATCGGTTCGGCTGGTCCAAGCGCAACCCCCGACCGGCTCAGGTCCGGGACGGTCGCTGGCTGGTCGGGATGGGCGTCGCCTCCGCGTTCCGCAATCACATGAACATGGCGTCCGGCGCACGGGTTCGGTTGGAACAGGACGGCAAGGTCGTGGTCGAGACCGACATGACCGATATCGGCACTGGCAGCTATACCATCATTGCGCAGACCGCGGCCGAAATGATGGGCGTGCCGATGGAGATGGTCGAGGTGCGCCTCGGCAGTTCTGCCTACCCGGTGTCCGCCGGATCGGGCGGGCAGTTCGGTGCCGCCAATTCGACTGCGGGCGTCTATGCGGCGTGCGTGAAGCTGCGTGAGCAGGTCGCGCAGCGGCTTGGTTTCAACTCGGCCGATGCGACCTTCGCCGATGGCAAGATCACCAGCGGTAACCGCGTCGCACATCTCAGCCAGGCTGCTGTCGCCGGGCCACTAACCGCCGAAGACAAGATCGAATACGGCGATCTCGAGAAGACCTGGCAGCTTTCGACGTTCGGGGCGCACTTCGTCGAAGTCGGCGTCGATGCCTATACCGGCGTGACGCGGGTACGCCGGATGCTGGCGGTGTGCGCGGCCGGGCGGATCATCAATCCCAAGTCGGCACGCAGCCAGGTGATCGGCGCCATGACGATGGGCGTCGGCGGCGCCCTGATGGAAGAACTGACGGTGGATAAGCGCTTTGGCCTGTTCATCAACCACGACCTCGCTCTCTACGAAGTGCCTGTTCACGCCGACATTCCACACCAGGACGTGGTTTTCCTCGACGAAGCGGACCCGCTGACCAATCCGATGAAGGCCAAGGGCGTCGGCGAACTCGGGCTCTGCGGCGTCGGCGCGGCGGTCGCGAATGCCGTCTACAATGCGACCGGCGTGCGCGTGCGCGACTATCCCCTCACGCTCGACAAGCACCTGGACAGGTTGCCGACGGTGGCGTGAGCCCTTCTGCCGGGCCGGTAGCGGGCGGAAGCGTAATTATGACCCTCACGCTGTCTGGCGGGGGGGAGCGAGGCGGCTCGCCTGTTCCATCCGGGCCGGACAACGGAGAAGCTTCATGAACCCGAGTACCACAGCCCTATTGCTGATCGAATATCAGAACGACTTCGTGAGCGAGGGCGGCGCACAACACGATGCGGTCAGCGCGGTCATGGCGCAAACCGACATGCTCGCGCATAGCCGATCCCTCGCTGACCGGGCGCGAGGACGCGGCGTCACGATAATGCACGCGCCGATCTCCTTCGCGGACGGGTATCCGGAGGTGCCGGCAGAGCCATACGGCATTCTTGCGGGCATCGTCGCGGCGCGGGCGTTTCGTAAAGGTAGTTGGGGCGCCCAGATCGCGGACGAGATGGCACCGGCAGACGGTGACATCGTCGTCGAGGGCAAGCGCGGGCTCGACTGCTTTGCCAGCACCAACCTCGATTTCATCCTTCGGCAGCGCGGGGTGACCGACCTCGCGATCGCCGGCTTCCTGACCAACTGCTGTGTCGAATCGACCATGCGATCGGCCTATGAACGCGGCTATCGCGTGGTCACGCTGACCGACTGCACGGCGACCCTCAGCCCCGAGGAGCAACAGGCATCGGTTGGCAAGAACTTTCCGATGTTCTCCAGGCCAATGACGCACAAGGCGTTTCTGGCCGAATTGCATGGTGCGGTCACACCGGCATGAAGTTCGACACTCCCGCTGGCACGACGCCGATCGATCGCATGGCCGTGATCGGACGGCCGCATCCGCGCGTCGAAGGCAAGCTCAAGACAACCGGCACCGCGCGCTATGCCGCGGAGCATCACGATGTCGGCCCGGAGCTGGCCTACGGCTACATCCTCGGCGCGGCGATCGCCAAAGGCAGGATCGCCAGCATCGATACCAGCGTCGCACGGGCTGCCCCGGGCGTGCGAACGATTGTCACCCACGAGACGGCAGGGCCGCTGGGCGTCGGGAAATTCTATGCGCAGCGTGTCCTGGGTGGTCCGGTGGTGGATCACTATCATCAGGCCGTCGCGGTCGTTGTCGCCGACACGTTCGAACAAGCGCGCGCCGCGGCCGCGCTGGTCCGGATCGATTATGCGCGCGAGCCGGGTCGCTTCGACCTGGCCGCACAAAAGCCGACCGTGCCGGTCGTGCCGACGGAGGAATATGGCGGCCCGGGCGAGACCAGTGTCGGTGACTTCGCCACGGCCTTTGCCGCCGCCCCGGTCACGGTAGACCAGACGTACACGGTGCCGGATCAGGCACATGCGATGATGGAGCCGCACGCCACGATCGCGCGATGGGACGGCGGCCAGCTGACGTGCTGGACGTCGATCCAGGCGATGAACTGGGGTTGCCGTGATCTTGGACTCATCATCGGCATACCCAAGGAGAACATCCGCCTGCACTCCGCGTTCATCGGCGGCGGGTTCGGCGGCAAAGGCACGACGCAGAGCGACCTGGCGCTGGCGGCGATCGCGGCACGGGCGGCGGGTCGTCCCGTGAAGATCGCGCTCCAGCGGCCACTGATGTTCAACAACACCATCCACCGCCCCAAGACGATCCAGCGCATCCGCTTGGGCGCGGGTCGCGACGGGCGGATCACAGCGATCGGACATGACAGCTGGTCCGGCAACCTGGCGGGCGGTCGCACCGAGCCGACCACATTGCCCACTCGCATGCTGTATCGCGGCGAGAACAGGCTGCTCAGGCGCTATCTGGCCACACTCGACCTCGCCGAGGGCAATGCGATGCGCGCGCCGGGCGAAGCGCCCGGCCTGATGGCGCTGGAAATCGCCATGGACGAACTGGCCGAGAAGCTCGGCATGGATCCGGTCGAGCTGCGCATCGTGAACGATACGCAAGTTGATCCCGAACAACCGGAACGCCGCTTTTCCACGCGGCCCTTCGTCGAATGCCTGCGCAGCGGGGCCGAGCGCTTCGGGTGGACCGATCGCCCGACGCAGCCCGCCAGTCGCCGCGAAGGTCGCTGGCTGATCGGCTACGGCATGGCGAGCGCGATCCGTGGCGCGCCGATCAGCAAGTCGGGCGCGCGCGCGCGACTTGACCGCAATGGCGTCGTGACCGTGGAAACCGACATGACCGATATCGGCACGGGCAGCTATACCATCATCGCTCAGACCGCTGCGGAGATGATGGGCCTGCCACTTCAGCGGGTGGTCGCGAAGCTCGGCGATTCCAGCTTCCCGGAAACGCCGGGTTCGGGCGGACAGCAGGGTGCCGCAGCGTCCACGGCGGGTGTCTACGCGGCCTGCGCGAAATTGCGCGACGCCGTGGCGCAGCGGCTGGGGTTCAATACCTCGGACGTCGTGTTCGCAGATGGCGAGGTCCGTTCGGCGGGCCGTTCGGTGCCACTGACCGAAGCGGCACGCGACGGTGCCATCGTGGCCGAAGACAGCATGGAATATGGCGACCTCAGCAAGCGCTTCGCCCAACAGACCTTCGGCGCGCATTTCGCCGAGGTGGCCGTAGACCGCTATACCGGCGTGGTCCGGGTGCGGCGGATGCTCGCGGTATGCGCGGCAGGCCGCATCCTCAACCCCCTGACCGCACGTAGCCAGGTTATCGGCGGCATGACGATGGGGATCGGAGCCGCGCTGATGGAGGAGATGACGGTCGACACCCGCTTCGGGCTCTTCATCAACCACGATCTCGCCGGCTACGAAGTGCCCGTCCACGCCGACGTGCCGCACCTCGACGCCCTGTTCATCGCCGAAGTCGACGCCACCATGTCGCCCGTCAAGGCAAAGGGTGTCGGCGAGCTGGGCCTGACCGGTGTGGCGCCGGCGATCGCCAATGCCGTCTACAACGCGACCGGCGTGCGGGTGCGCGAATATCCGATCACGCTGGACAAGCATATGGCGAGCTTGCCCGAGGTGGCATGATGCAGCAGCGATCTCCTTCCTCGATCCTGCCTGCCATTCGGCGTGGCCGCTTGCGTTACGCATCCGCGATCCTGGCGCTGTCCGTCCTCGGACTGCCTGCCATATCTCACGCTGCGCAGGTGCTCGCTCAGCGGGAAGCTGCCGACACACCGGCCAGTGTCGTCCCCGTACCGCCCGGCGAGCGCGGCCTGCGCACGGTGGTGGCGGGCCGGCCAATCCCGATACCCGGCATAAAGCTGGTCCTCGAAGGCCCGTGCTTCGACAGGGCGGGCAACCTGATCTTCTCCGACGTGCAGGGCTCGCGCGTGATGCGGATGGATCCGCAGGGGCGCATCTCCACCGTCGCGCGCCTCGGCCGGTTCCAGCCAGGCGGCATGGCAATCCACCGCGACGGGCGCATCTTCATCGCGGCCGGCAATGGTGCGGGCGGGGGCGCCATCCTCGCGATCAAGCCGGACGGAAGCGGATTGGAGACGATCGTGCCGGAGAACGCGGGGTTCGCGCCCAACGACCTCGTGTTCGACAAGAGCGACGGCTTCTACTTTACCGACGCGCGCGGCGATGCCGGCAACCTCCAGGGTGGGGTCTATTATGTGGCACCCGGCGCAAAGGCACCCGTGCCGGTGCTGCAGCATCTTGCGGTGGCAAACGGTGTTGCGCTCAGCCCGGATGGAAAGCGGTTGTGGGTTGGAGAGTATGGCGTCAACCGCCTGCACCGGCTTGATCTGGCAAGCGCGACCACGGCGCAGCCATTCGGTTCGGTCGTCGCCTACTACTTCACCGGTCCGGCTCCGGATTCGATGCGCGTCGACGCGAGTGGTAACGTGTATGTCGCCATTTATGGTCAGGGCCGGGTGATAGTCTTCGCTCCCAGCGGCCTGCCGATCGGCCAGATCCTGCTGCCAGACCGTGACGCGGGACATCACCTGAGCCTCACCAGCATGGCGATCCGGCCCGGCACCCGCGACCTGTTCATCGTGAGCGCCAACGGAGACGGCACGGGCGCGACGATCTTCCGAGCGGTAGCTTTCGGGCTGGGCTTGCCGTCGCGTGAGGCTCGCTGACTGCCTGAAACAATGGTGAGGGTTGCTCATCGTTCCATCATTGCCGGCTCATGAGAACAGCAACGTGGCGCTTCGTTGGTAACCGACGAACAACGCAAAAGTACGGACCATCACATGATCGGCAACAGCAAGCATGGCGTAGGCAAATGGCTGCGCATCGGCACCGCCGTGATTTTGGCGGTCGTGGGACTGTCGTTGGTGATCGGTGGGGTAGTCTTGATCATTGATCAAGGCTCTCCCTATTACGCGCTGGCAGGCATGATGCTGATCGTGTCCTCGGTTCTGCTGATCCGAAATGACCATCGCGCGCGCGTCGCCTATGGCGCGTTGTTCGCGGCCACCATCGCCTGGAGCCTGTGGGAAGTCGGTCTCGCTCCGTGGCCGTTGGTGCCCCGTCTGTTGGCACCCGCGGTGCTGGGATTGCTTGTACTGCTCGTTCCGATCGGTGACACCGATCGTGAGGTGCCGAAAAGCCGGCGCGCTCCTCGTCTTGCTTTTGCCGGACTGTTCGCCGTCGTCGTCCTTGCCGGCTTAGGATTTCACAGCGCCGGCACTCCTGATGCTCAGCCGGGTTGGTTGCGCCGCGGGACGCAGGCCGTCGCCCCAGGGGTGCTTCCTCAGCCGCTGGCGACGAACAATCGCACCGATTGGGCAGCCTTCGGCAATGACCAGGGAGGCACGCGCTTCAGCCCGCTGACCCAGCTCAACGCCGGCAATGTTGCCAAGCTGCAGGTCGCATGGACGGCTGACGCGGGGCCAGTGGGTCCCGGTCCCAAGAACGGCCTCGAAACGGTGCCGATCATGATCGGCGACACATTGTACGCGTGCAGCGGCAACAACCGCATCCTCGCCTATGACGCGGAAACCGGGCAGCAACGCTGGATCCATGACATGGCGCCGGGGGTGGCGTCCGGCGGCAAGCCTTGCCGCGGCGTCTCCTACTACCGCGTTCCCGACGCAACCGGCCGGTGCGCCGAGCGCATCTTCGGCTCGAGCCAGGCGCCAACCCTCGTCGCGGTCGACGCGCACACCGGCCAGTCCTGCACCGGCTTCGGCGCGAACGGCGCGATCGATCTGAACACCAATATCAGCCACTACCCCAAGGGGCAGTTCTACGTCAGTTCCGCACCCCAGATCATTCGCGGCAAGGTGGTGATCGGTGGCGGCATTCCGGACAATCAGTTTTGGGAAGGCCCCTCGGGCGTGATCCGCGCCTTCGACGCGGTCACGGGCAGGCTCGCCTGGGCGTTCGATCCGGGTCATCCCGAACGGATCGGCGCGCCGCCCGCAGGGCAGGTCTATACGCCGTCGTCACCCAACAGCTGGGCGCCGATCAGCGCGGACGAGGAACTCGGGCTGGTCTACCTGCCGATGGGCGGATCGACGCCGGACAACTACGGTGGTCAGCGCCGTCCCTTCGACGATGCGCTAGGCGATACCGTGATTGCGCTCGACGCGGAGACGGGGCGTCTGCGCTGGCGGTTCCAGACGACGCATCACGACATCTGGGACTATGACGTGCCCGCGCAGCCGACGTTGGTGAACCTGCCCGCCGCCGGCGGTACTCGCCCGGCACTGATCCAGGCGACCAAGCGCGGGGAGGTGTTCGTGCTCGACCGCCGCACCGGCCAGCCGGTCTTTCCCGTGGTCGAGCGGCCGGTGCCGCAGGACCATGTCACGCCTGGCGACCGGCTTTCGGCAACGCAGCCCTTCTCTCCGGGCCTGCCCGCGTTTCGAGGCGGCACGTTCCGCGAAAAGGATATGTGGGGCACGACCCCCATCGACCAGATGCTGTGCCGTATCCAGTTCCGGCGCTCACGCTATGTCGGACATCTGACGCCGTCCGCGCTCGACCAGCCAACCTTGTTCGATCCCGGATCGTCGGGTGGTGTCAATTGGGGCGGTGTGTCGATCGACGTCGATCATGGCATCATGGTCGTGACGTGGATGCGCACGGCCGACCGGGTGACGGTGGTGACGCGCGAGGAGGCGGTGCGGCGCAAGTTCAAGCTCAACAACGGCAAGACGCCGGGAGGAGACGCTCAGCGGCCTATGCTGAACACGCCCTATGGCGCCTATGGCACGCCCTTCCTGTCGCCTCTGGGTGTTCCCTGCACCACCCCGCCCTGGGGCTTCATCGGCGCGGTTGACCTATCGACGGGCAAGCTGATCTGGTCGAAGCCACTCGGCTCGGCACGCGACACCGGCCCGCTCGGCATCCCGTCGATGCTGCCGGTCACGATCGGCACGCCGTTGACCGGGGGTTCCGTCACCACGCGCGGCGGCTTGATCTTCGTAGGTGCCGCAGCCGAAAACACCTTGCGCGCGCTCGATGTACGGACGGGCCGGGAACTTTGGCAGGCTCGGCTTCCGGGCGGCGCCAATGCGTCTCCGACGACGTACATCAGCCCACGAAGCGGCCGTCAGTTCGTGGTGATCGCGGCTGGCGGGAATAAGGCGATCAAAACCAAACTCGCGAATAAGATCGTTGCGTTTTCACTGCCGCGTCGCTGACAGCGGTTCGCAGGGGCGGATACCTTGCGAACGTAAGCGCTACGGAGCAGGATAACCTATGCCGACTAGCCGATCCGACCTCGCTGATCTGACCTATTTCCTGGCGATTGCGAAGCATCAGAACTTTCGCCTCGCGGGTCTTGAACTCGGCGTGAGCGCATCTGCGCTGAGCCATGCTCTGAAGGGGTTGGAAGGACGATTGGGCGTGCGGTTGCTGAATCGCACCAATCGGAGTGTGGCGCTTACGGCGGCGGGCGAGGAGTTACGGGACTCGATCAACGAGCCGTTCAGTGCGATCAATCAAGCCGTTGAAACCCTTGACCGCTACCGCGACACGCCGTCCGGGCACATCCGCCTGAATGTTATTGTCGACGCGGCGCAGGCGTTGCTCGGCCCGGTCCTGCCGATCTTTGCGGAGCGGTATCCTGATGTGGCGGTGGACATCACGGCCGCTAACCGGATGGTGGACGTCGTTGCAGAGGGCTTCGACGCAGGCATTCGCCACGGCGGGACGGTGCCCGAGGACATGATCGCGCAGCGTCTCTCGGCCGACCTGCGGTGGGTCGTGGCAGCGGCACCGTCCTACATCGAGCGCTATGGCGCACCGCTGAACCCGCAAGATCTTGAGCATCATCGCTGCCTTGGTTTTCGGCTCGGCGATGATCGCGTCTACAGATGGGAGTTCGAAGGACCCGATGGCGAATTTGCCGTGTCGGTTCCCAGCAAATTCATCATCGATGACGGCCGCACGCTGCTTTCTCTTGCACTTGCAGGAACTGGCCTGATGTACGGTGCGGAATCGACTTTCGCGCCATATTGCGCAAGCGGGCAGCTTCAACTGGTGCTCGAGGATTGGGCGACGAGCGGCGCTGGCTACCACATCTACTATTCAAGCCGTCGGCAGCTGCCGACGGGCTTGCGTCTGCTCATCGACCTCATTCGCGAGATCCACCCACTTGGCTCGTGAGCAGTTGCAGTGAGCCAGCTTCACTGCCGCATCAAAGACGCCGGGGGTAATCTCCGGTTTTCGATGGGCCTACCTTAGATACGACATCATCGATTTGGCAGCGCTTCGCGCGGGGCAGTCGATGACCGAATTCGAGGAACCCAGACATGAACCCTATCTATGACTTCAAAGGTCAGGTGGCGCTCGTCACCGGCGCAAGCTCCGGTATCGGGCTCGCGACCGCACGGGCATTTGCCGCTGCCGGAGCCTCGGTCGTTCTTGCGGACGTCAACGCGGCGGCGATCGAGGATGCTGCTGCCGCGATCAAAGCGGAGGGCGGCGAAGCGACCGCGGTCGTCTGCGATGTCACCGATGAGAGCCAGGTTGCAGCGATGGTTGAGCGCACGGTTGCCACTTATGGCCGCCTCGACATGGCCTACAACAACGCCGGTGTGCAGGCGCCGCCTGCAGATCCCGCCGACCAGTCGGCCGAAGAGTTTGACCACGTTCTCGCGATCAACCTCCGGGGCATCTGGGCCAGCATGAAGCACGAGCTCAAGCAAATGCGCGCTCAGGGGTCGGGCGCGATCGTGAATTGCTCGTCTGTCGGCGGCCTGGTCGGCAATACCGATCTGGCGGCGTATAACGCCACCAAGCATGGCGTCATGGGTCTCACCAAGGGCTCCGCGCTCAAATATGCCCCTTTGGGTATCCGCATCAATGCGGTCTGCCCCGGCACGATCGACACTCCGATGGTCGCCGACATGATGGCAAACCAGAAGGAAGCCATGGACGATATCATGCGCAACCAAGTGATCGGAAGGCTCGGTCGCGCCGACGAAATCGCCGCAGCCGTGTTGTGGCTCTGCAGCCCGGGAGCCAGCTTCGTAGTCGGAGTTGGCATGCCGGTGGATGGCGGTTTCACTGCAAACTAGACCGAAAAGCCAGCAGCCAGACAAGGGTGGCAGGCACCAAAACAGAGGTACGAACATGATATTGGAAGAAACCTTCACCCTGTCCAACGGCGTGACCATTCCAAAACTGGGTCTCGGCACTTGGCGGATCGAGGACGCGGCCGTCACGGAAGTCGTTCGAAACGCAGTCGAGATCGGATATCGCCACATCGACACAGCGCAAGCCTATGACAATGAGCACGGTGTCGGCGAAGGTATCCGCGCCAGCGGCGTCGCTCGTGACGAAATCTTCGTAACGACGAAGCTCGTCGCCGAATGCAAGACGTTCGCTGAAGCAAAGCAGCGCATCGATGGCTCGCTGACAGCGCTCGATCTTGATCATATCGACCTGATGCTGATCCACAGCCCGCAACCATGGGCAGAATTTCGCGAGGGTGAACACTTCCTGGAAGGTAATCTCGAAGCATGGCGCGCGCTTGAAGAGGCTCACGCCGCGGGCAAGTTGCGCGCGATTGGTGTGTCCAACTTCGAGCGTGCGGATCTCGACAACCTATTCGACAATGGTTCGGTCGAGCCGATGGTCAACCAGATTCTGGCCCATGTCGGAAACACGCCCTTCGACTTGATCGACTACAGCCGTAGCAAAGGCATGGTTGTCGAAGCCTACTCTCCGGTTGCTCATGGCGCGGCGCTGAACAATGTCGAACTGGCGGGTCTTGCTGAGCGGTACGGTGTTAGTGTTCCTCAACTCTGCATCCGCTATTGTCTCCAGCTCGGATTGCTGCCGCTGCCCAAGACCATCAACCGCGAACACATGCGCAGCAATGCCATGCTAAACTTCGTCATTGCCGATGCAGATATGGCTACAATGACGAATGCAAAGGACAACACCGACTACGGTGCGGCGGGTATGTTCCCGGTGTTCGGCAAGAAGCGACAGATAGACGGCGCGTGGCCGGATGCGCATGGCCGTTCCACGAACGCCTAGCCATACTTCAGCGACATCATGTCGCTGCCGCTCCATCGCGTGCGCCAGCTCGCGGAGACCGATGGCGTGAAGCAGCGCAGCGAGCCTGTTAAAGGCCACCACGCCGCTCGGCGCGCAACCAGTCTGCAAAGGTGTGAGATGACACAAACGTTTTCGCCAAAGACCCTGAGCCTCTTGCGCATCATCGCCTGCGCCGGCGGCGGAGATTGGAGCGTCGGCGCGGCGGTAGCTCGCGCCCGTTCTGGATCGTCTGCGGATGCGCCAAGCCGGGGTGCAATGGGAGGAGATGATGAGGTTGGACAGTCGCCCGCCTTTTCACAGAGTCCGCAGAAATCTACCGAGATCGACTTTGCCCTGTGATGACCGACGTTTGGCAGGTCAGCTCGGCGACGGCCGTCCGCACGCCTCCGGTAATGGCGTGGGTTCGGCGCGTGGCGTCCGCTTGGAAAAACGTGGTGTCGGAGACGACCCGTGCTGAACGATGCAAGAGTGTGAGCGGCGGGCTTTGTGGGCCGAGCTGCCGCGAAACCCTCCATCTGCAAATCCGGGTGATGTTTCCGCGGGGATGAGCCGGAAGAACTATCCGCGCGACTTCGTTCTTCAGACCTTGATCAGTCCAGCCATCGGACGCTCGCTGGTTGCCTGTGCGAACAAGCTGCGTCCGACACGCTCGGGATCAAGCGCGAGACTTTCGGCGGCAGTGCCGGCGATCAGCGCGTCGAGCGCGATGGTCGGGCGCAGATCGCGCGTCTCATAAAGCTTGGCCGGCGCGAGGCCCGGCCAATCGGAAACGACTCGGCCGCCCTTGACCGCCCCGCCGACCAGCATCGCGACAGATCCGGTGCCGTGATCGGTGCCGCCGGTGCCGTTGAGCGCGACGGTACGCCCGAACTCGGTGGCGACCAGCACGGTCGTGTTCGCCCAGGCCGCACCCAGCCCGTCGCGCATCGCCGCCAGCATCGCATCGAGGTTCTTCAACTGGCCTGCAAGCCGGCCCTTCTGCGCGCTGTGCGTGTCCCAGCCGAGCGTCTCGAGCATCGCAATGCGGGGGCCGTTCGGCTTGGTCAGGAAGCTGGCGGTGAGCCGGCCAAGGCTGGCCGGATCCTGCCCGGGGGCAGCATCAGCGGCAAGACCCTTGGTCTCCAGCGCCGCCTGCCAGACCGGGTGGAGCTGCGGGTCGGCGTCGTAGAGCGCGGTGACCCGCGTCATCAGGTCGTCCGCGGCATGCGGCAGCGCAGACGGCGCGTACGATGCGACCTGCACCGATCCGCGCAGCGCGGTTGGCACCGTCGCGGCGATCGCGATCGCCTCGTCGCTCGATCGCGGCAGCATCGCCACCAGCCGGTTGAGCCAGCCATCGCGCACCGCATAGGGCTGCGCGCCGCCGGTCTCGAGCACGTTCTGGCCATCGAAATGCGAGCGGTCGCGATAGGGCGACGCGACCGCATGGACGAACAGCGCCTGACCCTGGCCATACATCCTGCCGACCTCGACCAGCGACGGGTGCAGCGTGAACATCGCGTCGAGCTTCGTGCCGGTAGCAGCGTCGCCGATCAGCGCACCGCGGAGCGCAGCGAACGCCGGATCCCCGGTCGGGCGCAGGATATCGAGCCCATCGGCGGCGCCGCGCTGGATGATGAAGATGAAGCGGCGCTCGGTTGGCACGGTCGCGAGCGCGAGGCCGGGAGCGACGAACAGTGCGCCGGCACCGAGCGCGGCATGAGCGAGGAACTGGCGGCGTGCGATCATCGGATCATCTCCTCAGAAAATCGGGCGAAACCAGCATCAGCGCCACCCCGCCGGCGGGGCTTTCGGAACGGGCGATCTGCTCGGCGGTCGCGGCACTGAGCGAAGCGGGCATGATCTGCGGCGCGATGGCGCGCGCGTCGACGCCATTGCCGAGGGGGGCTGCCAACCGCTGCGCTATCTCGACGCGTCGGAGCAGCGCGTCGGAGCCAGCCCAGCTTGCCGCGATATCGTCCCAGCCGGCCGGCGCACCCGGCTTCCAGACGCGCTGGCCGAGCTGCGCCTGGAGCGCGGCGATCTGCATCTCGCCCACCCGGCGGCGGCCGACGCCACGCAGCGACGAGATCGTCCATTCCCACGGCGTCTTGAACTTTGTTGGGGTCGTTACCCATGCCTCGGGCGAAGCGATGAGTGTGCGATAGACGGTCGGCAGGTCGCCCTTGTCGCGCGCGAAGCTGTCGGCCAGCCGGGCGACCATCGCCGGGGGCGGCTCGTCGCCGGCAAAGTGGCGCGCGAGTTTGGTGGCGATGTGCGTCGCGGTCGCCGGGGCATGCGCGAAGTCGGTCAGCGCCGCACGCGCCTGTTCCTCGCCGTCCTGAGCGTAGCGCTTGCCGAGGATGGTGCGGACGCCCGGCTCATGCTGGCCGGGACGAAATACGAAGTGATCCGGATTGCCCTCGCTTGCACGACCGCCGCCCAGCCCGTCAACCGTCCACCCGGTTAACGCGCGTGCGAACTCGGTGACGTCGGCCTGGGTATATCCCGAGCGCACCCCGAGCGTGTGAAGCTCCATGATCTCGCGTGCGAGGTTCTCGTTCAGCCCGCGCTTGCGAACGACATTGCGCGCGGCCGCTGGGCTGTCGGGGCCGATCGACTGGAACTGGTTGAGGTAGATGAGCATGGCGGGGTGTTGTTCGACCGCAAGCGCCATGTCGGCAAAGCTGCCGAGCACGTGCGGGCGGATCGCATCGCGCTCGAACGCGCCCGCGAAGGCGGTGACGCGCGGGTTGTCGACCGAGACGCAGAAATGGTTCGACCAGAAATGCACCATGCGTTCGACGAACGGCGCATCGGTCGCGAGCGCGCTGTCGGCACGGGCCTGGACGCCGGCGCGGTAGAGCGCTTGCACGTCCTGCCGGAAATCCTGCCGGCCGATCTTAAGATTGGCCTTCGCATCGGCTGCACCGTCTTGCTTCGCCATGCGGCGATTGGCCTGCTGCTCCTCGCGGTATCTCTTCACCGCTGTGCCTGCGTCGTCGAGCGACGCGAAGCCGGCGGGACGTACCTCGAACCGCGCGAACTGATCGACGAGCCAGCGCTGCGGGTCGGCGAGCGGCGCCTCGTCCGGCCGCGCACCCAGGCCAAAACGGTTGAGCGCGATCGCGGCGGGCGAGAGGGTGGGAGATTGGGCGGGCAATGGTCGTACCTCGGTGGGGATCCACTGCCTCTTCAACGTAAGTCCGCGAACTTTCCGTCGCGACGATCAGTCGCTCGACGGACGCGCCCTGTTGGCGCGGCGCTGCATGGCGTCGGCGAGCTTTGCCCGGTCTGCGGGCGGCAGCGTCGCTGCATAGGCGACCGCGCGCCGCTCGACCGCGGCGCGAACCGCCATGTCATCGGCACGTGCGCGGTCGAGTGCGGCTACGACGGCGGCCTGATCGATCACCGGCTGGCGCAGCAGCATGGCGGCCTGCGCCTTCGCGGCGCGCGCGTCGGCGAGCGTCGGGCGCATCGCGCGGCGCGCCTGGCGCAGTGCCATGCGGAACGGGCGCCGCTCCGACAGCGGCAGTTCGGCACCGGCGATCCGCATCGAACCCGCATTGATCATTCGAGCGCCCGACCGCAGCGAGACGATGCCGGCGAGCAACGCGCCGGCGAGGAACAGGTTCAGGATGAAGGAGGCGATCAGAGCGATACGAAGCTTGCCCATCGATCAGGTTTCCGATCCGGTGACGTCGCCGAACGACGTGCCGCTGTCCGCCATCGCGTCGACCGGTGCGGCGATCGCGACGGCAGCTGTTCCTGCGGTCGCGCCCGCCAGCGCGGCCGCTAAGCCGACGCCCGACCACCATAGCCGCGCTCGTATCATGATCTTGCCCGCCGGTGCCGGCGCGCTGCGAACCACGCGGTCTCGCAGCGATTGGCCAGGCGGTGCCACCCGCCACGTATCGAGGGCGTCATCGAGGGCGGACGCCTGTTCGAGGATTGCGCGCCCGGCAAGGTGCGACGCCATCGCCATTGCGGCGTCACGATACTGTTCCGGCCAGCGCGCGACGACGGCGCCATAGGCGTCGGCCAGTTCCTGGAAACGCGCGAGTGTCAATGGTTCACGCATCCTTCGCCTCCTGCGGTTCTGCCAGCCGCGAACGCAACGTGCGCCGCCCTCGTGCCAGCAAGGATTCCAGCGCTTCTACGCTGATGTCCAGCACCGAGGCTGCCTCCGCGCCTGACATATCCTGATAATGTACCAGCAGGATCGCCTCGCGCTGGCGCTCCGGCAACTCTGTGATTGCCGCCGTGACCGCGTTGCCTTGCTCCGCCGCGATCAAGCCGGTCTCGGCGTTGGGCGTCGGGTCGACCGGCTCCGGCATGGTATCGCCGGTGGCCTCGCGGCGACGGCGCAAGCGGTCGCGGCACAGGTTGAGCACGACCGTATGGAGCCAGGTGTCGAACCGCGCGCGGCCGGGCTGCCAGGCCCCGGCGTTGCGCCAGACGCGAACGAACGCCTCCTGCGCGACATCCTCGGCCTCGCCGGTGTCGCGGAGCATACGCGTCGCCAGACTCAGGATACGGGGAAGCTTCGCGGCCACGAGCATCCGCGTCGCGGCGGGTTCGCCGCGCCCGACGCGCTCGATAAGCCTCGAATCCGGATCCTGACTGCTCAAGCGTGTGCCGCCCTATGGCCATTCCGGTCTATCCATCGTCAGGCGTCCGCACCGTCGCGTGCAGCCTTGGCCTTGCGGGCATGGGCTGCGGCACGTTCGTCAGCGCTGAGCAGGCCATCGCTGTTCATGTCCAGGTGCTTGAAGCGACGGGTCAGCACGGTATCGATCTCCGCCTTGTTGAGCATGCCGTCACCATTCGTATCGAGCTTGGCGAGGCGTCGGGCGGGATCGCCCTTGCCGGCCTTGGTCGCCGCCAGGAACTCGGCGCGGCTGACGTTGCCGTCGCAATCGGTATCATCGGCGAGCAGTCTCTTCTCATGCCGCGCAATGAAGGTCGCCAGGGTTACGCTCGGCGCGGGCGCGGCGGCTGCGCGTCTGGATGACCTAGTCTGGTCGACCGGATCTGCGCAAGCTGCCGCAGGCGCCAGCATGGCCAGCACCAGCGCCATGCGTCCCAACCTCATCAGCGATACTGTTTTCATGCGGATGACCTTCATGGCACCGGGACGCCGCTCGTGCGGCAGGACCCATGGTCGCTGGAAGCCGCAGGAACGACGAGGTCCCTGCGGCGCACGGGGGGTTAGCGGTAACGCCAGCCGCCGTGCCAGCGATAGCGATGGCCGTAATAACGACGACCGTCCCAATATCCGCGGCCGGGATAGAAGACGCCGACCCGCACGCCCGGCGCGACGATCACAGCGCCGCGATTGGGGCGGCAAATTCCAGCCCGGCCACGGTGTCCACCAACGCCACAGCCCTGCCGGGCTTCGGCAGGCGCCACTGCGGTCAAGACTGCACCAGCCGCCAGCGCGGCCAACAGGATCTTTTTCATGATGCTCTCCTTGTAAATACCGGGATAACGGGAGCGGAAGACCACTCCCGGCAGCACGCGTTCAATAGTGCCGACCGTTGTGCTTGCTGTTGTAGATGTGCGCGCTGGCGCCGTTCTGCCGGCGTTCCAACCGTGCACGTTGGTGGCCGTTGAGGTGACCGCCATTGTTGGCGCGCATCCGCGCTTCGGTCGCATCAATGCGTCCCTGCTGGCGCTCGTCACGGACCGCTTCACCGGCGGTCAGGCGACCGCTCGCCGCGCCTCGATTGATGCGCTCCTGCTGGCGTTCCTGACGCTGGTGGACGCTCTGGGCCTGCGCGGCGCCGGACAATGCGACGAATGCAGTCAGTGCGGCAGCAAAACGTAATTTGATCACGACACTCTCCTTGTTACTGCTTCTTCAACGGCGAACCCGATCTTTTCCGTCGCGGCCTCACGCGCTCGCACTCGAATTTGTCATAACCGACTGGAATACGCTCGATCGCTGCCTGCACAGCCTAGATGAACAGATGACCGGTGCCCGGAAGCGCCCGAGCTCCGCTGGATGGCAGGGTTGGGGTCTACCCAGCTAATTTGGCGAGGCTCCTCCGCTGAGCCTACTCACCTCAGCTACGTTTGGGAGTGGCGAGCCTGAGAATGGCTATGTCTGCTTGCCATCACCTCGAGCCGCTCCGACGCTCCCGCCCGTGCAAACCGCCCGGGAGTTGAGCGGCAGCGATCGGGCAGGGAGCGGCCCTTCCGCAGACGCTCGCTTGCGGACATTCGCCCGTCTGTTGTGGGGCCTGAATGTCGAGAATGTGCCGTTTACTGGTCTCAAAGCCGGAACGAAAAATATTTGCAGCCCCCTGTGTGGATTGCCGCTGCGGGCGTCGTCTGGTCATCAGGCGGCCAAAGTTCACGGTTCGCCGTGGATGGGAAGACGATCACGATGTTCAAGAGTTTTGCCAAGGTTGACGAACTCTCGACGTTGACAGCCGATAGTGATGATATCCGACGCGACTGGACGGTGCTGCTGCCGTTCTTCAACGAACGCACGTTCCTGGAAGGGACGCTCGCCAGCCTTGCGCGGCAGAGCGAGCCGCCGCTGGTCATCCTGATCGATAACGGCAGCACCGATGGCAGCGGCGCAATCGCGCGCGCGGCCTGCGTCCGTTTCCGCCTTCCCCACGTGCTGCTACGTGAGCCGACCCCGGGCAAGGTCGCCGCGCTGGCGAGCGGGTTCGCTTTGGTCAACACGCCCTATGTCGCGACGTGCGATGCCGATACCTGGTACCCCGAAACGTATTTGGCGCAGGCCCGCGCGGTGCTGGAACGCGACCACCGCGCCGCCGGCGGCGCGTATTTCGTCGCACCGGACGCGGGCAGGTGGCAGCGGTTCGGCAAAGCGCTGCACATCATTGCCGCCGCCGCGCTGTTGCCGGGCCAATGCCATGCCGGTGGCGCCGGCCAGGTGTTCCGTACCAGCGCCTTGCGCCGCGCGGGCGGGTTCGATCCCGCGCGCTGGAACATGGTATTGGAAGATCACGAGATCATGCACCGCGTTCGCGATCACGGTGGCCTCGGCTATCACGTGCGGCTGTGGTGCGCGCCCGCGCCCCGCGCGCGTGACCGCGCCAGCACGCGTTGGACGCTGGTCGAGCGGCTTTGCTACCACGCGACCACCGGCTGGGCGGGCGACTGGTTCTTCTACGGTTTTCTCGCCGATCGCCTCGCCGCGCGGCGCCTGTCGAGCGCACGGCTGCGCGAGCGGGCCTATCAGGATTGCGATACCGAGGCGCGCGCGGCTTGATCGCGGCGGCGTGCCAGGACCGCGACTGCGACCTGCGCGCTCTTGCGTGGCCGCGCGTTCGCGGACATGGCACGGCGTCATGGATTCAGGCCTCCTTCGCGGTGCACGGGCGTGACACAGGGCGGGGTTTTGGCGGCTGCCTATCTGGAGCAGCGTCCTGGCCTCCTGCGACTGCTGAGCGCCCGGCTTGGCTCGGCGAGCGAGGCCGAGGATGCGTTGCAGGATCTCTGGCTGAAGATCCAGGCCGGCAGCACCGGCGCGATCGAACATCCCGCCGCCTATCTGTTCCGCATGGCTAACAATCTCGCGACCGACCGGCGTGCGTCGGCGGTACGACGCGGCGCGCTGGAAACCTCCTGGAACGATGTGCAACCACAGGCAGGCGAGTTTCCCGACAGCGAACGCTGGCTGCTGTCACGCGATGCGCTCGCCCATGCCGAGATGCGGATCGCAACGATGCCCGAGCGGATGCAGGTCGCCTATCGCCTGTTCCGCATCGACCAGCTTCCGCAGCGCGAGATTGCCGCGCGGCTCAGCGTGAGCGTCAGTGCGGTCGAGAAGCTGCTGCACCGCGCCTATCTGCATCTTCACCGGCACCAGGGGGTGGACGATGACTGACCGATCCGTGTTCGAGGCTGCGGTGGCGTGGCATGTGCGTAAGGAGACGATGGACGCGGACGATTGGCTGCACTTCGTCGCGTGGCTCGAGGCGGACCCGGCCAATGTCGCCGCCTATGACGCGGTGAGCCTCGCCGATGCGCTGCGCCACGACGAGACGCCGGACGTTGCGGCAGCGAATGACAATCCGCCCGTCTCCCGCCAACGCTGGTGGATTGGCGCTGGCGTGGCCGCCGCGGTGTTGGTCGCCGCGTTGACGACGCTGCATCCGCCTGCGCAGACCCGCACGATCGTCGCCGCGACACCACAGACACTGCGGCTGGCGGACGGCAGCGCGGTCGATCTCGCCGCCAATGCACGGCTGGTGATCGGCGGCGGGCGGGATGTCCGGCTCGACAGCGGCAGCGCGACCTTCCACGTAACCCATGATGCCGCGCACCCCTTCGCGGTCCGCGCCGGCCGGTGGACAGTGCAGGATGTCGGCACGGTCTTCACCGTCACCCACGCGCACGGCGACATCGACGTAGCGGTGACTGACGGTGCGATCCTGCTCGACCCACAAGGTGCGGCGCTGGTGGTTCGCGCGGGCCAGGCGGTGTCGCTTTCCGCGGGCGGGGTGCCAATCCGCTCCACTGTTGCGCAAGATGGCTCGCGAACGCTGCGCTTCTCCGGCGAGAGCCTCGGCACGGTTGCGCGCACGCTCGCGCTGGCGCTGAATGTGGGTATCACGGTGGCCCCCGGCGCCGCACAGCAGCCTTTTATCGGCGTGATCCGATTGACGGGACGCCCGGCCGAGGACATTCCCCATTTTGCGGCGATGACAGGGATGCGCTCGACCAACGATGGGCGAACATGGACAATCGCTTTGGCGGGGGCGGCAGTGCATTAGGTTCCGCATCGCCACGCTCGTCTGCCTCGTCGCCTGCCCGGCGGCGGCGCTCGCGCGGGTGCAGCCACCACATAGCCTGCCTTTGTCCGTCGTGCTGCTTGATCTTGCGCAGCGCACCGGCACGGAGATCGTCAGCGTCGAACCCGGTGTTGCGGCGGTACGGGTTCCCCGGGCGGACGCGATCGGGTCGGTCGCGCAGCAATTGCGCCGCGTGCTGCACGGCACCGGCTTCCGTGCCATCCGACAGTCCGATCGCAGCTACCGCATTGTCCGCGCTGCCACGCTGCCGCCTCGACCGCGCCGGTATGCGCCACCCCCACCGCTAAAGGGTGGCGACGTGATCGTCACCGCCTCCAAACAGCGAATTTCACTGGAGCGCTATCCCGGCACGATCACGTCGATCGCACCCGAGGGCGCGGTACTCGGCCCCGCCGCCGCGCGCGACATGACCGTGATCGCCAGTGCGACGCCTGTGTTGCAGACCACCGCACTTGGCAGCGGACGCGACAAGATCTTCATCCGCGGCATTGCCGACAGCAGCTTCAACGGTGCCACCCAGTCCGCCACCAGTTATTATTTCGGCGACGTGCAACTCGGGTATTCGACGCCTGAACCCGCGCTGGCGCTGGTCGATATGCAGAGCGTCGAGGTGATGGAGGGGCCGCAGGGCACGCTTTACGGTGCAGGTGCGATCGGCGGCGTGGTCCGCATGGTGCCGAACCCTGTCGATTTGAACCGAAGCAGCGGCATGCTCTCCACCGCATTTGGCGTGACGGAGCACGGTGCGCCGAGCGATGCATTCGCCACCGCGCTGAACCTGCCAAATGCCGCCGGAACGTTCGGGGTGCGGGTGGTCGGCTATCGCTCGCGTGATGGCGGTTACATCGACGCACTCTCGCCCCACCGGTCCGATATCAACGGCGTAAATCGCCTGGGCGGTCGCTTCGCGATGCGGTTCAACCCGGGCGATGGCTGGAACATCGACGCGAGCATCCTTGCGCAGCGGATCGCGGCGGATGACGGCCAGTATGCTGATCGGCTGTCCGGTATGCTCGCCCGCGACAGCCGGATCGCACAACCGTACCGCAACAGCCTCGCGCTCGGCCGCATGATCGTCACCAGGCGGTGGAATAGCGGGCTCGAACTGCTCTCCGCATCCAGTATCAGCCACTATGCCGCGCAGGATACGTTTGATGCGAGCCGACGCCCGCCGGCACCGCTGGCCGAGTATCGCGATCACCGTTCCAACCGGTTGATAACACAGGAGGTGCGGCTGTCGCGCTCGCTCGATCGCGGTGCATCGTGGGTGATCGGCATCGCCGAGCTGAACAATCGTGACGCGCAGGACCGCAGCTTCGGCCCCGTCGGCGCCCCCTCCGACATCATCGCCGTCACCAACGTCTCCAGCAGCCAGTCGGCCTTTGGCGAACTGACCGAACCGCTGTTCGCCAACCTGTTCGTCACCGCCGGGCTGCGTGCAACCCTTTCGCATGTGGATGGTACCCCTTCAGTCAAGCCGCGCGCCGGTGACGTGGTGCGCGGTCGTCAGACGCACCGCGCGGATCCCACGCTCGCCCTCGCCTGGATGGTCGCGCCGCATATGTCCCTCTACGCGCGCTACCAATCGGGGTTTCGTACCGGTGGCCTCGCAGTGGCGCGCGGGATCGGCCGGGTGGCGGAGTTCGACACCGATGATATCGGCATGGGTGAGGTGGGGATGCGCATGATCCGACACGGCGCCACCGGACTGTCGCTGTCGACGGCATTATCCTATGCCCGTTGGACCGACATTCAGGCTGATCTCGTCGACCGCTCTGGCCAACCCTATACTGCCAATATCGGTGACGCTCGAGTCTTCGCAGCCGAGGCCGACGCGGACTGGGTGCCCGCGTCCGGCCTGAGCCTGAAGGCAGCAATATTGTATACCGATAACCGTGTGAGCGGTACGATCGCCGATACGGCACCACGTGACGACCGTCGCCTACCGGATACACCGCCGTTCGCCGCTCACGGCGGCGTGGCTTACGATTGGGCGATCGGCCGCGACCGGCTGCGCGCCTCCGCGACGGTGGAGTATGTCGGCCGATCGGTGCTCGGCGTCGGCAATTACTTGGACATAGCGCAGGGTCACTACGCCTGGAGTTCGGTTGAATTGGGCTGGCAACGTCGCGCGGTGGATCTGTCGCTGACGTTTGAAAATGTCACCGACACGCATGCCAGCCGTTTCGCCTTTGGTAACCCATTCTCGCTGGCGAACCGAGAGCAGATCACGCCGTTGCGACCAAGGACGGTTCGAATCGGCGCCGGAGTCCGTTTTTAGGGAAGCGGCGCTACGACCATTCTGGCATCGGCCGTGCGTGTCGACGTCGTCGGGTCAGTGCACCTACCAGTCGAGCCGTTCCGCCTCCTCGTCGTCATCGTGATCGTTGGTGCCGACGTTTTCTCGTCAGCGTTCATGGCGTATTTTCCGAAGCATCCGGCTCAGTCGGTGTCGTCGTCGACTAATAACAGGCGGGGGCGGATTAACGAATGTTTGAGGGTGGCGAGCAAGAAAGCAGGTCGGAATGTCGCCTATGGGCTCGGTTTGACCATCAGACTTCGGTACGTTCAGCAAGTTCGCTGGCATCCTCATATCAACGCCGAGATAGCGAACGGTGCTCTCGATCTTGGCATGGCCGAGCACTATTCGGACAGCCCGCAGGATTGCCGGTCGCCTTGCAGATAATCGAGGCATGTTGTGCGGCGAAGTGAACAGGTGGCATAATCCTTGGCCTGAAGCCGATGCCTGTGATCCACTCTCGAACAAGCCTCGCATATTGCCGGGTGCTGATAGGTCCCATTCAATCGGTTTGGTTCGGGAAGATGTAGTCGTCGAGCGTACCGCCGCGCCGCTCTAGCCACGCGATTATATTGCGGGCGGGCTCGACCAATTCGAACTGCACAGGCCGATTTGTCTTCTGTTGCACCACGATCGCGCGATCTCGAACGCGGCTATATCGCGTCCGTTATCACCTCACAGGGGAAGTGAACAAACGGCGCAATCCAGGAAGCGGGGCGGACTGCTGAACGTCGATTACTGTTTGTTTTTGAAAAACGCGCGTGGCCATTACTGACTGGAGTGGCCCGCGATCGCCTACATGGATGTAACGTCACGTAGTTACCGGCCGGCTTTTATTACGATTTGGTGCGCGTTTCCATCGGCGGTCACCATGACATTGCCATTCGCTGTCGAGGTAATTTTCCCGTCGATCGTTGCAATCGTTGCGCGCTCCATAACGGGCAAAGGAATGATGAAACCGCCGGGCGGTTTGGCATTTCCGGATACGCGCACTCGGAATTGTTGGGTGCTTCCGCTGGCCGAGATGTCGATGCTCCCATAAGGTGTCACTAGTCCGGTGATCGTAGATCCCGCGCCCGTCAGCCACCCGGCGTCGAGCCCCGCCCCGATCACGATTGCGTCGTCTTGCGTGCGCACATAGGCGAACATGTCGAGCGCCGAACGGATGAAGTCCGATGCAACCCACGCATGCGGCATGTCGCCGATAAAGCGGATTTCGCGCGCGCGGCGACCGACGACTTCGGCCCAGCCGTTCCACGCTCCCGGGCGGCGGTCAGCCATATAGATGTCGAGCAAGCGGTTCGCGCGCGCCCGCCAGCCGAGCCGCACGAACGCGGATACGTTGCGCAGTTCGTAGGGCGTGTAGTCGCTCCAGTCGGCGCCGGACGCGGTGCGCGCGGCCACACGCTGCCATTGGCGCTCGAATGTGCCGCGCAGCAGCGCCGGATCGAGTGCGTCCTGCTCCCCGGCGGGATCGAGCGCGATCGTGGTCGAGGTCGCGTCAAAATCGCCCAGGCTGGTCGCACCGGGAATATAGCCGATCCGCCAGCGCGCCGCCGCCGCGCGGATCGCGGAATGCAGATCGCCCGCGAACTGGTTGCGCGCCTGTGCAATCGCGCCGGCCTGCGGCTTGCCGAGAACGTGCGCGGCGAACGTCGCATCCTTGTAGCCGGTCAGCGCCCAGAAATCGTCCCACAGGCTGTACTGCGCCTGTGCCGAATAGCCTTCGTGGCTGATCGACGGCGGCATCAGCCCGTAGCGCAGCGCGTCATCCTGCCCTTGGTTGGCACTTGTGCGCTCCGAAAGGCGCTGCGCATCCATGTAGTGGCGCGCGGCCTTGAGGCGCGGCCAGTCCCGCTCCAGCGCGGCGCGGTCGTGCGTGTAGCGATAGAGCTGCGTGACGAGGTGGATGTATTCGCCCTGCGCATCGTTCTCGGGCACCGGATCCGCGCCACGCGCGTCGACGCAGCATGGCACCTTGCCGTCGGCGAACAGCTTGCCGCCGTACCAGTTGGCGAAGGCACGCGCCGGCGCGGAGACGCCGAGTCGCAACAACGTATCCGACATCATCGCGCCGTCACGGATCCAGCTACGATCGTAGGAGCGCGTGCCGGGTTTGAGCGCCGGCCCGTCGCGGCTCATCAGGATCTGGGCGAGCGCGGTGCGGACGGTGTCGGCGATCGGCTGCTTGGCCGGCGGCACGGTGATCGTGACGTGCCCGAGTGTGCGCTGCCAATCCTGAGCGGTCGTTAGTCGAGCGGCCTCGAATGCGGCGCGATCGACCGGTCGACCTGAACCGGCGAACGGCAACACGACCGGGATCTCGCGGGTCTCGCCCGGCGCAAGGCTGATGTCGTAGGCGAGCGTCGCGGAGGCGAGGTCGGTCGGATCGGACACACGGGTGGCGCCCGCCGGCGATGCGGCGCCCGCTGGCGATGCGCCGATCGCAAGCGCACCCTGATCGAACGCGCGGGCGGTGACCTTCGTCGGCGTGACGAGCGGCGCGACCGTGCGCACGGTCGCCGCGTCGCCGTCGATTGCGGGCGGGCTCGTCACCGCGAGCCGCCTGCCGTCCCATGCGATCGCGGAAATCGCGCTGACGCCGCCCTGTTGACTGAGGAACTGCGCCGGCGGATTGACCTGGAACGGGCGTATGGCCAGCAGCAGGCGCAGCGTGCGGCGGGTGGTGCCCGTGTTGGTTAGCCGCCATGCCGCCATCAAGCGGGGAGCGCGGGTATCGGCGAACACCGTGGTGGCAAGCGTCCAGCCGGGCGCGGACCACGCGACCTGTGGCATCGGCAGATACCCGTCGGCGAGCGACTGGCGCGACGTGACGTCCGCCCAGCGGAAGGTGCGCCCGTCCGTGACCACGAACGGCTCGATCGAAAATGCACCCTTGGCGACTTCGATTGCGCCGTCCTCGCCGATTAGGCCGGATTGTGCGCCGCCATCGCTGCCGACCAGCGTCCAATATGGCTGCTCGCCCGAAAAGCCGCGTGGATAGCTGCCGCGCGGGTGCGCTTTCGCAAGCGCGGCGATGAACGCGTTGGGGGTTTTCGCGAAGGCAGGGGGCTCGACCGTGACTTCGGCGAGGCGCGCCGGGGGCGCGTCGGGCGGAAGGACGATCCGCAGATAGCGCGTCTCGGTGTCGGGCAGCGCGATCGGGTCGCTGCCGCCATCGCCCGCCGTGACATCGCGGACCCGGCGCCACGTCCGCGCATCGTCAGAGGTTTCGACCGTGTAGCGTGCCGCTGCCGCGCCCTCCTTCCAGTCGAGCGTCAGGCCGCCAAGTGCCTTCGGCCCGCCGAAGTCGAGCGTCAGGTCGTCGCCGCCGCGCGCGGCCCAGACGGTTGCCGGGTTGCCGTCGGTCGCGCGGGGCTCGCTTGCGCGGGTCGGCGGTAGCGGCTGGGGTGGGGGCAAAGCGGTCAATGTCAGGTCGTCGACCTCAAGGTTGCCCGCGCCACCGTCGCGGCCCCGGGCGAGCACGATCTCGATCGTCTGCGTGCGGCGCAGCGTCTTGTCGGCGGCCGGGCCCCAAGCGAATGTCAGGTCGCGGGCGCGGATGCGCAACGTCTGCCACGCATCGCCGGGGCGGAAATTGGGCCGGCGATACCACCAGACATTGGTGCCGCTCGCATCGACGAACTTGATCTGGAGATCGTTGACGCCGCCGGCGCCGCGCACCTTCACGGTCATCTCGAAATCGGCGGGAAAGGCGATCGGCAATGTGCGCCGCATGAACGCGTAACCGGAGACGGCCGCGAAATCATAGTCGAGCCGCAGCGCGCGCCCGGTGCTGCCCGCTACCGATAGCGCGCGCGCGGATACGCCGTCCGACGCGCTCGCCGTCCACGGCGCAGTCGCCTCGAACCCGTCGAGCGTCGTCGCCTGCACGGGCGGTGTAGCGGCGATCACGCCAGCCATCCGCCCGTGAACCCGGCGCGTTCCAGCCCGCGGCGGATGTGCGGGTTGCGCCGCATCGTCTTCCAGACGAAGCCGCTGCGCCAATTCTCGATCATCGCGACGATCGGCCCCTGATCGATGCCAAGATAATCCTTGTTCACCCAGCCGATGCCGGGAACGATCTGGCCCTGCTGCAACGGTGCGGCGGCATCGGTCAGGGTCGGGTTGAAGGCGTCGAGAAAGCCGTATTTGCCGTAGATGGCACGGCCGTAGCGCGCCACCATCGCCTTTGCTGTGGGCACGACTATTTCCGGCGCGAACGCGATCGAGCCGACCGCGGCGGTCGGTGCGATCGTGCCGTCGTCGCGGTCACCGGGGCCGCGCGCGGAATAGCTGAAGAACTCGTACGGCTTGCCGCCGATGGTCCGCTTGAAGTCGCCCGGCCCATCGCAGGCGGTGAGGCCCCAGGCATCGGCGCCGTAGCCGGCGAACTTGCCCGGATTGGCGATCGCATAGCGTTGCTGCGCGAAGGTGGCGCGCCGGCTGTTCTCGAAATAGGTGATGCCGCGCCGCTTCGAATAGGCGTCGACCATGCCACGAAAGTCGATCCAAATCTGGCTGTACTGGTGGCCGAACAGCGGCGCGAACCCGGTAAAGTAGTTGTCGATGGTCGACGTGTCCCACGACGGATCGAAGCGCTCGGTCCATTTGGCCCACGTATCGGGCGGCAGCGGATGCGTCGGCGATCCCAGCGCGAGGATGTAGAGGATCAGGCTTTCGTTATAGATGTTCCAGTCGCTGGCGATGAAGCCGCTCTCGGGATGCCAGCCCATCGCCACGAACGGTGCGCGAGGCGTGAACCAGTCCCATTCGGCCGCGGCGTAGAGCTGGTCGGCAAGCGTGCGGATGCGGCCTTCCTCGGGATGCTCGCCGTCGAACCAGCTCTGCGCGAACAACACGCCCGCCAGCAACAACGCCGTGTCGATCGTCGAGAGTTCGCTGCGCGCGAACCGCTGACCCTTGGTGGTGCCGAGGAAGTGGTAGAAGAAACCCTTGTAGCCGCTGAAGCCGGTCGGCTCCTTGCCTTGCGGCGCATTCGCGAAGAAGGTGAGGGTGGCGAGCGTGCGGGTCCGAGCCTGCTCGCGCGTGATCCAGTCGTGCGCGACGCCGATCGGATAGGCGGTGAGCGCGAAGCCAACGGCCGCGATCGAGGCGAAGCTCGGTGTCGGCCAGCGATCGGGCGCGAGACCATTGGCGGGATCGGTCGTCTCCCAGAAATAGCGGAACGTGCGTTCCTCAAGGTCGAGCATGAGATCGCCGGATACGCCGGGCGCCGCCGCCGGGCGGTCGAGCGTCGCGCAGCCGCCGGAGAGACCGGCAAGCAACAGGCCGCCGGTGCTGAGGAAATGTCGCCGGTCGAGCATCGCCGCTCCTTATTCGTAATGCGAAAAGGCGGCGGGCGGCATCGTATTGTCCCCGCCGACCGGGAGTTCAGAAGCGGTAGCCGACGCGGAACTGGACGCGGCGCGGCAGCGTGAGCGTGGTGGTCGCGTTCTGCGCGTTGGCCGGGTTGAGCGGATCGGCGGCGTGGGTGCCGGTGGCGTCCGTCACCTGCTGGTTGTTCACGTATCCGTCAAAGCCAGCGAAGTTCTTGTTGTTGAACGCGTTGAACAGATCGACCGCAACGCTCACCTCATGCGATCCGAACAGCTTGATCTTGTTCTGTAGCGTCAGGTTGACCTCGCAATATGCGAACACGCCCTTGATGCAGTTCTTCTCCGGATAAGCGGACCGGATCACGTTGCGCGTCGGGTTGGTGGCGTCGAACACCTGGAAGGCCTGACCGCTGCCGAATGTGGACAGGGTCGAGAACTGAAAGCCGAACGGGAGGTCGACCAGGCTTGAGACAACGACGTGATGCCGCTCGTCACCTACGCGAGGCCGCCAGCCGTAAGCATCCGGGGTAACGCCATCGAGGCTGAACAGATCGCCGCCGTTCTGCTCGCCCTTGGAGAGTGTGTAGTTGATGTTCACGCCCCAATGCGATGACTGGGTGTAATCCTTGTCGATCGTGAGGTAGATCGCCTTGTAGCGGGTATCGAGGCCGTCGTAGCCGATCAGCACATTGTCATAGCCATAGCTGTTGGCGAGCGCCGTGTCGCAGCAATCGCCCAGACCGTTGTTCTTCCGTGTCGCCCAGAGCGTCGTGTAGCCGTTGCGCCCGCGGATGTAGCTGGCGGTCAGGCTGGTGCGGAAGATGCCGACCTTCTGCCGCAGCCCAAGACTGAACTGGTCGGTCACCGGCGGCTTGGTGTCGTTCTTCACCGCGAACAACTGCGGCCGTCCGGTGGTGCCGGTCGCCTGCAAGGCGAGCAGGCCGTTGCGAGTCAGATACTTGGGGTCCCACGCGATAGTCTGGTTACCGTTAACGTTCACGCCGCCATTCTTCGAAAAGTAGAAATTGTAAATTGAGTACTGGAGGCGGTATTGCTCATCGAGCGTGTTATTGAACACGTTACGATCATAATATCGCCCGTATCCGCCGAACAAGACGGTGGTCTGATCGTCCTTGAAGTCGTAGGAGAAGCCGACACGCGGCTGGAACATCTTTAGATATGCCGGACGGTTCTTGCCGGTGGCGATATAATCCTTCGAGTTGTAATAATAGGTCTGCGGCAGCTGTGCCAGCAACGCGGCGGCGTTGGCGGGCGTGGCATATTTGTTGTTGTTCATGTTCGATTCGTAATCCCAGCGCAGACCAAGGTTGAGCTGGAGCTTGTCGGTGATGTCCCAATCGTCCTGCCCGAACACGCCGAGCTGCGAGTTGCGTGCCCCGATCCGCGTATTGCCGAGGCCGAGCTGCGCCTGCGCGGGAAAGCTGAAGTCGGTTCCGTTGGCGGTATTGATGTCGTAGGTATAGGTCGGCTGGACAAAGAACAGCTTCTGGAAATCATAATCCTGGAACGCCAGCTTGATGCCGGCCTTGAACACGTGGCCGTCGAGTCCGCTATAGGTCACGTCGTCACGCAGCGTGTAGCTCTGCTGGTTGATACGCTGGCTGGAGTTCTTGCCGCCGAAGGTGATGACGCCGTTGTAGATATAGGTGGATTCGTTCGGACTGAGCGATGTCGGATTGTAGACGTAGTTCAGATAGCTGGCGTCGAACTGGTTGATGAAATCGGCACCGGTATACGTCCATTTATAGTCGTAGGTATCGACCGTGTTCTTCTTGTTCTCGGCCGCCGAATACGCGACGTTCTGGCCGTTGCCGAAGCCCTGGATGTCGGTTTCGGTGCGTTTGGAATAGGACAGGTCGAACACCTGATGCGCATCGGGCGTGAAGGTCAGCTTGCCGAAGAAGAAGTCGCCACGGAACGGGCTGACATAGGTGCCCTCGTACTGGCCGAACTGTGCTAGGTTGGCGGCGGTGCGATTGCCGAGGCGCACGTTGAACGCGCGGTCCTGATCGTTGCCTTCATAAGCGCCAAAGAAGAACAATTTGTCCTTGATGATCGGGCCGCCGAGCGATGCGCCGTACTGCTTGCGCGTGAACGACGGCTCGGCGTTGCCGTCGCGCTTGTCCAGATATGCCTTTTCGGTGAGACTCTTGCCGGTGTATTGGCCGAAAGCTTCGCCGTGGAACTGGTTGGTGCCCGATTTGGTTACCGCGGTGATGACCGCCGCACCGGCCTGTTCGTATTCCGCCTTATAATTCTGCGTCAGCACGCGAAACTCGCCGATCGCGAGCTGGCCGAACGGGTTGCCGCGACTGTCCTGCTGGCCGGCGATCCCGCCGTCGAGAACCTGGTTCTTAAGGCTGACGCCGTCGATAAAGACGTTGACCTGACTGCGCGTCGATGCGCCCGACTGGATGCCCTTGTTCGTCTCGCTGTCGACATAGGTGACGCCGGGCGCGAGTGCCGCGAACGACAGGAAGTTGCGATCAGTCTGCGGCAGGCTGCGGATTTGCTGCTGGCTGATGTTGGTTGCGATCTCGCTCGTCTTCGTCTCCACCAGCCGATTGCCCTGCACGACGATCTCTTTGGTCGGGGCGGTATCGGCCGGCTCCGCGCCTGGTGCCGGCGCCGCGGCGAGCGTTGCGTCGAGCGTGGCCGACTGGCCGACGGCGACGATCACGCTGCGGTTGAACGTCTCGCCGTTGGCGGCGGCGATGGTGATGGAATATTGACCGGGACGCAGGCCGTTCAACGAGTAGTTGCCGTTGGGATCGGTCGTCGCGCGCAGCGTCTGGTTGGTCGCCTGGCTGACCGCGGTGACGGTGGCACCGGCGGCGCCCGCGCCGGTCGATGCGGTCGCTTTGCCGCGGATCGAGCCGGTCGTGGTCTGCGCGTGGACGGGCGCGCTGGCCACCATTACTGCGGTGAGCGCGGTCGCGCTGGCGAGTGCCAGCCGTAGCATCTTGGTCTTCATGGTCGTTCCCCTGTGTTGTCCGGTTTTCCGGATGTTCCTGGAAGTCTAGCCTCGATTGCTCGTCGCGCGTGGCACGAGTTCGGGCATGCTGATCTCGAGCGTGTCTCCGCCGCCGCCCGCGATCAGATCGGTCAAGCGGGCGACGGCGCGGGCGCCAATCCCGGCGATATCGACGCGCATCGTCGTCAGGGCGGGCGACACCATCCGCGCGAGCGGGATGTCGTCGAACCCCCCGATTGCGATCTGCCCGGGCACGGCAATCCCCGCCCGGTCGAGCGTGACCAGCACCCCGAGCGCCATCATGTCGTTCGCGGCGAACACGCCGTCCACCGAGGCGATGTCACCTAATAACGCCTCGGCAGCCGCAATGCCGGACGCCTCGTGGAAGTCACCGCGGATCACCCACGGCTCAACGCCAAGAACCTTGGTGATCGCCGCGCTATATCCGCGCACCCGCTCCTGCGCCTCGCTATTGTCCGGCGGGCCCGAGACATGGACGATGCGGCGGCAACCGATTGCGATCAGATGGCGCGTCATCGCGGCGGCACCGGCGAAATTGTCGACGCGAATTTCGGCGCGCTGTTCGTTATGTGCGGCGCAGTTGACGAGGACGGTCGGCACGCTGCGCGGTAGTTGCGCGGCAAGCTGTTCGGGGTCGATGTGCGGCGCCATCACGATCATGCCGTCGACGCGCCCGCGCATCGTCCGCAGCGCCTCCACCGCGCGATCCGGATCATGGTGCATGTTCGACAACAGCAACTGCAGCCCGCGCTCGGACGCGGCGCGATCCATGCCGCGTAGCACTTCGGAGAAGAATTCCCCGTGCAGGTCGGGCAACACCACGCCGATCGCGTTCGCGCGCGCCAGGCTGAGATTGCGCGCGCCCGCGTGCATGACGTAGCCCAGCGCCGCGGCGGCCGATTCCACCCGCTGGCGCAACGCCGGTCGCACGTTCTCATGCCCGTTCAGCACCCGCGACACCGATGCCACGGAAACCGCAGCCTCGCGCGCAACGTCGCGGATCGTGGCATGAGCCATTCCTTAGTCATCCTCCCCGGCCGACATCGCTCCCGTGTCGATCTTGCCGCTTGATGTAACCGGTTACATCAAGCAAAGACGGTAATCAAGATGATGATCCACCGGGCGGCGATGCTAGCAAGCGGTTCGGGGAACGGGCGAGAGGGTGTCGAATGGACGATCGGATTTCGCGTCGCGCGGCGCTGATGGGGGCTGCTGCGGCTGCCGCATGGGCGGCAAGCCCGGCGCGCGCCCTGTTGGCTCAGCGGCATGGCGCCTTGCCCGCTTCGATCGAATCCGTGTTTTCGCGGATGAGCGTGGAGGAGAAGGCCGGCCAGTTGACGCTGATGGCGGCGGCATGGGCAGGCGGGGCGGCCAATGCGCTCAATCCCGTCTCGGTCAACGGCACGTTTGAGACGCAGCTCGCCGAAGTGCGCGCTGGACGGCTGACCGGCGTGTTCAACGGCAATGGCGCCGAAATGGCGGGCCGGATGCAGACCGCTGCGGTGAAGGAGTCCCGGCTCAGGATCCCGTTGCTGTTCGCCGCCGACGTGATCCACGGCTTCCGCACCGTTTTCCCTGTGCCGCTTGCCGAAGCCGGCAGTTTCGAGCCCGCACTTGCCGAACGGACCGCGCGCGCGGCGGCGGTCGAGGCGTCCGCCGCCGGAATCGACTGGACGTTCGCACCGATGGTCGACATCGCGCGCGACCAGCGCTGGGGTCGCGGTGTCGAAGGCGCGGGTGAGGATGTGTTCCTCGGACGCATGATGGCGGCAGCGCGGGTACGCGGCTTCCAGGGCAAGCGCGGCCTTGCCGCCGACGATGCGGTGCTTGCCTGCGCGAAGCACTTCGTCGCTTACGGTGCGGGCGAGGGCGGGCTCGATTACAATTCGGTCGACGTGTCCGAACGCACACTACGCGATGTTTACTTCCCGCCATTCCAGTCGGCACTCGGCGAAGGCGCGCTGACGGTGATGGCGTCGTTCAACGAAATCTCGGGTATCCCCGCGACCGCCAATCCCTGGCTGCTGGACGCCGTGCTCCGTAAAGCGTGGGGTTTCGAGGGACTGGTCGTATCCGATTACACCGGCGACATGGAACTGATCGGCCACGGCTTCGCGGCGGACGCGCGGGAGGCGACCAGGCTCGCCTTCATGGCGGGCGTCGACATGAGCATGCAAAGCGGTTTTTACATCCAGCATCTCCCCGCGTTGGTAGCATCGGGCGACGTGCCGATGGCGCGTCTCGATCAGGCGGTTCGGCGCGTGCTGGCACTCAAGGTTGCGCTCGGACTGTTCGACGATCCGTTCCGCCGCATCGATCCCAAGCGCGAGAAGACGCGGGTGCGCACCGCGTCCGCGCTCGCCCTGGCGCGTGAGTCCGCGAAGCGGTCGATCGTGATGCTGAAAAACGACGGCGATCTGCTGCCGCTGCCGCGACGCGGCAAGCGGATCGCCCTGATTGGCCCATTCGCAGCCGGGCAGCACGACCTGATCGGCCCGTGGAATGTCTATGGCTCCGATGCCGATGGCGTCGACCTAATCACCGGCGTCCGTGCCGCCGTAGCCGATCAAAATCTCGTTACAGCTACTCCGGGCTCCGGCATAGAGGAGCCGCTGCCGGGTGGGATCGCGGCGGCGGTGGCTGCGGCGCGGGCCAGCGATATCGTTGTACTGGCGATCGGCGAGGGGCAGATCATGTCCGGCGAGGCGCAGTCGCGCGATGCGATCGTCGTACCCGCACCGCAACAGGCGCTTGCCGAGGCGGTCGCGGCGACGGGCAAGCCGGTGGTCGTGCTGCTCCGCAACGGCCGCGCGCTTGCGCTGGAGGGGGCGGTACTGGCGGCGCCGGCGATATTGGTGACATGGTTCCTGGGGTCGCAATCGGGTCCCGCGATCGCCGACATCCTGTTCGGCGCGGAGGGTCCGTCCGCCCGGCTGCCGGTCAGCTTCCCTTATGCGACCGGGCAGGAGCCTTACCATTACGATCATAAATCGACCGGGCGTCCCAATCCGCCGGGGGCGCCCCTGGAGTACAAGGCGCATTACCGGGAGGCGCCGAACGCCGCGCTATACCCGTTCGGGCATGGGCTGACCTACGGCCGTATCGCCTATGCCGGGTTGGAGATGGGCGACGCGCAAATGGCTTGGGACGGCGCGTTGACGATCCGCGCGACGGTGACCAACAGCGGCACGCGCGCGGCGGAGGAAGTGGTCCAACTCTACGTCCACGATGTCGCTGCCAGCATCACTCGCCCGGCCCGCCAACTCAAGGGGTTCCGCAAGATCGCGCTCGCGCCCGGCGCGAGCGCCGCGGTGACGTTCACGCTCACCCGCGCCGATCTGCTGTTCCACGGTGTCGACATGAAGCCGACCGTCGAACCCGGCGTGTTCCACGTCTGGGTCGCGCCCTCGGCGCAGGCGGAGGGTGTAAGCGGTGCGTTCACGCTGGCGGCCGCCTAACCGTCCGCCCCATGATCGCCGGCGGTCAACCTCGCGAGGATGCTCGCATGGAGCCGCGCCGCATAGCATTGGCTAGCATCAGCCAGCGCAGCCGCGGCGGGGCCAAGCGCGGGCGCGCCCAGCATCAGCCAGCGGATGCGGGCAAGCGTCGCCGCCGTTTGCGGCCCACCCGGCGCGTAGCCAATCCGCGCATAGGCCGAGCCGAGTACACCGGCTGCCGCTGCCAAGCCATCTTCGGCACGAAGGCCGCCATGCCGGCCGACGCCGCCGCGAGATTGAGTGTGATGAAGGCGCGGTTGCACGCTAGCGTACGCCAGCAGTCTTGCAGCGACAGCGCACTTTCGTCTGCGCGGGGCAGAATGTTGGGCTCTGTCCGCGCTAGGCTCAGCATGATCGGCGTCGCAACCGCTGCGGACAGGATCGCAGCGCCGAGGGGAACCGATGTCTCCTGTCGTATCACCGGTCAGCCGCAACCCGATCCGCGACGTGCCAAGCGAGATCAAGACGGCCGCGAGCGCTCCGAACAGCATCCGGAAGCCGGCAAGCGTGGCACGGTCGTCACTATTGTCGCTGATCCGTGCGCGCCAGGCGGCGTACAAGACGTTGACCAGCGCATATGCGGAGCGGAACCCGATCTGCGCGAGCAGCGCTGCGCCAGCCTTGCTAGCGGCACCAAGATGTAGCGGCAGGTACAGCGCGGTGACGCCAGCGCAAGCGGTGTCGTGCTTCCAGGGAAGGAGGCGCCGGTACGATGTGCCCGAGCGCTGCGCGACAATGCCCACTATGATATCGGCGATCCCGTCCCATACGGCGCCGGCCGTTAAGGATCTTCGACAGCGTCGGCGCCGCAACCTGTCAAATGGTGAAGCAAACACAATCGCATCATCGGGGAAGGCCGCGTTCACCTCGGCTAAGGGTCCCAAGGACAAGCTCTGAGACTAACTGGCGCGGGCTAGCCCTGCCGGCGCCTTCAGCACACGTCGCATCCGGGACGATGCAAGCGTCGCTCGCTTCCTTTGCCGGACCTTGGAGCTTTGCTCCGGAGCAAAGGACACGTTCGCATGTTTTATCGCTATGACGCGCAATAAACCCCCGACCGTGGCCGAACGAGTAGACCGCCACGTCAGCAATCAGGTCAACCACCAGCGTGACACCTGGCCCATGCGGCTCATCGGGGCGGTCAGCGATGTTGGGGATCAGCCGCAGATGCGCGTCTTATGCGCCGCCACCATCACGTATGGCGTCGTCAAACGTGACGCCCACCTCGTCAGGACGGGCTTGAAAATGCTCGCTGCACACACGTTGGCGACCTGGGGCAAGAGTAGCGTGAAATCCGTCGTCAATCGTACGCGGCCCAAGAATGGTAACGATCCCAAGGTGCGACTTGGCGATAGCGAGGCACACGAGGACACCTCGTTTCCATCCGGTCACAGCGCCGGGGCGATCTCGGTTGCGCAGGCCTTTGCTCGTAGCTACCCAGAATATGCCACACCAGTTCGCGCCGCTGCGTTTGCGGTCGCCGCTATACAGGTGCCACGGGGTACCCACTATGTCGGGGATGTAATCGCTGGAACGCTGATCGGGATAGGCGCGGAGCAGGCGAGCAGTGCGGCAGTTCGCTTCAGCGGGAGCGCCGCGCGCGCTGCACTCGAGAATGAAATTCGGTGAGAGCGGAAGGTCTGCTGTCGGGTCCGATTGGTGGCAAACCGGCCGTTCCGCTTTAGGGCGGGGGGCTGCGGCCTCGGCGTTAGTTCCTATCGTAAAGCAAAGCCCCTACCGGGCTGTCCTATTCCGGATAACGCCGCAGCGTCTGCCGGATGCTTCCAGCTCGCGCAGCCGAACCGGCACCGTTCACCGGGTGCGCAACCGTGCCCCTTCCCCCGCCAAGGGAGATCGTTGTGACGTCACTGATCTGCACGCCAGGTGTCTCGGGCACTTCGATCGCGCTCGAAAGTACGATGGATGGGTCCTTGGTGAAGTTTGCATATACGCCCATTCCGACCGCTTCGTGGTGACGGACGTGATCCGCGACTTTGTACGCGGCCCAGCCGCCATCCGAATCCGCCCGCCATGCGTGCTGGCTCGGCGGGTCGTAGGGGAGTTCGTTTTGATAGAAGAAAGTCCGCCCGTTCTCACCATTCCAAAGCGTTTGCCAGCCCTGGAAATGTTCGACGAACAGGCCGTAGCATGTCACGTCGTCGCCATTGACGACGAGACCATGCTTGCCGCGGCTTTCCGCCCAGCCGACATGCACGTGGCCGCCGTCGTGGTCGCCATGATCGGCGCGCCAGATCCACAGGTGGTCGGCGATTACGTGATGGCTGTTGATCTCGAGGCACGTCCCGACGTTACCGATCGTAGCCCCGCCGACGCGGAAGAAGACATCGGCCAAAAGCGTCGGATTGGCTTTATGGTCGCCGAGCGCGCCTTTGGGGCCGACCTGCAGCAGGATTTGCGACAATTGCGGCCCGGCGTCGATCAGCAGGCCGGCAATGGAGACACCGGGTACGTCGTCGATCAGCATCGCGGCACTGCCTGCTTCGCTCAGCAGTGTGGCCAGACCCAGCCCTAGAACGATTGTGTCGGCGCAGCGCACGCGGATGGGCTCGCGCAGCCTGTATATCCCGGGGGTGAGCAGCAGGTGGCGACCGCTCGCCAGCGCGTGGTTGATCGTATCGATCGACGTGGTCGGATCGGCAATCAGGAAGCGGTCGAGCGGAATGGCGTGGCCAGCTTGCTGGCCGTGCCATGAAACCCCGCTCGCCATCCGGCGAAGCGCCGGAACAAACACGCCCCAGGCGCCATCCGGTCGAACGTGAAGAAACGGTTTTTCCCGAATGACCGGCACGTTTGGCAGCGTCGTGTACGGCGGCTCGGGGAAGCTCGTCGGCGGAGCTCCCGCGACGCCCATGAACATCATGTTCCAATTGGCGCCCTGCCAGCCGCCCAGCTCCGAACTACGTGTAAACCATTGTTGCTGTGTCCCTGAGCGCACGATGCCCTCGACATGGCAATCCGCCATGAAACCGCCGCTCGACCAGCCGCCATCGTCCAGCGCCAGATCGCCGGTTAGATGAACCCGCCGGTATGGTGCCGCCTACGACACTGCCCATCGATCGGCGCGATCCAGCGGTCGCACCGCCATGTTTTCGACCGACCGCCAAAAATTGACGAGCGCCATGCCTTTCGCCCAGTCGGCTTCGGCATGCACATGGCCAGCGACGGTCACATCGTCGGGGCGGACGCCAAGACCGGCGATCTGCGTAAAGAAGCCGACGTTGATGTCGAGCCGGTGGACGCCGGGCTTCAGCAGAACGGCATAGCGACGATCGGTGAAGTGCGGGCGTTCCTGCTGTGCGAACCAAGCATCGATGCGCGGCTGCGCGCCGGACATGCCGGGGTCGACGATCAGCACGTTCGGCCCAAGATCGGGGTCGAGCGCGGCCGGTATGGGTCGTGCAGCAATTCCGGTCGCGCTCATCGCGGTGATGCCCGCCAGAACACCGCGGCGGGTCGTTCCTTTTGTCAAATTACCATCCTTTTCGATGCTAGAATCAGATTTTGTCCCAAGCCTAATTCAGCGCGACCGAAACTGGCCACGATCAACCATCGCGCTACCCACGTCATTTTGATGGTGGTTTCGGTAGCGGTCGGGCCGTAAGCCACTGCAACACGGGAACGCCGGCAAGCAGGCCGGGCGGAATAGGAGATGCGGTGACAAGTGTCGTAGCTCTGCTCGCGCAGGCAGTAAGTCTGGCCGCAACCAACTATTCGGTCGATGTGCCGATGCATGCGCCGCCCGTACGCCCCGCCTTTGCGGACGAGTTCAACCAGGCGATTGATCCATCGCGCTGGCGCTTCGACACCACGCGGAACCGCGAGGGGTGGGCAAATCACGAGCAGCAGTATTACGCCGCCGATCGTCGGAATAATGCCCGCGTTGAACACGGCGCGCTGGTGATCGAGGCGCGGCACGAGGCGCTCCGTTGGGAAGCCGATTGGGGCGGGCAGGGGTACAGCTCGGCCAAGCTCGTCAGCCGTGCGGCACTCGGCTATGGCTTTTACGAAGTCCACGCAAAGCTTCCGTGCGGCCGCGGCACTTGGCCTGCGATCTGGTTGTTGCCGCACACTGGGAGCTGGCCCGACATGGGCGAGATCGATCTGGTGGAGATGGTCGGTTGGCAGCCGCGCGTCGTGCACCCGACGCTTCACACCGCGGCGTACAATCACAAGCGCGGGACGCAACGCGGCGCCGAGAGGCGTGTCGGGAGCGCGTGCACCGCCTATCATCGCTATCAGCTCGACTGGCAGCCGCACAGCATCACGATCGGCGTCGACGGACATGGCTATATGCGCGTGCTCGACGACCAGCCCGGCGGCCATGCCGCGTGGCCGTTCACCGTGCCGTACGAGCTTATCCTCAACCTTGCAGTGGGAGGCGACTGGGGTGGCGCGAAGGGGATCGACGACGCGGCGCTGCCGCAGCGCCTCTCGGTCGATTACGTGCGCTACTGGCGGTTGCGGTGACCGCCCCTTCGGTCGCTCTCCACCAAATCGGGCGCGAGGCGCAGCCGCTGGTCGTGATCGACGACTTCGCGGCAGATCCCGACGCGTTGCGTGCCGCGGCGCTTGCATCAACTTTCGGTCCGGCGTCGCAGCATTATCCCGGCATCCGCGCGGCGCTGCCTAGAACCTATATGCCGGCCCAGCTCGCGGTCCTCGCGGACATCCTCGGTCCGCTCCTGGGGCGCGCCGGCGCTGTCGAGGTGGTCGATGCAAGCTATTCGATCGTGACGAGACCGCCAGAGGCGCTCGATCTCCGCCAACGCATCCCGCATTGTGATGCGTTCGACGCGAACCGGATCGCGCTTGTGCATTATCTCGCGCCAGGAGACTGCGACGGCACGGCATTCTTCCGCCACCGCTCGACCGGATTTGAGACGATCGACGAGGAACGCGCACCAATTTTCTTCGGGCAACTCGAGGCGGAGTTCCGTCATGGCGGCGTGCCGCCCGCGCGCTATGTCGCGGGTGACACGTCGCTGTTCGAGCGCACCATGGCCATCGACGTGCGCTACAATCGCGCGCTCGTGTATCCGAGCTACCTGCTCCACAGCGGTGCGATCGCGCCCGATGCGCTGCTGTCGAGCGACCCGGCGCGCGGACGGCTTACAGTAACGGCTTTCCTGTCGGTCATCGCCTAGGGCTTCATTGTTGCCGCAGCCATCGTTACATTCGAAACGAGCGCACGATCGGTCGCATCATGCGCCAACGCGACGCGGTACCGGCCGGCCGCGACGCGCCAGCCGGGCAAAGCCGGATCGTAATCGGCGAGGATGCGCGGCTCGGCGACCAGCGTCACGTGCGTCGTTTCGCCCGGCTTGAGCGTCACGCGACGGAACGCGGCAAGCCGCATCGGCGTCGGCGAACCTTCGCGCGCGACATAGACCTGCGGCACATCGGCACCCGCAACTTTCCCGGTATTGACCACCTCGAAACGGATGCTGAGTTTCGCACCGCCCGTTACCACCGGGTTGCGATAGGCGAAGCGGGTGTAGCTGAGCCCGTGGCCGAACGCGAAGAGCGGCGTGGCGCGCGTCTTCTCGTACCAGCGATAGCCCACGTCAGCGCCTTCAACATAAGAGACCGGAAAGCTCGTCAGTTGATGCTCGCCGGCATGACCCGGGTCGGCCGCGGCCTGTGCCTCGGAACTGGTCAACCGGTCCAGCCCGACTGGGGCCGCTCGCGGAGCCTGCGCCGCGTTGGCGGGGAAGGTGATCGGCAAGCGCCCTGACGGATTGACGCGCCCGGTAAGGATATTGGCGATCGCGGGCCCGCCACGCTGGCCGGGATACCAGGCCTGCACGACCGCGGGAACGGCTGACAGCCACGGCATCAGCACGGGGCCGCCAGTTTCCATGACGGCGATCGTCTTTGGCTGCGCAGCGGCGACTGCGGCGATCAGATCGTCCTGACGATCGGGCAGCGACAGATCGGGCACGTCCTGCGCCTCAGTGGTCCACTGCGTGGCGAATACAATTGCGACGTCGGCGGCCTTGGCTGCGGCAGCGGCGGCGGCCGGGTCACGACCGTCGATCCAGGTCACCTGCGCGTGCGGCATCGCGGCGCGGATCGCGCGCAGAGGCGAGGAGGCGTGCCAAGTGACGCGCGCGAACGACGAGGCGGCACCACTGGTGAGCGGGATCTCGACCGGCGCGCCGCCGACCGAGCGCACCTGGCTCGATCCCCCGCCCGACAGCACGCCGACATCGGCATGCCCGCCGATCAGTAGGACGCGTTTTGCAGTACGGGCCAGCGGCAGGAGATCGCCGTCATTCTTGAGCAAGACGATCCCGGCCTCGGCAGCCCGCTGCGCCACCTCGGCGTGCGCGTCATAGGGGATCGCCTGCGCGGCGCTGGCCGGAGCGTCGTATGCGCCAGTCTCGATCAGCCCAGTAAGATAGCGAACGACCATGTCGTCGAGCCGCGCCATAGGCACGCGACCTGCAGCAACGTCGGCCTTAAGCGCGCCGGCGAAATAGATCGCGTGATCGAGTTCCTGTCCCGATTCCTGATCGAGCCCGGCATTGGCGGCCTTGGCCGTTGAATGGACCGCGCCCCAGTCGCTCATCACCCAGCCCCGATAGCCCCAGTCGCGTTTAAGCACATCATTGAGCAGATGCGCGTTCTCACATGCCCAATCGCCATTTACCTTGTTGTACGCGCACATAACCGAGCCCGGCTTACCGGTCTCGATTGCGATCTCGAACGCGAGCAGGTCGCTCATCCGCAGCGCCGCCTCGCCGATCCGCGCATCGACGACGGTGCGTCCGGTTTCCTGCGAATTCAGCGCGAAATGCTTCACGGTCGAGACGATGCCGTTAGATTGGACGCCCGCGATATGCGCGCCTGCCATCGTCCCTGCCAGCAGCGGATCCTCCCCAAGGTATTCAAAATTGCGGCCGTTCCACGGGTCGCGCGTCAGATTGACGCCGCCCGCGAGCAGGACGGTGAAGCGCTTCGCACGCGCTTCCGCACCGATCATCGCGCCCCCGGCGCGCGCGATTGCCGGGTCGAACGTCGCTGCGCTGGCGAGACCAGAGGGGAGGGCGGTTGCCACGTCGCCTTTGCGCTGCTCGACCTGGTTGGCGACGCCGAGCGACGCATCGCTCTCGCGGATCAACGGAACGCCCAGACGGGGAATCCCGTCAATATGTCCCGCAGACGGAATCAGCTCGTTTCGCGTCTTGCCTTCCGCCTTGGGCGGAAAGAGGCCGTGGACCAGCGCGATTTTTTCATCGAGTGTCATTTTGGCTACGATCGCGGTGGCGCGGGCGCGCGCGTCCTGCGGCGCGCCAACCTCTCGCGCCAGCACCGGCGCGACATTCGCCATTGCGGGGATCATTGTCGCGCCGAGCAGCCACCATCTGAAACGTTTTGCCAAGTTCATATCCTCCCAGATCGCCGCGGCATTTCGAGATGCCGTCAGCAGCGTACCTACGCATGGTTGCCTTCTACCGAGGAGGTTAAACAGCACAGATTGAGAACGTTCACAACTATCCAAATTCGTTGCGCGGCTCGCTTGACATTTGATCGTCTTGAGAACAAGTGAACGTTCTCAACAAAAGGGCGCGGGGATAAAGCGCCTATAACAGGGAGGATGGTATGGGGAGCTTTAGCACCCGTCTGGCCACGCGTCTGGCGCTTGGCGTATCGACGCTCGCGCTGGCGGCTAATCCGATGATCGCCACTGCACAGGATGCGGCATCGACGATGGGCAATCCGGGTCCGTCAACGACGCAGGACCAGCCGACCAGCACCGCGACGACGCAGAGCACCGCGACCGCCGACGGTACCGATGCGAGCGGCGACGTCGTCGTCACCGGCATTCGCGCCAGCCTTCGCAGCTCGATCAACCTCAAGCGCAACGCGCAGGGCATCGTCGACGCGATCTCGGCGGAGGACATCGGCAAGTTTCCCGACACCAACTTGGCAGAATCGCTCCAGCGCATCACCGGCGTATCGATCGACCGCTCAAACGGTGAGGGGCAGTTCGTCACGGTTCGCGGTTTCGGCCCTGAATACAATCTCGTTACGCTCAACGGCCGCCAGCTCGCGACCTCCACGATCGGTGACGGTAACAGCGCGCCGGTTTCACGCTCTTTCGATTTCGCCAATCTCGCGGCCGAAGGCGTTGCGGCGCTCGAAGTCTACAAGTCGGGGCGCGCGAGCGTTCCGTCGGGCGGCATCGGTTCCACGATCAACATCCGCACTCCGCGGCCCTTTGATAAGCCGGGCTTGCGCGGCTCGCTGTCGGCGCGCGGCGTGGTCGATACCTCGCAGAACGGCGGCAAGGACGTGACTCCCGAAGTGTCGGGCATCTTTTCCGACACTTTCGCTGACGATCGTATCGGCGTGCTCGTCCTCGGCTCGTTCCAGGAGCGGCATTTCAGTGCGAACCAGGCTAATGTCGGCTTTCGCGATGGCTATCTCGGCGCCGAGAACAACTGGGGTTCGCTCGCGGAGTCGGGCGACCCGCGCGCGGCCAACATCACCAACCGTCCCGGCGCGGCCGATGTCTATCAGGTACCGCAGAACGCAGGGTATGACGTTGTCAACGGCAAGCGCCAGCGCATTAACGGGCAGGCGGTCCTGCAGTTCAAGCCGACCGACGCGCTGACCGCGACGGTTGATTACACCTATTCACGCAACACCGTCGACATTCGCGACAACAGCGTCGGCATTTGGTATAACCACAACGACACGTCGAGCGCATGGACCGATGGACCGGTCGCCGGTCCGGTTTTCTACACCGAGCGTTTCCAGGCTGCGGAAACGAAAGATCTCGCAAATTCCGCATCGCAGACTTCGGCTCGCAGCGAGAACAAGGCGATCGGCGGCAACCTGACCTGGAAGGCACCGGGCGGTGTCACAATGGTGCTCGACGTCAACCACTCAACTGCGGAATCGAAGCCGAACTCCCCGTATGGCAACAGCAACTCGGTCGGTACCGCGGTGTTCGGAGTTCAGAATCAGACGATCAATTTCCAGAACAAGCTGCCCGTCATCTCGTACAACATGTATCCCGGTATCGATCCGCTCAATGCCTCGAACATCGTCCCTACCGGCAACGCGTTCCGCAACTCCTACTTCCGTGACGAGATCAACCAGGTTCAGGTGAAGGGGCATTACGACCACGGCCACGGCTTCCTCGAAAGCCTCGACTGGGGTGTCCAGTATACCGACAACAAGGTGCGCTCGGCATACAGCGTGCTGCAGAACGATACGTGGGGCGGCACCGGCGGCGACAGCGCGGCCCAGCGCGCTGCGGCTGCGGCGCTGCTGCCCGACAACCTGTTCACGCTGACCAGCATTCCTGATAAGTTTTCAGGGATCAGCGGATCCAACGCCGCCAACATTACCAAATCGTTCTACACTTTCGATTTGCCGAGCGTCGTTAAGCTGCTCGACCAAGCGTACAAGATCTGCGGCGGCAACGGCCAGTGCCTGATTCCGTACACTACGGACTCGCGCGTTCGCGAAAAGACGATCGCGCCGTACTTCCAGTTCAACGGCAAGTTCGACGTATTCTCGGTTCCCGGGCACATCATCGGCGGCATCCGTTACGAAACGACCGATGTCAGCGCATCCGCCTTGGTGCCAACCCCCTCAGGCGCGCGGCAGAATTCGCAGAACGAATTCAATATCCTGTTTAACGGGACCGGGTTCACCTCGTTCAAGGGCAGCTACCAGAACTGGCTACCGTCGGTCGATTTCGACGTCGAGCCGACCGACACGATCAAGCTGCGCGCGTCGTACAGCCATACCATTACGCGCGCCGACTATGGCAGTTTGCAGGGCGGTCGCCGGCTCGACACGCTGTTCCGCGTCGGTGGCGGCACAGGCTCGCTCGGCAATCCCAATCTGATCCCGTACAAATCGAAGAATATCGATTTGTCTGCCGAATGGTATTACGACAAGGAAAGCTACATCTCGGTTGGCTATTTCCACAAGAACGTGTCGAACTACATCGGCAACACAGTGGTCAACCAGACGATCTCCGGCATTACCTCGCCCACGACGACGTTCAACGGCGTGACGCAAAACGGCCCGCGCTATCAGGCCGCGCTTAATGTTCTCGGAGCCAATGCCACGTACGCTCAGATCCGCGACTATATCGGCGCCAATTTTCCGGGCGGCGTGGTCAACGGCACGATCATCGCACAGCCCAACGATCCGCTCGTCAACTTCGTGATCCAGACGCCTTACAACAGCGACCAGACCGCGAATGTCGACGGGTTCGAATTCGCGATCCAGCACAATTTCTGGAACACCGGATTCGGCACGATCCTGAACTACACGATCGTCCGCGGCAATCGGAACTACAACAACACACTCCCGGCGAGCGTGTCGCAGTTCGCGATTACGGGCCTTTCGGACAGCGCCAACGCGGTCTTGTTCTATGATAAGAACGGCTTGCAGGCGCGCGCCGCGTACAACTGGCGCAAGGGGTATCTTTCGGCCGCGGGGGTCAATCCGTTCTACATCGACACCTACGGCCAGCTCGACGTCAGCGCGAGCTATGCGATCACGAAAAACATTTCGGTGTTCGTCGAGGGGATCAACGTCAACAGTGAGGATCGCAGCGGCCATGCACGCTCGGATCACAACGTCGCGTTCGTGACGAAGCAGGATCCGCGCTACTCGGCGGGCGCTCGGATCGCCTTCTAGGACGAAGGAAAGCGCCACCCTCGCGATCCGAGGGTGGCGCTTTCCGGAGCCGCAGGGCATAAGCGCTGGCGAACGAAACCCCGCTACCGGACGGGCCAAGTGAACACAGCCATCTCTAAAGTCGTAATCGACGGCGATAGCGCCGCGGACTGGCCGGCCGCCTGGCTTGGCGCCGCCACCGCGCGACCTTTCGCTATGGAGCATACTGTCTGATGGCCAATCACGTCGTGCTTAACAGTGAAGATCATCGCTTGCTGCGGATAAGCCCGACGCGCAGCGCGGACCTCGGCGATGCGGTCATGTCGAGCCTGATCGTGCCGAGCGAGTTCCGGCGTGTGCAGAACGACTATCCGATCCTGTTCCGCCTTACGCCGCAGCGCGACCGGTTTCAGGCGCTGGCCATGTTCGGATTCCAGCCTGGCGAGAACCTTTTCCTCGACGGCGAGCGGTGGGACGCGCGCTATCGTCCGCTCGCGATGACGATCCAGCCCTTCTTGATCGGCCATCCCGCGACCGAAGGAGGCGACAAGCAGATCCATCTTGACCTCGACAGCCCCCGCATCGCGTCGGACAACGAGGGATTGCGCGTGTTCGATGATGTCGGCCGCGCGACAGCCTACCTCGACAAGATCGCCGAGGACCTTGGCGAGCTCGACGCCGGCTGGCTGGCTAGCGAGAGCTTCTTCGCCGCGCTCGCTCGGCACGAACTGATCGAGCCGCTGACGCTCGAGATCACGCTCGGCGACGGGAGCATCAACCGGCTCGTCGGATATCACGGGATCAACGAGGAACGGTTGCAGCAACTTGACGTCACGGCGCTCGGCGAACTGCATGCCGACGGGCACTTGCTGCCGATCTTCATGACCATTGCGTCACTTTCGAACGTCAACGAACTGATCGACCGCAGAAGCCGACGGGATGCGGTGCATGGCTGAAGCCGATCCCGGCGTTTTCAAAAATCTTGCCACGGTGCGCGAGGTCGAGTTCGCTGACGCGGCGGAGCTCGACGGACTGCTGCGCGCGGCGGATGCGCCATTCGTCTTGCGCGGGCTCGTCAAGGATTGGCCACTGGTCAGGGCAGGCCGTCGCTCGTCACGCGAGGCGCGCGCGTATCTGCTACGACACCACCGGGACACTGCGTTCACCGTCGCGGTCGGCGAGCCGGGCGGTGACGGCCGCCTGTTCTACGATGCAGGTATGGCGATGAACTTCCGCACGCTGCGCGCCAAGCTGCCCGAAATCTTCCAGCGGATCGACGCGATCGAGGGGAAGGCCGGGGCACCTCCGATCTATCTCGCCTCGATCGACATGCAGCAGTTCTTCAATGGACTTCACCAGGCGAACCACGTCGATTTGGGCGATCGAACGTGCCTCGCAAGCATTTGGATTGGGACCAGGACGCGAATTTCGGCGCATAACGACTTGCCGAACAATCTGGCTTGCGTGGCGGCAGGGCGACGGCGGTTCACGCTGTTCCCACGCGAGCAATTCCGCAACCTGCACCTCGGGCCGATCGACAACACGCCCGCCGGCCGCGCGATCAGCATGGTAGATTTTCACGCGCCTGATCCGCTGCTCCACCCGCGGTTCACCGATGCGCTGGCGCATGCACAGGTCGCCGAACTCGAGCCGGGTGACGCGCTCTATATTCCCGCGATGTGGTGGCATCATGTCGAGGGACTGGCCGATTTCAATGTTCTGGTTAATTACTGGTGGCGCGAGACGCCGCGTTGGATGGGGTCGCCGCAGGATGCCCTCAACCACGCCATGCTTGCAATCCGCGACTTGCCCGCCGAGGAGAAGCAGCATTGGCGAGATATGTTCGACTATTATATTTTCGACAATAATGAAGACGTGACGGCGCATATCCCCGAGGGAGGCCGCAGCATATTGGCCCCGCTCACCCCAGAAAGCGCCAGTCGCATCCGCGCCTTCCTGCTTAGGAACCTCAGCTCATGATCGCCAGCATTCGCCGCATCGTCGTCGCCGGGGGCGGGACCGCGGGCTGGATGGCGGCTGCGGCGATCGCGCGGACAATGGGCCGCACGGCTGAGGTGACGCTCATCGAGTCCGATGCGATCGGGACGGTCGGGGTCGGTGAATCGACGATTCCGCCGCTCGTCACCTACAATCGGCTGCTCGGCATCAGCGAGGCCGATTTCATGCGCGCGACCCAGGCGACCTTCAAGCTTGGCATCCTGTTCGATGGCTGGAAGAACGGCAGCGACCGGTATTTTCACTCGTTCGGCACGACCGGACAAGACCATTGGTCGGCCGGCTTCCAGCATTTCTGGCTCAACGGACGCGAGCGCGGACACGTTGCGGCGTATGACGCCTACTGCCTCGAGCTGGTCGCGGCGATGGAGGGCAGGTTCGCGCATCTCCCGGATGAGCGCATGAACTATGCCTATCAGCTCGATGCTACTCTCTACGCGCAGTTCTTGCGGCGAATGGCGGAAGGCGACGGAGCGCGTCGAATCGAGGGCAAGATCGCGCGAGTCGAGCTCGATGGCGAAAGCGGCGACGTTTCCGCGCTGCATCTGGACTCAGGCGCCGTGGTTGAGGGCGACCTGTTCCTCGATTGCACCGGATTTCGCGCGCTGCTCATCGAACAGGCGCTGCACGCCGGATTCGATGACTGGAGCCACTGGTTGCCCTGCGATGCTGCAATCGCCGTGCAGACCGAGAACGTCCGCCCGCCCGTGCCATACACGCGCGCCATGGCGCACGATGCCGGCTGGCAGTGGCGCATCCCGCTGCAGCATCGCACCGGCAACGGTATCGTCTACTGCAGCCGCTATCTCGATCGCGACGCGGCGCTTGCACGACTGCTCGGCAATGTCGAAGGCACCGTGCGGACAGAGCCGAACCAAATCCGCTTCGTGACCGGTGCGCGACGGCGGCAGTGGCATCGCAATGTCATTGCGATCGGCCTGTCGGGCGGGTTCATGGAACCGCTGGAATCGACCAGCATCCATCTCATTCAACGAGCTATCCTGCGGCTGATCCGGATGATGCCAGCGGGTGTGATCTCGCCGCGTGACATTGCCGAGTTCAACGACCAGCAATTTGCCGACATGGAACAGATCCGGGATTTTCTCATCCTCCATTATAAGGCCACTGATCGCCGTGACTCCGCGTTCTGGCGGCAGTGCGCAGCGATGGAAGTGCCCGAAAGCCTCGCGCAGAAGATCGCGCTGTTCCGCGAAACCGGTCGCGTTTTTCGCCGCAACGAGGAACTGTTCGCGGAGAATAGCTGGGTTCAGGTCATGATGGGGCAGGGGATCGAGCCCGTCGCGTACCATCCGATCGCGGCGAAGCTGCGCGATGAAGAATTGGCAAAATTCCTGTTGACGCTGCGCGACAACGTCACCCGGACCGTTGCGGGGCTGCCGGCGCACGCCGCTTATGTCGCGCAATATTGCGGGAGCTGACGCGAAATGGTGCGTCGGCGGCAGGCCGTCACGATCAAGCATGTCGCAGCGGATGCCGGGGTGTCGCTGCAGACCGTCAGCCGTGTCGTCAACAAGGAGCCCGGCGTCCGGCCCGAGATGGTCGCGCGAGTGCAGGAAGCGATCGACCGGCTCGGCTACGTGCCCTCGATTGCAGCGCAGCGCATGGGCGGCTCACGCTCCTACCTCATCGTTGCGCTCAACGACCGCGAGCGTACGCTTGCCGATTGGCGCGCGCGGCAGGGCACTGACTGGGTCGACCAGATGCTGCTCGGCGGCATGCTGACCTGCGCGACCCATGGCTACAGGATGATCGTCGAACTGGTCGACACTCATAGCGATCACATTGCGCGCGAGCTGATGGGGGCGATCGCCGCACTCCAGCCCGACGGCGTGATCCTGACACCGCCGCATTCGGAAAATCCGCTTATCGTCGATCTGCTCGAGGCGCAGCGGATCAGCTTCGTGCGGATCGGTTCGCGGCGCACGGGCGCAGGGTTCGCGCTGGTGATGGACGAGGAACGCGCAGCACAGCTGGCGACCGATCATCTGATCGCGATGGGCCATGATCGGATCGGGTTCATCGGTGGCCCCGATGATTATACGCTGAGCGGGTGGCGCATCGACGGCTGGCGCGGGGCGATGGCGGCGGCGAACCTGGCTGACGACCTGCTAGCACGCGGCGATTTCGGCTATGCCTCGGGGCGCGAGGCTGCCGCCACGTTGCTCGACGCAGCCAATCCGGCGACTGCGATCATTGCGAGCAATGATCAGATGTCATTTGCTACGCTCGAGCTGTGCCGGGAGCGGGGGATCGCTGTTCCGCACGACCTGTCGTTGATCAGCTTCGACAATACGCCAATCGTGCGCTTTACGCACCCGCCGCTCACCGCAATCGACCAGCCGATCGCTGATCTGGCCGCGCGCGCAGTCGAACTTATCATCGACGAGCTTGCGGGGCGCGATGCGCCCGAGCAACCGATCGTCGTGCCCGCGAAACTCGAGTTGCGCCAATCGACCGGCCCGCGGCGCTAGGATGGCCGGGCCGATGGCTGCTGTGCTGCGTAATTGTCGGCCATGATCGCATGATCGCACATCGTCGGGCCCTCATCGCTGCCGGCGGCGTCAGGCAGTCACCGCTTTTCATTCCAGTGTTTGGCGCGCTTGGCTATGCCGGGTGCGTCGTTGCGTATCTGCCGCTGCTTACGCTGTTGCTGCCGTTGAGGGTCGAGCAGATCGCGGGGGAGGCGCGGGTCGGCGTCCTTGCGGCGGCGTTGATCGCGGGCGCGGTGACCGCCAGCATCGGCGGAATCCTTTTCGGCTGGTTGAGCGATCTCTCGCTTGAGCGCGGGGCTGGGCGGCGATACTGGATCACCGCCGGCCTCGCCGCTACGATCGCATCGTATGCAGGGATCGCCGTCGCACGCACACCCTTGATGCTTATCCTTGGGGTCATGGCACTCCAGGTTGCGCTGAACCTCATGCTGGCGCCGCTGGTGGCGCTACTCGCCGAGGAAAGTCCGGACCGGCAGAATGGCCTGATGAGCGGCCTGCTGGCCGGTGCGCAACCGCTTGGTGCGGCGATCGGGCTGCTGTTGGTGCAATGGACAGCACCGGCGCTGGGTTTCCGCCTCGCGCTGATCGCCATGGTCGTCAGTCTCTGCGTCGCACCCTTGCTCGCGACGTCGGCGAGGCCTGTAGCGCGCGTGGTGGAACAGGCGGCCCCTGCGGCGTCGGCCGACCTCGCCATCGCCTGGATCTCGCGGCTGATGGTTCAGGTCGCGGGCAATGTTCTGTTCGGGTACCTTCTCTTCTTCATGGAGCAATTCGTGGCGCCTGGCACGCGCAGTGCCGCAGCCGGGCAGGTCGGAGCACTGATCTTCCTCGCGAACATCGTCCCGTTGCCGCTGGCGGTCCTGCTCGGCCGCTGGTCGGACAGAACAGGGCGGCGCAAGCCGTTCCTCTTGGCCGCTGTCGCGCTCGATGTCGGCGGGCTCCTCCTAATGGCCTGTGCGGAAAACTGGACTGCTGCTGCGATAGGGTTTGGACTGTATTCGATCGGCTGGATTGTGTTTCTGACCCTCCAGATTGGTTTTGTGATGCAGTTGCTTCCCAATCCGAGGCGGCGGGGGCGTGATCTCGGATTGATCAATCTGGCCAATACGGCACCCGTGCTGATCGGACCTGCGCTTGCTTGGTGGCTCGCGACTCCGCGGAGCTTCAGCAACCTGTTCCTCGCGCTTGCTGGTGTATCGTTGCTGGGAGGAGTGGCGATGCTCGGGGTGAAAGGACGAAAATCTGAATAAATCCTCGAGCCCAGGCTCGCTTTCATCGACAGGCGGCATCGCCAGCAGAACAGACAGATCGTAGCGCCTCGCACGGTGTGGACAAACACGGCCGAAGGTTTTCTGATGCCAGAAGCGATTTGTTGCGCGTGGACGTAGTCTTATGTGTTTTGATCGCGGCGGCGGCTCCCGACCAATTCAAGCCGTTCCGCAGCCGCGTTCGAATGTCTGCTCTGGACAGAAGCTGCCTGTCATCGCCTACGGACCGGATGATCCGCAGCCGTCCCGATGAGGGCTATCCGGGTTCGATGCGCGCGCCCCTGATGTGGGAGTCGCTGAGCTCTTCACTGATCTTGGATGAGGTTAGAGTACCCGAAGGCCGCGTTTCGGCGATCGTGATCTGGATGTTGTCGATGCCTTGCGCGTTCCAGATCGGCTCGAAGAACGATTGCCGAAGCGAAGCGGCATAAAGTTCTGGACGGTTTCCTTGCCCAGATAATGGTCGGTCCGGAAGGTGCGGTCCTCGCTGAACGCGGTCGCGACCGTAGCGTTGATCTCGCGGCTGGAGGCAAGATCGTAGCCGAGCGGCTTTTCGAGGCCGATCTGCACGGTCTCACCGGCGAGGCCGGCGGAAGCGAGGCCCTTGATGACCGGCTCGAACAGCGACGGCGCGGCCGACAGGAAGATGGCGAGACCGCCCGAGACATCGCCGACCTTCTCGGCGAGCGCCTTATAGCCTTCGACATCCGATGCGTCGTGCGGCTGATAGCCGAGCCGGGCGAGGAAGCTTTTGATCTTGCCGGCGTCCTTGCGGTCGTCGGGCAGGAAGTGCTTGAGCGCCTTTTCGGCGAACTTCTGGTAATCGGCGTCGTTATGCTCTGCGCGCGCGGTGCCGGTGATGGTCAGCGCCTCGGGCAGCAGACCGTCGGCGTGCAGGTCGTAGAGCGAGGGCAGCAACATGCGCTGGGCGAGATCGCCCGTCGCTTCGAAAAGTAAGACATGCCTGAAGGGAGCTAAAGCTTTAAGTACGTACAAATTTTCCTTAGGATTAAATGGCTCCCGCTGAGTGGCAGCGCCGGTTAGACCGGCCTGATCGTGACAGCGGATACTCTCACGCTACCGTCGGTGACACTGAGCTGCAGATCGTTTGCAGTCATGGGCGCCAAGATAAGTTCTGACATGGATGCCACCCCATTGTTCAGAAACATCTCCACCGAGCCGGAATCGACGAATAGGGTCATGATCGCAGTGCCCGCCGAGAAATCACAGGAAACGGAGCGGTCCTGCCGCCATGCCGAGACATCAGGCGCATTCGGTCCGCTATTCACACGTTTCAGCAAAACAATGTTTTCGCGCATTCCGAAAACGATCTGCGTGGAAAATTCGCCACCTTTCCGGACCGAGAGGGACACCGCTGCCGGCCACGTTTCGCCAATCCGAGTTAGCGTCAAATCGATACGACAAGACGTCACATTCGATCCAGCCGGCCAAACATAATCCGAACCCTCGGCGACACTTTGATCCTGTCCGGTCAGGACTGTATCGAAGACGCTGTTCTGGGCCGGCACGGGAGTGCTCAACAGCCGCGGCACATCGCCGACACGCTGGAGTCGCAGTGTGCGGACAACGCTGAGTTGCCCGCGATAGTCATGCGTGACGGGTAATTGATTAGCGTAGTCCCAATTGCTCATCCACGCGATCGCATATGCTGAGGCGAGCGGGTCACCTGCCGTTGGATCCGCCCAAACGACGGTCGCGTAGAAGTCGGCACCGCCGTCCAGCCACTGGCCGGATGAAGAGGTGGCGGTGAACGCGACACCGTCGAAATTACCAACCCAGTACCAGGTTCCGACCGTGAAGCCGCGCGCGGTTCCGTTCCCGCCGACCAGCAATATCCATTTGTCGGCGGATGTGGTCCCGTTCGCCTCATACAAATGCAGCTTGAACAGGTGGGAACACTCCATAACGCGGCCAACGTCGTCGGAGATAAAGCCGCTGGCATAGGTCCACTGCTTCAGATTCGGGGACGTGTAGATGCCGATCTTGCCTTCTTCGGAAAGCGTCATTACCCAGCGGTTAGTCGGGTCATGCCAGAAAACGGCGGGATCGCGGAAGTCCTTGTGACCGGGAAAATTCGGCATGACGATGCCGTGGAACGTGAAGCTCGCGCCCCCGTCCAGCGAATACCACAAGGCGCAGGATTGGTTCTGCCCGCCGGCATCGGGCGCCGGCATCGTGACGAGCGTGATCAATGCCCCCACGCCGAAGCCAGCGGTGTTGGCCGTATCGATCACAGTGCTGCCGGTCCAAACGTCTCCGAAAGACGTCGTATTGCGCGGAATGGCAACACCTTTGTCCTCCCAGGTGACCAGATCCTTTGAGGTCCAGCGCCGCCAACTGGTGCCACCGGCGGGATGGGTGGGATTGTAGAGCGCCCACAGCGTCCAGGTATCGCCAATCTTGAGCGGACGCTGGGGATCGTTGATCCAGCCGCCGGCAGGCGCAGCGATGTGGTACTGCGGACGCCCTTCCGACGCTGTGGGCGTGCCGGTAGGAGTTGGGATTGGGGTCGGGGGCGGGGATGGCGCCCCAGTTCCGGCT
>Ga0265798_10000507_pt1 | contig 64737 bp, 86 predicted proteins | sample P3T30metagenome_FD_192430 | JGI IMG/M metagenome (GOLD analysis project Ga0265798, IMG submission 192430) | Plant litter microbial communities from East Loma Ridge, Irvine, California - P3 T30 | ecosystem: Environmental > Terrestrial > Plant litter > Unclassified | place: USA: California... | reverse complement strand
TGCAGGTCGGCGCCCTTCGCATCCTTGTCTCCCTTCTTCGGTTCGGATTGCTCCAGGTAGTATTCGTCCCGGTAGATGAACGTGACCGAGTCGGCATCCTGCTCCAGGTTCCCGGACTCCTTCAAGTCGGAGAGGAGCGGGCGCTTGTTCGGGCGCGATTCGACGCCGCGAGATAGCTGGTTGAGGGCGATCACTGCAATGTCGAGCGTGTGCGCCATCGTGTTCACGAACGTCGAGATGAAGTTGATCCGCTTGCGGTCGTCCTCGATCATCCGGCCGTCGATGTCAGCCGAGTAGAGAGCGAGCGAATCGATGACCGCGAACTTCAGCGTCTTGCCCATCGCGGCATAGTACGCTTTGCGCCGCGCGACCTCGCTCCACACCCGGCGAATGTTGGCGCCGCGCAGGTCCACGAAGTCGATCGGGATCAGCTTGGCCTTCTCCATCATGTTGCGCACGACCGCGCGCTCACCCGGCGTCAGTTTGCCGGTGCGGAGATCCTCGTGCTTGACCTTGTGCCCGTGGGCGAACGCGAGATCGGTCGTCGCACGCATGGACAACTGCTCATCGGTCATCTCGGCGGAGCAGTAGATCCCCGGGTTGCCGTTCAGCGAGTATCCCATCGCCGCGGACATCGCGAGGGTCGTCTTGCCCATACCAGGACGACCGGCGAGCAGGTGATACCCGGTCTCCAGCGGACCGAGGATCTTGTCGAGATCCGGAACCAGCCGGTTCGACATCCCAATGATCTCGCCTTCGTCCTGGATCCGGGTAATGCGATCGTCGGTCAAGCCGATCATCTCGGACAGCGTCCGCACAGGCTTGACCGTAGCGCGTGTGCTGACCGCCCACCCGGCGGCCTCGACGCGCCCCGTGATCTCCATGATCGGGATGTCGAGATCATTTAGGATCTCATCGGCCGCCGCCTGGATGGCCGCGCGCGTAACGCGACGGTCGGAGAGGTCGATCACCTGCCCCGCATATTCCGACGCGCCCACCACGACGGCAGGCGATTCCACCAGCCGGTCGAGGTAGGATCCGTATCCGGCATCCTCATCCAACTGGAATATCGGCTTCATCGCGATCGCGGTCGCGCGCATTCCCTTCGCGCTGAAGCGGAGCAGAGCGTTGTAGATGCGAGAGTGCAGCGGTTCGGCGAAGTCGTCCGCGCGCAGGCGGTCAGCCCACTCGACGATGATCCGATTGTCGGTGAGCATCGCGCCGAGCAGCGCGGCCTCCGCGTCGATGTTGGTCAGGAGATCCGGCGGGCCCTGTTCGTTATGCTCTTCGTAACCGCTCATATCGCGTTACCTGCGCGCATTGGCTCCGCCTCACCCTCACGGTGCCCATACCCGTAGTGCGTCCATCCTTCGCGTGGTGCGCCGCCGAAGATGTCGATCTTGCGACCGGAGATGTACGCCTCACACCGCCGATAGAATTCCTCCGGCTTGCGGCTATGCTCACGGCGATTCGACACGATGACTTGACGAATGTCTGCGCGCTCGCGGCCTGCCTTTCCACGACGGCCGAGCACGACCATCTCGGCATTGGCGCGCGTAGTGTAGCCGCCGCCCATCGCGAGATCGCTGTCGAGCAGCGCAGTGCCGGTCAGCGTCTTGGTCGCGAACTTATTCCAGGTCTTAATCCAAACGAACATCAGCGACGAAGGCTCGAATCCCCACGCCGGAAACAGTTCGTTATGCACCGCCTGGATGAGAAGGGGCCCGGTGATCCACATCGCGATCAGCGCATCCTTCTCCATCATCTCGGAGACGGGAAGCGTCTTCAGGTGCTCGATACTGGCCGTCGGATAGTGCGCGTCTGGCCTGCGATCACCGACCTGCGCTGGCGCACCGCGAATAGCGAACGTCCAAGGCGGATCGATGCTGGCAAAGGTGAACTTCCCCTCCGGGAGCGGGGGGAATGGCAGATTGTCGGGAGTGCTCACCGGGGGTCACCACCATGCGTCGCGATGATCTTGCTGTTCCACATCCGTTCCGCCCATCGGATGTTCGCCTCTTCCGCCAGCGCGGCCTCTTCGACCGAGCACGGTTCGTTGAGCGGTGCATCCACCACACGGTCGACGATGCGTTCGAACAGGGCGTTGAAGTCCGTCGGGTTCAACCGCGCCTCCAGGCCGAGCCGGTGCGCCTTTCCGATGATCGAACTCCGGCTAAGTGCGCCGCCCATCTTCTCGGCGATTGCTGACGCCGGGTGGCCTTCGCCCCACAGCCGCTTCAGCGTGTCGATCTGGTCTTCAGTCCAAGCCATCAGCGGCTTCCTCCCAATAGTGCTTTGTCCCGCCAAGGGCGGTGATAGTTTTCGAATAGCGAGAGGCCGTAATCCAAGATCCCGCATGCTTCCGCGGCATCGTGAACATCTGTGAACCAGCCGTATTGCGCACACCGCTGGATCGCCAATTCCTTCGGGTCGTGGCCGGGAAGGTATGGGTTGCCCGGCTTCGTCTTGTCGCGCTTGAACCCGCCGCCGCGACCGAGGAAGTGCTTCCGCCACTCGCCAATGCCGACGCAATAGGCGTGAGCTTTCGTCTGGTATGCGAACTTCTCGACCAGTGCGCCGAGACCGATCAGACGGTATGCGGTGCGTGGGTTTTGGCTGACGTGTTGATCCTCGAAGAAGAAGTGGGAGATCCCACCGGTCGCGCGCTCATCGATCGCCATTTCGCGAAGCCAGCATTCGAGCGCGTGCAGCGGCTCACCGACGGCGTTCGGCCCCCCCGGCAACTTGAACGAGTCGAAGTGCGGGCGCTCCATCCCTGGTCGATGGAGCGCCCAACCCGTCGTCGTCGCAAGATCCAGGGCTAAGACGGCGGCCTGTCTCATTCGCCCGCGAGATCCGTGTTGTCACCGGTGTAGATCTCGGGCTCGGCTTCGTTGCCGGCGGGAGGAGCCTTGCCTTCAGCGAAGTGGCTCTGTGCCCGCTTCTTGGCTTCAGCCGGTGACAGACGCTTCACCTTCTGCTTGGGTTCGCCGTCGATCTTCTGCGCGCCGACGTCGACCGGCTCCGCGTCGCTGATACCCGAATTCTCGGTGGGCATCTGCTCGATCGCTTCCATCTCCGCGGCGAGCCCGGCGTCTTCGCCCGCGGCGTTCTCGGGAGCGTCGACCTTGTTGCGACGGCCGAAGTTCGGCTTGACGACGTTGCCGGGAGCAGCGCCTTCCGCCTGGTCGACAAGGTCACCGCCCTGCCATTCGGCGACATCGATCAGCCCCATCAGCGAACGCCAGATGTCTTGCTGTTCGTCAGGCTCGAGCTTGTCGAGCACGAGGAAAATGCGCGCCGCCTTCTTGTTGACCTTGAAGCCTTCGACGGTGTCGTAGATGCCACCGATCTCGCCATTGATCGCGGAGATCCGCTCCTTCTTCGGTTTGATCGTGCGGAGACGCTGGACGGCGCCCCGGAAGTTTGCGGGACGCATGTCGCTCTGGACTTGGTCCGCGCTTGCTCTTGCTGCCATGATGTTCTCCTGGCGGGTTACGCTGGCGATGCCAGCGACGTCGGCGAGGTGCCGGACGTTGTTGGACGGCCGCGTTTCCGCGCCGTCTTAATCTGCATGTCGGACATATCGTGTCCCAACTTCCTCCCCATCGCGATCAGATCTCGGCGATGCTCATTCGGCACACCTTTGCGCCGCCAGTAAAAGACGGCCTGCCGGGTGATGCCAAAGCGTTCGCGTATGGCGATCGCGCCAATGCGGTCGATCGCTGCCGAGTCGGGATGCAATGTGGTCATGGACGCATGGGATAGGGCGACCGATTCCACCGCACAAGCCGTCAAATATATTTTACGCGAGCGGCTTGTCAGCCCCGTAAAATAGGGCGATACGGAACTCCTCATCGAGTCGGAGGCCATCGGCGATGAACTGGACCAAGATCTACAACAGCATCCCTCATCGGATGCGAGACAGCGTCGGCGCGATCGTCATCGCTGTCGCCTTCGTGGCGGGGCCAACCCTGCTCACGAAGCTACTCTACTATTGGTCCTGACCGCAAACCTCGCAACAGAACTGGAGAATGACATGGCGGCAAACACGCGCCCGTATTTCATCATCTACAACGGCGTCTCTCGCATGGTCGAAGCGCCCAATCCTGCAGCGGCCGTTCGTCACGTCGTCGGCGCGGCGGTGACCGAACTCCGGCCGGCGCGCGGTGCGGAGGTCGCGAACTGGGTACGCGGCAACAAGACGATCGAGTTGGCGGGAGAAAAGCCGACTACTGCCGTGGACGATCCCACGATGTCGGAGATCAAGCCGGTCGAACGCGATCGCTCTGGAGATGCGCTCAAGTTCTTCGAAGACTGGGCTGGTTTCGACCGAGAGGCAGATGATAATTCAATCGAGTCGATCGAGACGGTAAAGCTCTTCGCCTCGACGCACCTGACGGGCCAACTCGACCTCATGACGTTCGACGTCCTGCGCGAGCGGGCGCCGGAGTTTGGCGATGCGCTGGTCGCGGCTGAAGCGGGCGTTCCGCGCACCGACGATGAGACCTACGTGGCGGCCGTGCTGGCGGCGACAGAAAGCGGGCTCGCAAGCCTACGGTCGCGCCTGGAGGAACAGCCGATGGCCGCGGCCGACGTCGTGCGCGCAATCGTGACGCACGCCGGGCAAGCCTAGTGATCGAAGAGCCGTTCCTTCGTGTGCAGGACGGCGCCGACGCGCTGGTTGAGGGTTGCTACCTCATCCAGCGCCGACGCGCCCGCCGCGTGGATATCCCCGTCAAGATCTGGTTCGGCGCACCGATCGATCCCGAGACGCGCGAGGAGCTAGACCGCTCCCATCGCTGGCAGATCGAGATCGCAGGCGTCGCGTTCGACCAGCCGCTCACGCTCGGCGGCATCACCTTTTCCGCGGTTACCGACTTCTGGCCTGCCATCGGGCTCGAGCCGATCTCCGCTTCCGATTACGCCTTCCGGATCCAGCGCGCCGCGTGGTCGCAGGCCCATGATCCGGACGACGCAATGGCAACCCCGGGCGGGCGCATCAACGCGATGACCGCCACACTTCCCGGAATGTAGGAGGCTTAGTTTGGCTACGAATAGAACGCTTACCGGCATTGCCATGTCCATGCCCCTGACCTTGCGTCAGGAGCAAGTTGTTGCCCGCCTTGAACACGAGGAATGTGTGCTCATCGCCCTATGCGGAGCAATAAATCCGGACGTCGTGACTAATATGGACAATCGACGGGTGAGGGATACGCAAGAACTTGCGCGGGACATTGCGCAAATTCGGTGCGCGGGACTGCGGACCATCTTGATCGAAGAAGAGCAGCGGAAACCCATACGATGATCGAAGACGAAGTCCCCCAACCCCGCGAGGCTGTTTACGGCGACAACAGCGGTGACTTCCACCGGGCCGCGCTCGACCAGCACACGGCGTTCTTGCATGACGTCGAGCAGCCGAGCGGCAAGACGTACGAGCGTCGCCGGTCCGAGTTCCTGACGTCGGCATCGCGCCAGGTGGTGCGGGACCGCGAGAGCGCTGGCGCGGCGGCCGATACGATCAAGCTCGCCGGTGAGGTGTGGGCCGAGATCGAAGCGGACCGGAAAGAGCGTAGCGAACCGTTCCGCACTACGCATCTTGCGCTGACTGCCGCCGCCCGGGAGTTCTGGGAACCCGTCGTGGAGCAGATGCAGGGGCTCGCCGAGCAGATCGACGCGTACACCGAAATCGAGGACAAGCGGATCGCCGACCAACGCGCGGAGCAGCAGCGCGAGCGTGCCGCACTGCGCAATCCGGCGCCGGCCGAACCTGCAAGCAATCCTGACGAGTTGCCCGGCCACCAACCGCGATCGATCATCGACTACAACCCATCCGAGCCGCGGGTCGTGAAGGTGATGGCGGCACCGTCTCCCCAGATGCTCCCGGCGAAGCGCGCGAAGATCCGCGGGGATCTCGGCGCGACCGTTACGCAGAAGACGATCGTCGAATACGAGATCGAGGATATCAGCCTCATTCCCGCGCACATCATGACGTCGCCGACCGTGATCGAGGCGATCCTGACTGTCGTCCGGTCGACGGCGCGGCACATGGGTATCCCGGCGGGCATCCGGGTCAAGAACAGCACCGGCAACCGGATCTCATAGGAGCGTTACGATGGCACAGAATAACCGCGGCAACGGCGGCAACAATCGACAGGACGATCGGCAAGCGCCGCTGCAGAACAATGACGCGGAGTCGCTCGGCGAGCGGCTTAACGCGGTCCTGCGCGCGCTCGATCTGCGCGGAGAGGAGCTCGCTCATGTCCTGCCAAAGGACGTCACCCTCGACGCCTTTCTCGCGAACGTGAACCAAGCGCTCCGCAACAATCCCAAGCTGCTCCGCTGCACGTTCGCCTCGATCGTCGATGCGTGCGTGAAGGCGGCGTACGACGGCCTCCGGATCGACGGCAAGGAAGCCGCGATCATCGACGCCGAGGAAAACTACAAAGACGGCACCGTTTGGAAGAAGCGGTTGATCGCGCGCTACATGCCGATGGTATTCGGCCTCATCAAACAGATCCTGCAGACGGGTGCAGCGCTCTCGGTCAAGGCGGTCATCGTCTACAAGCGCGAGACGACCGAGATCAATCCTGTCGACGGCAAGCCGCACTTCATGCTGCTCGAGGGCACGAACCCGGGGATCCACCACTCGCCGATCCTATTCGGTGACAAGGGCGAGATGGTCGGCGTCTACTCGGTCGCCGAGATTCAGGTCGGAGTGTTCAAGCACGAGTGGATGGACAAGGTCGCCGTCCTGGACGTGATGAAGGAGTCGAAGACCGACAAGGTCTGGACGCGGTGGCCGACCGAGATGTGGAAGAAGACGGTGATCCGCCGTCTGCGCAAGTCGCTCGCGGGAACCAGCCTCATTCGCGACATGGAAGCGCAGCAGATGTTCCCACAGTTCGATCGCACCGCGCCGCATCCGCAACTCGCCAGCGTTCCGCATTATTCGGCACCGGCCGGAGCGCGCCCGACACGCGGCATGATCGACGATCAGCGCGGCACTGGAAGCGGTGTGCCGCTGGATCTCGGTCGTGATGACGAAGGTGTCGAGATGGATCGCGGCGAGGCGGAGGACCGCGAGAACGCGCGCGAGCAGCAGCGGAGCCAGAACGCGCCGCGCGAGCAGCAGCAGCGCGAGCCAGAGGTGCAGTTGCCGGAGAACGAACAGGCGTGGAGCGTCTGGGGCGTCGATCTGGAGACCAAGATCGACGCCGCCAAGACGGCCGAAGAGGTCGACCAGATCTGGCGCGGAGCCGGTCCGGTCCTGAAACACGCGAAGAAGGCCGTACGCGATCGCCTCACCAGCAAGGTGACCGAGCGTAATACCAAATTCGCGATGGACGCCGCCGGCGCGGGGGACGGCGACGATGACTAACATTCCCCCTCTGGAGAAGAAGATGACGACCATTGCAAAGTTGAACCGCCACACCAGCACCGCCCTTGTGGCGGAGATGCGCGCGCGGAACAGCACCATGACCGAAGCGGACGCCAAGCTGGCGGTCGCCCGCGTGTTCGACAGCATGCAGACGATGCTCGAGCGCGATGAGCATGTCCGGATCGGCGGCTTCGGCACGTTCCGTCGCAAGTTCTACGCGGAGCGCACGGCGCGCAATCCGGGCACCGGCGAGGCCGTCGCTGTCGGGTCGAAGCACCTCATCAAGTTCCACCAAGGCAAGCTCGCCTAAGCCGACCGGAGGTCATCATGTCTATCCCACCCTATCCGCTGGCGTGGCCTGATGGCCTCCCTCGCGCGACGACGACCACTGCCGGGCAGTTCAAGGCGACGCTTACCGCCGCGCAGAAGAACGTCGAGGACGAACTACGCCGGTTCGGCAACGATACGACCAAGCGGGTCAGCGACGTGGTCATGACGACGAACATGGCGGGTCTCGGTCCGATGCCGAAGGACAAGGGCGTGGCCGTCTGGTTCAACTGGGATGGCGCGCAGCGCGTCTTCGCGGTTGACCGATATGCGACGATCGCGGCGAACCTGCAGGCGATCAGCCTCATCATCAACGCCCACCGGACCGTGATGCGGCACGGCGGTCTCAACATCGTTCGCCAGACGTTCCGCGGCTTCACGGCGCTCCCGGCGCCCGAGCACTTTACGACCGTGCTCTCGATCCTGCCCGGCGCAACCGATGCGCAGATCAAGGAAGCGTACCGTCGTGAGGCGAAGAACGCGGGCGGGGACGAACAGAAGCTCCTCACCATCAACCTCGCGCGTGACGCCGCGCTCGCAGATAGGAATTCCTGATGCCCGTAATGAAGGCCGATATTGATTACGGCGAAGGCGACAAGGCGCAGCTTTGGGGCGACTTCACGAATGAGACGGTCGAGGCCGTGTTCATGGAGAAGGCGGGCCAGTGCTTCGGCATCCGGAAGTCCATCCTTGGCTTCACGCTCGACTGCATCGAACCCGCCGAACTCCCGGATCCGTGGCGCCAGATGGCAGGCGCGGCGACGGTGCTGAAGCACTCCGGCGATACGATCGTCTGGAACGGCGCTGGCGAGAAGATCAAGTCGGAGTGGGATTAATGCGCGACACCATCGCAACCATCATCTGCTTTGTCATTGTCGGACTGACGATCGTGAGCACGACGTACCTCATCTACAACCCGAAGATCTGTCCGGTCGTCGCGCCTGTCGTGAAGGAGTCGGAGTTTTGAAAGCTCTCACCATTTACCAGCCGTGGGCCTCGCTCATCATGGCAGGCGCCAAGCCGTACGAGTTTCGCAAGTGGAGCCCGCGCGAACGCGGCGGTTCATACGCGGCGATGATCGGCGAACGCATCGTGATCCACGCGTCGACCAGAAGGATCAAACCGTCGGAGATCGGCTTCATCTTGGACAAGCGCCGGGAGGGTGGCGACGCGTGGACGGGCACCTGCCTGCATCAGGACAAGGCCGAACCGATCCTCGAGGCGGCCTATGCGATGTCGCTTTGCAACGACGACGGCTCGGGAACGTGGCTCCGCTACGGTGTCGGTCTGGGAACTGTCATTCTTGGCGAGCCGCGCAACGGCATTGACGTGGCGGAGGCGGAGTTCGGCCTTAGCGTCGAGGCGCAGCATCCGCTTATCGGGAAGGAGGGTTTCGAGGGTTTCGAGGGCTTTGACAGCGACCGCCGTAAGCATGCGAACTTCGCGTGGCCTATGCTCGACGTCGAGGAGTGGGATCAGCCCATTCCGATGCGCGGCCTGCAGGGCTTTTGGAACTGGCCGACCGCCGCGGAGAGCGGGCTGTGAAACTGCGCCGCCTCCTTCCTGGAAGCCTCACCGCCGACGGGTGCGTCTACGACGTCGACGGCGAGGTGTGCTGCTCGGGCACCTGTTTCATTCCCGGGCTGGTCCGGGTCACCGGTCCGAGGCGGCAAGGCCGTGTCGACGCGCTCAACGCCGCCGGATGGCGGATCCTGCGCGACGCGACCCGGTGGCCCGGCATACTGCCCTGCGAAGGCGCCATCTGCATTATTCGGAGCGACGTATGAGCGACACAAGTCCCCGCCCCTGGAGCATCCACAGCATCTCCGCGAAAAGCGGCACGACCATCCAGATCATCGACGCCCGTGGCGGCGTCGTGGCTCTGATGAAGGCGGGCGGCGGTCGCAAGGCCGACAACGCGCATCTCATCGTGCAGGCGGTGAACCGGTGAGCCTGTCCAACGCCTTCCTCGACGAACTCCGCGCCCGCACGTCGCTGTCCGGGCTCATCGGTCGCACGGTTAAGCTCACCAAGGCCGGGAATGAGCAGAAGGGATGCTGCCCGTTTCACACCGAGAAGTCCCCGAGCTTCTACGTCAACGACGACAAGGCGTTCTACCATTGCTTCGGGTGCAGCGCGCACGGCGACGCGATCCGGTGGATGACCGATCAGCGCGGAATGCCGTTCATGGATGCGGTCAAGGAACTGGCGGCCGCCGCCGGGATGGACATGCCCGCGCAGGATCCGCGCCAGGCGGAGCGCGATCGCGAGCACGCCGCGCTCTACGACGTCATGCGCCGCGCCGCGGATTGGTTCGCGCGCAACATGACAGATCCTGTCGTGGCATCGCCGAGCGGCGGCCCGCGGTTCCTCGCCGAGCGCGGGATCGATGCGCTCGCCGCCGGCTTCAACATTGGATGGGCACCCGGCGGCCGGAACGCCGAGCCGCTGCACCGCTTCCTGAAGGACGTGGCACCGGAAACGCTGGTCAAGGTCGGACTGGCGAAGATCCACGACGAAGGCGAGCGTAAGGGCGAGGTTTTCGACTTCTTCCGCGCGCGGGTCATGTTCCCCATCCGCGACAACCGCGGCCGCGTGATCGCGTTCGGCGGGCGCGTGGTGGGCGATGGTCAGCCGAAGTATCTCAACAGCCCGGACACGCCCATCTTCGATAAGGGCCGGTCGCTGTTCAACATCGATCGAGCCGCCCCTGCAGCGCGCGCGGCAAAGCGGCTCTTGGTCGTCGAAGGCTACATGGACGTGATCGGGCTCGCGCGCGTTGGCGTGGATGAGGTCGTGGCCCCGAACGGGACGGCTCTAACCGAAGATCAGATCGCGCGGCTCTGGCGGCTGTCCGACACGCCGATCCTGTGCTTCGACGGTGACAAGGCGGGCAAGGCGGCGGCGGCTCGCGCGGCACTGCGCGCCCTTCCACTCCTGGGGCCCGACCGCTCGCTTTCGTTCGTCACCCCGCCCGACGGCATGGATCCCGACGACGTCGCGAAGAAGGGCGGCAAGGAAGCGGTCGACGCCATGCTCGCCGCACCGAAGCCCTTGGTGCAGGTCGTTTGGGAGCACGAGATCTCGGCCGGACCGACCGACACCCCCGAGCAGCGCGCCGGACTGGCGAAGCGCCTTCGTGAGCAGGCCGGACGGATCAAGGATGGCGCCGTCGCACGCGCGTACCTCGACGACTTCCGCCGCCGCTACACGGCGCACATCGCTGCTGACACCGGTCCGCGACGTGCGCCCATCCGGAACGCGGCCCCGGTGAAGCGCGAGCCGTTCAAGCGGCCGCCCGTGCAGTCGTCGACGTCGAAGGGCATCCGACAGAGCGGGATCGGTCAGAACGTCGAGCGCGCAATCGTCGATGGGCTCATTCGTCACCCGGAGGTCGTGCGCGCCGAACTGGAGACGCTGTCGGCGGTTCGCTTCACCAACGCCTTCGCGGAGGCGCTACGCGAGATGATGATCGATCGGGCAATCGAAGGATCCGTCTTCGAAGTGCCGGAGGAACTGTCCGACTACGCCATCCATGCGCAGGCCAGCCCGCTCCGCTTCAGTTTCACCACAAACGGCCACGACAGAGGCATCGCGCAGCGCGACCTCGCGGAGGCCCTGTACCAGCTTCGCCGGTAACGGCGTGGGGCGAGCGCCGGCGGCCGCTCGATCCGAAATCAATGCCGCCTGGAGACTGCATAATGTTCAGACAACCAATCGACGCCGGAGCCTTCGAAGGCGACACTTTCAAGGGCGACGACAACGACCTCGCCAAGGTTACGCATCAGTGGACGAACGGGAATTGGCATCAGATCCAGGGCGAACAGCCCCAGATCGCCGCGCCCGCGAATATGACCGACATCGCCGATGAGCACGCGGCGCAGATGCCGGGCATGGACGCGATCCCGGGGGATATGCCGGACGCGGAGCGCGGGATCAGCGACATCCCGCTCGAATACAACCTGCAGACGTTCAACGCGCTGGTCGCCGCGAATACGGCCCTGCAGACGGCGCTCTCCGACTCCGAGATCCGCGTGTCGGATCTTACCGCGCACCTGGACACGCGCCGGAGCGAGAACGATCATCTACGCGAGGTTATCGCGGATAGCCTGCAGCCTTCGCTCGACAAGCTGCAGAAGATCACGGTCGACCAGGAGCGCGAGAACAACCGGATCCTGAAGCTCAACGAAGGGCTGAATTCCGAACTCACGTTCATGACCGACCAGCGCAACACGCTGCAGCGGCGGCTCGACCGCTCGCTCGGCTATCTCGACCGTGTCATGGACGAAGAGGAAGTCGCCAACGCCCCGACGTCGATCCCGCGCCCTGCGCCACGGCCGCCGGTCGGACCTGCATTGGGGCAGATCCCCGACGCAATCCCGCCCAAGTCGGGAAGCCGGAATGAGGAGGCCAGTTGGCGCTACACGACCGCAATTCCGACTGACACCTTCGAAGGCGTGTTCGGGCGTCCCCGCCGCTTCTAATCGCTGAAGCACTACCGGAGGGTGGACTAGCTGCCAGTGGCCGCGTGAACATAGTCCACCCCGAGGATGGCGCATCTGCCAACAACGGAGACCTGCAATGACCGATACCCGTACCCACTTCACCACTTCCGCGCCGCTGATGGCGATGTCGGCGAGCATCACCGTCGCGATCATCGCCGCGCAGGGCCGCGACTTGAAGCCGGAGGAAGCCCGCACCTTGATCGAGGGCGTGCATCGTTCGGTGCTCAATGCGTCCGTGATGCCGCAACCGGAACTGGCGACTGCGCCGATCCCGTCGTCACCTCCTACCAGCGGTCCGCGCGAGCCGGCCGTATCGGTGCGCAAGTCGACGGCATCGCCCGACTTCATCATCTCGCTCATCGACGGCAAGTCGTACAAGACGCTCCGCCGGCATCTGACGACGCACGGCATGACGCCCGAATCGTACCGTGAGGAATTCGGCCTGAAGCCGGACTATCCGATGGTCGCTCCCAACTACAGCGAGAGCCGCCGCGCGATGGCGAAGAAGATCGGGCTCGGCCGCAAGCCCGGCGCGACCATACCGCCGCGGTCGCGCGACGACGTCTAAGTTGACCAGAGGGCGGCGGGAGATCCTGCCGCCCCGAACTTCAACTTAGCCAGGAGAATTCCGTGAAATCCGTTCGCATCCTTCGCGTAGATCCCTATCGCCGCACCGTTGCCGCCTTGATGCTGAAGGGCGTGCGCGACGCCACCCCGCATATCCGTCGGATGATCCGCACCAACAACATCGGCTCGCGCGAAATCATGAAGATCGACGACAAGCCGATGATGGTGATCGGCGGCCTCGAGGTCGACGAAGCTATGAAGGGCTGGCGCCTGCCGGGGACCGACGACACCGCGGGCATCTCGATCATCACCGGCCGCGATGCTGAAGCCGGTCTGGTGATCGACTGTCCGGTCAACGTGCAGTGGGTGCTCGACCGCATCCAGTGGCTCGAGGGCGAAGACGTCGGTGAGCGTGATGAGCGCGCGGCGGAGATGATCCCCTCTCTCAATGACGAGATCCGCCAGGCGCTTCACGTCGCGGTGCCGAGCAATGACGGCAAGATGTGGCTGACCGCTGCTCACCGCGAGATCGTTGGCGAGGCAATGCAGACGCTCGGGCTCGGAACGGAACGGAGCCGCGGGCAGATGCTCACCCCGCTTGGCGAGGCCGTGTTCGACCTCCTCGACGCGGAGGCGAACTGATGTTTCAGGGACTATTCGTCGACGGATTCGCGGGCGGTGGCGGCGCGAGCACGGGCGTCAAGCGCGCCATCGGTCGCGACGTCGATATCGCGATCAACCACGACCCGTTCGCGATCGCGATCCACAAGGCCAACCACCCGCATACCGAGCACCACTGCCAAGACATCCGGATCGTCTGGCCGACGTCCGCGACGCGGTTGCGCCGGGTGGAAGGGGTGTGGTTCTCGCCCGACTGCAAAGAGCACAGCAAGGCGAAGGGCGGGCCGGTAAAGGATCGGAACATCCGGCAACTACCGTGGGAGATCCTGCCGTGGCTGAAGGATACGCGCCCGACGTGCGGCTATATCGAGAACGTCGAGGAGATGCAGATGTGGGGCCCGCTGAATGAGCAGGGCCACGTCATCAAGGAACTGCGCGGCAAGGAATTCCAGAAGTGGATCCGTGCGATTCGAGCGCTTGGCTACCGCGTCGACTGGCGTGAGCTTCGCGCCTGCGATTACGGCGCCCCGACGTCGCGCAAGCGCCTCTACATCGTCATGCGGAACGACAAGCTCCCGATTGTCTGGCCGAAGCGCACGCACGGCCCGGCGAATGACAATGAGGTGCTCGCTGGTCGACTCCTGCCCTACCGTACGGCCGCCGAGTGCATCGACTGGACGATACCGACCAATTCCATCTTCGATCGCCCGCGCGACCTGAAGGAGAATACCGAGCGCCGCATCGCGCACGGTGTCATGCGCTACGTCGTCAACGCCGCCCGACCGTTCCTCATCCCGGTCACCCATAGCGGCGACGTTCGGAGCTATGACACCGCCGATCCCCTGCGCACCATCACGACCGCCAACGGGGGAGAGTTCGCCGCCGTGGATGTCGCGCTCGCGCCGCACATCACCAAGTTCCACAGCGGATCGATTGGATCCGGTGCAGATGAGCCGATGCCGACGGTCACCGGCAACGGGAACCCGGCTCGGCCGGCGGGTGCAATGCCACTTGGGCTCGCGGCCGCCAGCATGGTGCAGATCGGGTACGGCGAGCGGAAAGGGCAGGCTCCTCGCGCCCTGGACATCACCAAGCCGCTCGGCACCGTCGTTGCGCAGGGCAACAAGCACGCGCAGGTGTCGGCCTTCCTCTCTCGCTTCCATACGTCGAACACGAACGGCGGCCGGGGAACGCTGCAGGAGCCGCTTGGCGCGGTGATGGCGAACGGTCAGCATCACGCGGTAGTCGCAGCGCATATCGAGCAGGCCAACACGGGCATGGTCGGTCGCGACGCCCGCAAGCCGCTGTCGACGATCGTGGGCAAGGGCTGCACACAGCGGATTGTCGAGACCACGTTGATCGAAGAGGGCTCGCTGCCACCGGAGATGATGGCGAAGGCGGTCCGCGTCGCGGCGTTCCTGGTCAAATACTACAAGAGCGGCGTAGCGCGGCCTGCAGATGCCCCGTTTGACGCTCTGACGACCAAGGCGCGCTATGCGGTCGTGACCGTGACGATCGACGCGACGACCTACGTCATCGTCGACATCGGCATGCGAATGCTCACCCCGCGCGAGCTTGCGCGGGCGCAGGGCTTCCCGGAGGATTACATCCTCGATCCGATCGTCCCCCAGTTGATCCGCGGTAAGTGGGTGAGCAAGCCGCTGACGAAGGCGGCGCAGATCCGCATGATCGGCAACAGCGTGTGTCCGGACGTCGCGTGCGCCCTGGTCGCGGCTAATCAGCCGGGCATCGAAATGAAGATGGCGGCGTGACCTACGGGCCCACGAAACCAGCTACGCGACGGGTCGGCGGCAAGGCGTTCTTCCGCTGGCCCCGGATCACGGTGCTGTTCGATATGCCGGAGGGTGTCCGGATCACGGCGAACCCGCATTTTCACAATCTCCAGCACGAGTTCCTGCAGGCGAATGGGCGATGGCTCGCCTGCGCGGGGCGGGGCTTCTGCCGGATGTGCAACAAGGAAGAGGCGATGAAGACGACAATGCAGCGGTTGCGGGAGGCTCTGGTCGAGCACTTCGGCTACGCGCACCTCGCGACGCGTGGGGACGACGAAGGCGTGTTCGATGACGCCGGGGAAAACGATGGTCGGCGTTTTCTCGGCGATGCAACCGACCAAAGCGAGATGTTGTGCTGCATCGAGAACGAATTCGGCATCGTGATGGCCGATGACGCCGCGCACGATAATCCCTCCCTATCCCACCTGGTTGCGTTGATCGACGCCGCGGGTGCGCGGTGAATGGGGATCATATCAAGCGCCGAGCAGATCCACGAAACGCCAAGCGGAAGGACTCGAGTCCGCTGGTCGACGGAAAAGGGATTTCAACTGGTGAGCCTCGACCGGTCCGGAAACGAAAGGCGACTGGATCTCGATCGGGAGGCGATGGATGCGTTGGCGGCGATGTGGCCGTCGTGGAGCGCATCACTCCCCCTCGCTGCCAGTGCGCGGAGTGCCGAGCCGGCGACGCCCTCCCCGCCCGCCTCCAGGGCTGGCCCGGCTCCTACCAGTTCACGCTCTTCGCCCCCACCCCCTTCGCCCGGAGGACGCCTGCTGTGACCTTTCCAACCTTCCTCGACCAGAAGATGCGCAACGCCTGCACGGAACGGTGCGCAGGGTTCGGGGATCCACCCTGCTATACCGTTTCCGTGGGATGCAAGCCGTGTGGCGAGTGCCTGCGCGATTGCGGCGTCGAGCCCGGCGATGAGTTCGACCAAAACGCGGCGATCCGACCACTGCTATGACGCGATGCGCGATCGACGGCTGCGAAGCGGAAACGTCTCGGTACAGCGGGCCGTGGCTTTGCGGAACCCACTGGCGCCGACATTGCCCGCCGCGTTCGCTTCGACGTCGCGCCTATCACCGGTTTTTCCGAGATGCGAAGAAACATGGGTGGACCGAGCGTCGCACGGCTCAATTCTGGCGGTTTTGGGAAACGCTGGTGAGATCCGCCAAGGCGATAGAAGCTCGGGACGCTTTCGAAGCGGCCGAGGTCACAAGGATACATGAGATGTTTGGATGGACCAATGAATGAGCACCTTTCTGACCTGTTGAGCGTCCTGAAGGCCGCCCGGTTGCGTGTCAGCACCGAGGCGGCTCTTCAGCTATCGATACAAGAGACACTCGACACCGCGGGTCTCGATTATGGTCGGGAGCATTCACTTAGCCGGCGCGACCGGCCGGACTTCATGGTTGGCGACATCGTCCTCGAGGCGAAGGCGCGGTATCCGAAAAAGAAGATCTACAAGCAACTGGAGCGATACTCGGAGCACGAACGGGTGTCCGCGATCGTGCTGGTAACCGGAACAGCGATGGGCATGCCGAGCGAGATCAACGGCAAGCCCGTCTTCATCATATCAGTCGGAATGGGAATGCTTGGATGCTGAAGACGTACGGCCGGGTGATGCTCGAGCCCGGTAAGAATGCCCGGTGGGTCGTCGACAACTTGGCGCCGCACGTCGCGCTCGCTTTCAAGCGGCTGTTCCCGCGGGTCGCCTCCTACGACGTGAAGCACTTCCTGTCGGACAACGATAATGTCCGCGCGGATCTCCACTGGTTCATGCAGCGCTACCCGCTGGAGACCATGCACGCCGCGATGCTGAAGGCGGGCGACAAAGCGCTGAAGGATCGGATGGCGCTGCGCGGGGAGATCCTGTCCCCCGAGTGGCGGCCGGCGCCGGCGAAGGGCATCAAGGATGGGCAGTCTCCCTACCTCTACCAGTCGCAGGCCGCCAAGATCGCTGTCGACCAGGGCGGGCTCCTGCTCGCCGATGAGGTCGGTTTGGGCAAGACCAACTCTTATCTCACCGCCCTGGCAATGGGAGCGCCGTTTCCCGCCGGCGTCGTCGTGCAGGCTCATCTCACGCAACAGTGGGCGCAACGGATCGAAAGCTTCACGAATTACACCTGCCACATCATCTATTCGACGACGCCGTACACATTGCCGCCCGCCGACATTTACATCTTCCGCTACTCCAACGTCGGGGGCTGGATCGACTTCCTGAAAAACGGATTTCTGAAATCCATCGGGTACGATGAGATCCAGGAGCTTCGCACGGGGACCGAGACGGCGAAGGGCAAGTGCTGCGCGATCATCAGTGCGCGCGCCAAGTTCAAGATGGGGCTGACTGCCACCGCGACGTACAACTACGGCGACGAAATCCATACGATCATGGAATTCCTCAACCCGGATCTACTCGGCGAGCGCGAGGAGTTCGTGCGCGAGTGGTGCGCCGCTGGCCGTATTGTGAAGGAGCCTGACGCGCTCGGCGAGTTCCTGAAGGATAGCGGATGGATGCTCCGCCGTACCGAGGACGATCCAACCGTCCAACAATCTATGCCGAAGCCCAACATCATCCCGATAGAGCTCGATTGGAACGACGACGACGCGGAGGATGATGCCGAGTTGACCCGCAAGCTCGCGATGCGAGTGATGGGCGGAAGTTTCGCCACCGCCGGCAGTGCGGCGCGCGAACTAGACATGCACATGCGCAAGATGACTGGCGTGGGGAAGGCTAGGTCGGTTGCCGCCTATGTCCGCCTTCTGCTCCAGGATGCACCGCGCGTGCTGCTCGCGGGCTGGCACCGTGACGTCTACGCGCTTTGGCTGAAGGCTTTGGCCGACTTCAACCCGGTGCTCTACACGGGGAGCGAGGACTCGGCGAAGAAGATCCGGTCGATCAACAATTTCACGGTCGGCAGGAGCAGGGTCATGATGATCTCGCTTCGCTCCGGCGCCGGGCTCGACGGCCTTCAGCAGTATTGCAATGAGGTCGTGATCGGCGAGTTCGATTGGTCGCCACAGGTCCACCACCAAGTCATCGGCCGCGTGCGCCGCCCTGGACAGATGCTGCAGGTCAACGCCCACTTCCCCTATGTCGACCACGGAAGCGATCCGGTGCTGATGGAGATCAACGGCATTAAGAGCGATCAGGCGCGCGGGATCCATGACCCGGGCGTGATCCAGGCGGCGCGCTTTACGGATGAGAGCCGGATCAAGCGGCTGGCGAAGTACGTGCTCGAGCAGGAAGCGCCGGCCGACAGCGGATGCGCCATCTGCGGCAAGCCGAGCACCGGCAAGGCGCTCAACATCGTCCCGCTTGCCGATGCCGACGACTATCCGGCCGGACCGGAGCGGGAAGCGCTCTTCGGACCCGAAAACATCTGGTTCCTCTGCGCAGAGCACGAGGGCGAAGGCGTCTAAATTGCGAATTTGCGCAATTTCGCAATTCCGACCCGCGTTAATTTCCGCCGCCTCATTCGTGGGGCGGGAAATTAACGTGGAGTCGACGGGCCGTTGTCGTTTCGCAAATAATTTCCAGAACTCGATCTGACTAAATAAGCGGTCCTTCACCGCTATGCCCATTCGGGCGCGGGGGGAGGACCCAGACCCGGGGGGGGTGCCCTCGAGGGCTTGACATCCTGACCGATCGCGACCCACGCGCCGCGCCCGATTCGCGCGCAGATACCAGCCCCGCGCGTGCCCGCCTGGCGTCGTCGTCGCCTGCGCGCGTGCGATCTGTCTCAATCTTTTTGCCGATGATGTGCGCAACTATTGCGCGCCCCGTGCATTCATGCCAAAGACTGATTCGCCAGCCGACGGGATGCCCGTTCGCAACTGGCCTGAACCGAAGGAACGAACATGGCATACGCCCTCGCTACCCTCTCCACCCTATGCAAGCTTGGCCTTGCACTCTGCCTCGCACACGATGGCGATGCGCTCGGCGCGGCTGTCGTCGCCTGCCTCTCGCCTGCTCTGTTTCTGATGGCACGCGATACGCGGGTTGCACGCTGATGCTGACCTATCGCGATAGCAACGGCGCGCTCTGCGCTTGGAACCATGTGACCGGTGAGGCCAGCCCTGTGTCCCTGCCCACTGCAAAAGTCTTTCAGGATGGCCGCGATTTCTACGTTGGCGACGATGCAAAGACTGACCACCTTGTGACCGCCCCTATGCGGGTTGCCGATATGGATACGGTTGCGGCGAGCAATGCGCGCGATTGGTTCGTGAAGGTCCACGCCCCGCGCGCTGGCTTTACGCCCGTATTCGTCGGCGCAACCTTTGAGCCGGAAGCCTAACCCGTGCTCGCGCTTCCCCTCCTCGCACTGGCCGCGCTCGCCGCCTCCAGCACCCGCATCACCGCTATCATCAAGGGCCCTTACGCATGACCTACCGTGGCAAGTATCCCACCCGCATCAAGGCCGTTAGCTCCTGCATGGGGCGCTATCCGGGCGCGTGCTACGTGACCACCAATGCAGGGCAATCCGCCCTTGTGTATGGTCGCGAGAATACCGCCCCCCTGAAGCCCGGTAAGATGCCCGAGCTTGGGCACGAACTGGCATTCTTTAACCACCACCCGATGCAGGATGGCGTACCGCAGGCGATGGTATCCGCCACCCTGCGCAGGTCCGCTAAGGGCGTGAAGGTTTGGAGCGATGGCGGGCCGCGATTCGGCGTTAGCCTCTATCAGCAAGGGCCGGACCGCTTCACCGTCATCTATGGTTTCCAGTATCGCGACGGCCTCACTTTTGAGGATGCAGCAAGGGAACTCGGCGGGTGCGTCATGCACGCGGCCGAATGTTCGATCTGGCCTAAATCGTAAGGCGAAACGCCCGCCTAGCGCGGGTGTCCGGGGTGGCTTGGTCGTCCCCCCGCTGATGAGCCTAGACCCTGAAACGAAGGAACACACGATGTCCGTATCTCTCGCAAAGCCCGTTGACCTCCAGAAGCGCGACCGCACGCGCACCAACGGCGCGAAGCTCCACACGGTCTACATGAACCGTGCTCGCCGGGTCGCATCCGCCCGCAAGTTCCTCTCGCTCGCATTCGAGGCTTAATCACATGGCACACGCAAACCGCCTGCTCGGGCACTTCGTCGATAAGCGCATCTCCTCGGGTTGCCAGTATGACCGCGACCTCGCGGCCGCTCGCGCCGCCATCAAAAGCACCGCGTCGTCTGAATACGGCGTTGCGGTCACTAAGCCCGAAGCGCTCCGCCAGTTGAGCGGCGAGCAGCACAAGAGCCTTAGCGCCGCCAACGTGATGAGCCCGGACCTCATCGCTATTCGCTCGATGGCTGGCACTGGCGCGGGCCCCCTCATTGTCGAGGTGTCGGCGGGCGAATTCATGGGCGATGCTCTGTACGGCGTCACCGTCTATCACGTTCTCCCCGGCGGGCGCGAACGCGATTGGGACTTGTCGAAGGCGTGCCATAGCCTCGAAGAGGTGCTGTCGGCCCTGCGCGTGCTCAATGGGGGTGACGCATAATGGCTCGGCATGCTTTCACCATCTCGGGCGCGCACGTCGCCCTCCAGCGCTCGGGCATCCACGGCAAGAGCGAGGAAAGCGCCCGCATCGTCCGGGAAGCTCGGCAAGCGCGCGAGGCCGTTGGCGTCCTCCAGCCCCGCGACGTGCTGAAGCGCGTATATGTCACCAACGGCGTATGCCAGGCGGAGAACGACGAACAGCGCGCCGCACGCCTCGCCGCAAGCCCGATGGCGACGAAGTGGACGTATGAGCCGCAGACCGACACCATCCGCACGGTTCCGCAAAACTATTGTGTCGCCTCACTGGCGGGCGCGGACGCCGCTACGGACAAGCTCCGCAATGGGGAGGCCATCGCCCGCGTCCCCGAGATGATTGCCGCCCTACGTGACGCCCTGCGCTTCGTGGAGGGTTTCGAGGGTGACGAACTGCAAGAGGGCATATCCGCCCTACTCATCAACATGCGCGCCGCGCTCGGCGTGGAGGGGCTCTAAAATGCGCGTCACGCACACCACCACCCGCGACCTCGATCTAGTCGCGTGGGCGAACGTCACACGCGGCGGCTATCCCTTCACCCTCCCCGCAGGCTCCGCGATTGCATTGGTTCCGGACCTTAGCGGAACGACCGGCGCGGGCTTCGTCGTCGCCAGCGTTCGCCAGCTTACCGAATTAACGCACAACGCGCACGACGCTCGGCACCGTTATGTGCAGGTGCCAGCGGATGCCGTGCAACGGCGCATGATCCCCGGCGATATCATGCCCTACAACCACCCGGCGGCAATCTGGGCAGTGCGCCACGGCCCCCCGGCGTTCGTCGCATAAGGCGAAACCCGCGCAAGCGGGTCCATCCGGGCAGGGCGTCCGGGTGCTGATGAGCCAGCCCCTAGAAACGAAAGATTGAACGATGCCGATCACCCCACGCCTTATCTATCCCGCCGCCGCGCTGGAGACTGCCGCAAGCATCTGGGAAGCCGTGCTCGATATGGAGCGCGTCGAGATCGCGGGCGAACTCGCACCGTCCGCTAAGGCCATCCGCGCCACCCGCGAAGCCATCGGAGCCGCCGCCCTGCGCATGACCGCAATAGGGTGGACGGACGCCGTAGAAGCCGCGTGGAAGGATGCCGACACGGACGGCGGCAAGTTCCCTGATGGCGGGCAGTACGGGCGGAGCTTTGACTGGGAATTCATCCCGGATTGGATCGTCGCGAATATCGACTGGAGCGACAATTCCCCGCGCATCCGTAGCGCCTCGCGCATTCCGCACCTCTTCCCCGGCACGAAGATTGAGTTTCGTTCGCCCCTCGACGACCTCGACGCTGGTTTGCGCGCTTGGCTGGTCGATGAAATGGGCATGCAGGTTGAGCACGGCGGCGGCGGGTGTCTGTATCTCCGCCACGAAGGGCCGCACGGTTCCTATGTGCTCGTGACGTGCGAGGGCGGCGGCGGCATGCCTTCCCCGGATAGTTGGCAGGTGGGCACGTATCGCGACAGCGACAGCGACAGCATTCTAGACTTCGTGAGCGATCAACAGGCGGTAACCCTGCGCATGGCAGTAGGCGCGGCGTGTGGCGCGCTCGCCGACTTCGTGTTGCCGCCGGTGAAGCGCTTCGATGTCTCGCTAACCCTGTGCGTCACTGTCGAGGTTACCGCACCGAACGCCGCCGCCGCGAAGGCTGAAGCGTTGCGCGTCACGGACCTCATGAGCCCCGATGCAGCGCTAGACGGGTGGAACTCTGTCTCCAGTGCTGAAGGCCGCCCCACTATCGACGATGTCCGCTTCGACATTGAAGGCGCTGTCGATGTCGAGGCCATCACCGACACCGCGAAGGAGGGTTGAACGATGATCTACGGAGCACCCACCAACTCGGACCGCGCTAACTGGGCACAGGTCGCGCTAGACGCATTCATGCAACTGGGCGGCACGGACGAATGCGACGGCATCCCGGACCTCGTAACCAATCTGATGCACCTGCAACGCCGCCGTGACGAAGCGACGGGCAAGCCCTTTGATGCGGAGGAGTGGGCGAAGGCCCGCGCGCTGATGCACGATATGGAGCACGAAGAGGACGAAGAGGGGGACGACGACCTCGCGGCGGCGGCTGATGGTGAGGATTGCACGGCATGCCACCGCCCTAGCATCGATTGCAGTCGCGCCCCGTGCGCCGCCGTTATCGCAGATCGTGGAGAGGACTAATCATGGCACGCCCAACTTTCGAATTCGCCCGCATGCTCGTTATCTCGACTGCGCACATCACTAACCAGACGTGCAACTCGTATTTACCGGACCACCGCGCGTCCTGTTACCTGAAGGGCGATTATGGGCACTTCCTGCACGTCTCCGCCCCGCATGAGGGTGACCCGGACGACCTGCGCGACGTGCTGGAGATGGCGAGCAAGGCGGGTGCCGATTGGCTGATGCTCGATAACGACGGCCCCACGCTGGAGGGTTTGCCTACATACGATTGGTGAAGCCGAAACGCCCGCAAGGGCGTCCACCGGGCCGCCGCTCCGGTGCTGATGAGGCAAGGCACAGAAACGAAAGAACACACGATGAGCACGATTATGGACGTTACCCCCTACATCGACACGATTGACCCGAAGGCACGCGACGCGAACACGGCGGAGCGCGAATTCTATCTCCGATGGCTGGCGCGCTCGCGTGGCTTGTGCCTCTCCCCGGATGCACGCTTTGCAGCGCAGGGCGTTTTCGACTGCAATGCGCTCGTGCTGGAGATGCCGGGTTATGGACAGTCGCAGACGGTAACGTGCGAGATCCTCGACGACGGCGGCAACGTCGTGCGCACCCTGCCCTTGCCGGTGGACAAGTCGGGCAAGCTTCCGATGACCGCCGCACAGGTGAAGGAATGGACCGGCATCACGCCCGCCCGCAAAACGCGCGCTAAGGCATCGCCAGCCGCCGCGACGGTGTCCCCTGACCTGTTGGCACGTCTGGAGGCCGTGGAGGCGGAGAACGCACGTCTCCGGGCCGATTTGGCCGGTGCTCGCGCTGAAGCCGCCGCCCTTGCCCGTCGTCTGGAGGGGAAGCGCGCCGCACGGTTCGCAGGTGCGGCCCTGATGGCTCCGCCCGTCCCCTCGCTTGTCCTCGCACGCTGAAGGCCCGCACATGCCGATGACCGTCAACGCCGCCGCTCGGGCCCTGCTCGATGCACTGGGCGGAATGCCTATCGATTGGCTTCGCGATGAAGCCGCCGCACTGGAGGACGCGCTAGACGCTGAAGACAGCGCGGCATGCTCGCCCGAAGCTCTCACCGATGCAGTTCACAACGCCGCTAAGGGCGCAACCTTTACCACCGGAGACGCAAATTGACCGACCCCATGCAACTCGACCTGACCAACGCGCGCCGCGTGGCCGCTACATCATCCGAGCACGACGGGCGCGGGCGGTGGACCGAACTGGCCGTCTATCACTTCGCGGACGGCATGCTCGGCGGCAAGGTGTGGGTGGCGGAGATCCGGGCTTGCTCGGCGCGTGAAGGCGAACGCACGAAGACGCGCCGCTTGCATAGCGCGAGCCTAGAGCGGGCTCTGGGCCTGTTCGACGATAGCGATCTGGGCCGCGCCGTGTCGGAAGCCGCGCGCGAGTATGCGGAAGACGAAGGCATCGCGGGCCGCCGTCCGGGCCGCCAGGTGATCCCCGACGACGACCGCGCCGCGCTGGCGTGGCTCTTCGGGCTCGATAGCCCTGATGCTCTTTCCCTGCGCGCTGTCGGCAAGGCGCTCGGCAAGGGGGAGTCGACCATGCGGCAGGCGTTGGCGGGCGGGCGCGAAGTGATGATCCCGCTGCGCGCGCTCCTGCCCTTTGTGGATCGCATCGCTTTCCAGAAGGCAATGGAGAAGGACAACGCCCGTGGTTGATGGCCCCATCACTGTGACGAACGCGCCGTGGTTCGATCTGTCGGTTGACGACATGGAGAACGGCGGAATTGCGATCACCCAAAACAGCGCGGCGACTGGTCATGAGACCGTGATTGTCGATCACGCATCCGTCCCCGGCCTCATCGCCGCATTGCAGGAGTTCGCCCGTGGTTAAGTTCCTCAACGCCCTCACCGGGTTCATGATCCCGCACGAAGACGCCCCGCGCTTCGAGACGCCAGCCGCGACGCCGCCGCGCATGATCCACGGAGCCGCCGCCGCGCCCGAGTTGTGCATGCTGTCGACGACGTGGGAGGCCGCGAGCTTCGAGGACTGGGGCCGCTCCACCAAGACGCACAAGCGCGTCACACAGATCAAGGTCGACGGGCTCAACGGCATCTACGTTGACGGCTCTGTGATCGGTGGGCGCGAAGGCGGGCCGATGGATTGCGCCCTGCACTGCCAGCCCGGTCTAGCGCGGCTGGAGGAGTTCATGGGGTGCCCGATGGTATTCTTTGGCGAATACTCCGCGCACGACGGCTTCACCGATACGCTTGCCGAGTTCAAGGCAGGCCGCGGCGAGGGCACGTTCTGGATTTACGACGCGATCCCGCATGGCGCGTGGGTCACCGGCAAGGATTACCTTGTCCCGATCGAACAGCGGCTGGAGGCCCTGCGCGAGGCGTTCGTGCGGTGCGAAACGGGTCTCTTCGTCGGCTTCCTCGACTTCTGGCTCCTCGACGGGCCCGCGACGTTAGCGAAAGCACGAGAGGTTTGGGCGGCTGGCTTCGAAGGGCTGGTGTCGAAGGAACCCGGAAGCCCGTTCGAACGCCGCCGCTCGGCGGGCTGGATGAAGATCAAAGAACGGTTCCGCGCGCCGTGTTCGGTGATCGACGTGCTGCACAAGGCGGGCAAGCTCCATTCGGTGATGCTGCGCGGTCCGGAACCGAGCGGGAGCAAGCCGCTGAAGATCACGGGCGGCTGGTCACCGACAGAAGGCCGCTTGATCGAGCAGCGCAATCACGAGGGCACGCCGATGGTCGTGGAAATCGACTTTGAACTGACCGTGGGCACAACCCGCTCGATCCGTGGGGCCCGCTGGATCCGCATGCTTGGTGGCAAGGAGTCCGTATCGTGAGCAAGTCTATCTCTGCTGTCGTCGCTGGCGGTGCGCGCTGGTGGGCCGTGTCGACGATGCTGTTCTTCTTCACCTTCCCCCTCTGGGCGCGGCCGCTGCTCTCCGTGCTCCGGTTCGTCCTGGAGGGGCTCAACAACTTCGGGAGTGGGTACTGATGAGCAGGCTCGGCAAGATCCTCTTCCTGATGGTCAAATATACGTTTTGCTTCCTCATCTCCCTGCTCGGGATCTTGGGCGTGACGATCGCGCCCGATGCGCCGGGGCTGCCCGTCATTATTCTGGTGACCGTTGTGAGCTTGCTCGCGTTCCTCTCCGGCATCGCGCTCGCGGTGGCGGTCTACACAGGGGACGCGTGATGGCCGCGCGTAAGCCGAAGGGCTTCGATGCGCAGTGCTGGCAGGCGATGAGCGAATACCAGCGGATTGCCGAAGCGCGGCGGGTGGCATCGGTGAAGCGGGCGCAACGCCGCTTCGAAGGACAGTCCGAGCGGGCGCAGGCGGCATACAATCGGACGATGCGCCGGGCTCGCAACGAAATGGAGGCGTCGCTTGCAGCCGCGACCGAAGCATATCGCGAAGCTGAAGCTGCTGACCCGGCATTTGCGGAAGGATCGATCTGATGCCCGACTTCATCCCCAACCAGAACACGCCCAACTTCCGTGAGGTGCGCTCGCAACCAGGTGACGACCGCCTGATGTTCGCGCGTCACTGGATCATGGACGAAGGCCGCCCGCGTATGGTGCATCCCGCATCGGCGCTCACGCTCGGCTCCATGCGTACGGAGGGCAGTGCGGAGTACCAGCCGACGATCCGGATCGATTACGCCTTCGGTGCGACGGCGCTTGTGTTCGCGCCCAACGCGGACGAACTGCGCGCGCTCGGGGAAGCCATGCTCGAGACCGCGAACCAGATGGTGAAGGACGCCGACGACCTGCTGTCGCGTACCCTGTCGAAGCGGAGCGAAGGATGACGCGCGGCGCCCGTGCTCCCTGCACCGAGGATGGGTGCGAGCGGACCTATGCGATCGATCCACGGCGCAAGACGACCCTGTGTCGCCAGCACGCGTCCGCACTGTTCGCGCAGGATCCGGCGCGCAACGCGAAGCTGTCGAAGGCCATGACCGAGAAGCACGCGGATCCCCAGTGGAAGGCACTGCGCGCGCCGTCGTGTGCCGCCGCCGGCCGAAAGCTTGCGGCTAACGAAGAGTTCACGGCGCGCAATCGGGAGCACATGCGCCGCGTAGGCCAGAAATACGGGGGGAGCGTGAAGGGATCGGAGTCGCGCAAGCTCGCTGGTCAGAAGGTCACGGCAACGACGCTCGCGCATATCCCTCTGGAGTATCGCGCGGATTACAGGGCGCTGATGATCTCCGGCCGCGTCCGCAAGCCCGAGCGGGTGCGCCTCATCAACGATCTGGTGAAGGCGGATCAGAAGCGCTTCGAAAGCACCGGCAAACTGCCCCAACTGGAACGCGAGAAACGGAGGAAGTCATGAAGATCGATCCGCTGAAGGAGATCGGTGCTTACCGCGCGCTCTGTGTCGAGACCGTGCGCGTCGCCGCAGGCATGAAGACGGGGACAGCTCAACGCCGAGCCTACGTGGCGAAGCGCAAGGGCCACCCCGTCGACCAGTGCGGGCACCGCGGGGACTTCACCGTCGACGGCCGCGTGTTGTGTCGGGCGCATGCGCAGGCCGCCGCACTGGCCTACGTTCTGGAAAATCAAAGAGGAGAGATCTGATGCTGCATTATATCGGGAGTGCGATCGTTGCCGTCGTTGTGGGCTTCGTCATCTCATTCGAGGCGTTCCGCCACGGTCACGCGCAGGGCAAGCGCGCGGGCTGGATCGAGGCCGTCGACCAGATGCTCAACTCCGAGCCCGGATCGTACGGCGGCTCCGGCATCGCTGGCGAGGACATCAAGTGCGGCATGCGTACCGAGATCAACCCGGTCACCGGTCACCTCCAGCGGTCGCGCATGCGGATGGCCGTCCGGCCGACAGAGGCACAGGTCGGCGTCTGCATCGTGTGCGGCGGGAGCATGGCCGAACGGATGCACGGCCCTGGCTGTCCTTATGAGATGGCGCGCGCCGATGGCTGAAGTGGAGCACCCGAACATCCGCCGGATGCTGACAGCGTGCGGATGGACGCAAACGCAAACAGGCTTGCCGCCGTCGACGATGATCGTTCCTATCGGGCAGGAGATCCAGCGCCGCTTCAATGAGTGGGCGGATGAGTATTGGGACACGCTCACCGAGCGCGAGCAACTCATCTACCGGCTTATTCGGATGGGTGAGGATGTCGTCGACGTTGATGAGCTTCTTCGCCTGGCGCAGGAGGCAGGCATCGGCGTCGTCTACGTCAGCACGAAGTCGCTAGATCTCGGGCCCGCAAGCGCAATGCTGCATGACGAAATGTTCTATCCGAAGCTGGTTGCTTCCGGGCCGCCGCGCGAGCGGGATTACCTGAAGCATGATCCGACCAAAAACCACCGCCGCCGGCCACGCCGGCGCTAACCAAAGGCCATCGACCATGAGCAAACGATTCGGGCGCAACCAGCGCCGCAAACTACAGGAGCGGTATTCTATCGCTGTCGAGGCGACGAAGAATGCAACGTCCCTGCTCGCCGCCGTCACAGAGGAAGCGAAGAGGCTGACCAAGCAGCTTCACGATACACAGCGGGCACTCATCGCCGAGTTGGGGAGCGTGTTCCGCGTCGCTACTGGCGAAGAACTGTGGATGATCCCCGAAGAGAACGTGCGCGGGTTCCGCGACACCAGCGATCACAAGCGCGCCGACAAGATGTATGAGGTGGAGCGCACCGCCGACGTCGACCTCATTGCTTTCGAGATGACCGAGAGTTTGGCTGACGCGATGGATGGCAGGTGGCGGCACCGCGAGTTGGTGTCGTTCCGCGGGATCCGGTGGGTGATAGACGGACTCGAGTCGTATCCGCGGAGCATAAACGGGCACATTCAAGCGGTGTACGGCCACCAGTTCACGGTCAAGCTGCGCGCCGTTGCTCGGAGCCGTTCCGATGGATGACGACAACAATCCGGTGATGGTTCGCGCACGCACGACCAGCGTCGCCGAGTTCGTGGATAAGTATTACGGCTCTAACCCGAGCCCGGTAGTTATGGATCCTCCCTATCACTTCGACAGGTTGGGCTTCGGTGAGCAGATCGTAAGCCGAGCAGGTCGCAGGCAGGGCCGCTCTTATCTGGAACTCTACAGTCCTCCGTTGATCGTCACCAACTCGCGCATGACGATGAGGATCCTGTTGCCGCCGGATAGCGGAAGCGACCTCCCCGCGCTGCGCGTCACGCGCGACGCCGTGGGCATGACGCAAGAGCGGATCCTGCGCCTGATCCATTTGCTGCAGTCGCCTGACAGGCGGAAGCGCAAGCGCGGATTGAGACTGTTTAGAGAGGAGTTCAAACGATGAATAAGGCAACCTACCGGCACCTGCGCCCGCGCGATGAGGTGTATAACATCCGCAACGCCGACGGCGAGTTCGTGCGTGTGTCGTCCTTCAGCGTCTACATGAACCTCAACCGCGTGCCGTCCAAGGCGAAGGGACGGAAGGGGACGCGTCGCGCGTGGAAGAGGGCCCACCCGCCGGGGATGCTCTCATACTTCTTCGATACGCCGTCGAGGATGTCGGTCAGTGGGTGACGATCGCGTGTCCCGCATGGCCGCCGTCCTCGTGCTCGCCGCCGGCGGTGAGATCCGGGTTCCGCTGCGCATGATCGACCAGGCGAAGCACATTCGCCTGCATCAGCGTGACGATCCGGCGAATGGGCAGGTGATCTATACCGCCACCCCGTACGATCGAGCAGTCGGCGGGCCGATCGTGGAGGGCTCAAGCGCCATCGAACATCAGCCGGAGATGAAGCGCTTGAACTGATTGCGGAGAGGCCGCCGCACTGCCATAGATGCAGCGCGGTCGATGGCCTCTGTGTCGTCTTGACGATGCGGTGCGACCCGCAAAAGGAAGGGCCCGGGGGAGAGATCCACCGGGCCCTTTTCTGTACCTATCTCCCGACGTCGGGAAGATGGTCAGGGTGCGGGGGCTGGAGCCGCCGCCTGGATCTTCGTCACGATGGTCAGGAGCTTCGCCGCGGCCTGCGCCTGCTCGGCTCGCGTGGTGGCCGTTCGTGCGAAGAACAGCGCCGTCGAGGCGCGTTCGTCCAGTTCCTTCAGCAAGATGACCGCCGGGCCGTTGATGAGGCCGCTGTCGATGCCGACCTTCGCGACTTCGCGCGCCGCCGTGTAGGCTTTCTCGGCGATCGAGACCGCGGCATCGGCCTTGACGACCACGCTACCCGAGACCGTCGTGATATCGGAGGCGGTGACCGGGTTCGACAATGTGGGGGATGGCGAGGAATTGACCGGCAATGTGGAAGCCGTCGCGATCCCGCCGGATGGACCGCAGGCCGCGAGAGTGGCAACTGCGATCAGGCTGAAGGCGCCTAGAAATCTGCGCATGGATGTCTCCTATCGAGTCGTACGATGCGTTCGTACAACTCGATAGTGACACGCCGCCGCGCCGCTGGCTATTCCAAGATCTCGAAGTGAGGGCCGTCGGTGAATGCCTTCTTGCCCGCCTTGCGACGTGCGGCCCCGTAATCCGCGACTGCCTTTTCCATCGACGCCGCCGCCGGCGTGATCTCGGAGATGTCGCGCCAGCATCCGCCCCACCGGATCTTCAGCGGCTTCTTCCTCGTGATCTCGCGCTCGGCGTTGATCTTGATGAGTGCGCGGCCGAGTGCGGCGGCGATCTCGTAGATCGGATCCCACTCCCACCGGAGCTTGCCGTTGATGTAGGGCACGAGATCCATCGCGTGACCGAGCCCGTCGCTCTGCTCACGATGCTTCGAGTCCATCGTCTGCGACACGCCGCTCTTCACGTACGCGCGCTGCTCGGCTTCGGTGCGCAGGCCGTCATGCACTGCGAAGTCCACGGGCGAGAACGCGATCGTCGCCTGCGCCAGTTCGATGAGATCCGGATGGACCCCCTTTAGCTCGGCAAGCGAGCGGCTACCTAGAATGAACGTCATCTTACTCTCCTCGAGGTGTCACGGCGGGCGTGCCGTTCGGATGTTCCCATCGCCCGTCGACATATTTCCAGCCGCCGTCGATCAGGAATTGCTTGAAGCTTTCCGGCTCACCGGCCGCTTGCCACTGCCGGTGCATCTCTTCGAACTCCGGCGTGTTGTTCGGATTCTTCTGTCCCCAAGCCATAGCTAGTCCTCATCGGCCGGCGGCGGGGTGCCCGGTCCTACCCACGCCCGCTTGCCCTGGTCCCATCGCCAGCCCTTTGCGCCGAGATAGTCCAGGAACGAATCCTGCGAGCCGCTGGTCGCATACTCGTGCTCTACCTGGTCGAACGTCTGACGCGGCGGCACGGGTAGGGCAGGCGACGTCGGTGCAGGATCAGGTGCTGGCACCACCAGCGCTTCGCTCGGCGCGGGCGCCGGGAGCGGCTCGAGGTTCGTGGCGTAGGCCGTCATCGTCGTCGATCCGGGCAGACTGAATTCCTTCGGGACGTCGGCCGCGCCGTCGACGGGCAATCCATGCAGGAACTGGTCGAGGTGCCGGCTGGTGACGACCGTCGGCTTGTCGAACTCAACCTTGCGCGTCGTTGTCTCGAGGAAGTCGACGGCCGAAAGCGGAGTCGACGGGTTCAAGGCGCGAACCGCTGTATCCGCCATGCGCTTGCGCGAATCGTCGTCGAGAGCCTCCTGCATTCCGGCCTTGATACGCGTCAGATTTTCCAACTGTGCGGAAGCCGGGTCACCCGCGTCGTGCGTGATGATGACCTCCGGCTCCGGCGCGCGTGGAGCGAGCACGCCGCCGCGGTGCAGGATGATCGGATCTACGAGACGCGTTGTCATTTCGCGCGCGCGCGTAGGAGGGGGCGCCGGGAACGAAGACTCGGCGACGACCTGGCTCTTCAGTGTCGCAATCGGCGAGGCGTCAGCGATCTCGACGTCCCTCGTCTTCTTGAACCACGACCGCTTCGACCGGATCCACAGCCAAGCCGGCGCACCGACGACTGTCCAGAACGTGATAGCCCACCCGATCGTATCGTCCTTCATCATCAGCGCTCGGATCCCGTTGAGATCGTGAGCACTGGCGAGGCGGAGCACGGCACCGGCGAGCATGATGCCGAAGAACATCAGCGACATCACGGTGATGAGGGAAGCCTTTAGTGGGCTGTCGTCGACAACATATTTCGGCGTGTTGTTCGCCGTCGGTTCGATTGGAGTCGGCATGATGGCCTCCGTTGTTGGAGGCCGATTGCTACTCGCTTTTCGCGCCGCCGTCATTCGGTGGCGTCATGCCTTTCAGGAAGCCGCCCTTGATGCCGTCGATGATCGCCATGAAGATCTTGGATCGCATGATGGACACCGTGCCAGCACCGGCCGCGCCGAAGCTGCCGCCGACCCAGAACGCGTTGCCTGCACCGACCTGGTGATCGATGATGAAGGTGACAGCGCCGACGATCGCGAGCCCGGTGACGGCCGCGTTGTAGCGCCAGAGCTTATACTTATCGCTCGCGCGCGTGATCTCACGGACCAGAAGGACCGTGAAGAAACCAACGGCCACCGCGAAGACGGGGACCGGGCCGATGAAGGGGATTACGGTCGGAGCTACGGCGTCCTTCTGCGCAACCACCGGCGCCAAGGTCGTCATTCCTACAACTGTCGATGCGGCTCCGTAGATCTTTGCCCCATACATTCTACCACCGCTTCCCCAACGCGATGCACAGGGTCACCGCGAAGATCATCGTAGTGACCCGGAATAGCTTCGTCATCCGGGCGCGTATCTTTTTGGGGCTGGATACAGGCATGCCGTCGAGCGCGGCGATGCGGACCATGCCCATGCAGATCGCAGGGTAGAACACGAAGACTATACCGATCCAGCCGAGCGCAGGGACCACGCGAAACGAGTCGATCCAGCGTTTGATGACCATGAAGGACGCCGCCAGAGCCGGGTTCTCTTTCCACGTTATCATCACTGCGACCTCCGGAGCCGAGCCGATCACGGCCGCCAGAGATGCGAGCAGGAATACCATACGCATCGCGAACAGCGGTTCGTACGGATACGACTCCTTTCGGCCCTGCCAGATCTCGGAGCACATCCACCCGAAGAGCATGCTTCCGACGACAGAGATCGTCATCAGGGAGAACAACGCCAACTGAAACTGCACCGTCGATCCGTCGAAGCTGCCGGGATACGGGCTCGAGATCGCGTCAACGGCCTGGCGGGGGAGGTCTACGTTCACCAGTCCGACCGATCGAGCGTGCGGATTGCCCAGTCCATATCAGGATCCGAACCAACCAGACGCCTAGCGCTGTCGATAGAAGCAATCCAATCGCGATAAGCATCCCGTATCCCTGGCGCCGAGACGCATCCGCAAAGCCCAATGAAACAGCCGTTGACCACCCAACCGAAGAGCGACCGGATGCCAAGCTCGGTCGAACCGTGAAGGAAGGTCGCGCCGCAAAACGCGACGTCGAACAGACAGATGACAAGCGCCCAACGGTAGCAGCGGTTGCCGTCGCCAATCGAGAATAGGTAGGCGAATAGGCCCGCGGTAGGCGCGATGAGGAATAGTTCTCGCAGTACCCGGAGGTGGAAGGGCAGGCCCGCGAAGAAGGACGCCGACGATACCAGTGTGAAGATCAGCAGCATGGCCCCTGCGAGGCGCGTTGCCGACCGGTGACGGTTCACGGCGATCACCGCCATCGCCATCATGGCGTAGGCAACCGCCTCGAGGATCCATGCTGCCGTCATCTTACTCGCCTCCGGCCGTTGGCATCTGTTCCTTCGGCTCGCCGCCGCGACGCTGCGGGCCCAGGTTGTCGATCTCGGCAATGTCCTCCGACGATAGGCCCAACGCTTCGCCGTGACGATAGAGCCCGGCTCGCATGCGCTTATGTAGAACTGTCGCCGCCTCGATTACCGCGTCGCGATCAGACTCGTCGATCGCGGTGTGAACATCGGCTAGCGCTTCCGCGATCCCCGTTGCCGTAGCCTTTGCATCCATGCCTAATCGCCTCCGTAAAAGCAGGGCGCGAGGATCGCACCCCGCCGGGAACCGATACGAAGTTTAGGTGTTGCGCGCCACTGCCGATCGTTTCGTGTTGCGTTTTCGATGCGTTGCGCACCACGTCTCACTCAAATCAGAGATTGCACCGTGAAGCTGCGATCGTAGAGCGGCGACGCCTTGTTGAGGAACGACTGTTTCGTCACCTCCCCGAACAGGATCCGGTCGTGCAGGAACGCACCCGCCTTTGTGTTGGGCACCACCAGCGCTGGCGACGTCGTCCCGATGGCGGAGAACAGGCGGCGGTAGGTCTCCGCCTCGCCCTCGCGCAGGTTCTGCAGTTCGAAGTCGACCGTGCGGCCGCGCTCGCCGCGCATACGGTCCGGTGATCCGAAGCGATCGCGCTCCAGCGTCGACCGGTCCAACGGGACTTCGTTCAACGAATTGGTCGCGATGTTCCGGGTCACCATTGCGAGGCCCATCACCGCGTAGGTGACGACCATCAAGTTGCCGGGCGTCTGACCCTTCACGACGATGCGCCAGTACCGCTTGATCGGAGCCGCGGGGAGACGGAACAGGCCGTGATACCCGGGCCGCTGGTCGAGGTTAGCGGAAGCTCGGAAGGGCACTGGCCCATAGCGGAAGTCGGGGTTGGCGCTTCGAGCGTTGTCCCAACTCCCGCCAGCGCTAATTGTGACCGTGCATTCCTCACTGGCATTGGTCGCCAGTAGCGCGACCGTGTCGATGGGCAACGATGCCGTCTCGCACTCCATAACATAGCCGTCGCCGTTCTGACGGATCCAGAGCGCCGCGGTGGGAGCATCGATCGAGAGCAGGCGAGCCGGGTGCCCAGCCTCCGGAGATGGGCAGGACCACTCGACCCGCTCGGGGATCACGATCATCGCCGGCTGGATCATGATGTTGGCGGGCGAGAGGTCGCGAGCTTGAACGGACGGGGTGAAGACGTTGAGGATGTTGCTCCACTTCCCTCGATCACCGTTAGCAAAGACGGACCGCGCTCGGATCCTGTAGCGACCCGTTTGGTTCATCCCGTTGAGCACAAGCTGACCGGCAATCTGAAACTGTACGAGGGGACAGATGCCACGATCGAGGTGCTCGCCGTACTGCACCTCGATCTGCACCGCGCCGTTGTCGTACTGCCCGATGCCGATGACGATCGTCGTCGGATACTGGTTGTCATAGGTGATGGTCGTCGGCATCGGCGGATCCTAGAACTGCGAGAGCGCGGCAACCATAGTGCGGATCTGGTCATCAGAGAACGTGCCGCGCCGATAGCCGAGAAACTCGATTGGGCTTTCGGCGGCGAAGTTCGGAATGTCCCGCTGTCCTACCGATATGCGGTCTAGGTTCGACGGATACCCGCCGCCGGGCCCGCGGATGACACCGCTTGCGGCACCTGCTGCAGTTAGCGCAGCGATGGTTGCGATATTCCCCTGGATACCAGCCGCCACCACCACTCGGCCGAGGCCGTTCATATAGTTGGCGGCTGTCTGCACTGCGCGGCCACCGCCGTTCGCGTTGATGACGAACTTCATGGCGCCATCGTTCTGACGCTGCAAATAGATGTAGTTGTCCCCCTGCCCGCTGATGAAGGCCAGCCATTGCCCTCCATTGATTGTCGCAAGCAGCTTGAAGTTGACTGCTGCGACGAACATCCAGTCTTCGTTCAACGGGATGGGGGAGCGCAGTTCCATTGCGTCTGCTGCAATATCAGCGGGCGCTCCCGTGGTTGGAATGAATGCAGTTTGAAACGCCGTCCTCGTTACGGAAAACGCTGACATTCGCATCACATAGTCAACTGTGGCGCCATTGGGGATCGTGACGTTGAAGTAGGACCACATTTTGGCGCTATTTGCGGGCAGCGGGCTGGAGGTAACAGAGCGCAACCCTTGGGTCGATGACAGCACCCCGTTCGTAATTGTTACGATCGTATAGCCGCCGTAGATCGTGTTCCCGTCAAGGCTGCGGGGACTAAGTTGATAGTTCACGCTGACACCGGGCACGAGGGTATAGCCTGGCAAGATCCGGACATTACCCGTCAGCGTCCAAACCTCCCCGGGAGCGCAGTTTGGGTACGCGGCGGCCGCCTGACCGTTAATCATCGGGTAGTTGTTATACGTTGCAGTGGCAGTTCCCGAATACCGGTAGTCGATATAGGGGAGGCCGTTTTCCATACCGATACCGACGATCGTACGCGTGATACCGTTAGTGGTGTTTGTCCCCCAGGTGGATAGATTAGTCGGCGCGACGCCGACCGCTGCACCTGCCCACATAGAGTTGAGCGCAGTGTTAGTAGCGTTCTGACGCGGAATGTAGCCAACGCCGGGAACGATCGCGGGGCTATCCGCGGGCACACCATCATACCCACCGAACGCGTTCTGCTCATACTTCGCGCCAGCGCGAGCAAACGAGTAAGTCGGTAGTTTGCTGACGTCTTTCGTGACGATCGGACCCGAACGGTAGAGGCCGTTCTTGAAGTCCATTGCCAAAGCAAAGCCATCGAACGGCATCGCCGACCCGCCGGCAAGGTTGAGAGATCCGAGACCCATCATTCTATCGTGCTCCTACCAGGCCACTACCTGTGTGCGCCGCCACTTGTTCGTATCGATGCAGACGTACAGCCAGTTCTCATCGGCGAACGACTGCCCCCTTGTGCCAGCCGCGGTAGCGGATGCAGGCGCGGCGTTGACCACCCGGCCGAGCAGGTCGCCGTCGTCCTGCGCGGTCGGATCCGCGTTGAACTTCACCCGGAGATTGCCGGTGCTGTAGTCGGCCCAGAGACGAAGGCGATCGCCGTAGATGATCGGCCGCGTCCAGTCCTGCGTATAGTTGAGGCGGCCGGTGGGCCCGACGTAGAACGGCGCACCCTGATAGGATCCGTCCGCGCCGAACGACTGGAACGTGAACGACCCGTCGGCGAGCGCCCCCATCTGGTAGCGGAACTTCTTGCCGACGAAGTATTGTGTAAGCGCGTTACCGTTGCCGTTGACCTGGTCGCCAAGCTGCAGGTCGCCGGTGAGGCGATGCGGACCGATGTTGCCGACCAAGGCATCGAACGACCCGAGAGGCGCCGCCATGCCGATGTTGGTTCGGAACGTGCGATCCCCGTCTTGGGCGTTGCCATAGTGAAAGCCGGCGTTGCCGGTATCGTTGACGACCTTGCCAAGGATCCCCTGCGCCTGGTTGCCGATGATCGAGCAGCGCGGCGACGAGGGCAGGTTCGCATGCACCATATGCTGCGTACCCTTGTTCGCCCCGGTGCGCTTGTCGGCGCAGGTGTTCTCGATGATATCGAGCGGGGTGTCGCCGCAACCGAAGATCTGGATCGCGCTCGAGGTTGCCGGATCGGCCTGCAACTGCGCCGCCGTGACAGGCACGCCGACGTTGATGAGACGATTGTTCGTGACGATGCCGGACGTCACCTCGAGGCGGAGCGCACCCTTGCGGCAGAACTTCACCGTATTGTCGGCGACGAAGATGTCCTCACTGCCATGCAGGAAGAGCCCGTAGCCGACTAGGTCGCTCTCCACCGTGTTGCCCACAACGCGGCCGCCGCGCACACCCTTCGTGTCGCCGAGCGAGATGACGATGCAGTCCGTACCCGAGATGTACGTCCCGTTCATGTCCTCGTAGTAGTTATAGAACTTGTTGTTGAGGACTTCGACGTAGCCGTAATTGTACGACTGGAAGATGCCCTGGTAGATCAGGTTCGACTCGAACACGAGGCCGCGAAGGCTCTCGTTATACTGGTTGTTCGGATAGCCCGTGTAGACGATGCCGCACACCGCGCGCCGAAGGTGCTTGCGGGCGTCCTCCGCCTGTTGCGAGTTGCTGGCGAACTGCGGGTAGCTCTCCGGCGGCAGTCGGCCGCCGCGGAAGTCGAACGTGTTGTGGTGATACCAGTGGTCAATGAGCAGGCCGTCGGGGGTGAGCACCTCCGGCGTGATAGCCCCAACCCAAAAGCCATCGCCATAGAAGCGGCAGTATTTGATCTCGCAGTTGCGCGAGACACCGATGCCGACACCGATGCCGAACAGGTCGTGGAAGCTGCAGGTGTCGACCATCAACGTGTTGCTGACGACGGGTGCGAGGATGTTGTTGTTCACCTTCGCGCCGTAGTTGTCGAACATGCTGATGCCGTTGCCGACGAACCCGAAGAACTCGCACGACTGGAAGGAGACGCGCTCCCACTGGCCGAACGTGACGCCGTGCCCGTGCTGCCAGATGCGGCCGTCGTTTGTGTTGGCCGGGTAGATGGCCTTGTTCTGCGCGGGCATGTTGCCGTTGAGCACGAGGCCGAAGAAGCTGATGTCGCGCAGGACGGTCAGTTCCCACCACGGGTGATAGAAGATACCGCCCGGGTATGCCCGGCCGCCACTCATCTTCACCTCTGCACCGTCCGATGCCCAACTCACGCCGGGGAGCGTCTTGATGATCCCGCGCTTGAAAGGAACGGTGCTGTTGTCGGCAAGCGTGAACGACCCGAACACGAACTCATCGTCCGCGAGGATGTACGGGTTGCCGGTGAAAGGCACGAACACGGTGCCGCCGCCGTTGAGGGCGCACATCGCGTTCGCCATCTTGAACGCGGCGGAGTCGTTCGTGACACCATCGCCCTTCGCGCCGCCGGCGTACTGTGCATCCGCGACGTTGAAGATCTTGCTGGTACGGGACAGCGCGGCGGCAACGGCATAGCCGCCGGGCACGCGCGTCACCTCGACAGCGACACCGTTGACCTTCTGGTAGATGATCGAGGCGGTCGAGATGTTGTCGCCGACGACAGCGAAGTATCCGTTCGCCGCGGTTGCCGCGACGCCGCTTGCTGTGTTGGCATAGAGCACGCCGTTGACGAATACCTGCGCGGTAACGGCCGCCGTCTGCGCCTGGTCACGCCACCCTGCGATCGCGACACCGGCATCGGCGGCGGCCTGCGCGCGAGTGCCCTGGATCCCTGCTCGATCACCCTGGTTGCGAGCATACTCGGCGGCGGTGAAGCCCTCCGCTTCGGCCGTGACATGCGTCTCGAATAGCTGCTTGAAGTTCCGGTTGGACTTAGCGGCAAACGTCCGAAGCGGATCACCCGTGCCGTCGTCGTCGAACGTGCCTGTGTTAATCTCTTCCCGAAAAATAGGCATCCCGAAATCTCCGCCGATCTACTCGGCGCGGCGTATCACGTTTCGTCGGAGGTGTGCGAGGTGTTGTCGACGTGGATGATCGTCGAGTCCGCGGTGGCGCGCGTGGCGGGCGGCGGGAGCGGCGGCATGCCCACTAGCTCAACCGCATACTTGTTCATTTCGAACAGGAAGCTGTAAGCGCGCACCACCGTTCGGGCGGTGATCCCACGACTGTCGTCGACGACCGTGAACGCGGGGACGGTCGGCGCGATCGGGACGTCGGTGCCGAGCCCTAGTCGATCCGCAAGCTCGACGGACTCGTGAACGCGACCGACCATCGATCGAACTGCAAACCGCTCCTGGAGCATGATAAGCCCGTGTTCCCGACTGTCGAACATGCTCTCATACTCGACGCTGTCCGCGTCCGGATGGCTGGCGTGGATGTCCTGGCTCTCCACGGTCAGCACCACACCGTCATTGGTGAAGCGGGCGATGTCGTCGGGCTTGGCGGTCACGCGTCAACTCCTGCAGGCCATGTCACGTTCGCCGCCGCCTTAATGGATTCGGGCGTGACGGCGGAGCGGATAGCACGCTTGGCGGCCGTCGCGACCGCCTCGATCTGGAACACGACAGCGTTCGCACGGGCGGCGCCAGCGGTGAAGCGGTCGAGGATCTCGATCAGCGTGCCGCCGCCTTCCTCTTGCTCCGCCATCGCCGCCGGGAACCGCTCCCATGCTTGGGAGGGGGATAGGTTTTCCACGTCTTCGCGCGCCATGCGGGCGTAGCGGTCGACCTCTCTGCCCTTCTGCGCATAGACGATCGCCTTTGCGGTGCCGGCGGTGAGCACCACCTGTTGCCGCTGCTCGCGCTCCTGGTCGATCACCTCCATCGCCCGGCCGCGAACGGCGTCGACGTCGCACGTCCACGTCCCGTCCTCCGCGATCGTCTCCACCTGCAGGTCGCCGCGCCGCACCGCCTCGATCACCTGCTTGCCCTCGACGTCCTCGCCCTCGAGCGAGCTCACCTGTCGAACGACGTCGCCGTCCAGGATCACAAACCACTTCTCGCTCATCGACCGGATCCTGTGACGACGCCGCTCGGCGTGGTGGCGCTGTTGCCCACCCGGCGGGTGATGATGCCGAACTCATACATGGTGCCGGTGACCAGTCCGGAGAGCAGGATGTCGGCGAACTGCAGGTAGCCGTCCTGACTGTCGAAGTCCGGCGAGCCGTTGCTGTACGCTTCGTTCCCGTATTCCTCGCCGCTCGCGTCCGTCCACCCGCTACCGGATCCGGCCACGCGGTAGACGACCTTGACGAACAGCGTGGCGGATCCGCGCTGCTTGCCGCCCCCGATAGGCGAGGCGGAGTAGTTGAGCGAGGCGGAGAACTTCAGTCCCGCTTCCGTCGCGGGCACCTGCGCGGTGAAGGCGGGCGCCGCGGGATAGGTGGCGGTCCCCACACTGGCGAACTGTGTGATGTTCGCCGACTGCGGACCGACACCCCCGCCGCCTGCAGGGGGCGCCGCCGCGTTCAAAGTCACCAGCACGCGGCCGGTGTATGTCTTGTTGTTGTAGACGCCGCGGATGTCGACGTACCCGCTGGTCCGGACAGCGTTGATCCGGAAGGATCCGTCGGCATCGATCGTGGCATCGCAACCCGACGTAACCACCGACCAGGCGACAGCGCCCGTCACGTCCGCGGATCCGACGACCAGCGTGGCACGGCCGCCGTACGGAAGCTGTCCGTCGTTCGGCACGTTCATGTAGTTGGCCTGGAACGTGACCGCGCTAATGGTTGTCTTCAGCGTGGCCGTCGAGGCGTCGCGCAACAGCGTCCAGAACGCGTTCGTCTCCTCCGGCAACTGCGGCGGCGCAGTGGCGTGATCCCATGCGAGGTCGCCGATGCGGATCCAGCGCGCGCCCTGTGATCGTACCTGGTCGCCCTTCGCGTAGTTGGCCTGCGGATCGTACGTCGACGTCGCCGCATAGGAGTTCGCCAGTTGCTCCTTCGTCGGCGGCTTCAGCCGTTCCCAGTACGCGTCTTTCACCACAGGATCCGCCGGCGGCCGGTGCCCCGCCGATGGATCCGCGTTGATGTAAAGCCACTCCGCGCCGTCATCGGTCCATACGGTGTGCCCGGCGCGGTAGATGTCGCCGTTGTCGTAGAGACCGCGGGGGACGAAGTCGTCTTCGAACAGGATCTCGTCTCGCCCGAGCACGCGCACGGGGCGCGCGGTCCGCACCTTCATCTGCCAGATGGGATCGATCGGATCCGCAACCTGCCAGTCGGTCACGTCGGGTTCGTTGTAGCCGTCGCGGGTGAGCGTCGCGACCGTCTTGCCACCGAAGGGCCGCGTGACCGCGAACTTGCCCTGGAAGGTGACGATCGGGACCGCGTTGCAGGTGTCGGCGACCAGTTCGACGACGTCCTTCACCTTCACCTGGTCAGCCGTCCAGTAGTGGAGCGGGAAGGGCACCGCCTTATCCAGCGCGGACAGCGTCGCATCGATCACCAGCGCGGCAGGCACGGCGGCGCGTACCAGCATCAGGTTGCGTAGTAGCTGCCCGGGGGATCCGTTCCGGAACTGCGCGTTGCAGGTGATGACGCCGGTCGCCGGAGCGCCGAGACCGATCAGACCTTGCGCAATGCAGGTGGCCCACTGCCCTTCCTTGACCGCCTTGCTGTCAATCGCGGCGGCGAGCGCGCCCCACGTCGGATAATCGCCGGCCGATGGACCGAAGTCCGACCCGCCTTCGAACAGCGCGTCAATCGCGATCGTATTGTTGTAGCCGTCGATCTGCCCGATGTTCCGGATCGTATCGAAGAACGTCACCTCGACGCTGTCGCACTTGCCTGCGCCATAGGGGCGGAGCGTGCCGTACTTCTCCGGATCCCCGCCCTCCCCGCCGTCGCCGCTAAAGGTGGCGGTGAGCAGGTCGACATCCAGCCGCCGCGCCGACGTCGTGCTATTCAGGGTGAGAGACCCGTCGGCGAGGGACAGTTGCGGGCGGGTAACCAGCCCGTCGAACTCGATCGGGGCGGGCCATACCAGTTCGTCGGCGCGGTAGATCGTGATCGGGGCGCCGACCCAATAGAGGGACTTGGCGTCGACCTTGCGGATGCTGTTAGTCGCCAGCTTCATCGTCGACGTCGCCGGCCGGATCCCCGCCGACATATCCAGTGACATCAGTTCGATCGATCCGCTCGGCCGCCCCGTCTTGGCGAACGCCGGCTCCCACTCGAAACCGCCGAGCCCCATCGCAGGGGAGGACGGTGCAGATCCTATGCGGACGTCGACCCGTTGTTTCGTGACGAGATCCAGGGGGCGGATGAGGACAAGGATGGGGAACATCCTTGCCTCATATCATCGTCCCGCGGCCGCTGGCAGTAGGTCAATCGCCGAGTAGCCGCGGCCGCTCTCGGTTGCGCCGCCGCCATTGTTGACCGCGCCGATCAACTCATTGAGCTTTCCGACCAGGGCATCCGTCCCGCTCTGCACCGCCGACGTGGTCTCACGCTGCCCACCGCTAAGGCCAGCGATCGTCGACGCGACCGAGTTGTCCTGTGTGAATGGCGACGCGGGCAACGTGCTGATGTCGGTCGATCCGGCGTTGTCGCGTGCCTTCGTGAGCAGGGTGCGTAGGGACTCGAAGTCGTTGAAGAACGACTGGCTCGATCCGTAGATAGCCCGGCTGGCGTCCTGGAAATTGCGTGCCGCGGCGAGCAGGTCGTTTTGGTCGACCGCCTTGCCCGATGCGATATCCGCCTTGAACTTGCCCAGTTCGCTCGCCGCGTTGTCGTACGTGGTGCGCTTGTTGAGCGGGGACGACGCGCCACCGACCATGTCCTTCAGGAAGCTATTGATCGCGTCGGCCGCCTGGTTGGTAGCCTGCTTGATCGCCGCCTCGCGCTCGAGGTCGTAGAGCTTCTGCGCGTCTGCGAACTGCGCGGCCGATGCGCCGCCCTCCTTCAGGTACGAGATCAGGTTCGTGAACTCATCGTTCAACTCGCTAACCGCGTACTTAACCGGATCGGTGATCTGCAGGAGCCGCTTCGGAATGGACTCGATCGCGGTAGCCTTCGCGAGCGCACGCGACAGGTTCTGACCACTGGCGAGGATCTTCTGACTTGCGGCAGAGATCCCTTTCAGCACGCCATCCTTAATCGCGTCCTGGATGGCGAAGTTGACCGCTTCCTCTTCGGTCTCGAATGCCTGTACGCCCGTGAGCTTGCCGGATCCCGACGTGTCGACGCGGTACGCGCCCGCCTTGTGGCCGGGCCGGTAACCAATCGAGACACCGAAGTCGCCGATCTTGGCGCCGAGCGATTCCGCGATCGACTGGAGACCAGACGCGACGGATCCGCCGAGCGCATCAGCCTGCGCCTTCGCCGCGCTACCGGTGCCGACCGCGCTGCGCCCCTCGAGCACGCCGTACTGGTCGGTCCCGATCGTCGACGACGCCTGCTTGGTCTTCTTGAACAGGCCGCCGATTGTACCGCCGATCAGCCCGCCGATGAAGCCGCCGCCCGGGATGCCTGTCAGCCCCCCGATCGCGCCGCCGACCTGCGCGCCGGTCTTAGACTGCTTGATCCCGACCTTCTCGGCGATGCTCGAGGCGAACGCGCCCTGTCCTGCGCCCTGCAGCGCGGTGCCGAAGCTGTCGCCGATCTTGCGGAAGAACTGCGAGCCGCCGACGACCGTGCCGTCCGCGTTCGTGATCCCCTTGCCAGTGATCTTGTTGACGATGCCGTCGAGACCCTTGGCGACAGGAGCGAGGAAGCTGGAGCCGACCGTGTTGTAGACCTGCTTTGCGTTGGGCAGGCCGCCGGCGAGGTTCGGCAGGAACGGACCGCCGGTTGCGGTGGGCGTTCCCCCGATGTTCGGCGCGTCGAGGATCCCCTTCGCGAGCTTGCGCCCGACGACCAAGATCTCCGCGCTCTCCGAGCCGCTGGCCGGTGCGTCGTTATCGTTGCTCGGGATGCCCAAGCCGCCCGGCGCCTGGATGCCGTCGAGCCGCGCGGCCGCACCCGTTGCCGCCGCCGTGAACTGCTCCAGCGCGGACACGCCGCGGCTACTCCCGCTGGTGAGGTTGTCCACCGACGATCCGAACTTGTCGATCGCGACGTCGACGGACGACTTGCCCGACAGCATGGCGCGGAGCTTCTCATCGCTCCCGGCGAACAGCTTCTCAACCAACTGGCGCGCGTTGATCCGAGCGAACTGTGTGCGGAAGTCGGCGAGCGCGGACTTGAACAGGTTCTTCGGGTTCGCGCCCGTCTGCAGGCCGACGATTAGTTGCTCGGCGGTGTCACGGGCATTGTCGAGCGCGCCGGTGATGGTGCTGACCACACGCTGACGTGCCGCGAGCGCATCGTTGATCCGGAGTTGCTGGCGCTCATTGGCGATGAGCGTCTGATACTCCGCGTTCGACAGCTCATTCCCGCCGTCGAGCAACTGGTTGCGCTTCTCGAGGGCGGCCGCCTCGACGTCGCGACCCTGAAGCTGCAGCGTTGCAACCGCGATCGCGCGCTCCTGGTCGCGGAACAGGTCGTTGATCGGCTTACGGAGACCTTGCTGGATCCGCTGCGCATCGGCGTCCGCGATCTCCTTCGTGTAGAGACCACGGCCGAGCGGGTTGGCGTCCGATACCTCTGCGATGCCGTCGACCAGATGACCGATGTTCTTCTGCAGGTCGTCGATCTGGTCCCGCGCCTTGTCGATCGCCTTCGGGGCTTCGTCATAGTTGCCGAGAATGTCGCGACGCTTCTCACCGCGGCCGGGCGCGGCCTTCTCTTCGCGCTCGAGGTCGGCAAGCCGCTGACTGGATGCGCTATGCGACGCCGCCGCTGACGCGTCGATCTTGTTGATCTCATCGTCATAGGTCTGGAGGATCTTGATGCGCGCATCGAGAAACGCCTGCGAGTTCGTGTCAGGATTTGACTTCAGGAGCGCTTCGCTGGCCGCGTCGCGCCGCGCGAGCGCTTCATCCTTCGCGTCTTGGACGGCATCGCGTGCGGCCTTTCGCTCCGCCGTGCGCCCCTCCGATGCAGACTTGCGGGCCGCGGCCTGGCTGGAGACCGCCGATGTGACAGCCTGATAGGCCGCCGCGAGACGGTGTTGATACGCGGCGTCATCCTCGCCCGCGTTCTTGCCGTTCGCCTTGGTCTGCGCGAGCGCGGCGCGAGCACGCTGCACTTCGGTCTGCGCCGCCTCCGCCCGGGCATCCGCATCGATCTGTGACTTCGAACGCGCCTTCGTTCCGTTGCCGGTGGTCTTGACCGGCTCGCCGAACGCACGGTTGAGATCCCCGTCACGCGCACGCCCCTGAATGACGCGCCGCGATGCCGCCGCCTGCCCGACGTCGTCGATGTTCTTGCGCAGGTTGTCGAAGAGACCGCCGAGATCCTGCGTTGCACCCGCCAGCCCGGGGACCGCACGGCGAACGCCTTGGTCTGCCAACACACCCTGAAGGGCCGGAAGGGATCCCTTCTCGCCACGCTGGAATGCGGCAAGCGCGGCGGCGACGCGACGCTGCTCGGGCGTGCGATCGTTCTCTTGCGTGTTCGACAGGTTGGCCGCGCGTGCGACGGTCGTGCCGATAGTGGTCCGGTTGGAGTTGAACTGCGCGATCGATGCGCGGCCGCTGTCCGTGACCTTCTGCTGCACGGCCAGACGCTGCAGTGCGCCCACCTGGTCGTAGATCTTACCGGTGCCGCGATCGATGACGTTGGCGAAGCTCCGCTGCGCGTCCTCATGCTTGCGCGTTGCGATCTCCGCCGCCGACTCCGCGGTGGCGAGGAGGTAGACGGCGGTCGCGGCGAGAGCGAATGCGATGCCCCACGGGCCACCAAGGAACGACACGAGACCGCCGGCGGCTCCGCGCAGTAGGCCGACCTGCTTACCGGCGAACGACGATGCGCGGGCAAGCGACTGCGTTGAGGCGGCGGCGCGCGCATTCGCTGCTACGCTTGCTTCGGTGATGACGGTCGCGCGCTGGCGAAGAGCGGCCGACTCCTTCAGCGAAGATCCAAGCTCCTTTTCGGCCGCGATCTGCTGACGTGAAGGCCCCACCTGTCCAGGCACAACGTCGAACGTGGCGCGGCGGATATCGGTGCGGGCGAGCGCCTGACGTTGCCGCTCGAGCGCTATCGCTTCGGTGATCTGCACCTGCTCCGCGGCAAGCGCGGCGATCTCACGCTGATGCTGCGCGAGGGATGCCGCGGCGGATACCTTGCGCGTCTCGGCAAGCGCTACGGCATTGGCGCGCAGGGCGAGGAACGATTGCGCCGCGGTGGCACCCTCCGAAACCAGCCCGCCGAGCTTGATCGCAGCGAACGCGGTGATCGCGCCGCCGGCGAGGGCGATGATGACGCGCAGGTTCTGCGCGACCAGCGTCAAACCATCGGCGAGGGTCGAGGTGAAGCCGATGGTCTGGTCGATCCGGCCGACCTGCACCGTGAGCGAGTTGCTGAAGTCCGTCCCCGCCTTCGACAGCGTGTTCGGCACGCGCGCCGCCATCTGGTCGATGTACGATGCCGAGCGGCGCAGCGCATCCAGCACTTGTTCCGTTGACAGCTTCCCGGCTTCGGCAAGTTGTTTGAACTTGCCTAGCGAGACACCGATCGTCCCATCGGCATCCTTGTAGCCCTTCAGGATCGCTTGGAAGAGGACGGGCGCCTGCTCCTTCAGCGAGTTGATCTCCTGGCCCGCGGACTTGAAGTCGCCGGACAGTGCCTGGCCGAACTGTGTTAGCGCCGCGTCGCGCGCCTGGGAGCTACCGCCGCCGACAGCCGTCGCCTTCGTGGCGAGTTCGGTGACCTGCCCGATGCTGCGCCGCGTGAGACCAATGTTTTGCCCGACGGTGGTCAGGCGGGTGTAGACGTCGACGACGGGCTCGAGCGCGCTGCGCGACCGCTGCGCGATCCCGATGATGTCGTTCATCGCCGTGTTGACGGACTTCTGCGTATCGAAGAACGGGCGCACCCGCGCCTCGAGGTTCGCATAGGTGCTGGCGGTGCGGCCGAGCGCGAACACGGTGGCGCCGAACGCCGCTAGACCAAGCTGCAGGCCGGTGAGATCCGTGACCGCCCGGGCGAGCGTACTGATGCGGCTCGAGACCGGATCGAGTCGACCGGACACCACGTTCAACGCGGTCGACGTGGTGGTCAGGCTGGCGGCGAACCCGCGCTGTCGATTGGCGGCGGTGGTGGTCTCGCTCGCTTGCCGGCGCGTGGCAGTCGCCAGCCGGGTCGTCGCGCGCTCCGCTTCCGCCGCCGCGGTGACCATCGTCCGGGTCGCTGCCGTGCGCTGTGTGAGGGCGGTGGTCGCCGCCGCCGCGCCCGTGGTGCCGCGCCCACCTAGAAGATTGGCAGTCGCACGGGTGGCCTGCTCTGCGGCGCGCGTGATGGTGGCATAGCTCGAGGTGGCAATCGTCGCCTGGCGCTTGAAGGCCGCCTCGAGACCGGGATCTTCTTGGGCATTGATGTAGGTCGTGAACGTAGCGGCGCGCACAGGCATAGCTCCCTGGTACGCGGTCGATGGCTATGTCGGGATACGCGAACGGCGCCACCGTTGCCAGTGACGCCGTCTGTTTGCCGCGAGGCGGATTTGAACCGCCGGCCCCCTACTGACACCGCCCGAAAGCGGCCGTTGTGTTCTACCGGACTGAACTACCGCGGCATGAGGTGGGCCAGTCGGGGGCGTCCATACCCCCTCCCGTGATGTCTCCCGCAGGGAGCCCTACAGACATCATCCGCTGTGGCTTTATGCAAAACCCCGGTGAATTATGCAAATACGAAACGGGCCCCGGATCAACTCGGGGCCCGCGCTACGTCAGTGGGAAGCATCCACCGGTGCTGACATCGGGTGACCGTCATGGGACACCGCCACCCGCTGCTGCGCACGATATGCGCTCTACTTGCGCAATTCCGCAAGAGCTTCCTGCATGTATTGCGGCACCCGGCGCGCGTAGAAGCCGACGACACCATCCTTGTTGAACCGCGCCGCCCGTCGTGTGACCCGGATGCCGACGAACGCGATCACTTCCTTGGCGACGATTCGCGTTCGCGTGCGGCGAGGTCCGAGCGCTTTTGCGCGCCCGGTCTTCGGTGACAGCGACACGCGCTTGATAACCCAGATGGCCTTGTTGTCGCCGAGCGGCCGGAACTCCAGCGGTCCGATCGTCGTGGTGAGGCCGCTGTTACGATAGGTCTCCGGCGTCGTGCGAACGCGACGGCCGCCCGACATGACGAACCGCGGCACGGCCTTCGTCGGGAACGTCAGCCACTGCTTGCCGGGCCCGGGGCGGATCGTGGATCCGCGGCTGTAGGATTCGAGCGCGCCGCCCGCGAGGCTTTCGTCCCCGCCGCGCGCGAAGATCACGCCGTAGGGATCGCCCTTGTTCCGCTCTCGCTTGGTGCTGGTCTGTCCGACGGCGCGGGAGAGGCGTCCGAGACCGACGCTCTGGATCCTCTCCTGCACCCCGCGCTGCGCATCCTTGGACGCGCGGTCAGTTGCGATAATGGCGGCGGCGCGTAGATCCTTTCGGTACGCCGCCGCCGCCCCTGTGTAGACCTTGCCCGGGTCTATCTTGATACCTGCAGTGAACTTCATTCCCGTGGCTCCGGCTCCGCCTCGAAATAGTTGGCGACTATGTCCAGGGCGCGGAGCAGGCGCACCGGTTGGTGGATCAGTCCACGACCGTCAGGGAAGGCTTCGCCGGACTCGATTCCGGTGCCGCTTCGGAGGCGATGGTAGAGTCGGACGACCTGTCGGTGGTCTTCTCGGATCCGACGTCGGGGGCTGGTGTAGAAGACGATGTCGTCGAACTCCCACCACTGTCGGCCTGGCCTACGCTCGGTTCGGTCGAACCACTGGGGAGCGGCAGATTCTCGTGCCGCGAGCCGGAGTTTTTTTCCTCACCCCCATCCAGGATGTAGAGCCGGTTCACGAACGTCACCAGTTCATCCCAAGACGTATCGTCGACCTTCTCCCGGAGGGCGTTGACCGCCTCGAGGGAGATCGCACGCGTGAACCGGTCGCGCTCGATCGGCACGCCCGTCTCGAAGTTCACCGCCATGACGTGGATCCGGAGCAGGAGCATCGCGTTGCGGCGCGAGAAATCCATGTTCGCCGCGGCGAGGTTCCGGAGCTTCTGACTACGCATCATCATGTCCGCGACAGTGAGCTCCATGCGGGCGCTCTCACGGACGGTAATGATCTTCGGCGGTAGTTCGGCACGCGGGCGCGGCGGCGCACCCTCTGCCTCATCGGTGATGCGCTCGATCTCTTGTTCGTTCCATTGATCGATCGCGTTGTCGTGCGCCGTCTGGCGGAGCCAGCACCCGTCGAGGAAGTTCGCCTTGTCTTCGGCGACCGCTTCGTTCTCCAGCGGATCCCACTCGCCTTCGTGACCTTCTGGCCGCCAGTCGACGTTATAGAGTTCCTCGATCATGGTCGCGCGGATCTGCTCTTGCGTGACCTGTGTGAGTCCCATCGACACTAGGCGCGAGCTAATCTGTTCACGCTCTACGGTCGTCGGCACCGCGATCGTGAACCGCTGCGGCGTCGGGTACTTCTCGCGCATGCTGATGATGCTGCTCTCGACGTAGAGACGATCGTCAGCGATGCGCATCTTCTCCTTCTCGATCGCGTCGGCTTCTTCCTCGCAACCGGGATTGTCCCGCTCGCTGTCAATGCGGCCTTCGCGCCGCTTAATGTTTAGAGCGGTGATGCGGCGCGCGATCGCCTGCTCATCCTTCTCGACGATCGCCATGCGTCGGCGGGTAAATGCGTCGACGTCCTGCACGCTCGGAATGAACTCGATCGGCTGCAGTGCCGTCGCGTGAATGTATGGTGCTGTGGTCAATATGGCCTCCTGATGTGCGAAGGCCCGGCGGATTGCTCCACCGGGCCCGGCATTACTAGATCGCTGGCCGAGTCGGCACTAGCGATAATAAATCACCACCAGAGCGTCAGCGCCGCCGCCTTGTCGACGTCCACCGTCACGGCGTCGCCGGTCAGGTTGACGTAGCCGTTGCGGTCGCCAGGGCTGAAGGGGTTGAGCACGATGTTCGGCTCGATGAAGCCCCAGTTGTTCCCCGAGCCGAGACCCCAGGTGGACATGACCGGCATGACCGTCTGAAGATCCTCTCGGCCGTGGAGGTCGAAGTCGGTGACCGCCATCTGGTTGAGGTCGAGCGCCGTGGTGCGCGAACCCGAGATGATGTCGAACCCGTCCTGGCCGGCGGCCTGGTTCTGGTTCGAAGCCGCCGCGAGGGTCGTCGCTTCCGTAAAGGACAGCGACTGATGACCGAGCTTCACGCGGTCGAGGTAGAACTTGCCGTTGCGGGCAGGTGCCACAGGGACCGCGAGGATCGACGTCGGCAGGACCGGCGTGGTGTCGTCGACGATCGCCACGACCGTACCGCGCCCAGAGAACGTAATGTCCGGGAAGCTGGTGTTGGCTTCGTTCGCAACCGGGATGGTCACGGCGAGCGAGGCGGGGGCCCAGTCGCGGTAGTCGTACCGCTTCTTGTCACGCCAGATGGACACCGACGCGACAGGCGGCGGCGTGGTCAGGGTGCCGAGCACGTACGACAGATACGCCGGGATGGTGTAGTTGGACGCGGCGGCCGGTGCTGATGCCAAGGTCTCGCCAAGCAGCGCGGTCTTCGACGCACCGATATAGTCGCGGATGATCGTCGTCCCCGCCGCGCCGTTACCCGGGCCGGTCGTGGTGTGCTGCAGCGGAGCGCCGAGCAGGAAGTCGTCGACCGCGGACTCCGTGTTAGCGAGCAGGAACGTCGTGGTGGTGCCGCCCGCAACCGCCGCGGTGCGAGCCGCCGCCAGTCGCTGTTCGGCCCAACCCGCCGTCTGCATGATGCGGCCCATCGGCCACGCGTTTGCGGCCGGAGGTGCCGCACCGCCCGGACCGCGCATCGGGAACGTAGCGCCGAGCGTCGACTGCTTGCCGAGATAGACGCGAGCCGATTCCCAGATGGCGCCGGTCGACGTGGGATCGTCTACCGAGATTACGGCCGTGGTGTTGGTGGGTGCCGAGACGGCGAGCAGGTCGGTCGCGACCGCCGGCTGTACGAACGTGCCGACGGTCGCCTGCAAAGCGACCGCCATCGCAACGACACGAGAGCGATGGTTCCAAGCCAAGTTACTTACTCCTTCGGGCTGTCGGCGACGGCAACCGCATCAGCGGCAACCTCTGCCTGTTGGTTGGTGAGGTCGGCGCGTTCGTCGCTACCGTCGAGCCCAAGCTTATCCGCCTTCTTGGCGTCGTAGACCTGGATCGTTTCCTTCACGCCGAGATCCTTATTGGCGACCTCGACGAACTTGTACCCGGGGATGTCCCGAGCGTCTTGCTCTTTGGCGACGTTATCCGACGCGGTGTCGATCGCCTTTTCGACGTTCTCCGTATAGTCGGCGGCCTTGCCCTTCGCAGCACGATCGAGATCCTTTTGCAGGGCCTCCATGTCATAGCTGCCAGCCGGCAGGGTCACCGGGCTGGAATTTGGGTCGCTCATCCGTTTTCTCCTGCGGCTAGAAGGACGTTCTCATCGTCCGAGCGCACGCGATATAGCACAGACAATGCGCGCGTCATGCGCCCTTCATCTGGCGTGCTGCGATCGTCCGGCTCGAGCGCCCCGATGCTAATCCAGTCGCAGTAGCCGCCGAGCCACGAAGGGACATTTTGATCGCGGAGAGAGTCGACGAATACGGCGATGACAAGCATCAGGACTTCCATCCCGGTGTCGTCTACGCCGCTCTCTTCAGTTTCGAGATCTACGTCTGCCTGCACGTCGACGACCATCTCGCGCACAAGCTCCCACTCATTGCGCTGTAGCTCGGTCGGTTGCGGCTCGTCGGATACCAGGATGAGAGTTACCGCGGGCTTCTCGCCGCGGACAGGATTGCGATTGCGCGCGTGGCGCACCTTGACCGCCTTGCTGACAATGCCCGCCTGGCGGAAGTCGGCGGCACGGCCGCGATCGGCCATCATGCGAAGGAGGCGGATAGGCGGCGGGGTCTGCAGCATCATCATCAAGCTTTCTGCACGTCGAAGATCCAGTAGCGGCCTTCAGTTTCGGGGATACTTCCGGAGGGCTGGAACGATCCCGGCCCGAGCTTGGGATGCTGGATCCGATCCGACCGGAGCGGTTCGTCCGTGCCGATGAGATCCATCGACACCTTGACGCGCGTCCGGGATCCGAGCCCTTCGTCGATCTCGTCAATGTTGCGAGGCGCACCGAAGAACAGGACGAACCCGGGGATGCTGCGTTCGGCCGGCGGAAGGTCTGTGTCGCCGAGCCACACGCCCGCGCGCTGGTAGCGGATCCGGTCGCCGACGCCTCGATCGACGTTGTCGTCTAGGATCTTCGAATACTTATCCCAGAGGCTGTCGAACGGGGACATGGGCGCGTCTCACAAAAAAGGCCGCCGACGCATAGCGCAGGCGGCCCTTCGTGACGAGATACGGCTTATTGAGATACCTGCGTCGCTGGAAGCGCCAATGCATAGACCTGTGTCCCATTTGGCGCGAGGATTGAGATCGGCGAACTAAGCAGAGAGAGGGTCAATATCCCCTGCCTGCATTGGGCCGAGAACGCCGTGTTGGTCGAGGAGATCACGATACAGTCGATCGCCATTGATCCGGCGGGACCGATGCCGGTGAAAAACATCGGGTAGGACGACGCGCCCGCGGGTAGCGGCGTCGACCAGGTGCCGCCGATCAATCCCGTCGTTCCGGAGACGGTAAATATACCCGAGCGAGTGATGCGCGGGTTTGCCGCATCGCCGCGACGAAACGTCATCGTGGCGCCTGGAGCGCCGCCGGGCATTTCTGTCGGTGGCACAGTATCAGCGGCAACCGGGATCTTGTTTTCGATGTCCGCAATTCGCGCCGCCGTTTCGGGGGACAGAGGAGCGACGCCATTGACGAGAGCCTGTCCACTAGCAGGCGCTGTCGCGAGCAATGCTGCAACCGCAATTAAGAACGATTTCATCACATTTCTCCCTGGCAAAGTCTCTTATTCGCTGTAGCGACCGTTGAGATATACGTTGGTCGCCGCGCCGCCGCCGGTATTGTTAAACATGCAGCGATTGTAACGGAAGAAAATACCGTTCTGCGTCGTCGAAGCTTGCCCCGCGGTGGCGGCCGCAACTACCTGCGTAGTCACCCAGTTGCTGTTATCGAGACTGCCCTGCGCGACCAGCAACGCACCGGTGCTCGAGACCGTCGGGTTGGCGAAGCACGACCAGTTCGCATAGCGATAGTCGGATCCAGCAACGCCCGTATCACGCGACAGGCCGTTAAGATTGGTGCCAGTAGCGACCGAAACCGTGCCGTTGCTTTCTGTGAACCAGAGAGCCTTATTGTTATTGATCGTGTTGTTCGTTGAGAACGGCGCCAGCGAACGAAGAGCCGCACTACCGCCGATCGTGCCGGATGTATAAGCGGAGACGCGAGCGCGAACCCACGTCGTCACGGCCGGGAGAAAGAACGCCGCGCCTGCACTTTGCGTCGACCCGCCGGGCGTAGCATTCGCAATGATTTGCGCCCCGATCGTCACCCACAAACCGTCGGTCCCGGTGGTCGAATCGTTTGATCCTTCGAACTGGATCGTGCTCCCCGACCAGCCGGTGTTCGTGATGTAGCTGACACCCGCATAGCCGGTCGTTTGCACGCTGAAGAGGACGCCAGCGGCGGTCAACGGAGTGACTGTGACAGCACCGCCGTCGATCTCGGCGACGACCTGCGAGCCATCTACCAGCGTTCGGAAGCGCCGATAGGCAAGGCCATCCCAACCGAGATTTGCGACGCCCAACAGGCCGGTTCCGCTAGTTCCGCTGGCGCTGTTGCCGTCGCGCGAATAGAAAAAGCCGGACCCGTTGAAAACCATCGAAGCAGCGCCGAGCGGACGATATGTCCCGGCGACGTCAATGCCTGATGCAACGGACAGATTGATACCATCGGCAAGTGTACCATTGGACCCAAGCAACGGGGCGCCGGCTACCGTTGTACGGATCGGCCGGGTCGCGCCGTTGATATCGATGCCGGCGATGCTGTCGGGATTGCCGACAGGTGCCGCACCAGTTGCAGACGTTCCCTGCACCTGGTCGGCCGATGCGCCGCTCGGCCGCGGCGTGGTGCCCGCGGTCGGACAGATGACGTAGGCCGTTCCGCTCCAGCACATATTCTTGCGCGGCGCGGGGTTGGTGTCGGTGATGGGCAAGCCCGGCTTGAACGTGTCCTGCGCGGCGACAGGCGGCGCCAGAAGCATCACCGCCGCGAGTAGTAGTTTGCGAAGCATCTTCGTCTCCATAGAAAAAGCCGCCGGAGTTTCCCCCGACGGCTTCCCATAACACGACTTGGACCGAGCGTTTAGCTGGTCGGCGCGGTGTTGGTCTTCGGTGCCGCTGCACGACGCCGCGTCGGGGCGGGAGGTGCATCAGCGTCCCCGCTGTCCGTATCGATGTCAGTCGGCGCCGGCGGCGTCTCGGCAACGCGGACGTTGTCGGTGAAGCCCTCTGCGCCACCTTCGACGCGAGCAGCGTCCGGCCATGCGGTCGTGCTGCGCGTAGCGACGACATCGCCGCCGGGGCCCTTGGTATCCTCGCCGGAGAATTCTTCCGACTTGGCGGCGCCGATGTTCTCGATCGAGTTCGGATCCGTACCTTCGCCGGCTTCCTTCTCTTCGTCTTCCTCGACCTTCGACGCTTCGGCCGGATCCTCGATCAGGCCGCGCTCGAATGCGACCTTCGCTTCGGCTTCGGTGAGCTTGGGCGAGTGATGCTTTTCGTCGTCGTGGTTCGGATCGACGTAGATCATCTGACCATCCGTCGGGCTGTTGAACACGCCGAAAGCCTTCGCCTTCGTTGCGATCTTGGGGATCATGCTCCGGCCTTCGCCTGGGAGTTGAGTTGCGTTGACGATCACGATGCGCTCCTTCCTTACGAGAGAGGCCCGGATGTTGCGCGCACCCGGGCCTCGTTTCAACGGATCATAGCATCGATGCTACCATCCATCAGATGGATGCTTACGGCTTCACGCGAGCGCGGGCGAGCGCCTTCGGGAAGATGCAGGCATACAGCGGATATGCGCGCAGGAACGCGTCGACGAACGACGGCATCTGGTCACGCGTATCGGGCTGGATGTAGAGGAACTCGGGCTGACCGGGCTCCGTTGCATCCTGCAGGGTTTCGCCCGAACCCCAGTAGACTTCGAACACGTCCTGCGCACCGACCGGGAAGAAGCGAGCTTCGTTGAACGGTACGGCGATATCGGTCGTCCGGGTGCCCTGGTAGTTGATCCACCGGATACCGGCGAAGTCGACTTCCATCCACATATTCGGAACAACCAGCGGGTTCGCCGCACGCGCTACAGCCTGCGCGTTCATCTGCAGCTTGTAGATCTCGCGGAAGCCCTTGTGCGTCATCAGCTTGGCCCAGAAGCCGTCGCCAACGATCGAGGCGTAATACATGCCCGGGGTGGCGCGACCGCCATCCTGAAGCGCGATCAGGCTCGGACGCAAGAACGTGTCCTGGAAAAACTGCAGCAACTGCTCTTCCGGGATGTTCGGGAAATCGACGTCAATCAGCGCGGGCTGCGACAAGCCGAACAGGTCGAAATAGTCGGCGATGACGCGGGTGCCGTCGGCGTCGAGCAACTTGCCCTGGATCGCGCCGAAGCGGTGAAGCTCCTTCGTATATTCCAGGTTGCTCTTCATCTTGGCGGTGCGCTTGGTGAGGATCTGCTGCGCATTCCGAACGCGGATCGCGTCGGGCAGATTGGTGTTGGCAATACCGACTAGCTCGGCTGCACGGACCGAAGTGACCTGCGCGAGGCGAGTCGTCTTCAGGGCGCGCATCCGGCCGACATCCGGGATGATGCGGATGTCTGGCGTGCCCATCTCGGTCGTCGGGACCAGGCGGATCACGCTGTCTTCCTCGTACAGATGCACGATGTTGCCGACGATCGGCTGTGGCGTGAACAGCGCCATACGCCCGAGCGTCTGGGGGACGTAAGTGGTGGAGCCGGCGACACGCTGCAGGTTCACATACGAGAACGTGTCGTTACGGAGGATGTCGAGAGAGAGGTCCATTTAGTCTTTCCTTGTGCTGTCGGAGGAACCTCCCCGCGACAAAGCCCCTGTGTTGCTACCAGGCGAACCTAGTAGCCGGTGATGATGCCCTGCACTGCCATCTGCGCTTCGATCGCCGTCTTCTGCGCCGCGGTGACCGCGTTCTCGTAGTAGAGCAGGTTCGAATTCAGCGTGGCCTCACGGACCGTTGCCGCACCGCGCTGCGCGACCGTAGCGGCCGGACGACGCGAATAGTTGATGCCCGCAAAGTTCTGCGAGCCATCGGCGGCGGCGGGAGCCAGCGGCACGTAGATGCCGGTAGCCGTGATCTTGCCGAGCACGGTGCCGGGCAAATAGTCCGTAGCCTTCACGCCAAGCATGACCTGCGCGTTGGTACGGTTGTTGTCGAAATTGCCGATGAGATAGGCGCCGTCGCCCATGCCATCGAGCGGGATATTGTCGCGAATTGGCAGTGCCATGTTCAGTCCCTTCTAGAGTTAGCCGCGGCGATCAGTTGCCGGTGCGCGGTAGACCCGGGGCGATATCCGCGCCGAACTTGTTGGTGTTGCCAGCGGCGGTGCCGGCGATGGCCGTATCCCAACCCTTGTCGATGTCCGTCTGCGATGCACCGGTCTCGCCCAAATTCGGGGCGGCACCGACGTCTAGGATCGGCGTGTTCGCAAGCGGGGTCGTCATCGCACCGGGAGCCGGAGCAGGGACCGGCGCTGGCGCGGGCGCAGGTGCCGGCGCAGGTGCAGCGGCCGTCGGCTCCGGGAGCTTGTCGAGGTGAGCGACGATCGCGTCAGCACTGGCGTTCGGATTGTTCGCCAGCATGAACGCGGCCATCGCCGGATGCTTCACGCCGCTTGCGCTGGCGAGCACGGTCGAAGTGCGCGTGCGCTCGGCGGTAGCGGCGTTGACTTCGGCTTCGCGGATTGCATTCTGTGCGTCGGCGACGGTCACGACATCGATCTCGCCGTCTGCGGAAGCTGCAGGAGCGGCAGCAGCCGCCGGCGCGGTCGGAACAACAAGCGCCGGAGCAGCGGCACCCGCGGCGGGGAGCTTGAGCGCGGCGGCAGACAGAAGCTTATGAGACATTGAACAGGCCCTTCGTTAGCGAGCGATACGACGCTCTAGTTTCGCCCACGCTTCGGGCATGGACATAACATCATTTACTAAGCCGATGGCCTTGGCGCGAGGCCCTAGATAATCGTATCCGAGCGTTTGCGCTACAGCCTGTTGTGTGAGGCTCGGCATATACGTCGCGACCCGCTTAACGAAGACGCTCCCGAGATAATCAATCTGGCCCTGGATGCGCTCTTCTTCGGTTTCGTCGAGGGGTTCGACACCGCTCGCCAGCGCCTTGCCGGGAGTCGACCGGAACACGGTAACGTCGATCCCTTCCTCTGTGAGGTGGCGCGAGAGATCGAAATACATCGCCTTCACGCCTATCGATCCGACACCCCCGGTCTCACCACAGAAACCCTTGTCGCACGCGGCGAACAGGAGATACGCCGCGCTGTAGGCGGAGTCTGCGGCGTACGCGTAGATCGGCTTCCCGCCGTTGCGCGCCGACATGGCGTGGATGAAGTCGCCGCACTCGATCATCTCATCGACCAGGCCGCCGCCGCTCTTGAACTTGATGAAGATCCCGCGGCATTCGCTGTCCTCATTGGCGAACAGGATCTGATGCTTGATGTCGTCGTAGCTGGTGACGCCACCGAAGATCCGATCCCAAATGTCGCACGTCGGCACGAGATCCCCGACGACCTCGAGGAGCGCGATGCCGGTCGTCGATATCTGATACGGCCGACTGCGACCCGCGCTGTCAGCGCCGCCGAACCCGCGGATCGATGCGAGCGCGGCCGATGCCTCGACTTCCGGAATCGTCGCCGTACCGCGCACGCGCGACAAGCCTCCGTTCTCGCCGAGTAGTGCGGAGCGGAGCATCATCACCTGGCGATCGTGCATTGCAACTGGTGTGTTGAGGAGCGTGCGCGCCGCCCGGGGGGTGTAGAACGTCATAGCTTACTCCTGGTTGGCCGGAGCCGGCTTCGGCGTGGGCTTGATCTCATCGTCGTCATCGTCCTCTTCGGCCGCCGCGGAGTCTGGCGTGCCCGGCGCCAGCGGGTCGAGGTCGAACCCGCGTTCCTCCGCCTCGAAGCGCTCCTGCTCGATCTGGTCGAACGTCTCGAGATAGTCGCCGCCGTCCATCTCGGCCGCGGCTTGCTGGCGGCTCTTCAGCTTGATCTCGAGCATCGTCTTGATCGCGTTCGCCTCCTTCTGCGGATCGATCCAGCCCATGCCGGGTCCGGTCCACGAACAGGCGGTGTAGGCGGCGCGGTTCTCCTGGAACGGCGGAGCGCCTTCCGGCATCTCGATCCGGCCGCGGGCGATCGCTTCTTCGATGACGGCGGCATAGATCAGGCTCGCAACGTGAGCGGTGAAGAACTTGCGCTGTGTCAGGACGCCGCGCCACACCTCGAGGAGCGCCGCACGGGCCGCGCTGTAGTTGGCATCACTGAAGTTGAGCGAAAGCTGCTCGAAGGAGATCCCGAGCGCGGACGCGAACTCGCGCAGGAAGCCATTGCGGAACGCCGACGGGTCGCCGATGGCGCGGTTGACCGCCGTCATCATGACCTTGTCGCCCGGCGGCATCACGGGGATGCGGACGCCGCCAATCCGGATCTTGGCCTTCTCGTAGTAGCCGAGCTTGCTATCCCACGCCGACACGCCCCCGCCCTGCGGCGCAAGTTGCTCCGCCACCGTCTCCGGCGAAGCCATCGTTTCGATGTAGTTGGACAGCACCTGGTTGACGACGGCCGCGCCGAGATAGGCATCGTCGAACCCGTCAAGCATGCCCGTCTTGCGCATGACCGTCGTGAGGTTGGTCACCCCTCGCATCTGACCGCCGCGAGTCTTCATGAACCAGTGGAAGCCGATCGCGCGCCCCCAGTCGGTTTCGCGCGGAACGTAGACCGGCTTCGAGTCCTCGATCGACGTGATGCCGTCGCTCGGGTGATCCTTCGTCACCCAAAAGCCGACCATGCGCCCGTCCTTATCGAGCTTCTTACCCTCGAAGACATTCGGGTTGCCGACCTGGTCCGCGGGGGTCTGAATGCGATCGGGATCGAGGATCGTGACGTAGGTTGCCCACCGCGCTTTGTAAGCCGCCATACGCGCTTCGTCGTAGTGGATGATCCCTGCACACTCGGCGTCCGGGCCGACGATGTTGCGGAACGCGAGCCACATCAGGCCACCGAAATTGTAGTGCCCCTCCGCGTCCTGGAGTAGGCGCGAATCGTACGCCCAGTTATTGAACTCCCGGGCGCATGCTTGCGCGAACGGCTTCTTCTTTTTCCAACCGTCCTCACCATCATTGAGACCGAGCAGATCCCAGTCCGGTTGCGGGTGGACGCGGAGCGTGGCGCCGACCACCATGTCGGTCTTACGATCGATACCGCCGCGGATGTGTTCGCTGGTCCGCTCGGCATGGCGGCCGGCGCGTACGGAATCGCGGCGAGCGATTTGCCCCTCGCGCTTCGCCGACATCTTCGGCGGGGTGTAGAGCACCTGTCCGGGGAAGGTCTCCATGTTCTTGAACAGGCTGCCACCGCCGCCAAACGAACCGCCCCAAGGCGCTCCGATCCCGCTTACTGTGGAGATCATGGACTCGGTCTCGGCGGCGACGGGCTTGGCGGTCGCGACCCCGAGAGTTAGCGCGGTGCCGCCGTCGACGATCGGCGAGGTAATGTTCATGGGTAACCGATCTCCACTGCGATAGCACCGCCGCCCGTACCACCGATTGCCAGCCCGCGGCGACGGGCTTCAGCGAGCATCTCCCGAAGATCAGCGTCGAGACCCTTCATCGAGTCAGCGACAGCCGCGAATTCGAGCAAGCGCCCCTCGCCCTGGATCTTGCGAACGATCTGCGCAGGATTGCCGCCGCGCACTTCGCGTCGGGCGGAAGCATACTGTTTAATCTCCGCGATCAACCCGTCGTCGTCGAAGAATTCGGGGCCCCACAAGTTCATCGTTCAAGTTCCCCAGATATGCCGGCGTTGATGGCGGCCAGACGGTCGAACGGATTTACCGCGTCCACCGGCTCATTGTCGATGCCCTGCCCCTTCGGGCGTGGATCCGCCCACTCCGGCAGGTTCTGGTTGTCGCTCCAAAGCTCGGGCCGGTCAGGCTTCAGCGTTTCGCGCGCGACCTCGCACATGACCCAGGCATCCCACGTTTCGTTGTCGCGGTGCATCTTGCGCCAGTCGCCGTTCGTCAGGCGTTCCGAGACCAGCTCACGTGCGTACCTTTTCGAGATCGTGGCGGGCAGGTGCATGCGGCCCGGGCCCGGCGTCTCGACCTTCATGCGGCGAGAGATCATCCGCTTGATCTCATGCACGTTCGGATAGCGCTCGAAGATCTTGATCGTGCGCTGCTTGCCGACGTCGTCGACCTCGACCGGCATAGGCTTGCCGTAGAGCGGGGCCTTCTTCGAAGATGCGCCGTGGACTAGCTGCACGCGGTAGCCGGGGATGACGCGCTTCGTGCCGCCGGGCTTGCGCGCCATCAGGTTCGACAGCCATGCTCGAGCATTGGCGGTCACGCCTGGCACACCCACGCCGTCGACCATCGTGCGCGCGATCGGCATGAACAGAGACTGCTCGCCGCGCGCCAGCCGCTCCGGATTGCTTGCGAGCGGATACGACTTGGTCAGCACCGCCTCTTCGATGATATCCCAGTCGGACAGCTTGCCGCCGGGATCTATGTTGTCGAACGCGCCGTGCTCGCCGAACCGCGGCCACTGCTTGATTGCGTACGCGTCGATGAGCCACGACTGCTTGCCGAGATCCCACCCGATGACGCGCACCTCGAATCGATCGCCCTGGACGTCGACGAACGCGGTCAGGAACTTCACGCCGGACGGCACGGTCTTGAGTTCGTAGCGCGAGGAGAGGCGAGCCTGGATCGTTTTGAACCCTTCGACGATCTCGTCTTCCTTGGCGCCGAAATACGTCTCGCCCAATTTCTTCACGATGGCTTCGCGAAGCTGCACGTCGTTCCCGGTGTCGTCGAACGCCAGCGTGCCGGCGGCCCAGTCGCGCGCGGTTTCGCCGAGCTTCACGAACGGCGCCATGAACGCGTGAATGACGAAGCCCATGATGGTCGACATCCGCGCCGTGCCTTCCACGGTGCCGTCGGGCATCAGACGTTGATGCGGCTGTAGCCACATGCCGCCCGCCATCAGTTCCTTGCGCTGGTCGGCGTCGAATCGTGCCTTGCACTGGTCGTGCGGGCAGATGAGGCGAACTTCCTTCGCAACCATCTCGAGGAAGTCGAGGCGCTCCATACCTTCGGCCATCCCCATCAGCGCGGGGACGTTCCACGACAGGCGCTTGCCGGTCTCTTCGGCCTCCTGCGCCGGCGACATCGAATTCTTGCAGTGCGGGCAGTTGACCCACCACAGGTGAAGGAGCGAGTCCTTCAGATGCTTGTCGATGCCGCCGTCCGGCCCGGCGTCCGCGTGACTGGCGAGGAACGCCTTCGCCGCCGAACCGAACTCTTCCTGGCGGGAGGTGAGCAGCGTCGGCGCGGCGTCGCGCGCCTTCGGCGTCCACGCATCGATTTCATCCCCGACGATCAGCGGCGCGGCCTTCATGCGCAGCGCGCGCATCGTGGCAGGGCGGTAGAAAATCTTCGACCGACCGATGTCGCGGCGCTTACGGCCGGACTTGCGGTCGCCCCAATTTACCTTTTCGTTCACTTCGGGATGAATGCGCAGCATCTCTTCGCCGCGTTCGTCGATGTAATCGTTGAGGCTGTCTTCGTCCTGCGCGAACCAGAGGACGTTCGTTGCCGGGCCGTAGGTCCACCGCTTCAGTGCGAAGTTCTCGGCGGCTACGGTCTTACCGGATCGGGTGTTGCCCTTGACCAGGACCAGCCGGACCATCGGGTGATCCAGGGCATCCATGATGCCGTCCGAATACGGGGTCTTCGCCGCGTCGTATTTGAACGGCTCGCCGCCCTGGTTGACCATCATGCGCTTGGTGCGCGCATATTCCTTGGTCGTAATCGTCTGGACAGGCAGTGCCATATCCAGACGAGAGGCGAATGCGCTACGTGCGCTTCCGTCGTGAGCGTGGTTTCCGAGCGCTATCATGCGCTCTTCCAGGAGATCCGGCGAGAACATCGGCGTCGAGCAATAGCTTCAACCGCTTATGGAAGCCAAGCAGCGCTTCAGATCCGTTCGTATCGATCACCGCGCGCAGGGCAGGATCGAGCAATCCGTTCGGATCGATCTTGTTCGACAGGCCCGCCATAAATTCGGAAAGCTCGCTGAATACCTCGCCGGCGGTCTGCGACACCTCGCTCGCGTGGATGTAGAGGCGTTGGTTGCGCTCGCGCTCCTCGATCTCCGTTGCCATGCGATTGAGGATCTGCAGTTCGCGCGCGGGCAGGGCGTTCGATGCGGTCTCATCCATCCGGTCTTTGACCAGGTTGCCCAAGATGGCGTTCGTCCGCTTCGCCCGATCGTCAGCGATCGCGTCGTTCCGCTTCTCGTAGTTGAGCATTGCCTGCAGAGCGGCGCGCGCCGGGTAGGTATGCACCGTCCCCTGCAGGACCGGCGCGGGCATGCCGGTCATCTGTTTCTTCGCTGTGACGAACGGGCCCTTCGTCGTCCCGTAGATGAAGGCGAGATCCTCCAGCGTAATCATGTCGTTCGGCTTTGCCCGCTTCAGGGCCGCCGCGATGTCGCTCCGACGATTCGGGTTGGGTGACGCGCCCACGTCAGGACTCCGGCAACGCCAGATCGATCAGCTTCGTGAGCTTGTCGCGCTCGATCTTCAGCTTCTCGGCCTTCGGCTCGACATCGTCGCACACCCACGCGAGGAGCAACCGGCCGTCAGTCACGCGCTTGCGGGCACGCGACAACGCGTCGAGCACCAACGCGCCGGGGAAGTCAGCCAACTCTTGCGTCACGAGATGTACGAACTCATCGCGGCCCGCCTGTCGCCAATTCTGGCCGATGATGCCGACCATTCGCCCAAGCTCGATCGCGATCAACTCCGGATTGGCGGGGAGCATATCCGTCAGGATCGATTCCAGCGCGACAGGCAGTTCGTCGAGCAACGCCGGGGTGATGGCTTGCCGAACTTCGTCCTCATCCTCGCGATTGCCCAGCAGCCCGAAGGCGTATGATCGCAGCACGCGCAGCCTGCTCTCCGCCCCCAAATTGGCGTCCGGTACGAGGGTCGCTGGTACGGATGTTGTCGAGTTCATTGGTGGCGGCCTTTTCGAGGGTGCGGGCGAAAAACTTCGGGCGGAGCATGGTATCAATTTCGAGGGCGAAGGCTGTCGGGTAATCCCTAGTTGGTTCCGCCTCGCCCCGAAGGAAGCGGTCGCCCCGAACGGCCGCGAAGATCATGTCCCAGATCTGGTAGGCGTCAACGGTCCCGCCCCATGCGCGAACGCCCTCCTGCGCCCGCTTCGCTACGCCCTTGCGGCGACTGTCGTTCCAAACCCGGATGCCAACCGTGCGCGGATACTCGGCGACCAGCTTCTTCCACTCGGAGTCGACGTATTCGATGATCGACGGTTTCGACTCGATCACCATAGGAAGATTGCTATCGAACAAGTCATCAGGGGGTGTCTCTTCCGAAGGAAGAGAGGGGTTAGGTTCATTGGGATAGGTTCTTAATTTAGTAGGTTCTGTTAGCTCACGAGTGAACTCACCCCCCAGTTCAGATTGAGCTATGGGTAAGCTCATCCCTGCACCATACCCCGGATCAGGTTGAGCTATGCCCTCCGGCTCGATGATTACGAACTCCTTCGGCATCACGGCGCGGTTGCGAACTTGGATCCGATACCGGTTGACCGTCTTGCTGTTCGTGCGTGTGTCGAACTGTCCGATGACCTTGACGTAGCCCTCATCGACCAGTTCCTGCAGGTGACGCTTGACCGTTGCCACGCTGATTTCGCAGTCGTTCGCGATCAGCTTTTGGCTCGGCCAGACGTCGAAGTCGTCGCGCTCATTGTTCACGCGGTCGCATAGCTTCAAGAGCAGCTTCCACGCCGTCGGGGTCAGGCCGCGAGCCTTCATCGCCCAGACGATTGCCTCCATCGACCGGTTCATGCTTCACCTACGACGATCGGTGCCACCAGGAGCGCGCTACGGGCATCCCGATCTCCATTGACGCCGCCCCAGAAGTATTCGCCTGTCGCAACGATAAACGCGTCATCGCCGTATTCAGATCGGAAGCCGAGCGTCGCGCCATATTGGAACAGGCCCGGCGGGCATGCTGCGAGCGTTTTCAGCCTGCTCTTCTCGTAGAGCACATTCTTCGATTTTCTCACGTCGTTCCCTTTCTGTTGCGGGAGCGACTCGGAACGGTTACATCGTTCGCGAGCGTGCAGGCTCCCTAGTTGAGACCCCGTCCGGCATCAGCACCGGGCGGGGTTTTGCTTTTACATCAGCAGCGGGTCGTCCGAGCCGATATCCAGCACCGTCGCTTCGCGGATTGCGTAGTACGCACCGAAGAAATTCACCGTCTTGGTCTTGTTGCGACCGTGGCGGTTTTTCGCACCGATGAGATCCGCCTTCCCGCGGGCGATATTCATCTCCACCTCCCATGCTTCGTGCAGGTCGGCGCCCTTCGCATCCTTGTCTCCCTTCTTCGGTTCGGATTGCTCCAGGTAGTATTCGTCCCGGTAGATGAACGTGACCGAGTCGGCATCCTGCTCCAGGTTCCCGGACTCCTTCAAGT